>Ga0105237_10007866_pt1 | contig 11621 bp, 8 predicted proteins | sample KBSC24metaG_FD_81520 | JGI IMG/M metagenome (GOLD analysis project Ga0105237, IMG submission 81520) | Corn rhizosphere microbial communities from Kellogg Biological Station, Michigan, USA - KBS C2-4 metaG | ecosystem: Host-associated > Plants > Roots > Rhizosphere > Soil | place: Michigan, USA... | reverse complement strand
GATGAGTTCACGTACTCCACCCACTGCTGGGCATCCTGCCAGGTGCCGGTGCCCAGGTTGGTGCAGATGTAGGGCTCGGTGCCCACCATTTCGCAGTAGTTCAAGAATTCGTGAGTGCCGAAACGATTGCTCTCCACCGTTCCCCAAGCCATTTCGAGCCTGGGCGGCCGCTTGTCGCGCGGTCCGATCCCGTCTTTCCAATAGTAGTTCGACGAGAAGTTCCCACCCGGCCAACGGAGGATCGAGACATTCAGCTTTTTGACCGCATCCAGCACATCCTTGCGGTAGCCGTTAGCATCGGCCAATGGCGAGTTCTCGTCGAAGACGCCCCCTTCAATACAACGCCCGAGGTGCTCGATGAAGTTGCCATAGATCTTGGGATCGATGTCATCAATGACGCGTTCCGTATCCACCTTGATACGAGCCCGCAGTGCTCCCTGTTGAGCGCGTAGGACCCATGGTGCGGCGATAAGCGCCGACGAAAAAGCACGCCGGGAGACAGAAACGGCTTTCTTCATATCAGGACCTCACTTCTAGTTTCGTGGCCTTTGTCTAACTGCAAACGCTTCCAGAGATCTTCGGGATTATTGCATATCGGTGCAGTCGGCGGCAAGCAGGCGGAAGTGTGACTTCTCACGCATCCATCCGCAGCGGACGAATGGCCCGCGGTAGATGAAAGCGTTTGCACTCGGTGCTACATTCGCCTAGAATATGGAACACTACCATGCTGAGAGGAACCCACACGATGAAACTACTACGCATCATATTCTGTTTCAGTGCAGGTCTGGCTGCCGCTCTGGCGCAGAATACTACCGCTCCCGCGCGTTCCCCCGCGCGCTCAATCGATAGCTACGTAAGCGCAGCGAAAGCCGCGGCCGGAACGGACTGGGCCGGAACGTTTATGCGCTTATGCATTGCGCCCCCGCCGGCTCCTGCGGGCCGAGGGGGACCTGCGACGGCACCGGGAGTTCGCGCGACGCCTGCCAGAGAAACGTGGTATGCCGAGCCGCGTAAGGTCGCCGACAATCTGTACTTCCTCGGAACTAAGACTCACAGCTCCTGGGCGATCGTCGGGAGCGAAGGGATCATCATCATCGAAGCGGCTTTTGACTACTCCGTGAAGGACGAGGTCTTAGACGGCTTGAAGAAGGTCGGCTTGGACTCGAGCAAGGTCAAATATCTGGTCCTTTCCCATGCCCACGGCGACCACGACGGCGGCGCCAAGTTTCTACAGGATCAGATCAAGGGAGTCCGACTGGTCTACGGCGCGGAAGATTGGGCCCTCGCACAGACACCCAATCACATGGGCGGACAACCGAAGAAGGATCTCACTGGCGACGACGGAATGAATATCTCCGTGGGCGATGCGTCCTTGAGAGTCGTCACAATGCCCGGACACACTCCCGGGACGCTCTCATACTTGTTTGAAGTACGCGACAACGGCAAGCCGCTGCGCGTAGCCTACGTAGGCGGCACGGCGATTCCCTTTAACGGCACCGCTGAGTTTTACGATCGCTACATCACATCTTCACAGAAGATGGCGAAGGCCGCCTCCAGCTTCGGGGCAACCGCCCTTCTTTCGAACCACACCGAGTTTGACAATGCGTACTTTAAAGCCGCTGTCGCCGCTTCCCGAACACCGGGCGAAGCGAATCCGTTCGATGTCGGCGTGGATGGAGTGGCGCGCTACTTCACGGTGGTCGAGAATTGCGCCACCGCCGCGCGGATCCGAGCTACCGGGAAATAAAAGCCCGCGTCTATTTGAAGAGGCGCGGCGCGAAGTCGAGCAGGCATCGACGCCATGTCAACCACTCATGGGCCGTGCCGGGCGATTCAAAGTATACGTTTTGAATGCCCGCTTTGGTCAGCTGCTCGCTGAAGTTTTTAGTATTGGGTCCTTCGACCGATCCGATGCCCAGGAAGAGAAGCTTCATTTTCTTGTTGAACGCCGCGCTATCCGCAAACACGCCGCCATTCGAGGTCTTGGGATCGAATCCTGCACCGCCGCCACTGTTGCCGCTGAACCCTCCCAGGTAGGCGAACTTGTCGAGGTTGGGAAGTACCGTCAAGAAGGACTGCATGCCTCCCATCGAGAGCCCGGCCATCGCTCGATTCTCACGGCCTGGCAACACGCGATACGTTCTTTCGACCATGGGGATAAGATCCGTGAGCATCATATCCGTGAAGGTCCCGTCCCAATTTGCTGGGAACCCGCCGCGGCCCCCGGCGCCGCCCCGGCCGCCTTGCGCCGGCGCTGGTTCTGCCTCAACCGGCCGCGTGAGGCTTCCGCGGGCTGCGAAGAGACTGGCGTCCTGTCCCGGTTTCACCGCATTTAGATTCTCCATCACGATGATCATGGGTTTTGCCTTCTTCGCGGCGATGAGATTGTCCATGATGAAATCCACGTGCCCCTGCGTCTCCCATCCCTGCTCATTCTCACCCCATCCGTGCAGCAGATAGAGAACGGGGTAGCGGCCCCGCGTATTGGATTCGTAATCCGGCGGCGTATAAATATAAGCACGCCGCCACGTTCCCGTCACCTTTGAGTAATACGAGCGCATGCGCACGTCGCCGTGGGGAACGTCCTTAGCCGCGTAGAAGTCCGCATCGGGCGAAGGGATTTCGATGCCGCTGTTATCCCATCCCGAACCGAAGAACGTCCGAGTTGCCGGATCCGCCACCACTGCACCGTCCACGAGGATCGAGTAGTAATGGAATCCGACGACTTGCGGCGGGATGGTGACGGTCCACAAGCCGTCTGAACCGCGGGTCATGTCGTGGGCTCCACCCAACCGCACCTGTACTTTCTTCGCATCCGGGGCTTCCACCCGGAAAGACACTCGATGATCCGGATACACGCACGGAAAAGGCGCCCCGGGGATGTTCAGCGAAGAGGGCTTGCATTCATTCGCCTGCCCAAAGCACAAAGTCCCGCCGAGCAATACCAACGTAACGATTCTCATGGATTCCCCCTCTTCAGCGCTTGAGTTTAGCAATCGCGTTTCGATATTGCAAGCGCTTGCCATGCAAGTGGGTACATCGCCGCAGAAAGGAACGCCAACCTAATGAAAGCGTTTACTCTGGTTACGCCTGAGCGCCCGCAATCTTGAATGCGGTCGGGTAGTCGGAGAGCGCGGGCGTGCCCTCAATCGTCAGGCCGAGTTTGTCCTGCGTCCAATTCAGCTTTACTTTACTGCCCAATGCCTCGACGTTGCGGATTCGACCGACCGAATACGAACCACCCTGAGCCAGTGCGGGAATCGTAATCTTGCCTTCCGGTCTGCCCATCGAAAAAGCGTAGAGCGTTGCGCCTTTCTTGGTGAAGCGGAAGTCGGCGGAGGTTAGCGGTTTGCGGCTGGTTTCGGTGAATGCGGCAGCGTTATGATGATCGTCTGCTCTGGCCCGTGCTGCGTTCACCGCAGTCACCTCCGGTCCCTCCCCGTATATTTTCCAGGGGCGCGTGCTGTAGATCGCTTCGCCGTTCACCGACATCCATTTAGTGATCTCCTCCAGGATGGCGAGCTCTTTTGGATCGAGCATGCCGTCGGAGGGGAGCGGGAAATTCAAGAGCAGATTGCCGTTGCGGCTGACGATATCCACCAGCATGTCGATCACGATCTTCGGTGTCTTATAGGTCTGGTCTTTGTTGTAGTGCCATTGCCCGATGCAGGTGTCCGTTTGCCACGGTTCGTCCCAGATGCGATCGACCACGCCGCGCTCGACATCCAGCAGGCAGGTACCATTCACACAATCGTCTTTGCCCTTGTTGGCCCAGACCGCTTCCACCTTGCCTCCGTGCTTCTGGGCGATCACGTTGTAATGGTGCGCCATCAGCGAGACGCCCCAATCGCCAAAGAAGATCGGGCCATCGGTGTACATCAAGTCGGGCTGATGCTGATCGATCAGATCCCGGATGCGCAGGAAATAGTGCTCTTTCCACTTTTCCGGGACACCTTCGGGGCTCCAAAGATCGCGCGGGGCTTCGTGTGTTTCGTGATAGAGGCTGGCATATTGCGGATCCGCCCCGTCGTAGGGGACGCCTTTCAATTCGCCCTCCTTGTCCGCGCCATGACTGGTCTGGAACCAGTGGTAGCTCACCGCAAGGTGTTCACTCACACCGAAGCGGAGTCCTTCCTTCTGCGCCGCCTGCCGCCATAGGCCGACGATGTCCTTCCTCGGCCCCTTGTTCGCCGCATTCCACGGATTCAGCTTGGAGTTCCACATGTCGAAATTGTCGTGGTGCACGCCCATGCTTACGAAATACTTCGCGCCGGCCTTCTTGTAGAGCGACATCAGGTGCGCCGGATCGAATTTCTCGGCCTTCCAGGTGCCGATCACGTCCTTGAAGCCGAATTTCGTAGGATGGCCGTACTTCTGAACGTGGTACTTGTACTGGCGGCTTCCCTCCACGTACATATTGCGCGCATACCAGTCGCCATATTCAGCCGCCGATTGCGGACCCCAGTGAGCCCAGATGCCGAACTTTGCATCCCGAAACCATTCCGGCACACGGTAGGACGCTAGGGAGGCTCGGGCGCCTCGAAAGGGGCCTGGCGCGATTGGCGGGGTCTGGGCCTTCCCCAAGCCGGCGCTCAAGGCGGCGCCTGCCGTAAGTTTCATCACGTCTCGTCGGGTGATCATAGTTGCGCTCCTCCAGATATCCCGCGCAGAAGTTGTCCCTACGGAACTATGCCGAAGGACACGATATTCGATCCGGCGGCAACGGCCACGTATTGCTTGCCGTCGAACATATACGTCATCGGCGAAGCCCGCCATGTCTGTCCCGTGGGCCACTGCCAGAGACGCTCGCCGGTCTGCGCGTCGGCTGCGGTGAAAATACCGCCGTCTTCGCCAAACAGCACGATCCCGCCGGCAGTCGCCAGCACGCCGCCCCAGGAATTGGCCGGGCCCGTTTGCGGCAACTCCCAACGCACGTCTCCGGTCTGAATATCAATCGCGCGAAGGATCTTCTGGCCGCCTTCTCTCCGCGACGTGCCGCCCATGTATCCGGCTCCAGCCTTCCATGCCACCGGCCGCTTGACGAAATTCGCGCAGCTTTCGAGCGTTTGCACGTAATACAGACCCGTCGAAGGATTGAATGCGGTCGAGAACCAATTCGTCGCGCCTTCAAGCGCCGGACACACGCGCGTTCCCTCCGCACTCGGTTCCTGGTTGGGATTGGTCACCGGACGCCCGTCGCGGCCGATTTCCCGCGCCCACGTCAGTTTCTGGACGAACGGCTTAGCCGTTAGGAGTTCGCCTGTGATCCGGTCGAGCACGTAGAAGAATCCGTTGCGATCCGCGTGCAGAAGCAATTTCCGGGGCCGGCCGCGCCAGGTAGCATCCACCAGCACGGCGGGCGCTTGCGCATCGTAATCCCACACGTTATGGGGAGTGAACTGGTAGTACCATCGCAGCTTGCCGGTTTTCGCGTCGAGGGCGAGAATCGAGCTCGAATATAAGTTGTCTCCGCCACGCTCGTCACCCACCAGGTCATTGCCGGGATTCCCGGTGGCCCAGTAAACCAGACCAGCCGAGGGATCGTACGAGCCGGTCATCCAGGTAACGGACCCGGGGTGCTCGATCTCCGCTCCCTTCCAGGTTTCCGATCCAGGCTCGCCTGGCTTGGGGACGGTCCAGAAGCGCCACACCTCTTTTCCGCTGGAGAGATCGAACGCGGCGACGAACCCACGCGCTCCTTCATCGCCGCCGGCGGTGCCCGAAACCACCAAATCGCCGACCACAAGTGGCGCGGACGTCGCGTTATAGTTCTGGCGCCAGTCCGCCATTTCCGTGTCCCACAGCAGGGTGCCGGTATAGCGATTCAGGGCGATGATGTGGGCGTGATCGGTGACCATAAACAAACGATCGCCGGAGATCGCCACTCCGCGGTTGATACCACCGGACGCATTGCCCACCAGCCCGCGAGTTCTCGGCTGCTGATAATGCCAGATCTCGTGACCTGTGCCGGCATCGAGCGCCCAGCATTCGTTAGCGACCGTCACGTACATCAGGCCACCCGCCACGATGGGCGTACCTTCCAGCCGCGCGCCGTTGGGGACATTGAAGACCCACTTGGGCCCCAGGCGCCGCGCGTTGGACTTGTCGATCTGACCAAGGGTGCTGTACCTGTTTCCCGACACGTCGCCGTGATACGTGGGCCAGTCTGCTTCTGAAGTGACCTGCCGGAAACGATCGCCCGACGGACGCAGCAAATGAACGCGGTTATCGTCGGTCCGCAGTTGCAACTCGAGCGAGTTTTCGTTGATAACCGAGCCAGTGAGTGTTTGTCCGTCCGTCGTAGTCACGATTTTGCGCACTACCGGAATCGCCGCGCGGCCAGGAGGCGGGGCTAAGCTGCGCAGAAAACTGACCAGGTTCCTTAATTCGGCGGGTGGCAACTCGAACGCCGGCATTCCGCGGGCAGGTAAACCGGCTGTGATGAGCGCTGATAATTCCTGATCCGAACGCGCCGCTACCCGTGCGACGATTGCAGGTCCGAGCTCGCCACCGCCGCCCTCAGGTCCATGGCAGCGGGCGCAGCGGCTCTCGAAGATGCGCCTGCCCCCGTCCGGCGTTTGGGCGGATACAGAAACCGCTAAGAAGATCAAAAACGCCGGAATTCGCATAGGCCTTTTTAGTTCCTGCGCGGAGCGGCTGGACTTGCATCCACGAAATCCAGTTCCTTTCGCAGATCTCGCGCCACACCAACCACCATCAACTCCAAGGGCTGCGTTCCCGTGTTCTCCAAGGAATGTATCTCGCCCATCTGGATCGGCACCGCATCGCCTGAATGTATGGCGGCGCTGTCCTGCTGTCCGCGCGTCGAAAGCGAAACCGTTCCATCACCGGCCATGACGTAATAGAACTGCGCCAGCCCCCGATAGGAGTGGGAGCCGATCGAGGCTCCGGGCGGGATAACCACGTGATCCACGAATGACCAGGTGCTGGCGAAAACAGCCGGTCCCAATGCGCGCCGGTATTGCACCGTTCCCTTGCCTCCATGCATCGCGCTGACATCGCGCAGCATAGAACGATCCAGGCTCATCGTGATGAACACGGGCGTCTTGTCGAGAACAACATCATCACGCTTATCGTTAAGATCGAAGGCGTCGTATTCGCCTTTAAGCGCGGTCACGTTGATATTCATCCACTGGACCGGCTTGTCGGTCGGATTGTAGATCGCGTGAGAATGGCCCATGCGCGCAGGCGCGCCAGCAGGACCCTTGAGTAGCGAGGTACGCCCGTCGATGGTGAACTGGGCCTCACCGTCCAGAATCACGAACATCTCTTCGCAGTTGTTATGGAAGTGATGCCCGATGCCGCTCTTCGGCTCGATGATGCCGCGGTGCAGGAAATACAGGTTGGTATCGAGCGAGTGAAAGTCAAACAGCGCCATGTAATCCAGGCTGCCCGCGCCGGCATGTACGGAAGGCGAGGGTCTGTACTTGGCGGGGTCGGTGTGAGCAATGCGTGAAGCCAATGACTCCACCGCAGTCAGCGGCGCCAGCGCCAAGCCGCCGAGAACTACAGCGATTGCGAAAAATACGGTTTTCACCTTCACCTCCTCTCACACCACGGGTCATACTTCATCGAACAGCAAGACATCGTAGTTCTTGCTGCGCAGCGTACTCTCGATCATTCCCCAGACCTTTATGTGAATATCCGAGGCAATCCATTTCTGCCGCAGCTCTTCGCTCTTGTAGGTCAGCATGAAACGATAATTCATGCCCGCGGGCGCCTTGCCGGTGAACGCCGAACGGAGTTTGATTATTTTGACATCGATATAGCCTGGGAACTTTACGGCCGCGGGCTTGAAGTCCTTCTCGAAGTGCTGCAACATCTCCTTTTCTTTCGCCGGATCTACCGACATGTCCACATGCACTTGAATCGGGTGAGCGGGATCTGCTGCCCGGACTACCGGCGCCAGCGCTGCCGCCCCTAAAGTCATTAAACAAGCTCTACGTTTCATGGGACTCCTCTCCTCCAATTATTGATATAGTGCTTTCTCGCCGGCAACGGCGAGTTTGACTCGATATAAACCCGTGACCGCGGTGATGTATAGCGACTTTCCGTCGTCGCCCCACGCGCAATTTGCCGCGGTCTCCGGCACTTTGATCGTGCCGAGATGCTTTCCCTCCGGAGAGAACACCCAAATTCCCCCGGGTCCCGTGCCGTAGACATTTCCCAGAGAATCAACCTTCATGCCATCGGGCACGCCGTCTTCCTTCTCCGAATCGACATCCGCGAATACGCGACCATTACTGACTGAGCCGTCCGCCGCGACATCGTAGCGCATCCACACCTTCTTCTTGTCTGAATTAGCGACGTAAAGCGTCTTGTAGTCGGGGGAGAACGCGATACCGTTCGGCCTCGGCAAATCCTTGATGAGCAATTGCAGCTTGCCGTTCGCCAGGCGGTAAACACCATTGAACGCGAGTTCCTTCAGCGGATCTTCATCCTGCTTCGGAAATCCGTACGGCGGATCGGTGAAGTACAGAGATCCATCCGAGTGAAACACAAGATCGTTGGGGCTATTGAGTCTTTTGCCCTCGTAACGATCGACCAGAGTCGAGACCTTCATATCCTTGCCGATGCGAACGATGCGGCGATTTCCGTGTTGGCACAGTAGTACGGCTCCGTCCTTATCGGCAACCATTCCATTGGGACCGATATATCCTCCGGCGGGAAGGCTGTTGCCATCATAGCCGCCCGGCCGAAGAATCTCGGCAACTTTCCCATCGGGGGTCCATTGCCGCACGACGTTTCCGATCACATCGCTAAACCACAGGGCTCCTTCTGGACGCCACACCGGCCCTTCGGTAAAGGTGAATCCCCCCGCGAGCTTCTCGATCTTCGCATCCAGCGGAACGAGTGAATTAAACGCGGGATCAGATCGAACGAAGGTTCCCGCGGGAGCAGTTCCAGCAGCGGGCGCTGATTCCTGCCGCGGCGGCGTCGAGCAGGCTGACAGGGCGGCGGCCGCCGCAAGTAACCAAGACTTTGTCTGTACGTTCATGGTCGTTTATGATAGCGCGTTCACAGCGCACCTCAGTTTTCCAGCGACATCTTTCGCGTGAGCTGCATGGCGGCTTCCGGCGTCGTCGAGGTACCCATTTCGGTATCCAGGTAGCCCTTGTAGTTCAGTTCGCGAAGAACTCGAAAGACGTACGCGTAATCGATCTCGCCAGTCCCAGGCTCCAGGCGTCCGGGCACTTCGCCGATCTGCACCAGGCCGATCAGTCCTTTCGACAATCCCTCCCGCAGATGGGTGATGACGTTCCCCTCCATCAACTGGAGATGATAGAAGTCGAAGCAGACCCGAACGTTGGGATGCGCCACTTCCGCGATCACTGGAAAGGCTGCGGCGGCGGTGTCAAGCGCCATGCGTCCCTGCGCCTGAGTGCTGCTGAGCGGTTCCACGATGAACGTCATCTTGTGCTCGGCGCCGATATCGCCGACTTTCTTGAGACCGCTGACAATCTGGGATCGCTGTTGTTCCCAGGGGACATCCGGCTGCTGCTTGCCGACGAAGATGATCGACTGGGCGCCTCCGAATTTGGCGGCCATTTTTGCGCGCGCCGTCATATCCTTCAGAAACACGTCCTCCATGCCCGGCTTGGTGAGACCAGTGTTGCTTACGGAGTTTCCGGGCCCGGTAATGGACGTGCACTTCAGGCCCGTCTTTTGCTGGACCTTGAGCATGGCGTCCTGCTCCTCCTCGGTCGTATTCCAAAACCCGTAGGCCTTGAAGCCCTGAGCGGCAACGATCTCCATGCGCTGCGGGCGCGGCATGGTGCGCGGGAACATGACTTCGATGTTGATCGACAGTGTATAAGGCGGTGGACCCGGCGCGGCGGCGCGGAGCGTAGTATCGAAGGCCAGTGGGGCGGCGGCCGCGGAAGCTATCCAGGCGCGGCGGCTGAGATGCGTTTTCATGGTGAGGTCCTCTCCTCGGGTGGACGAATGATCGGCGGTCTCGTCCCTACCCTGGGAATTGTATCCAAGGCCAAGCAGTTATATAACGTTTCTAGGCCAAATGCAAGCGCTTACACGGGAGCCGCGCTGTGGGCGGGTGCCTGCTTCAAAATTGAAGCCGGAGTACTACCTGCCCGTTTCGTGGAGTTCCCGAATTCAAGGCGTTGATGTAGCCGAAGCCGCGAGCGTCGAGTACGCGGGCCCGCCGGCAACTGCCCCAGCGAATAATTTCCCGTGGGAGTCGTTACTGTTTCGTACTGCGACCCGGTTTGGGCATTTCGCAGCCCGACTTTGGCCTTTCGCCTGTACCGAATAATCTAAGCGGTTATATACAGTCCATAAGTGAAATGCAAGCGCTACCAACGCCGGTCCAGGGCGGATGACCTCGGCCTCTAGCGGGCTTTCGACAGAAGAGTCGACCGATGGGTGATGCAGTTGCTTACGGACCTGCAAGCCCTTACAATAAATCGTCTTGATCCCACATGCCGGATAGCTGGGTCAAGACGAACACGGGAGGAATCGTATTATGCTTCGCTTTGTGGCCGGAATTGCTTTGGCCGCCATGCTCGCGGTGTTAGTCATCGCGCAGGCGACGCGGCCAACTCCTCCGGCCCGCGACCCCAACACAGCAGGCTATGTGACTGCCAAAGAGCTTCCTGACGGCACGCTGCCTCCGATTAACGCCGACGGAAACTTTGTCATCGGCTCCACCCATACCCCGGCGCCGGAAATGTCCGTGCGCGAGGATGTCCCCCATGGGAAAATCTGCAACGTCACAATGAATTCGGCCGACAGCCGGATCTATCCCGGCATCGCCCGCGATCAGGGGACGTTTGGTACACCCGATCCAGCCGATCCTGCGAAACTTGTCGTCACCACCAGCCACCCGGCTCCCTATACCCGGCGCGTGGCCGTTTACGTTCCGCAACAATATGTTCCCGGCACGGCCGCACCCTTGATTGTCGGTGCCGACGGGCCGGATCAAGTCCTGTTCACAATTCTCGACAACCTGATCGCGAATAAGCGCATTCCGGCCGCGGTCGCTGTTTCGATTGGCAATGGCGGCGGCGACGCCCAGGGTAGCGAACGCGGCTTGGAGTACGACACGATGTCCGGCCGCTATGCCGAGTTTGTGGAGTCCGAGGTTCTGCCGGCGGTTGAAAAGGAATGCAGCGTGAAGCTAACCAAGGATCCTGAGTTGCGCGTGGCCATGGGCGGCAGTTCCGGAGCCGCGGCCGCGCTAACAATGGCTTGGTACCACACCGAACTGTACCACCGCGTGCTGGCCTACTCGGGAACCTGGGTGAACCAGCAATGGCCGCCGGATAAGACGACTCCACACGGCGCGTGGGAGTTCCATGAACACCTGATTCCCAACACGCCGCGCAAGCCTATCCGGATTTGGATGGAGGTGGGCGACCGCGACCTGCTCAATCCAAACGTTATGCGCGACGACATGCATGATTGGGTGGTGGCTAACGAAAACATGGCCAAGGTTCTGGCAGCCAAGGGCTACCACTACCAATTCGTCTTCGCCCGCAACGCCGGCCACTGCGACGGCAAAATGAAACAACAGCTTTTGCCCGAAGCGCTCGAATACGTATGGAAGGGTTATCCGATCGAGGGGGCGAAAGCCGCGGCGG
>Ga0105237_10007864_pt1 | contig 11623 bp, 7 predicted proteins | sample KBSC24metaG_FD_81520 | JGI IMG/M metagenome (GOLD analysis project Ga0105237, IMG submission 81520) | Corn rhizosphere microbial communities from Kellogg Biological Station, Michigan, USA - KBS C2-4 metaG | ecosystem: Host-associated > Plants > Roots > Rhizosphere > Soil | place: Michigan, USA... | reverse complement strand
GCACGGTGCCGCGTCCGGCGGCCACCGCCTCGGCGTTGACCTCGAGAAGTCGGGGCAACGGCATCGCCGGGTCGCGGTCCTCCATCACGGCGAGGTGGTCGTCGGCGAAGGCCCATGGACGGTCGGCGGTGTCGAACCGGCCGAGGTAGTTGAACAACACCTGCGGCGTCGCGGCGAGGCTGTCCTCGTGTCCACCCAAGTACCGGAGCGCCCCGTAGCTGAGCCCGTGCGACGGCACCGCACGCAGCTGGTCCTTGACGGATCGCACCGCTGCGCCAAGCGACGGGCCATCCGATAGCGCTGTGGACCAGTCGAATTCGTCGCCATGCAGCGCGACGGGGTACAGCGTGGTGAACCAGCCGACGGTACCCGACAGGTCGATGTCACCGACTTGCTGGCCCTCGCGCCCGTGGCCCTCCATCTCGAGGAGCAGGGCGCCAGCCTGGTCATCGCCGTCGTCGGCACGCCACTCGCGCAGTGCCAGGTACAGCGCCGCGACCATGGCGTCGTTGACGTGACCGTGGATGCGATCGGGTACCGCGGTGAGCACCGCATCGGTGACCGAGGCAGGCAGCTCGACGGTGAGCCGCGCCTCGGTGGCCACGGTGTCGCGGGTCGGATCGAGCGGCGCCCATGGTGTCTCCGACGTCGCGCAGACCTGCTGCCAGTAGTCGAGGTCGTCGTCGAACGCGCCTGCCGCCGTGGCATCGGTCAGCCGTTGCGCCCATGACCGCCACGACGTTTCGACCGCGGGCAAGGTGGGGGACTGACCGGTGGTGATCAGTCGGTGGGCGGCGGCGACGTCTTCGGCAAGGATGCGCAGCGAGATGCCGTCGACGACGATGTGGTGCGCGACCACCACCAGGCGACCTGGCTTCGTCGGGCGTCGTAGCCAACCGAACGCCACCATGATCCCAGCGGCTGGGTCGAGCGTGGCGACCAGACGGTCGCGCAGGTGCTGCACGGCAGCGGTGACATCGTCGTCGGTGAGATCGGTTGTGGTCAGCTTGATCTCGGGTGCTGCGATGGGGATGTTCAGCTCCGCGGCGTGACCAGAGGTGGTCGCCCACAGTGCATGGTGACGGAGCAATGTCGCGCCAAGCGCGGCGCGCAGCGTGTCCTCGTCGATGTCGTCCGGCGTGATCAGCGACATCGCCTGGTAGAAGCCATTCAGCACCGTGCCCGGTCCGGCGACGTCGTCGAGCCAGCGCAAGATGGGCGTGGCCGCGGCGGGCCCGGTCGGCTCGATGTCGGGTACGTCGACGGGCGCCGACTCCACCAAGAGTGGAGCAAGTGCCTCGACGGTGCGGTGGGCGAACATGTCTCGCGGTCGCAGCCCGAAACCGCGGGCGCGGACCCGGCTGACCACCCGGATCGCGACGATGCTGTCGCCGCCGAGGCTGAAGAAGTCCTCGTCCACGCCGATCGCGTCGAGGTCGAGCGCGTCGGCGAACGCCTCGCAGAGCAGGGTCTCGCGTGGTGTCCGCGGCGGACTCACCGTCCGCGACCCCGCGACGTCGGGTGCGGGCAGAGCACGTCGGTCGACCTTGCCGTTGGCCGTCACCGGCACCCGGTCAAGCCCGACGAACAGCGTCGGCACCATGTATTCGGGCAACCTCGAGCGGCTCCACGCGGCGATCTCACCGTGCAGCGCAGCGTCATTGGCGACGCCATCGACCGTGACCAGATAGCCGACCAGCTGCTCGGCACCGCCGTGCTGGTGCACGGTCACGACGGCCTGACGCACCCCGGGGTGATCGGCGAGCTGCGACTCGATCTCCTCCAGCTCGATGCGCCTGCCGCGGATCTTGACCTGGTTGTCGGCCCTTCCGAGGAACTCCAGAGAGCCGTCGGCCGTCCACCTGGCGAGATCGCCGGTGCGGTACATCCGAGACCCGGTGTCGTCGAACGGGTTCGCCACGAACCGCGATGCCGTCAGCGACGGCGCGTTGACGTAGCCGCGGCCCAGCAGGAAGCCGGCGGCATACAGCTCACCGCCGACGCCGGGCGGGACGGGGCGCATGTCGTCGTCGAGGACGTAGAGCTGCGTGTGCGGGTTGGGCTTGCCGATCGAGGTGGCGATCCGTTCTGCGGTATCGCGGTAGATGACGTGGGAGACACCGATGGTGGCCTCGGCGGGGCCGTAACCGTGATACAGCGTCGTCGAGAGTTGTTGGCGGAACCGGGCGAACAGGCCAGGGGTGAGCACCTCGCCGCCGCACCAGACGTGGCGAAGCGACTGCAGGGAACTTGCGGCCGGGTTCAGGCGATCCAGTTCGAGGAGCGTGTCGAGCATCGACGACACCAGGTAGACGAACGTCACCCGCTGGGTGCGGATCAGATCGAGCAGGTATTCGGGATCCTTCTCACCGTCTGGCTCGGCTACCACCACGCGGCCGCCGCTGATCAGGGGCAGCAGGATCTCGTTGACCGAGATGTCGAATGACAACGGCGCCTTGAACAGTGCCGCATCATCGTTCCCGAAGTGCAGGATGTGGTCGCGCTGCCACAGCAGCCGCTCGGCGATCGCGTCGTGACGGATCATCGCGCCCTTTGGCTTGCCCGTCGAGCCGGAAGTGAAGATGACGTACGCAAGCTGTGACGGCTGAACCGCTACCGTCGGTGGTTGGGTCGGTTGCGAGCCGTGGCGCCAGTCGTCGAGGTCGACCACCAGAGTCGGGACGTCCCAGTGGGATTCGTCGTCCGCCGCGACGAAGGCGGCGGAGGCGCTCGCGTCGGCAAGCACCTGGCTGCGACGGTGCTGCGGCCACGTGGGGTCGAGCGGTACGAACGCGGCCCCGGCGACCATGGCGGCCAGGACGCAGACCACCATCTCTGCGGACCGCGGCACGCCGATGGCAACCACGTCCTCTGGGCGAAACCGGTTGTCGTGCAGTGCGTTCGCCAACTGCGCGACGTGCTCGGCGAGCTGTCGGTAGGTCAGTCGACGGTCGCCGTGCACGACGGCGACCGCATCGGGGGTGGCCTCACACTGTGCGTCGAACAGCGTGGGCACCGTGGACGTCCACTCGGGTGTCGAGTGGTTGTTCCACTGATCCAAGAGCTCCGTGATGTCCAGCGAATGCGTGGTCACGTACCGGCAACCTCTCCGTTGCGTTTCAGTTGTGGGTGCTCCACGCCCGCCACAGCCGCGCATAGCGGCCGTCGAGCGCGATGAGCTCTTCGTGGGTGCCGCGCTCGACGATGCGTCCGTCGTCCATCACGGCGACTTGGTCGGCGGTGGCGGCCTGAGTCAGTCGATGGGCGACGATCAGCGTCGTGCGGCCCTTGGTCGCTGCGGTGGCCGCGTCCTCCAGCTCGGCGGCGTGTGCACTGCCCGCCTCCGCGGTGGCCTCGTCGAGCACCACCACCTGCGGGTCGGCAAGCACCAGGCGGGCCATGGCGATGTGCTGGGCCTGCGCGGCGGTCAGCTGGAGGCCCTGCTCACCGACGAACGTGTCGAGTCCGTCGTCGAGGGCCTCGACCCAGCCCGCGGCACCGACCGTGCGCAGTGCCGCCCAGATCTCGTCGGTCGTCGCGTCGGGTGCGATGAGACGTAGGTCGTCGATCAGCGGACCAGAGAAGACGTGCACTTCCTGGGTGATGGTGGCCACCCAGTGCCGAAGCTGCCCGCGATCGATGTCACCGACCGGGACGCCGCCGATGGACGTCTGCCCGCGGGTGGGGGCTAGCAGCCCAGCGACGACGGCGGCCAGGGTGGTCTTGCCGGCGCCGGTGGTGCCGACGAGAGCGCACCTGGTGCCCGCAGGGATGATCAGTGAGACGTCGTGCAGCACTTCGGGTCCCGCGCCGTAGGCGAACGAGACGGCGTCGACCTCGACGTCGGATCCGGCGGGGACTAGCCGTGGGGCGGCCGCATCCTGGATGTGGGTGGGTGTCCGAAGGTCGACGACCCCGACGAGGCGGGCCAGGCACGCCGCGCCCGCCTGGATCTCGTCGAAGTTGTACATCATCATGCCGATCGGGTTGAACAGCCGATGGAACATCAACGCCGCCGCCGTGGTCTGCCCGACGGTCACGGTGCCGGTGCGCACCAGAAGGAACCCGACCACCAAAGTGGCCACGAGCCCGATGAATTCGGCCCGATTGACCCGTCCGACGAGGCGGGTGAACAAGGTGAAGACCCCGACGGAGATGTCACGGGCGCGTGCCGACTCGCAATCGATGTCGGTGAGCCGCCGCTCGTGGATCTCATACGCGTCGACGGTCCGCGCGCCCTGCACCGACTCCACCGTGGCCTGGGCGCGGGCGGCGAGCGCCACCCGTTGTTCGGCGTACCTCGGAGCCGACCGCGGCAGATACCACCGCAACGCAACGGCATACGCCGGAATGGACAGTGCGCCAGCAAGTCCCAGCCGCCAGTCGATGCTGGCCATGCCCGCTACCGTGACGACGCCGAGGAAGAACGCGTTCAGCATGTCCGGCAACACCTGCGACACCGCCTTGGCGACGGCGCCGACGTCGGCCCCCACGCGGGACAGCAGATCGCCGCGACCCGTCTCCTCGATCATCGTGGCAGGCAGGTTGAGCGCGCGATCGAGGACCTCTTCGCGCAGGTCGGCCACCGTGTACTCACCGAGCCGGGTGATCAGGTAGGTGGACAAGCCCGTGCCGAGTCCGCCGATGAGGGCGGTCACCGCGATGACGATCGATACCCCGACGAGGCTCGCGACGGCATCTCCGTCGCTGACCCGGTCGACGAGGGTGCCCAACAGATAGATCGGCACGGTCGCGACGGCCGCGGCGACCAGGCCGACGAGGATCGCGGCGACGGTGGCGCGGCGTCGGCGGCGCAGATCGTTGGTGAGCCAGGACCACGTTCGTGCGGTGGTGGCGACCGGAAGTACCGGTGGCGTGAACGATTCGCTGATTGTCACCTTGCCACCGCTTCGCGATATCCACTGTGGCCGTCGGCAAGTTCGCTGTGCGAGCCCTGCGCCTCGACGCGGCCGCTGCCGACGAGGACCACGCGATCGGCGGCGGCGAGCAGCGCGGGACTGCTCGTCAGCACGATCGTCGTCCGCTTGCCATCACCCCGCAGGCGGCGAATGCCGTCGGCGATGGCCTGTTCGGTGACGGCGTCGACGGAGGTCGTCGGGTCGTGCAGGACCAGCACGTCGGGATCGGCGGCCAGCGCCCTTGCCAGAGTCCAGCGCTGGCGCTGTCCGCCAGAGAGGCTGGCGCCGCGTTCGAGGACCGGGTGCTCCAACCCGTCGGCGTGCAGCTCGACGACATCGGTTGCGCAGGACGCTTCCAACGCGAGTCGGATGGCCTCGGGATCCGAGGTCCCCGACACGGCGAGGTTGGACTCCAGGGTGCCGCTGAACAGATCGCCGTTGTGGTGCTCGACCAGTAGGCAGGATCGCCGTTCGCCCTGCGGGATTTCACCGATCCGGCGGCCGCCGACGCGGACGGTGCCGGCGTCGGTCGACCTGATGTACCCCGACAGCAGATCGATGAACGCCCCTGCGTCCCGCGCATCGGGGGTCAGCACGGCGACGAATTCGCCCGGCTCGACGTCGAGCGTCAATCCGTCAAGGCTCGCGTGTGCGGCGTCGCGGACCGTCATGCCCCTCGGGTCGACGTCGGCGGGCGCGGGCAGCGGGGCTTCGGATTGGTGGCGGGCAGGCGAAGACAGCACCTTCGCGACCCGATTGGCTGAGCCGCGGGATTCGGCGACCTCGCTGGGGGCAACGGCCAGAAGCGCGAACGGCTCGGCGAGGAACTGTGCCAACCCGATCACGGTGATCAACTGACCGATCGACAGGTCCCCGCGGAGCGCGAAGTACGTCGCGGCGACGGCGACGGCCATCGCGGCCAGTGCACCCGCCGCCGCGGCCGCGCCTGCGTGCGCGCTCTGGATCCGGGCCGCCCGCAGTGCGGCGGTCAGCGACCGCCGGCTCGCGACGCGGTACCGGGCGGAGGCATTGGCCTGCGCGCCGATGCCCTGCAGCGGACGGTGCCCGCTGATCAGATCGGTGGCCAGCGCGGTGGCCCTTCCGATTTCGGCCTGCTGGTGCTCGACCCGCTCGGCGATGATGGGGGCGGTCATCTGCAGCCCGGCGACCACGATCGGTACACCGATCAGCACCATCAGGCCCAGCGCCAGGTCGATGCCGAGCAGCAGCGCCCCGCAGGCGATGGTCGCGACGATGGCGCCGGCGATGCGGGCCAGATAGTCGATCAGGTAGCCGGTCTCCTCGGCGTCGCCCGACGAGATCGACAGCAGCTCGCCGACCTTGTAGTTCGTGCGGATCCCCATGGGATCGAGGATCTTGCGGCTGAGTTCGATGCGCAGCAGGTGCGATTCGCGCGCGATGGCGAACATCAGCATTCTGGCGCCGAAGCGGTACACCAGCGTGAGCACCAGGAACAGCCCGGCGAGCACGGCGATCCATTCGACGATGGCGCTGACGCTGCCCGTCGCGACGGCCTTGTCGACGATGATGCCGATCAGTACCGGAATCGCCACCTCGCAGAGTTGATGCACCGAGATCAACGCGGTCCCAGGTATCAACCAGCGCAGGTTTCGCGTCAACGTCCGGCGCAACACCGATGCGCCCGTCCAGTGAATCGAGTTGTCTGGCGGGGCCTCTGAGCTCACTCGGGTGCCAGGGGCGAGCGAAGCGACGGGGGATGAGAAGTAGCGTCGGCGGCGGCGCCGCTCATGTGTTCCCTGAGCGAGCGGGGACGCATGTCGGTCCAGTTCTCGTCCACGTAGCGCAACGCGCTGTCGCGATCGGTGCCGTCCGGCCCGCCGAACCTCACCGTCCAGCCGGCCGGGACACCGGCGAACGTCGGCCAGAGCGAGTACTGCTCCTCGTGGTTGACGAGCACCAGAAACCGGCCGTCCTGATCGTCAAACGGATTGCTGGACAATGCATTCCTCCCGTACCTTCAACCGTCATCGTGTTCGTGCGGACGCCTCGACGTGTGGACATCTGGACCGTCGTGGGGCGTCGTATCGCGTCGTGGGCGCCGAGGAACTTGGTGCCCACCGCGGTCAGCAGGCATGCTATCAAAGGTTAGGCTAACCATTGTAGGGTAGCCATCGGAATCGGAGGTCATCGTGCGGGTCGTCATGCTCGGGTATCAGACGTGGGGACATCGCACGCTTGCGGCGCTGCTGAAATCGCGCCACGAAGTCTGTATGGTCATCACGCATCCGGCGAGTGACCATGAGTACGAGTCGATTTGGGCCGATTCGGTCGAGGACCTGGCCCGCAGCGAGGGCATCGAGGTGTTCCTGGCCAAGCGCCCGACGCCGGAGTTGATCGAGCGCGTGGCAGCCTTGGCGCCCGATGTCATGGTGGCCAACAACTGGCGCACCCGGCTGCCGGAGGAGCTGTTCACCATCCCGACCCATGGCACGTTGAACCTGCACGATTCCCTGCTGCCCAAGTTCACCGGGTTCTCGCCGGTGATCTGGTCACTGATCAGTGGGGCCAGCCAAACCGGGGTGACCGCACACATGATGGACGCCGAACTGGACACCGGTGACGTCCTGGTGCAGCGCGCCGTCGACATCACGCCAACCAGTACCGGTACCAGCCTGGTGCACGCGACGCTCGATCTCGTGCCCGAGGTGCTCACCGAGGCGCTGGATCAGTTGGAGTTCGGCACTGCCGTCGCGGTACCGCAGGACCTCAGTCGGCGCACGTTCTTCCACAAGCGATCGGACCGCGACAGCGTGGTGGACTGGGCGTGGTCGGCGGCCGACATCGAACGCTTCGTCCGTGCGCTTTCCGACCCATATCCCAATGCCTACACCTACTTTCGGGGCCAGCGGCTGCGGCTCATCGCGTCGCACGTATCGCGGTGCAACTACGGCGGGACGCCGGGCCGCGTCTTCATCGAAGAGGATGGCGGCATGGTGATCGTGGCCGGGGCGGATGCCTTCCGTGGGCAGTCGCCAGGGCTGGTGCTTGACGTGGTGCGCACCGATGACGGCGTCGATCACGACGCGCTGGCCTTCTTCGGGCACGGTGGCGGGTACCTGACCGCCACACCGTGACCTAGAGGTTGGCGTGTGCGTCGACGACCCGGTCGACGGTGCCGAGTGCCTCGCGCAGGGTGTCCAGGTCGGTGGAGCCCAGCGCCAGCCGAATCGCGTGCGGCACGTGTTCGGTGGTGGCGAACGGTTCGGCCGTGGATACCGAGATCCGTTCGGCCATCAGGGCTGACGCGATCTGGTCGGCACGGACCTTCTCGGGAAGGGGTAGCCAGAGGAAGTACGACGACGGATGGCCCACGAGCGGACGCTCGGCCAACACGTCACGGGCGATGGCCTGTCTCGCCTTCGCGTCGGTGCGCTTGTCGGTCTCCAACCTGGTGACGGTGCCGTCGTCGAGCCACCGGCACGCGATCGCGGTCATCACCGCGGGCGTGTTCCAGGTGGTGGCGCGGATGGTGCGCTCGATCGTCGGCACCAACGTCGTTGGGGCCACGATGAATCCGAAGCGCAGGCCGGTCGCCACGCTCTTGGACAGGCCGGAGACGTACACGGTCGTCTCCGGTGCGAGCGTCACCAGTGGTGGTGGTGGCGTCTCGGCCAAGAATGCGTACGCGGCGTCCTCGATGATGAGAAGTCCATGCTTGCGCGCGATTTCCACCAGTCGCTCGCGGTGGCCGTACGTCGTGACCCAGCCCAGCGGATTGTGCAACGTCGGCATCGCATAGACGGCGCGTATTCGCCGTTTCGCGCAAAGTCGTTCCAGCGCATCGAGATCGGCCTCGCCACCTGACGAGGGGAGCGGCGCAAGTTCCAGGCGCAGCGTTTGGGCGAGCACCTTGAACCCCGGGTAGGTCAAGGCGTCGACGGCAACGACGTCCCCTGGTTGCAGCGTCGCCATCGCGGTGGCGGCCAAGCCGTGCTGGGCTCCGCTGACGAGCAGAATCCGATCGGATTCGGTGCGAACCCCGCGTTGCCCGAGATGTCGAGCCACGGCAGCCCGCTCGTGTCTGCGCCCAGCATGCGGCTGGTAGCGCAGCAGGGCCTCGAGGTCACCCGCCGACGCGAGCTCGCGCAGTGCCTGACGCAGCATGTCGGCCTGACCCGGCAGCGACGGATAGTTGAAGGTCAGATCCACGACGTCGGCGGCAGCCACCTGCTGGTCGATGCCGTGGGTGGGGGATACCGCGGTCTCGCGAACGAAGGTGCCCCGACCGCGTTCCCCACTGACCAGGCCCATGGTCTCGAGCTCGGCGTAGACCCTGGATGCGGTGACCAGGCCGAGGCCCTCACGCGCGGCGAGCTGCCTGTGCGTCGGCAACCGCGTGCCCGCGGGCAGCCGTCCGGCGCGGATGTCGGACGCCATGGCATCGACGACGCCCTTGTAGCGTGAGGCAACCATGCATCGATTGTATGCATGATAATTTTTTGATTGTCACGGGTTGGGCGACCTACGATGTGGTTCACCACCGTGAAAGGCCACTGCCATGCACATCGCCATCCTGACCTTCGAGGGCTACAACGAACTCGACTCCCTGATCGCCCTCGGCGTTCTCAACCGGGTCCAGAAGCCGGACTGGCGGGTGTCGATCGCGACGCCCACGCCGAAGGTGCGCTCCATGAACGGCGTGGTCATCGAGTCCATGGCCACTCTCGAGGAGGCCAGCGCCGCGGACGCGGTGATCGTCGGCAGCGGCCGGATGACCCGTGAGGTGGTCGCCGACCCGGCGTTGATGGCCCGCTTGCAGCTGGATCCGTCTCGGCAGCTGTTGGGAGCTCAGTGTTCTGGCACGTTGGTGCTCGCCAAGCTCGGGCTCCTCGACGGCGTGCCCGCGTGCACCGACGTGACCACCAAACCGTGGGTCCAAGCGGCAGGCGTCGAGGTGCTCAACCAACCCGTGTTCGCGAAGGGCAACGTCGCCACGGCGGGCGGCTGCCTGGCGTCGCACTATCTCGCGGCCTGGATGATCGCCCGCCTGGAGGGTGTCGAAGCGGCCGAGAGCGCATTGGAGTACGTGGCTCCGGTAGGGGAGAAGGACGACTACGTCGCGCGCGCGATGCGCAACATCTCCCCGTACCTGCACGCGGACCTCGCCTCCGCCTGACGTTCGAGGTCAGGTGCGCGCGCGGACGTGCGGAGACGCCCGTGGCACCACCAGCGGCGTCCCGGTCTGCGGGTCGTCGATGATCTGGCACTTCAGGCCATAGACGGCCTCGACCAGCTCCTCGGTGATCACCGACTTCGGATCACCCTGCGCAACAATGCTTCCGGACTTCATCGCGATGATCTGGTCGGCGTAGCGGCAGGCGTGGTTGAGGTCGTGCAGCACCGCGACCACGGTGCGGTCCTGCTCGCGGTTGAGCATCGCGAACAGGTCGAGCAGTTCCACCTGATGGGCGATGTCGAGGTAGGTGGTCGGCTCGTCGAGCAGCACCAGCGGCGTCTGCTGAGCGAGCACCATGGCCACCCAGACCCGTTGACGCTGACCGCCGGACAGCTCGTCGACCAGCCTGCCGGACAGATCGCTCACCCCGGTGCAGCGCATCGCCTCGACGACGGCCTCGTCGTCGCTGCGGGACCACTGCCGCAACACCTTCTGATGCGGGAACCGGCCCCGCGACACCAGATCGGCGACCGTGATGCCCTCTGGCGCGATCGACGTCTGGGGGAGCAGGCCCAGCCGGCGCGCCACCTCCTTGGTGTGCAGGCCGCCGATGTCCTGCCCATCCAGGATGACCTGGCCCCCGGACGGTTTCAGCAGCCTGGCGAACCCGCGCAGCAGCGTGGACTTACCGCACGCGTTGGGTCCCACGATGGCGGTGATGCGGCCGTCGAGCACCTCGACCGACAGGTCGGCGATGACCGACTTCTCCTCGTAGCCGATGGAGAGGTGGTCGGCACTGAGCCGTGAGTCACGTCCGGGCACCCGGGTATCACCTTCTCCTGCTTGGATTTCGCTCATCGTTGGCGCGCCTGCGAGATGAGCAGGTAGACCAGGTAGGCGCCGCCAAGTGACACGGTGACCGTGCCGACCGGGAGTTCGGTGCCGCTGAACGCCTGCTGGGCGATGACGTCGCTGATCAGTAGCAGCACCGCGCCCATGACCGCCGACGGCACCAGGCCGACACCGGGGCTTGCGGTAAGTCGTCTGGCGATCTGCGGCGCCGCCAACGCGACGAAGGAGATCGGCCCTGCCGCCGCGCACGCCAGGGCCACCAGCCCGACGCCGACGACGAGATAGGCCAGCCGCGCGCGGTCGGGCCGCACGCCCAAAGCGCCTGCGGCGTCGTCACCCATCTGCAGTACCGGCAGCTGCGGCCCCATCGCGACCAGGATGGCCGCCATGACGACCAGGCACACCGTCATGGGCAGCACCTGGGACCAACTCTGCCCACTGAGGGTGCCCTGTTGCCACACCGATGCCGTGACGGCGGTGTGCAAGTCGATCTTGATGATGATCCACTGGTTCACCGAGTTCACCACCGCGCTGACCGCGATGCCGACGACGATGAGCCGAAAGCCCGCAAGCCCGTTGCGATAGGACAGCGCGTAGACGAGGACCGCGGTGACCAACCCGCCGATCAGCGCGCCCGCGGCCACTGCGTAGTAGCCGCCACCGATCCCGGCGATGACGACCAGTGCTCCCGTGT
>Ga0105237_10007859_pt1 | contig 11627 bp, 11 predicted proteins | sample KBSC24metaG_FD_81520 | JGI IMG/M metagenome (GOLD analysis project Ga0105237, IMG submission 81520) | Corn rhizosphere microbial communities from Kellogg Biological Station, Michigan, USA - KBS C2-4 metaG | ecosystem: Host-associated > Plants > Roots > Rhizosphere > Soil | place: Michigan, USA... | reverse complement strand
GTAGACACGGTCGTCGGCCACGACCGGCGTGGCGCCAGTGAGTGCGATGGTCGGCACGCCGTCCGGAAAGGCGTCGAACCGGACGATCGCCCAGTCGTGTTCGAGCTCACCGACGATCGTGTCGGCCCGACCGGAGACGACGACATGTGCCAGGTCAGCCCCGTCGAAGGTCTGCTCATAGCCGAACCACGCTTCCACCGCTGTCGCCGGCACGCCTGCCTTGGTAAGCAGCACGTGGTGGTTGGTCAACAGCAGGTCCGGGCCGATCCGGAAGCCGGTGCCGTAGACCTGACGACCGTCCAGGGTGACGAGCAGTCGGCACACCGCGGCGGACAGCTCGACCCCCTGTTGCAGGAACGCGACGTCGAGAAGGGTCGACTCGGCTTGGATGATCCGCTCCAACGTGTCCGTGCCGTCGAAGTTCTTCCAGTCTGGCTCGCCATCGGCCGGCGGGGCCGATACCACGGGGTCAGCGGCCACCAGCTCCGCGATGCGCCCGCCGACCGCCTTGTCCGGCCCGTCGATCACGTTCTGCAGCAACAGTCGCAGCCGATCTTGCTTGCGCGCGGTCGCGAGCACGTCGTCCCAGACGAACAGCATCGGCCGATCCCAGGCGATCATCGCCGGCTTGATGCCGGACGCCCGCACCAGCGCCTCGACCTGAGTGTCGCGGTAGTAGTTGTCGGCGAGCAGGTCACGCAGTTCTTGCACCTCTCGCCGGCTGAAGTCGAGAGTCAGCGTGTCGAGGAAATGGGTCATGGCCGCAACCAATCGGGCCGCGCGGCGCCGAACTTGTCGTATCGCGCGCGCAGCCTGTCGCCGTTTTGGTTGGCCGGCTGCAGCCCCAGGAACCCGAGTGCGTTTGCGGAAAGGAAACGCTGCGCCAAGTCGGGGCCGAATGCTTGGGTGTAGGTATCGGTGAACGTGGCCGTGAACTTCTCGGCGTCGGGGTTGATGGCGTTCATGTACCAGTCCGTGCCGAACATCAACCGCTGACCGACGACGGCCGTCGCGGGATCGGCGGCAAAGCCCTTCAGAACGTCGATGAACTCGGCCAGCACGTCGGCTTGGTCGGCGCGATAGCAGCCGACATCGCCGTACAGGTGGTCGTACCTGGCCATCCCGGTCGCGATTGTCCGGCCCCACCCGTAGTCGCTTGCGCTGAGGTGGGCACCGCCGAAGTGGCCGAGGTTCAAGTGCAACGACGGATGACGATCGAGCACCGGGAACCACTGCTCGGGGGAACCGAAGTCGTCATAAGAGGGGCTGGCGTAGTTGGAGTCATTGCAGTGCGCGGTGATCGGCACGTCCTGCTCGGCGCACCATTGGGCGAGTTCGTCGACGATCGCGTCGAGCCCCGCCGCGTCGGCGGCACTCAGCCCGGGCCGGGGAGTGTTGCCCGACGGGCGCCACCCCATCTGCGGATACACCTTGACGCCGATGAAGCCGAACCGATCGATGGCGTCCTGGGCGATCGCCAGCGGCGTGTCGATCTGCTGGACCTTACGCGCGTTCAGTTCCCGCAACGGATCGAAGCCGACGAACGGATGGATGCGTACACCGTGCACGCCCGGCAGGGCGTCGAGCATGGCAGCCCGGCTCACCAACTCGAACAGTTCGACTTGTTGACGCAGTGTCGTCACCGCCCGATCCACGAGTCCGGTGTCGAGATCGACGAGCATGGGAACGCAGAACTCAACCGTGTCGCCGACGCTGCGTAGATAGTCGGCCGGCAGATCGACTCGCGAGCGGGCAAACAGTTTGGCCCATTTGATCGCGCGACGGGCATCGTCGAGGGAGTAGAACTCCTCGCCTTCCTCGGGCGCGCCCCCGACGTCTCCGTAGTCCTGCTCGGCGACCGCGGCCGAGATCCGCGCGACCAACTCGGGTTGCCGCGTCTGCATCGCCAGCAGCTCCGCTTCCACCTCGGCATCCAGATCGGGTGCGGCCGACGCCGCCTCCTCGCCCTCGCCGGCGGCGGCCAGCAGTGCATGCAGCCGATCCCGGTCAGCGGCATACCCCGGTGCCTGACCCTGCACCATCCGGTCGACCAGACCGACGATTACGCCGCCGGAATCATCATGATGCAGCCCCACGCGGGCGATGAACCCCCGGATGGGCAGGTCGTCGGCGTTGAACATGTGGCAATGCGCATCGACAATCAACACCGATCGCCCCCATGCGGCCTCGGTCGCCGCCGCATTTTGATCAGCGGCCCGTCGTGTAAAGCGTCCGCCACCCACAAGCCACTGGCAAGCCACCGGCATCAGTGGTGGCGGAGCGTCGGATGAGGTCGTGTCGTCCGACGTCGTCGCGCAGCACTCCGTGCCAACGAATGTCGTGCCGTCTTGCTGACATTTCGTGACAAATGATCACGGCGAGGTGACCGGACACGACGAAGGCCCCGGAATCCGGGGCCTTCATTGGTGGGCGATACTGGGATTGAACCAGTGACCCCTACCGTGTCAACGTTCAGAACCTGATCACGAGACAGTCCGGAACGACACCGGTCAACACCCAACATCCCTACTGTGTAAGGGATTCAGGCCGTCCCGCGCCATATCGTGTCATCCGGTGTCGACGCGGTCCACGGACAAAAGACGGACAAATCCTGTGGCAGCATGACCAGTCATGGGATACGCGAAACCTCGCGTGGGAGCCTGACCAGTCTCTGCAGACGGGCGACGCGTGGGAGCACACACGCGGTATCGGGTTCTCGTTCGGCTACAACCAGATCGAGGACAAGACCACCACGCTGAGTGGACCCACACTGGTGCGTCACTTCGTGGACGTCGTGGCGCGGGGCGGCAACTTGTTGATCAACGTCGGTCTGACCGCCCCCGGAGAGATTCCGCCCCTTCAGCGCACCGCCCTCGACGCGCTGGGCGCGTGGAACGCGACTTACGGTCACGCCGTGTTCGGCTCCCGTCCCGGCGGTCCTGCCATGACGTCCCTTCGCTGGCACCGCTGGACCCGCGCGGATGGTCGAGCACACCTGTTCCTCGAGCCTGGCGACCCACTTGACGTCAACCTCCTTCCCGGACAGGTCGTGGTGGACAGCGCCGTCGACGCGCACGGGCGCCCGCTCGCCCCTAACGCCGTCACCCTGCCCGTCCCGGATGATCCGCACGGAGTTTCTCTGATGTCATTCGACCTACGGGCTTGATCGCCGGACGCAACGTTCGAGACGGCAGGGTCACCTCAGGCGAGCCACATCGGGCCGGCTTCCGGTGGAGGGAGCCGGTACTGGGAAGACGGAGAACACCGGCCGCATCAACGTGGTTCTGACGGTCTGGCGACGCCGCCCGGCTTCGCTTCGGCCACAAACGGACCGCGACTCGTTCAGAACTTGACCCGCCCCAGAGACTGCGAAGGACCGAAGAAGTTATCGCGATCAACGTGCCGTCGACGGGTCCCTGCTTGCAACGTTTCCGCGGGCCGCGTCCGTGCGAGTCTCGCGGAGCCGCGTCGATGCAGGGCGACATGGGACCGCATGGCAGAACGCGGACATCGTGGAGACGGCCGCGCCGGGCGGCGGACGGTTCGTCCGCCACGACCGCCACGCCGCGCAATGCAATGTCCATCGCGGAGCCTGCGTCAGGTCACTGACAAGCCAATGATTTGGTAGCCGGAGCCGGACTTCCTGACCTTTATCTTGATCACGTACTGGCCGCTGAGCGTCTTGTAAGTCACCACGTCGCCGCGGACCTGCTCCGCAGAGATGTTGATCGGGTCACCGGTCGTCAACTTCGCGAGTGCTTCAGTGGCCCTCAGAGGGACGGCGCCGTCCGCCACGCACGCCTGGGCCAGGTCGAGGTCGTGGGTGTCGACCATGACCAGGAATGTCGCCGCCGCATCGCTGGCGGACGTGGCGTACTGGCACGCGTTGATGCCACCGCCGCCGATGCTCGGCAGCGACCGCACGCTCGGTACTGGTACGGAGGTCAGCGAGATCGACGTCACCGAGCCCGTTGGCAGGTTGCTCGGCAGCGATGCGCCCGGGCCATCGGACGGCGCGTTCGAGTTCGGACCGTTGGGTTCCGGGCAGACCTTCCAGGTGCCATCCTCCTTGCGCATCGGGATCGGCACGCTTGCCCGACGTCCAGCCTCGTCAGTGATAGTGACCGTCGCCTCGCCCGCGTTGCCCGAGCTTCGAACGGACGTGATGCGGTAGCTCTTCAGCCTGAATTCCTTGGGGAGGTGAGGCCGCGGCCGCGCGTACTGCACGGCCTGCCCCTGATCGACGGCGCAGAGCACCTTCTTGGCCGCGACGACGTCATGCGTTCGCTCGGCCTCGAACAGCTTCTTGACCTGGTCGCGCGGCGAGGTCGACGCGTCGCTGGAGGACACGCCGGCCACCAGCAGCATCACGATGCCGGCCACGACCAGCGCGCCGATCCCGGCGATGAGGCCCTTCTTGCGCCGGCCCCCGCCAGCGCCGCCAGGCGGCGGGTAGCCGGCGGTGCCGGCCACGACCAGTGCGCCGATCCCGGCGATGAGGTCCTTGTTGCGCCCGCCCCCGCCGGCGCCCCCGAGCGGCGGGTAGCCCCCGGTCGGGGACTGGGGCGGGACGGCGGCGAATCGCGCGGGGTCGCCCGCACCCGGGTGCTGGACGGTTCCATCCGGCCCGGGGTACTGCTGGGCGGACTCGGGCTGCCGGGGCGGCTGTTGGCCGTGTTCCGCCTGGCCGTGCTTGCCGGCCGGTTGGCCGGGGTTCCCGCCCTGGCGGGGGTAGCCCTGGTCACTCATCGTTGCCACTCCTCCTGTAAGCGCCGCTCGACGCGCTGATACCTCGGCAGATCTGAGGTCCCGCGCGCCTGCATGACTTCGCGTACTGGTCGCAGCAGGTCCTCGTCGTCGTCCTCGCTGTCGCGGACTGCGCTGACCCGGAGGACGAGACGGTGGCGATCTTCAGGCGTCAACGCGGCCTTCCAACGGGTGATGACGCGCGTCTCGATCGCCACTGGCCTGACCCTCGGATGACGCGCCGTCCGCGGGCGGCCCTGATGAGGTCGTTCCAGGGGCAAAGTTGCGCATCGTGGCGGCCAACCCCAGCAAGCAGATGGCTGCGGCGAGGAGGAACGGGGCTGCGACCCAGGGGCCGTCGTCGTGTCGGGTCAGGATGGCGCTGGCGGCCGCGGCGGCAATGGTGGCACCGATTTGCCGGGTGGCGTTGAGAACGCCGCCGACGGCTCCAGTGGCTTGGCGGGGAGCGTGGTTGACGGCGAAGCCGACGAGTGCGGGCAGGGTCCAGGAGACTGCGAGTCCGCAGAGCAGCAGCCCGATGCCGAGCATGACGGGTTGGCGCTGGTCGACCAGCGCGGACGCCGTGAGACCCAGACCGATCGGGAAGGCAGCGAACCCCATCCGGATGGGAAGCACGGGGCCGTACGCGGCGACGACCCGACCGGTGATCAGGGGGTTGACGGCAAGCACGAGCGTCATCGGCAGCGGGGTGGCCCCGGCGTGCACCGCCGTCGCGTGGAGCAGGAGTGGGGTGGCGAAGATGACGGTGGTGAGCGCGTAGTTGGTGGCGGCGCCCCATCCGAAGGCGGTCCACACGGCGCGGTTTCGCCGCAGCGTGGCTGGGATCAGCGGCGCGGCCGCTCCGCGGTCGACCACCGCGGTGAGATACGCCAACCCGAGGGCAACGATCATGAACAAGGCGGCGGGGGTCCAAGAGTGCTGACCTGCTTGCGTGATGCCAAGGGTCAGGCTCGCGAGCGCTGTGGCCAGGCCGAGGTGTGGCAGCCAGGAGATGGCCCGAGTCCGCGCCGGACTGGCGACCCGCTTCAGGCTGAGCAGGACGACGGCAAGCGAGATCGGAGCGTTGATCACGAAGACCGCGCGCCAGTCGTCCACGGCGATGAGCCATCCTCCGAGTACCGGCCCGGCCGCCATCGCGGCTCCACTTATGGCGGCCCACGCGCTGATCGCTCGGCCCCGGGCGGCCGGTTCCGGATAGAGGATCGCGATCAGCCCGAGCGAACTCGGGATGATCGCGGCCGCGAAGAGCCCCAGCACGGCGCGAAACACCAGCAGGATCGTGAGGCTGGGCGAGAGGACGCAGGCCAGCGATGTCGCGCCGAACCCGATCACGCCAACCATGAAGATCCGGTAGGCGCCAAGGCGGTCGGCCAGAGTTCCCGCGAGCATCAGTCCTGAGGCCAGCGTCGTGGTGTAGCACGTTGTCGCCCACCCGACCCCGACGACGTCGGTGCGGAGTGAGGACATGATGTTGGGTTCGGCCACGGCGAGCACCGTGGTGTCGAGCAAGACCATGAAGTAGGCCAGCGAGATGCCGACGAGCTGCCGGGCGGGACGCGGTCGGGATGAGGCCGTCGAGTGTGCGCGCACGAACTTCCTTGATCCGGTGAGGACGGGACGGCCTCCCACACTCGGCCCAAGTGCCGGCCGGCTCGACCGGCGCGGCCGAATTCGTGTTCGGAATATCCGAACACCCCTCTACGGTGGGCGGGTGGATCTGGATCAGCTGCGCACCGCGATCGCGTTGCTGCAGCATCGGACGGTCAACCGGGCCGCGGCGGCCGAAGGCTTGGCGCCGTCCTCCGTGTCCGATCGGGTGCGCCGACTCGAAGCCGAGCTCGGCGCCTCCCTGTTCACCCGGGACCGCGCCGGGATGCACCCGACCGCCGCGGGTCGGGCCTACCTCACCTCCGCGGCGGCCGCACTCGAGGCCCTCCGTAGCGCCGCCCAGCGATTACAAGACTCCTCGGCCCTCGTCGTCGGAGCGCAAGCCTCGATCGCCGACGATCTCCTGCCCTCGGCGCTGGCCGCACTACGCCAGAGCCACCCGGAGCTCGAAGTGCGACTGCGTCCCGATCCCGACCGGGCTCGGCTGTTCGACGCGCTCGACCGCGGCGAGGTCGACGCGGTCGTACTGCTCGACACCGGCGAACGCGTCGGCGACCTGGGCTTCAGGAAACCAACGTCCACGATGGAGCACCTCGATCTTCGCGAAGTTCCCATGGTCACCGTGGCCGCGCCAGGACATCCCCTCCTCGGACGACCGGTCACGATGGAGCAGGTGCGCACGACAGGCGGTCTGATCGGACGCGACTCGCGCTGCTCGTTCTGGATGTCCACCGAACGCTGGCTCGGACCCGACGTCGATATCACCGCCGTCGGCGGCTTGGCTCAAGTACGTGAATGGGTCGCCACCGGCTGTGGCATCGCCGTACTGCCCGAGTTCGCGGTCCGAACGGATCTCGACTCCGGCCGCATGGGCACGATCGAGGTGCCCGTGCCGCCCCTGCATCTGCGGCTTATTTGGCGTCAAGATCGCGAAGCGACAGCATCGCTGCGCCCACTCCTCTACGCGCTCACTCGGACCTGACCGGCGCGTTGCGCCCGGCACGGCCTGATCCGTTCGGCAAACGCGGGCGCTTCGCATTTCTCAGTCGTCGCGCGACGTGCGGTGTGGGAGGGTCCCGGTTGAGGCTTGCCCGAATCAGGAGGCACGTTGAAGCTGTTGCTTACGTCAGGTGGCGTCACGAACCCAACCATCCACTCGGCGCTCGTGCAGCTCTTAGGCAAGCCGGTCTCGGAGTGCCACGCGCTGGTCGTCCCGACGGCGCAGTGGGGTCACCCGATGTGCGGACCGGCTTCGGTGCGAGGTCTGGTGGCCGCCGAGCCCGACTTCCGGCACTTCTCCGGGCTGGGGTGGGCTTCGCTCGGCGTCCTCGAACTGACCGCACTGCCCACCATCGGTGCGGACCGGTGGATGCCCTGGGTCCGAGAGGCCGACGTCCTGCTGGTCGACGGGGGCGACGCGACCTACCTGTGTCACTGGATGCGGGAGTCCGGGTTGGCCGAGCTGCTTCCTTCGCTGCCTGAGACGGTGTGGGTGGGAGTGAGTGCCGGCAGCATGGTGATGACGCCCCGGATCGGGGGGTACTTCGTCGAGTGGCCGTCCGCGCCGGACGACCGCACCCTCGGGGTCGTCGATTTCTCGATCTTCCCGCACCTGAACGCCTTCCCGACGAACACGCCGGCCGACGCCGAACGGTGGGCCGCCGACATCGGTGTTCCGGCCTACGCCATCGACGAGCAGACGGCCATCCTGGTTGTCGACGGCTCCGTCGAGGTGGTCTCCGAAGGGCAATGGACGAAGTTCGGGCCGTAACCACCCACGCCAAGGCGGCGACCCGTCGGCCGCATCACCGTCGCATCCTGCAGCGGTCTTGGCCGCCGTCAGTTCGGGAGCTCACCCGTTGCGCGCCGGCGAGAGCGCTGCGATCGAGCAGGGCTCTTGAGCAGGCCTTCAAGGTAAGTACGGATGGCGGTGGGAGCGACGGTGGGCTTGGGCAGGTCCAGCACCTCGGCCAGCCACCAGCCGTCAACGGCCAGGCGTATCACCGATGCGGCGACGACATCGATCTTGTCGTTTTCGAGTCGGGACTGCCACCGCCCGAAGGCGGTGCGTAAGGGTTCGATCAATGCGGGGTCGACGGTCGCTACGCCGATGAGAGCAGCGCTCAGAGCATTCGTCTTCCCTGCTTCGCGTGCGTCCTGTGCAGGTAGGCAGAGGTCTATGTACGCCCGAGCGAAATCGCCTGGGGCGGCACTGGCGGACGCGCGGTGCAGTTCCGCATCGACGGTCTCCACAGCGCGGGAGACAACTCCGACGACGAGCGCTTCTTTGGTGCCGAAGTGATAGAGCAATCCCCCCTTGCTGACGCCGGCTGAGGCCGCCACTGCATCCAGCGTCAGGGACTCCGCGCCTTCGTCGAGCAGGACGTGTTCGGCAGCGTCGAGCAGTCGCTGACGCGTTTCGTGCGCTCGGCTGGTTGTCACTTGGCTCATGGCGGCAGTACTGTACCAGCCAGACGGTACTGTACCGGCTGGACGGTAGGGATACGTCGTGATGGCGTGGTGGTACTTGCTGGGCGCAATAGTCGCTGAGGTTGCCGGGACACTGGCCCTGAAAGCCAGCGACGGCTACTCCCGCTTGAGCTACGCCGGCGTCGCGCTCATCGCCTACGCAGCGGCGATGATTCTTCTGGGCCTCTCGTTGAAACGCCTACCCGTCGGCGTTGCTTACGCGTTGTGGTCGGCACTGGGCACTGCCGGCGCTGCGGTCGGCGGGGTGTGCCTCTTTCGTGAGCACACCGACCTGCGCTTGATCGTCGGCCTGCTGATCATCGTCCTCGGCGTCGCGTTCGTGGCGGCCGCCGAAGGGAGCGCGCGATGACAACCGCGTTCGCTCGCAGCGCCGTCGTGCGCCGCACCACGGTGCTCATGCTGGTGACGGATATCGGCTTCATCCTGTATTGGCTCGTCGTGGCGTCGAAGATCCTGCCCGCGAACATCATGTTCAACGGCTACGACGACTCGGCCGTCGCCGCTTGGAATTGGTCGTTCCTGCCCCTGGACCTATGTGCCTCCATCGTTGGTCTGACAGCCGTCCGCTCACTGCGTAGCCGCCGTGCGAACGCTCTGCCGCTGTTGATCGTGTCCTTGACGCTCACCTCGGCAGCCGGCGGAATGGCCCTCGCGTTTTGGACCGTGCGAGGCGACTTCGAATTCGCATGGTGGATCCCCAATGCGTTTCTGCTCCTGTTCCCTTTGCCCCTGTTGACCCGCTCGAGACAAATGCCGTGTGCGAACTAGCTGCGCGCGGCCCGAGCCAGCCCCATGCGGGCGCCTCATGGTCCGTCATCGGCCTGTGGGGCCACCGGTCGGTCGCGGGCTGTGCGAGCATTCGAGAAGTAACCGTCGTGAACGGCCGCACGCGCATGCAGTACGACGTAGGTGCGCCGGCAGGCGCATCGCCGGCCGCCGGTTGCGTCATTCTGCCTACACCGACGAGCCTGCCTACGTCGGGTGGACCCGGATCGACGCTGACGCCCGCGTCCATGTCAGTGCGGAGGCAGTACGACGTTCGCCGCAGTGCCCGGCGAGGGTTATCGTCCGACCTTCCCGACGCGGAACGCTTCGCTCGCAGCCCGACGCGCTTCGCGGCGCGTTCGCGAGCGGCATCACGACCAACTAGATCGTGACTCAACCTCTGTCTCGTGAGGCCGCAGTGTGGTCGCCCCGTCCAACGTTGGGCGTGATGCGGCGCGGCGCCCGAGTCATCTGCGGGAGCGGCCCGCGCGCCGCGCCTAGCGGGGCGACGTGCCGGTCGGTCCCCCGATTTCGGCCGGGTGACGCTCCTGACCCACTCAGCGTCGCGGACGACCGAGTTCGTTACACGGTGGGCGCGGCGCGCCCTGCGACGTCTGCGGGAACCCACTGAGAGCGCACCCGCCGGAACGGCGCCTAGTCGGGTCCCGGTCCCGCCCGGGCACCGTTCCTGATCAAGGAAACGATCGGCGGCCCAAGATCGTTACACGCGACTCGCGGCCAGTATTAGCCTCCGTGTTCTAATCGTCGGATGGAGTCGATGGCGGTCTACCTGAACCGGCCGCCCCACAACGTGCGCCTCGTCGTCTGGGGCCGCGCGGACGACGGCTGGTGGGCCTGCGTCACCTGGCGCCAACGCGTCCGCGCCCAGGGCGATGCGGCCGAGATCGCCTTCGCCGCCTGGGTGCCCGCCGGCTCCGTCACCCGACCCCGGTACACCACCCCCGTCCGCGTCGCCCAGATCCGCCTGCCCACCGAACGGTGCACCTGGCCGGCGCCGCCCGGCTGGCCGTCCTGGTACGCCGGCGTCTGGCTCGAAGGTCCCGTGGCAACCCCGCCCGGCGCCGAACTGGTCACCGGCGCCCGATGGCGTGAGCGTCGCAGCTAGCGCCGCGGCGATCATCGAGGTACGAACGGCCCTAGCTCCCGATCTGCCGCGGCTTGTAGTTTGTCCGGGGCCCGAACTAACGCGGATGACCCGGCATCCCCCAGCCTCTGCGTCGTCCCAGTATCGGGTGGGCAACGGGAGGCCCGGCCGCACCGTCGACTGCCCATCGACGGCGCGGCCCCCTAACGCCTGGGTCGCGCTGCCCGGGCTCCCCCCAACCTGACGGGGTCCGGGGCCGCGCCCCAGCGACGCTAGGGCTCGGCGCCACCGCAGACATAGGGCGAAGGTCCTGCCCCGGAAATAACGCGGCCGTCCTGGGGGACGTCTGGCGACGACGCGACGCATCCGCGACACTTCGGACGTGATCAGGCGCCGCGGTGTTCTGCCGATGTATCGGCGGGGAGGGGTTCGTACTCTGACCCATGGGTCGTTGCTGGCAGCCCACCGACCGCCCCGCGCGACACCTCAGCCAAAGCGCGCCCGCGAGTTGATCTAGCAGCTTGCCGGGCGACCATTTCGGCATGCCGAGCGGCCGCTGTGGTGCCGCTTCGTGTCACGTCTCGCCTGTAAGCGCCGTCTCGTGCTTGCTCGTTCGACGGACAAATCACGGACAAATGATCTTGAGTCAAGGGCTATCTAACGGCAGAGGCCCCGGAATCCGGGGCCTCCAAGGGTGGGCGATACTGGGATTGAACCAGTGACCCCTACCGTGTCAAGGTAGTGCTCTCCCACTGAGCTAATCGCCCTTATGCGACCGCGTGACGCGGCGTTGTTTCCCTGCGAGGCGGCGGCGGGAATCGAACCCGCGTACAGGGCTTTGCAGGCCCTTGCCTAAGCCACTCGGCCACGCCGCCCTATGCCTGCGTTCGGT
>Ga0105237_10007856_pt1 | contig 11629 bp, 19 predicted proteins | sample KBSC24metaG_FD_81520 | JGI IMG/M metagenome (GOLD analysis project Ga0105237, IMG submission 81520) | Corn rhizosphere microbial communities from Kellogg Biological Station, Michigan, USA - KBS C2-4 metaG | ecosystem: Host-associated > Plants > Roots > Rhizosphere > Soil | place: Michigan, USA... | reverse complement strand
TGGGCGCGATTCTCGTCGGGATCCTTGGTGGAGGAAAGGGAGCTGCGATCGGTGCCATGATTGGCGCCGGAGCGGGAACCGGCGTTCAAGCCGCGGGTCGAGCAGCGGTGGTACAGCTTCCGGCGGAATCTACGCTCAGCTTCAGGCTTCAGGCTGCCCTAACAGTGACACCTGCTTCCACTCTGCAGCGAGGCAAGAATGTCGATCCGGATTCCTCCTCCGATTCCTTTTCAGACGATGATCGACCGGTCTTGAAACGCCGTCCGGACAGCGCGCCTCCGGGAACGACTACCTCAGTGGGAAGCCCCGCAGATTCGAAGTAAGCGCATGCTGCACCTTCCATTTGTCATCGCCGCGGCCTGAAATGCCGTGCCTCGGCCGGCTCTTGGCGTCGCACCTAGGAGCGGAGTTCTAGTCTCCCACCGGATTACCATTCTTCTGACACACTGTCCATTCTTTCAGGCACGAAAGTCAAGACTCGCGGCTTAAGCAGCTAACGCGTACCGGCTATTGGCATATGCCAGGAGAGCCATCATTTCGTCCATCGTGGCGATGTAGAACTTCGAGATCGATCTGGCACGCTTCAGCCCGTCGCGGACGGACTTGGAAGGATTGAACAGCAAGAACCGGATGTTGTGCTCTAGCGCCCATCGTCGCAGAAACACCAGCGTGCCGAGACCGCCGCCTTCGATGGCATGCACCTCCGAGAGTTCAAGGACAACAATCCGGGCATCTGTTTGCGAGGTCACCGCATTGCGCAATTTGACCGCGGCTTCTCTCTGCACGATTCTGCCTTCGCACTCAACCACCGCCAATTCACCTATGCTCTCAACGGTTACATTCAGCATGACTTCCTCCCATGCCTGGTTCTGTCCAGCACTGGTTCTGTGTACCTCGAGCACGAACGATGCCATCCTTGTATTTTGTGCAAGATGAGTCATTGCTTTCGAGGCGGCCTCGGATTTTCCGGCAAGGAACGAGCAAATCTGGCCTACAGCGAAAGGTAAGTCTTACTTGTGACCGGCTCGATGGTGAGCAGTTGGAGGTCCCCGGGGAAAAGGTAGTATTTGGCCACCGAGACATTTTGTAAACTGCGTAGTACCGAGCACCCCCACAAAACGGCGGTGTGAACCCCAGGCATTGTGAAGCCGCCGGCTCAACCCGCTTGCATCTGTTTCAAGAGCTCTCGACTTTGGATCAGCAGATCACGCGCAAGTTTTTGCTCCGCTAGGACCTCGGCAGAATAAGGTCCATGCTTCTCCAGCGCGCACGCTGCGACCGTGCGCCAGGCTACTTCACATCTCCGCGTCGTTTGCGCGACGAGCGTTATGCTGTTGTGCGTCCTCCCTCCTATGGAGGTGGCTGGAAAAGGCATGTTGCTGTTGGGTAGCGCGTAGGCCTTCCCTTGCCCTCCTCGAAGCTGCCGAATCGCCATACAAACGGTTCTCGCCGCATTTCGGATAGCGAAGTTTGTTGCTCTGGTAGCGCAACTCGGGCGAATGCGGTCATCCTGGCGATGGTGCGGGCGGGCTAGCGAGGTAAAATGGGGTCGCCACTTTCCGGGGGAGGGCAGCGGCCCCAAAGCGTCCCGCACAGCTCGAAACAGGCGAGTGGCGCGGGCTTTCCTGTTAGGTCCTACTGAACCGAACTGGCGACCGAAGAAAACACGTTATTTGCGTTGGAACCGACCAAGCGAATCGTGCCAACTACGATCACGAGAATAACAGCCAACATGACGGCATATTCCGCAATGTCCTGGCCGTCCTGATTGTTCCAGAGAGATCGAACGAAGTTCTTCATGGGGGATGGCTCCTAGGAGCTAGTTTACTTCGTGGTCCTACCAATTTTGCGGAAAGTAAGCTTCAAGAGTGACTTTGGTAACAGAGGGCTATTTGTGAACACTGCCATAAGGAATTTTTCATCCTCTAATGACCAAGTCATGTCTCCAGGCCGGACGAACTTTACTTCGCCGGACTCACAGACCGTGGCGGCCCGGCGGTCCCCTGACAGCGTCCCACAGTTCGGTGATCCTGGCGATGGTGCGGGCATGGAACTGTTTGCACGCTAATCAACTTCCCGCCCGAACACACAACGCGATCTCATAGCCCCCATTCCTTTCGCAAACGCTGGGCAATCGCCTCATACGTCTTAGCAGAACCCTCTTCTAAGTTCGCTTGCATGAGAATTTGCTGCTCATCGCCTACGATGAACTTGGCAAGAATGCGCAATCGTTGGGCGCGTGTTCTGGCATTGTCAGCATCAGCCTCGACGAGCGCAACCAAGTTTGCTCTAGTCTCATCCATGACAGCCATTTTACGCTTTTGACTCAATGCCCGGCGGGGCCTCAGCAGCCATTAATTCCATAATCGCGTAAGCGCTGGCCGAAGCCTTTAAGATCAGACGTTGAAATTCCTTTCACGGGAAATTCTTCCCAGCTGCCGGTTTTCATGATCAATGCGCCAAGCGCAGCGGCCTCTTCAAGGTTGTACCGGAAGGTCTTTCCAACTTGGTTGTCGTTAAGAAGGATCTGGAACTGGACCATCCCGCTTGCACATAGAAAAACTGCTCGCGTGGAAATTGTGATCCTAAAATCGCTGCCACTCATGGGCCAAATTATACTCGCGGCATTACTGCACTCCTCTGCATAAGGCGGACGAGTCCTGACGGTCGACACCCAGTCTCTGCCGCCGCGCTGGCGAGAGCACCTGCGGCTATGTTCAAAGGTCGCGGATAGTATCCCGGCGGCGTAGTTCCTGCAATGGCACTTTGCCCGGTTACTTCGCTGCACGCAGGTAACCCGTTTTTATGACTGTTGAGCCATTCACGGCAGACCCAGACTCAGGTACGTTTCGTTAGGGTGGGACGTCGCCTGTTTCCGCCCTGGGATGGATGGGGCGTGGGTTCTCCGGGGGAGGGGGCCACGCTCCCCTCCCCCTTTCCTTGAGGTCTAACATAGACACCGTCAATGTAGTTACTGGCCGGCATAAAGGTCAGGCTTTTCAGCAAAGACGCCAACCCTCTCTGCGACCGCCCGCTTTTGCACAAAAGCCGAATTTTACGTTGATGCCCTCGTCGCGGCTGGCGAGGCCGTCGCCTCCTTACTTTCTTCGGGCGTCTGACGCCTGGGAGTGGGATTGCCAGTTAAAGCTATATCGTAGATGGTGGATGGTCTCGGGGCGTCATGAAGCCGTCTGCACATCCTGGCGTCGCCGTTCCAGCGTCCGTCGAAAGCAAATGGCCACAACAAGAATACCCCCGAAGAGCAAAGTGATGTCACCGATGCTAAACAGTCCGAGCCACGCTTGATCTGCCAGCAGTGGCATCCGCGTTTGCGATGTGGCGCCCTGCCACATTGGGCTTGCAGGACGCACTGTGGCTGGCATTCCGACCACGGGCATCGACCCTGGATTGCCGTCCGTTACTAGAGCATTCATCCCCAGTCCGCAGAGCATTAGCAGAACGCCGGTCCGAACCAACGGAGATCGAACCACACGCAACACGAGCCACAGGATTGCGCAGGATGCACACAGCCAGATCACTGGATGTTCCATCCACGCTAACTGATGTGCCATCGTGACGAAATGCACGATCTACTCCTAATGTCAAAGACAAATGAAAATAAATTTATGACGAGTTAGGGACTCGATTTCTCGGGGAGGCGTTAGAGTGATTAGACCTCAGTTCAACGCCACATCAAATGGCACAACGGGGTGGGTTCATGGCACAAGAGTAATGACTAGGGAGTCACGGCCACTCGGGGGACATACGCCTGGCGGATACCTTGGCGTGAAACGCGCAAGTGTTGACGAATACGATCAACTGCCGGTTCGTCGGCCAATCGGCCGGTCGGAGTCAACGCGATTGGTTTTGGTGTTCGTTGGTCACCTGTTTCTTCCCAGCCGGGGTCAATTCTTCCTGGATGGTCGATCTGTAAGAGTCTGCTGGGTCAACTGCCAGTGCATTGAGAGGCAAATCGCTCCTGTGACTTTTGCACAATGGTACAGAACATGTACAGCAACTACCCGATTCCGGCACTGCCCCGGTAAAAGCTTAGGATTGTCTTTCCAAACAAACTTGCATAAACAACAGCGGAGGTCTGAATGCCGCACGCGGTCGAAATCAAGAAAGGGCAGACGTTTCAGGACGGAACGGGATTAACGGTGAGAATTGGAGAGATCGATGCTAGTGAGCGTGTTCGCTTCGCCGTAATCAAGGATCGAGAGTCCGCATGCGTTCGTGACGGCGAGATGTCCTATGTCGCCTTCACCCATCGCTTTACCAGAATTAACTCACTTGAAGAGGCTTGCGCACGCATTAAGCATCTGGGATGTCGCGTCCAGACGGGTACGAATCTATGGCGAGGAGTTTGAATTGCTGTCTGACCCTTTTCCGCAGGCGGATCAGATCGCAATTCGCGCTAAAGCGAAAAGCGACTCTCGTGTTCGGTTACTGCGACTTCCAGTAACCATCGTGCAAGGTGGCAGAAAGCAGCAGTTCACAGCCGCATAAAGACTCGACGCCACCGTGAAGGCCGCGAACCTGCCATCTCCGGATTGACAACCTTTACGTCGTTCCGGGCAATCCAAAGCAAGCGGAATATCTAAGGAGGTTCGATATGATAAAGGTCGCAATGCTCGTTGTTGCAGTCTTGGCTTCGACTGCCTGGCTCCAGGCCCAGCAACATCCGCCAGACACTTCAAAGCAAACGGGCTCCAGTCAACACAAGGTTGACGGTTGCCTTCAGGGGTCTGATGGCAACTTCACACTCACCGATAGCTCTGGAACCACCTATCAGCTTCACGGCGATACGGCGAAGTTGACCGAACATGTCGGTCACGAAGTCCAGATAACGGGCAGCACTTCCGGAGGGGCCGGCGATAGCGCCAATTCGGCAAGTGCGGGAGCCACTTCACAACCGAGTCTAAATGTGAAAAGCATAAAACACGTATCCAAAACGTGTAAGTCAACCAACAAATAGTTCTGCTCCCCTCCGACTCGACCCCGGTGGTGGGTATTGCTTTCTCCCACCGGGGCGCTGTTTTTAGAAGAGCCGTGAATGGAAAGGGGAAACAATGGTCGTGAGTGTAAACGCCGTTTACGTCACCTATCCGTCGGGGAGCCCGGCGACATCCAAATTTGTGGAAACAATCGTTGTGGTCGAGGCATCGAACCAATCGAAAGGAGAGAGAGCACCATGGCATCCAAGCCTACCTACGAACAAGCAAAACTCCACTTGCAAGTCTACGAGGAACGCCGAGAGCCGCGACTTCGGCAGGCGCGCGATTGGTTCTTCGCCAATTGCTTCGCCGATACTCTGGACGAGGCGATGCGCATCGCCCCGCCCGGAACGGAAGCGGGAACCAATTTCATGATGGTGATCAGCTACTGGGACCAGGCATGCGCACTACTCAACCACGGATTACTTCACGAGGATCTATTCTTCGAAACCAGCGGCGAGTTCTTCGGTGTGTGGAATCGCATCAAGCCCACCATTCAGGAGGGCCGGAAACGATTCTCGAACAAACTCTTTGCCGCCCACATCGAAAAAGCAGCGAACCGCTTCGAAACCTGGGCTGAAAATCAATCACCTGGCCTCATCGCCTCTATGCGCCAGATGGACCAACAAATGCGCTCACAGACGAAAAGAGCGGCCTAAGATTGGGCCACCTAGATCACTGACCAACCAATGAACTATGGCCGCCGGAAGCACCAGACACTTCCGGCGGCTGGTTCTCATTGAGAGGCGGCCTGCCCTTCCACGCGCTTGCGATAGGTGCACATGTCGCGTGCCGTGTTTCCGATGAGGTTCTGTCCCCCAACGCTTGTTACCTTCGTTATGTCCTCCCGAGACTTTGAACTAGATCGCAGATCAGCGACTATCTGACCTCCAAGTGTTTCGATGTAGGAGAAGATTTTGTCCGCTATTGTTGCAATTTTACTAATGTTCGGCCGTCATCATGATGGTGAGGAGGGCCGATAGTGTGGGCGGAAAAACAGGGTCTCCTGACTGCGAACAATAACCGGCTAAAACCGTGGTTCAACGAATCCAGACTTGATCCCGGCCATCTACCCCGCGCGGTTACAGAGCGTTCCAGAACGATCCGCTACCCTATTCTTATAGGGCCGGCACATCACAAGGGTACATCTCAATCTTTGATCAGCTTTTCAACAAACTGATATGACTTCTCGAAACAGCTCAAGGGGTTTTCTGTTGCCAAAATCGGACGATCAAAGAGTCCGGAGAGCCTCCGTTGGGATGGACTTGGCCGATCAAAGCGCTGGAGGCAGAGGTATTATCGCTTTGCGTTGTCCAGCAAAATTCTACGACTCTGAAGCGGCAACGCTTGAGTGCAACTCGCAGCGGCTTTGTTTGAGCGTGGGCGATTGAACCTGTCCACTAAATCTTCTGAAGGGGCGGAGGTAAACTGGATGAACCCGGCGATCGTAGCTGCAAAGTACGTTTCATAGAGAACTCGGGAGAATCGTTCCGGGCCGTTCGGAGGAGTCTTATGACTGGAAGACGAGATGACAACCTGGGGGGCCAAGTTGCATCCAAAATGCAAGAGCTGGTCACTTGTATGTGCGTCGTGAAATTCGACGAGGAGGGCGAACGCCGCGGAATGATCGAGGCGATCGAATCGCTTGTCCTTGGAAATGACTTCCCAGAAACCTTCGAGCGAAGCCAGTTCAAAGTGCATCTCGTCTCGGGCGACATTGTGATTGTGCCGGGCTCAGCAATTTCCGCAATTGAGTCTATGACTGCGGGGAGTCATTCAACCAGGACTAGAAAGAAACCTGGCATGAAGACAGGGAAAGCCACGACGAAAGCAATGCTGGCGAAAAAGCGCAAGTCAAGCGCGATAAAGTCTTCGGAAGATGCTGCAAAAGCCGGACCCGGAACGCAAAGCAGAAAAAGCAACGCGCCAAGAGAACAAGACCGGCCTCTTAGAACAGTATGTCGTCCCCGCTGATATCAAACATCTCTATCGTCATTCCGAAAAAGTCTCAGAGGATCGGCAATCGAGGTTTCACGTGGGACTTGCACAGAAGTTCCCCGGATACTCGCCGACACGGGCTATGCGGGCATCCAGGTCATTTTCGCGCAATAGGGTTTGTCCGTACCCCGGAGACTATTAGCACGCGCGCCCAAGCGTTGAATGCAGCCTTAAGCGCGCAGGTTAACCTTCTAAGCACCAGGTAGAGGTAACACACCCTCCATGTTCCATTTCGACGTAGGATTCCAGTGTCTGCTGGTGAGGGCTGTGTGTTCCATAAAAGCCAAGGAAGCTCATCCCGCAAATTGATATGGGTCGAGGAACACAACGGAGAGGCACCGGGCTGCTCTCAATGCGCTTGGGTCTTTTGTTCTTCGAGCCCTACCACCGGCGAAACCATGGATGTAATGAGGCGGAATTTCCGTGCGCAACGTTCCAAAGAGTTTGCCGCGCACGATTGTACCAAACACCCTAAAGGTAAAGCGGCGAAGGCTTCCTCGTAGCCATCCGTCAGCGATGGTTGGATGTTTTTCTTTCTGCGGGCCTGATGGAAACAACCAGATGGAGGAAGTCATGCTGAATGTAACCGTTGAGAACATCCGCGAATTGGCGGTGGTTGGGCATCCGCCAGATCGATGAACCTGTTCTCGCTCAGACACTCGTCAGGGACCTGCCGTTGAAGCTTCGCCGCGACGCTGCCGAGCAATCCCACGGGCAGCGGAATGAGCTTGTGCAGAATTCCCTTGAGCTTGATCTGGTCGCCGTCGGCATGAAGGGTGATGTTCATTAGCGGCGAGCCGGCCACGCCTCCCCTATTGAGGAAATTGCCGATATCTCCGATATTGGCGCGGATCACGCCGGTTTTAACTTCAAGAAAGAAAGACTCTGGATCGTCGAACGTTGGATTCACGTCGCGCCGAGTCCGTACCATCTGCCCGCGCAGCCATCGAACGTAAATGCGAAAGTCTGGTTCTTTTCTCAGCATCAGGTTATGCGCAAACACGGAGGTGGAGGCAGACTCGCGCTAGTCTGTCCCGCTTGTTAAACCCCAGTGTTGGGTTCAGAGAGAACGAAAAGCCGCTCCTTTCGCCATGAACAGGACGGGAATATCAATTCGATCATGTAGACAGGGTGGTTGCATAGGGGGACCTTTCAGCGTGCAGCTTTAGGCCGGAGCCGGACCGGAAGATGATCCGTCGTCAGCGTAAAAGAACATATCGTGGCGAAGCAAAGTCTCACTCCCCTCACAACTTCATCGCCCGCGCCCTTGGTCACGACGCCTCTGTACCCGGCGTTAAGAGCTTCCCATGCGAGCTGCCTTGAGACCTCCTGGACGCCGATAAGCAACATAGGAAGCCGAGGGTGGGCCCCTCGCGATTTCGGGGCCAGCTTGTAGCCCGTTCATGACGGGCATAGCGAGATCCATTACCACGACATCCGGCTTGAATCGCTCGACTCACTCTATCGCCTCAACACCATTACTGGCTTCACCGCATACTTGCCAGTCCTTCTCCTTCTCCAACAACCGGCGGAGTAGCAGCCGAATCATCGGCGATCAGGATTGAGTAGCCATACGTGCACCTCCCTGGGTAACGCGTTCGGGAATCCGACCCGGCAGACCGCACCCATGAAGTGGGCCACATCTGGCCAGGTGGACAATACAGCAAATTCCCGATCCAGTAACCACTCTGATTCCGTACGCGGCGAGGCCGATTACAACTCGCAGGCTCTACACCGTTTTCTTACGCGACACGTGCATACTGCTCGGGCCGGGCTTCAAATTGTTCTTTGCATCCTTCTGAGCAAAAATAGTAAGTCTGGCCTCCGTATTGAGATTTGAACTCAGCTGTCTGTTCATCCACTTCCATATCGCAAATCGGATCCTTAGCCATTTTTGGCAGCCTCCTCCTAACATTTCTTCTTAAATGGCCGGTGACACTTTGATCTTTTCGACATGAATCAATTTCTTGTCGTTGTCTAGCCTACCCGTTAACTGGACATCTTTTCCGTTGTAGTTCTTGGCTTTCTTTTGGTTGTCCAGTAAGTAAGTCTGATTGCCGGTTTTCAAGACATAAGCATCTCCATCTTTGAGAATCGTCCCCATATAAACCTTTACGCCACTCCGGTCCGGCTGCTCTTTAGCTTGCGATGTCGGAAAGGTCGGCGGAGGGGTAGGGGCGCGGGTTGCCGGCGCTTGAGCCGTGGGATCTAACGGTTGGGCAGGCTGACTTCCTTGGGCGAATACATTGGGAAGTGAACCTGCCAACAATGCGACAGTGCACAATGCGCCTACGTGTTCTTTCATGGTCTATTCCTCCATGATCGAGGTGGCGTCTAGTGGGCAGATGCCAAACTGGGCTGAGGTGTTGGCCCAGAAGTGAGATTCTTCTTTCGCGGTTAAGGGCGTGGAATTTCTTGATAAATCCCTCTGGCACAGTAGCTTCTTGCAGTTGGGGTGGCTAAATACTGATTGCGGAGCCGTGATTTGTTTGGACTGCCGTACGGAGTGCCGCGGCGATTCGTTCTGTGAACCCTGTTACAACTACTATGTCACTCATTCGATGTGCCAAGAATCCTAGTACAGAACGAATGCCATGTTTTTGATTCGCGCAAGGCTGGCTAGTCAGTCGGTTGCGACTGACAAGCCGACTCCTCGACTGACGGGTACTCTCAACCTTGGGATTATTTCAAGGTTGCCCGTTATTTTAGGTAGATCTACAGAATTTGGAATCCGCCAGATGCCGCGTTCCATCGTGGAGAGATAGTTATGGCTGATGCCGATGCGTTCGGCGAAATCCGCCTGAGCATATCGAATTCATGCCGACGAACCCGGGGTCGATTGAAGCTCCGCCGCGTTGCTCGATTTCGTTGACTCCCGGAATTGCAGTTGTGCCTCCAGGGAATCCAGCCAATCCGCAAAACCTGGACGACAGAACGGCTCAATACAAAGGAAGCGTAATCCCATCGCAAAAGCGTCATTCCAGACCGCATCCGCTTTTGCTTCGAAGATTTGAGGGTTCGAGCTGGGCAGCTCGAACCGCACTGTAACCACTCCCTCGACCTGGGACGGACCAAAAACGAGTAAGGGCAAGTCCACCCTCGCTCATGTTCATGATCTTTCAAGCGAAGGCCTCACCAGTCTGGCACAACAACTGAATGGGCAGATCAACCTTGTGCCGGAAATATCTGCGGTGCTCGCGATTCATCCTGGGAATCGCGATGTCGAGCAGACTTCGGAGCTGCTTGTCCTGAACCGGCTTGGCGAGCACGAAGTCGGCTCCCACTTCAATCGCCTTGCTTACCGAGGTTGTAGCATTGACCACGGCCAAGACGACCGATAGCTTGTTCGAGCGACTGCTACGTATTTTAGCAAGCAGATCGGTGGCTCGTTCCACACCGTCGCAGTCAATGACGAAGCTATCGAGGTGCCGCCGAACCGAGAGTTCGATTGCACTGGCAGCATCGGCGCGCATTTCGAGTTCGACACTCGTTGCAGTGAAGCCGGCGCGGATGACCTCCAGCAGCGCCACGTCGCTCGTCAGTAGCAGACAGGTAAGACCCATTGAACTCAATCTATGGAAACCACCTGGATTCGCAAAGTGACGGAGGTGCATTGGGCTGGCGTTTTTCTGGATCAAACCGAACCCGTTATGCCCCTCCATCAGAGGTCGGATACATTACGCAGACTCTTCGTTCGGCCTCTACCCCTCCCCGCAGGTTATGCTGCGGACCAATACATTTCGCGGCAAGGTTCCCTTCGTCGCGAAACGATGATGCACTCGCGTATTCGAAAGGGGAGGGAACTGCTGCGCCGGTATCAACCCTCGGTCAGTTTTGACGGAGAAATGTGTAATCGAGGATAGACGCAGCCAAGCCGACGGCTCCGCAATCGCGTCTTTCGTCGCGACGGAGAACCCGACCTTGGCAGAGAACCGTGCGGTGCTTCTGGCCGGAAATCTCCTCCGGCATCTCAAAGACCATCTCAACCGGCGCGGACTCCGGTAAGTGCATCGGCCCATGGAGCCCGACTGGCTGAGGTTTTCGACGATGCCCTCACGCCAGATTCCCAAGCCCTTTGCTCGATAGCGAACCGGAGTTTGCAGACTTAGGCGCTGAGCACGAGGAAGATATGGTTTCTTCAAATTCGAAGGGAGAATCGTTGTGGGCCGAGTAGGGATTTGATCCTCCTCAAATCAGTGTTCTTCCGTTGCGCTCACTCCCAAAATAGGAGCACGCGGTGCCTGCGCGTGATGCACAAGACGACCATTATTTTCCGGGCGCATAGCTAAGATCCGCGCGATACGCAGCTGCCTCCGTGTACTGGCGGGCCGTGCAGTCGCGAATGGTCTTCTGGATCTGATCCGCCACTTCTTTCCCGTAGGTATCATTGAGCACGTCCGCCAGAGTTTTCGGCAACGGCGCGAAATCCGCCCAATTCTTGCGGCTATTGAGCAGAACAAAAGTAAGCCCCTCACCTCCATTGATCAGCTGCAGCCAGCCACTGGTTTTGGGCCAGTCTGCTTGCTTGCCCAGCGCTTCATTCACTTTCTTTACTGCTGCAATGAAGTCAGGACCTGCTCCGGGGTGGAGAACAAAGATCGTCACCGCGGTCATGGGCGCAGGAGGTTGGTTCG
>Ga0105237_10007855_pt1 | contig 11629 bp, 12 predicted proteins | sample KBSC24metaG_FD_81520 | JGI IMG/M metagenome (GOLD analysis project Ga0105237, IMG submission 81520) | Corn rhizosphere microbial communities from Kellogg Biological Station, Michigan, USA - KBS C2-4 metaG | ecosystem: Host-associated > Plants > Roots > Rhizosphere > Soil | place: Michigan, USA... | reverse complement strand
CGTGCGGGCACAAGCTTCGGCGCCGCCCGATCAGTCCGCCCGCGTGGCCCAATTTCTGAATGGATTCAGTCAAGTTTGTTTACACACCGATCAAACTGAAGAAGCGGTCAACGCAGCAATAAACATCCATCATGGCCGCAAAATTTCCCGGGAAGAATCGGAAGTAGCCAACTCAAAACGGAAGCTGATTAAGAGCGTTTGGGAAATTGGCGGACCAGATGGCTTTTCCATTATTCTGATACGAGGGTTGACCGTATCGGGCATGCCCAACCAAGGGTTTGATGGCGCATGCATGGCCGATATGAAAGGCCCCGCCGATTTGAATGTCATCGAGCCTTTTGATCACCTGCTGGAGCAATACGCGTCGCAAGCAGGCACAACCCTTAAAGTTTGGCCTTCTTTCAACTCGGGCCCTCCGGATGATCCTGGTTTCGGAAAGCTCTACTTTGTGGGTTCCGGCCTTGTGAGCTTTAACTACGAAAAGCCGTCGGATGGACAGCCTTCTTATACGCTTAGTTATTCGCTATCCACGAAGTAAGCGGCCTTTTATGTGGACGCAGACTGCGGCGGCGGGGGCAGCGCAATTGTGTGCGATGCAACCGGGAGGCGAACTGCAAATATCGAAAAAGCCTGGAGATTGGCGGGCTAACAAGCAACTCACATGAGAAGCGCGTCGGGCCTTACTGACTTGGCTAGATAGTGCTAAAACTCTGTGTTGCATGAAAGTGAACCTGGGCGTTCCGTAGTTCTTCAAGCTGCGTAATAGTTCTGCATCTTGGCAATATCGTGTCGAATCCGTTCGGGTGCCGATCGGCAAAATGCTTATTTCCCCTTCCCCTCCCGAAACGTCCGCAACGTCACCGAATATCTCAGCCTGTCCATCGGCGCGATGCTGTGTTGCCACTCGTTGCGCGCGGCGCCGTGGAGGAGGTAGGCGGAGCGGGGGGCGATGTGGGCGGTGCGGCGCTCCCATGTGTCGCCCGCCTTGCGGCGCAGGCGCAACGCGCAGGGCGCCAGGAATGAGATGCTCACAATGTCTTCGTAGTTGGGCCTATCGAGATGCCAGCCGATGCCCGCGCCGGGGGCATATTCCGTCACCATCACTTGCGCGAAGCTTTCGGCGGGCTGGCCGCTGATCTGTCCGGCAATCTCCATCAGCGGGCGCATGTCGTCGGGCATGCGGTGGTCGGCGCTCGTGTCCGCGCCCGCGAACATGTATTTATGCCCGAAAGTGAAGATGCGGCGGTTGCCCAGATAGCCGCGAAATTCGAACGGCTTCAGGGGCAGGGTTTCGAACCGCGCCACCAGCCGCTTTTCCTCGGCCGCCGACAACACATCGGGCTGGTAACGGAAGCCGTCGGGCAGGACCGGTTCGCCGAAAAGATCGGACATTGTGTTCTGGTTCACGTTCCCTATCTGGCGGTGCCGCATGCGGGTTGCAAGGTCCGGCGCGTCCGGGCGCGGCGGGCGCCGTTCTTCGGTCGTGACCCAAACGGGGCGCTGTGCGTTCTTGGGGAAGACATCCTCCGGCGCATCGTCATGGCGGACGAAATCGAGCTGAAATTGTCGGTCGATCCCCAGCGGCTTTCCGGACTTTCCCGGGCGCGGTGGCTTTCGCGCTACGGCGGCGGCGCGGGGGACGAGGCGCGGCTGGTTTCGGTTTATTATGACAGTGACGATCTGAAACTCCGCGCGCGGCGGGCGATGCTCAGGATCCGCGAGGGCGATGGCGCGCGGGTGCAGACCTTCAAGGCGGGCGCACCGGGAAAGGGTTCCGGTTCCGCGCTGGGCCGGATGGAATGCGAGGGGCCGGTTTCCCTGCCCGTGCCGCAGCTGTCGCGGCTGCCGCGCAAAATCCGCAAGCGCTTCGGGCTTGAGAAGCTGGGGCCCAAGCTGAAACCTGTGTTCGAAACCACCGTGGCGCGCACCACCGTGCCGCTGAATTATCAAGGCAGCACGCTGGAGCTTGCCATCGACCGGGGCGAGATCAGGACCGGCCGCAAGCGCGCGCCCATTTCCGAAATCGAAATCGAATTGAAGCGCGGGCGGCCCGAAGCGGTGATCGCGCTGGGCCGCGAACTCGCCAAGAAGCTCGATGCCGCCTATGGCCCCGCCAGCAAGGCGGAACGGGGCTATGCCTTGCGCGAAGGCGAAACCGATTGCCCGGTTTTTGCCGAGCCCATTGCGCTGGACGCGGCGATGAAGACGGGCGCGGCGTTCCAGGCCATCGCCATGGCGTGTCTGCATCATTTCGCCCGCAATCGCGATGCGGTGATCGCGGGCAATGGCGAAGCCATTCACCAGATGCGGGTGGGCCTGCGCCGGCTGCGTGCCGCGATCTCGCTGTTCAAGGAGGTGCTGCGAGGGCCCGAGACCGAAGCGATCAAGGCATCGCTGAAATGGTTGACCGAAGAGCTGGGCCCCGCGCGCGACATGGATGTGCTGGCGGGCAAGGGCATCGCGTCTCTGGTGGATGAGGGGGCGGAAGCGTTGGGCGATGCCGTGCCCGTGCTGAAGGCCGATCTTGAGGCGCGGCGGGACCGGGGCTTTGCCCGGGCCAAAGCGGCGGTGGACAGCGAACGCTTTCGCAAGCTGGTGCTGGATCTGGTGTTCTGGATCAATGGCGGGCGATGGGCTCACAGCCATGTGGCGTTGACCCGAAGCCGCCGCGCCATGCCCGCGCGCCGCTTCGCCGCCCAGGAACTGACGCGGCGGGTGAAGAAGATCTGCAAGCGCGTGGGGAAGGTGGAAGAGTTAAGCCCCCGCCAGCGTCACAAGCTGCGCATCGCCGTCAAGAAGATGCGCTATGCCACCGGCTTTTTCGAAAGCCTGTTTTGGGATCGCGCCAAGCGGATCGCGGAATTCCGGGGTGCGCTGAAGGCGCTGCAATCGGCGCTGGGCGATCTCAACGACATTCAGGTGCATGAAAAACTGGCCGCCGATTTTGCCGGCGCGGGGCATCGGGGGCCGCGCGCGGTGCCCGAGGCGTTTGCCATGGGCGTCCTCGCCGGCACCGAACGGGCCAAGCGCGCGGGACTTCTGAAATCCGCCCGGCGCGGCGGCAAAAGGTTGAAGCAGGCGCGGGGGTATTGGGGGTAGGGCGGGGTGCGGTTCTCATCCGGCCGCGCGCCGGAACCTAACGGGGCGCCATGCGTTCCGCGGCGCGGATGATTTCGGCGTGATCGAGGCGGGCGGAGACGCGGCAGGCTTCGGCGCAGGCGCGGCAGGTTTCCGCGCAATCTTCCATCTGCCCCAGCGCCGCGCAGGCTTTGCCGCAGGTCTCGCAGATATCGGCGCAGAGCGTAAGGATGCCGCTATGGAACTGGCTTTTGCGCAGGATGGCGTCGCGCGCAAAGGCGCAGATGCCCGCGCAGTCCAGCATCAGCCGGATGTGCTGCGGGCGCGCATGCTCGCCGCCCGTCTCCAGGCAGAAAGTGAGCGCCATGGACAGGCACATGTCATGACAGGCGGACAGCTTTTCCAGACTGTCCTGCAGCTGCGCGCTGTAGGTGTGCATGTGCATGGAGGCGCTCCTCCCGATAAGCTCGCCGCGCTGCCCTGCCGCTCGCTTGTGCTCGCGGCGTTCGTCGCTCTCGCATGTCCACTGGACATGCTCACGCGGCTATGCCGCGCCGCTCCTCACTCAGTCGATATAGACTTCCCGCCGGTCTCTTTCAGGATCGTCTTCACCTGGTCCTTGGTGGTGTCGCCGACTTCCACGCCCAGAACCATCCCGCTGGAATCGCCCACCGCCTTGTCATAGGCCTTGACGTGCATGTCGGGCACGCCCAATCCCACCAGGCCGCCCAGAATGCCGCCGGCCGCGCCGCCCGCGCCCGCGCCCGCCAATGCCGCCGCGATGGGGCCCGCGACCAGCAAGGTTCCGCCGGATGCGATCACCGTGCCGGTGGCCGCCAGGCCTGCGGCCACCGCGCCCAACACGCCGCCAACGGTCGCGCCCGCCGCCGCGCCTTCCGCGCCTTTGGTGCCGCCGGTGATGCCCAGATAGCGCGAGCGGTATCCTTCGCTGGTCACCAGGCTGATGGCGTTGCGGTCGATGCCGTTCGCTATCAGCCGGTCCACTGCCAGCGAGGCTTCGCTGGGATTGTCGTATATCGCCAGAACATGATGGGACATCGGGAAGACTCCGGTTGGAAAGGCGTGAAGCCGTAACGGCATCCTGACAACTCCGAACCACCGTGCGGGTTTCATCGCGGGACATCGAAGCGTTCGCTGAGGGCGCGCGAAAGTTCCGCCTTACATAAGTTATCGCGATCGTCGCCATCGCACTGGAACGGTTCGACCGTCACCGGCTTGTCTGACCAACGGAGGACTGTCCCATGAAGATCACGATACTCCCCGGCGTAGTGATGGTGTTCGGCGCGCTGGCCATGCCCGCGTTGGCGCAGCAGGAGATGCAAACGCCCACCGCGCTTCAGCCGTCCCAGCCGCAATCGGATGAAATGCGGGCGGACCGGCCTGCAGCGGATCAACCCACCGGGCAACCGACTGATCAACCCACCGGCCAGATGGCGGGCGAACAGGCGGCATCCGATCCCGCTGTCCCCGGACAGGTGCCGGGCCGGGTCGAAGGCCGGAACCAGGGAACCAGCATGAAGGACCGCACCACCGCCACCGAGACCAAGGGTGCGATGAGTGCGGCCAATCCTGCCGGCACAAAAACCGCGCGGCGCAATCGGCCCACCACGAACAACAACAATCTGCAGGACCCGACGGAAGCGGAGAAGAGCGGCAACGGCCAGGCGCCCACCGGCGCCGATGCCAGCCAGCCCGCGCGCTCGACCCAGCAGACACCCGGCCCGCAGCCGCCGACGTCTCCGCCGTAAATCCGAGACGGCGCATAAGACCAAAGAGTAAGACGATGCCTGCCACGCCCCTTCCGATCTTGCAGCACTCGGCCGTCACCGACAAAACCCACAAGCTTTCCCTTTTTGCGCGCTGCGCCAATGCCGTGGGAAGCGCATAACAAATTGGTGTCCCTGGAAAACAGGCCCGAGAGCGAAGTCGAAGCGATCAAGAAGAAAGTGGAACGGGAAGCCGCCCGCGCGCCGTGACGCGATAATGCGGGAACGGCCGGCCGGCTCGCGGCTTACACCCATCCAATTGCGATACATGCCGGTGCGCTTGGTCCAACAATTGTTAAAGGCTCAGCTGATCGCCAAATCGGACAAGCCGCGCGCCTTTCCTCACGGAACCATCGCATCGACGGCGGATTAACCCTTGGTGCCGCATCGGAGGGAACAATGAGTATCGCCACCAAGGTAAAAAAGGCTGCCCGCAAGATCGAGAAGGCTGTCACCGGCGAAGAACCGCAGGTCGATATTCTCGATACGCTCAAGGAAGAACATGAAATGGTCTCCGCGCTTTTGGAGCGCCTGGTGAACAGCGGCAAACCAGGCGAACGCAAATCGCTGGTTCGGCAGATCAAGGCGGCTTTGATGCCTCACATCAAGGCCGAGCAGAAAGTCCTTTATAACGCGCTGTTGGCGGTACGGGACAAGAAAGCCAAGCAGGATGGCGCCGAGGGCTATATCGAGCATGCCCTGGCCGAGCGCACTTTGAACGATCTGGGCAGGCTGCGCAGCCCTTTGTCGCCGGAATTCTCCGCCACCGCCAAAGTGCTGAAAGAGTTGATCGCCCATCACGTACGGGAAGAGGAAAGCGATCTGTGGTCGGACGCGCGCGAGCATTTCGAGAGTGAAGAGCGCAAGGCGATGAACCGCCTTTATCTTTCCGAGAAGAAGAAAGTGCGCATCTCCTAAGGAGGTTGCATGCGAGCGGACATGACAAAGCTTGCGCCGCGCGACAAAGCGAGCGGCGCCTGGCATGCCGTGGTGGAGACGCCGGCGGGCTCCCACCACAAATTCGATTTCGATCCGGCGCTGGGCTGTTTCCTTCTGAAAAAGACCTTGCCCGAAGGGATGACCTTCCCGCTGGATTTCGGGTTCATTCCATCGACCTTGGCTGAGGACGGCGATCCATTGGATGTCCTGGTGGCGCTGGATTTCCCTGCCGCCATGGGCGCGGTGGTGAAGGTGCGCCTGATCGGCGGCCTTTGCGCGGAGCAAAAGGAAAAAGGAGAAGACTGGATCCGCAACGACCGGCTGATCGCGGTGGCCGGCCACAGCGAGACTCTGGCCGAGATCAAATCCATCGGCGATCTGCGTCCGAAGCAATTCGACGAGTTGATCGCATTTTTCGAGCAATATAACCGGCTGGAAGGAAAACGCTTCCGCCCCGTGGGGCCTTGCGATGCGGCGAAAGCGGAAAAGCTGGTTCGCAAGGGGATCAAACATTTCCAGAAAAAACGGGGGAAGGGCGCGCATTGACGGAATTGATGCGAACCGCCGCCCGGCGCGGCATGGCGAGGAACTGCTCTTGGCGGGTTTTTTCACCGCAAGCTAAGGCTGGAGCAGAATGCCGGAGCCCCTAAATCCATCAATTGTTAAAGGCTCCGGCGGCACGGCGCTGCCCGCCTATCTCGCCAACGGCCTGGTGGGCCTGCGCGTGCGCGACAATCCCTTGGCGGCGGGCATGGCACTCGTTTGCGGCTACAGCGGACTTCATCCCGAAAAGAAGATCGAAGCGGCGGCGGTGGCGCCTTATCCCCTGGCGGCCAATCTTTGCATCAATGGCGTCTGGCTGTCGGACCTGCCGCATCAATTGACGGTGATCGATCAGGCTTATGATTTCTCCAATGGCGAGCTATTGAGCCATGTGCGGTTTGCCGGCGACGGCGTCATCGCCGAGATCGAGATCCTGACTTTTTGCTGCCGTCATCAGCCCGCCCTGGTGGTGCAGGAAATCGCCATCGCCTGCGACCGGGCCTGCGATCTGAAGCTGCAGGCCATGATCGATATCGGGGGCATCCATGGCCGTCTGAAGGCGTGCGCCACGAAAACGCCGGGCGGCGGCGAGGGCGATTTCGATGGCAGCCTTTTATGGGAAAGCGAAGGCGGCTTTTCCACTTGCGGGTTTGCGCTGGCGACGGAGTTGCGCGGCACCGACGATGCGGCCCTCGAAGCGCCGGGCGGGGGCGATCGCAGCCCGCTCGTCACCCAATATGGCTTTCGCGCCCGGGCGGGAAAAGCCTATCGGCTGGTCCAGATCGCAAGCCTGGTGCCCAGCGTGATGCACAAGCAGCCGGACCGCCAGGCCGAAAGGCTGGTGGCATTCGGGGCGCATCAGGGCTTTGAAAAATTGCGCGCCGCAACCCGCGCCGAATGGAAGGAATTGTGGAAAGGCCGCATTCTGCTGCATGGCGCGGGGCGGCAGTGGCAGGAATTGGCGGACAGCGCCTTTTATTATCTCAACGCATCGGTGCATGCGTCCTCGCCCGCCTCCACCTCCATGTTCGGTTTGGCCACCTGGCACGATTATCATTATTACTATGGCCATGTGATGTGGGACATCGAGACCTTCTCGGTCCCGCCGCTCGATCTTCTTCAGCCGGAAGCGGCGCGCGCGCTCTTGGAATATCGCGTGCGCGCTTTGGAGGGGGCGCGCAGCAATGCGCAATGTTTCGGGCGGCGGGGTTTGCAATTTCCCTGGGAGTCCGCGCCCACCACCGGTGAAGAGGCCGCGCCATCGCCCGGCACCTCGGCCTGGCACGAAGATCATGTTTCGCCCGATGTGGCGCTGGCCTTCATTCATCATGCCCAGGCGATGGGCGACGGCAATTTCCTGCGCGACAAGGCCTGGCCCGTGGTGTCCGGCGTGGCGGACTGGATCGCCAGCCGCGCCCATAAGGGCCGTCATGGCTGGGAAATCCGCCGCTCCATGGGCATCGCCGAACGGAAAGAGGAATGCGACAACGAAGCCTTCACCATGCTGTCGGCGAAGCTGGTTCTGGATGCGGCGCTGAAGGCGGCGGCCTTGCTGAGCCGGCCCGCGGGAAGCCAGTGGCGCGAAATCGCCGCGCATCTGAAATTGCCCATGCGCGACGGCGTGCTCGTGTCCCATGACGGTTATCGCGTCAATGAGGAAAAAGGCGCCACACCTTCGCCGCTGATGGGCGTTTTTCCCTTGGGCAATCTCGATGCCGAGGTGGCGCGGGCGACCTTGGATTTCTATTTGCCGCTGGCGAAGGACTATATCGGCAGCCCCATGCTGTCCTCGCTCTATGGCGTGTGGGCGGCGCGGGCGGGCGATCGCGCGCTTTCGCTCAAGCTCCTGGAGGAAGGCTATGGCAAATTCCGCGCCGGGCGCTTCTGCCAGATCCTGGAATACCGGCCGGACAAATTTCCCGAACAACCCCAGGCGGGACCTTTCTTCGCCAATATGGGCGGCTTTCTGATGAGCCTTCTCTATGGCTTTCCCGGTCTTCAGCCGGGATGGGGCGAAGCCGAAAGCTGGGCCCGTCACGACGTGGTGTTGCCCAAAGGCTGGCAGGCGATTGAGGTGGAGCGGCTCTGGCTGAAGGGAAAACCCATGCGGCTGGTGGCTGAAGAGGGCCAGCTCAGCCGCCTGACGCCCGCGTGACATTCATACTGTGCGCTTGGCGCAGTTACGTACCGACAAAAGGCGGAACTGGAGCGCGGCCGATCCCGTTGTGGTTGTGTCGCTCAAGAAGGTTAACCCTGGTGAAAATCGCACAAATCGCGCCTCTGATCGAAAGCGTACCGCCGCGCCTTTATGGAGGAACCGAGCGGGTGGTGTCATGGCTGACCGAAGAACTGGTCGCCCAGGGTCATCAGGTCACGTTGTTCGCCAGCGGGGATTCGCAAACCTCCGCGGAATTGCACGCCATCACCCGCCGCGCTTTGAGGCTCGAGGGGATCGGCAATTCGGTTCCCTATAATCTCATCATGCTGGATCAGGTCGTCCGCCGGATGACGGAATTCGATGTCCTGCATTTCCATATCGATTTCTTCCACTACCCGCTTTTCCGCAACATGGCGGACCGGACCGTCACCACCTTGCACGGACGCCAGGACTTGCGGGAATTGGCCGACATTTATCGCGCCTTTCCCGACATGCCGCTGGTGTCGATTTCCAACCATCAGCGCGAACCGGTGCCGCCGGTCAATTGGATGGGCACGGTCTATCACGGCCTGCCGCAGACCCTGCTCCGCCAGGGCCCCGGCGATGGCGGCTATCTGGCGTTTCTGGGCCGCATCTGCGCCGACAAGAATCCCCTGGGCGCGATAGAGATCGCCCGGCGTGCCGGCATGCGGCTGCGCATGGCGGCCAAGGTCGATCCGGTGGACCGGGATTATTTCGAACAGGTGGTGGGCCCGGTTCTCGCCAACAGCCCGCATGTGGAATTTGCCGGCGAAATCGATGACGGCATGAAACAGGAATTTCTGGGCAATGCCCGGGCGCTGCTGTTTCCCATTCGCTGGCCCGAGCCCTTCGGCCTGGTGATGATCGAAGCGATGGCCTGCGGCACGCCGGTGATCGCCTTCAACGAAGGCTCGGTGCCCGAAGTGCTGGAGGACGGTCTCACCGGCTATGTGGTGGACAATGTCGATCAGGCGGTCGAAGCGTTGGGACGGCTGGATGAATTGCCGCGCGATGAGATCCGCGCCCGGTTCGAGCAGCGCTTCAGCGCCGCCGCCATGGCGCGTGAATATTGCAGGATCTATCACCGGCTGATCGCCGGCCAGCCTGCGGGCATTGTCGCGGCGGCATAGCGGCGCGAATCGAGGACGCCCAGTCAGGACGCCTGGGTTTTCCGCATTCGCCGATTCGGCAGCCATGACTTGAACGGGCGGGATTGAACGGTCCGAAAACCTCGCCTAGGGTCGCGGCACGCCGCAAGCCTCTCTCAAAGCTTTTGTTCGTTCCTATCGGGCCCAGATCGATTGGCTCCTCGCGCAAGCCGAGGAATTCGATAGCGGCCAGCGCAAGGTGACCGGCCGCGTCGCTGGCAAAGAGGTGGACGTCAGTCAGGCCTATGCGAACGAGTACCGCCACAAGGCAGGCAATCTGGAAGCGGTTTTACAGGCTTTCGAGAGGCTCCATGCCGAAGAGCTTGCGGGCTTGAGCCGCTAAAAGATTCCGCGCGCGCCTGCGAGGTCAGGACGCTTTTGGCTTGGGCGTGTTCTCGTTGGCCGCGTCGGTCTTGCGCTCATAGGCGGCGGCGCGGTGGATGCAGTCCAGGTCGCGCCAGACTTCGAAGGCGCTTCCATCCGACAGGACGCGGCCCGAGCGGATCGCGGCATAATCGGACAGATGCATTTCCTGGGAGGCGATCAGCGTGCGCCCGGTCGGACCGACAACGCGAATTTCATAAAGATGCATGCGGGCCTGGCGGTGACGGGGGCGAAAAAGCGCCCGGGATTTACGGCCGGACACGATAGGCAGGCGCTGAAGTTCCCACCGTTACTTAAGTTAAGCTTTACTTCAAAAGATGCAGATAGGCGGGATCGAATTCGGCCGTCTTCGCCAGGGCGTCGATATTGGGAATGACCAATGTGTGGTTCTCCAGCCCGATCAATCCGTCCTTGCGCAGCGCCTGCAAGGAGCGGTTGACGTGCACGGTGGAAAGACCGCAGGCATCGCCCAGCTCCGCTTGCGTCAGGGCGAAGTCGAAGCCCCTGTCGCGCACCTGGCCCGCCCAGTCCATGCGGAAATAAAGCTCGCAGAACAGATGCGCCAGCTGCTGATAGGCGGACCTGCGCCCCATGATCGCCAGCCATTCGCGGGCGACGGCCGCGTCCACCGCCATGTCCCACATCAAGGCGCGCGAGAGGCGCGGATGCTTTTCCAGCATCTTCTCCAATGCGGCGTGCGGGATTCTGCCGACCACCGCGGGCGAGGCCGCCGCCACCGCATGGTCGATGGGCTTCAGCACGAAACTGTGCAGGTCGACGAAATCGCCCGGCACCTGCAGGCCCACGATCTGGCGGGCGCCATCGGGCACCAGCTTGAAGCGGAAGGCGATGCCGCTCACCACCATCGCGCTTTCCTCGGGCCGGCTGCCCTGCTCGACGATCAATTCGCCCCGCGCATACTGGCGCAGGCGCAGGGGCAGGGCTTTGAGCGAGGCGCGCTCTTCGGCCGAAAGGGGCGAGAATTGCGCGAGCTTGCGGATGAGATTTTCGATCGCGCGCGCTTCGGGCCCGTTGTTCATCGGGCTCATCGGTGCGACCTGCGTCCCGTATAGGCCACCCATTCCGTCACCAAGGATAGGGCTGCGACGAAGAATACAGTGCCAGCTTCGCCGCGCGCCTTGCAACGAAAACCCGCCGGTCGCCGTCAGTGATGTCGAAGAAAAAGCGCGGCATGCCGGCCCCCAAAGCAAGTGGACAGATTTGCCTCAGTGGCGCGGGTGGCCGCATTCACATGGGATAATAAGGCCCGGCGGAAATACCGCTCCACCGTACAAACGCCTCGTATGGTTTGTACGAACCGGACAAAAGCGTCCGGCCGCGCCCCGCCGTAACAGGGGTATGCGCCGCGCCTCGCGCAAGATCGAGATACGGGTGGGGGATGTGTTGACCGTTCCGGCGGGCGTGGTGCATGGCTGGGCCGACATTCCCGACCATGTCGACTACATCACCTTCCACCCGTCGCATGGCGTGATGAAGAATGGCTGGGTGAATCCCACGATTACGGGGAAGTGAGCAGCGACCCGAAGGGGCGAAATGGTCCGGTGGACCAT
>Ga0105237_10007851_pt1 | contig 11632 bp, 10 predicted proteins | sample KBSC24metaG_FD_81520 | JGI IMG/M metagenome (GOLD analysis project Ga0105237, IMG submission 81520) | Corn rhizosphere microbial communities from Kellogg Biological Station, Michigan, USA - KBS C2-4 metaG | ecosystem: Host-associated > Plants > Roots > Rhizosphere > Soil | place: Michigan, USA... | reverse complement strand
CGCGACCCGCAAAGTTCCGCTGATGAATCGGGCCATTGATAACCGGAAGTTATGAGTAGATCAGAAACTGGAACTTCCGCACGCAGCTCAGGAGGAGTTTCCTCGGAGCATTCGACTACCCGGTCGCCGCACCTTCCGACCCTCCTGACCTGGAGCATCCCATGACCGATACCGCACCACCCGTCACCGCACACAAACCGACGGACGACGAAGACGCCCGGCTCGCCGAGCTCGGCTACACCCAGAAGCTCGACCGCTCGGTCGGCAGGCTCGCGTCCTTCGCCATCGGCTTCGCGACCATCAGCGCCACCACCGCGGTGTTCACCGGCTTCGGCGCCGGGTACTTCACCGCGGGCGGGCCGTTCGTGTGGACGCTGCTGCTCGCCGCCGCGGTGTTCGTGATCTGGACGCTGATCGCCGCCGACCTGACCGCCAAGCTGCCGCTGGCGGGCTATTCGTACCAGTGGACCAGTCGCCTCGTCGGCTCGACGATGGCGCTGTTCACCGGAGTGCTCGCCCTCGCCGGCTGGATCTGCGGCATGACCGGTGTCGGCTACATTCTGTCCGGCTACCTCGGCAGCCTGTTCGGCTGGAACATGAGCCAGACCGCGCAGATCCTCGTCGCCATCGGCGTGATGGCAGTCTGCATGCTCATCAACCTGTATGGCGTGCGGTTCGCGACGATGGTCAACAACATCGGCGTCAGCCTCGAGTTCGTCATCACCGTCGGCGCAACGATTCTCGTCGCCATCGTCGCGTTCTCCTCGCCGGACAACCACCAATCCGTCTCCGTGCTCTTCACCGGCGGCACGTCCGACGGCAGTACCCCGTACGTCCTGGCTTGGCTGGCCGCGTCGCTCGGCCCCTTCTTCGGACTGATCGGAGTGGAGGCCAGTGCGGACATCGCCGAGGAGACCGTCAACGCCCGCCACGTCATTCCGCGCACGATGTTCTACGCGTTGGGTGCCTCGATCGTCATCGAGTTCGGCATGTACGTGGTCTACGTGCTCGCGATCAAGAATGCCGACGCCGTTCAGGCCGCATCGGCCGCCCCCATCGAGGAGATCATTACCCAGCAGGTCGGCCCGGTCATCAGCAAGATCGTCGTTGCCGTGGCCCTCACCAACGTGCTGGCCTGCATCCTGGCCAACATCCTGGTCGCCACTCGGCTGACCTACTCGATGGCCCGGGACAACATGCTGCCGCTCTCCCACATCTGGCGACACGTGTCCCCGTCGAACCGCACGCCAACGTACGCCGTACTCGGAATCTTCGGGCTCTCGACGATCCTGCTGCTATTTGCACTGGTCAGCGAGAAGGCGTTCTTCCTCATCCTCGGGCTGTCCTCTCTGGCGGTCTGCTCGATGTACCTCCTGCAGACCATCGCAGTGATGATCGCCAGCCGCCGTGGCACGGTCCCGGAGGCCGAGCCGGGAACGTTCGACCTCGGCAGGGGGCGCGTGCCGATCGCCGTGATCGCGGCCATCTGCTTCACCCTGGTGTGCGCCGCGCTGATCTTCCTCCCGCAGTTCGCAGGCAACGGCTATGTGTTCCTCGGCCTGGTCGCCCTCACCACGCTCTGGGCCTTCACGGGGTTGCGCAAGCGGCTGGCCACCGGCGAGGCCGGGCCGGACTACGCCAAGACCCACCATTCCTGAATTCGATTGACTCACAACGCCTTACCGAAGGGAACGACAATGACTGCCATCCAGGACCTAGGGACGAGCAACCTGGTTGCCGTCGAGCCGGGCGCCGCCATCCGCGAGGACACGCCCGTCGGCTCGGCGATCCAGTACAGCGACTACGAACTCGACACCTCGAGCCCGTTCGCCGGCGGCGTCGCCTGGATCGAGGGTGAGTTCATCCCCGCCGAGGACGCCAAGATCTCGATCTTCGACACGGGCTTCGGGCACTCCGACGTCACCTACACCGTCGCACATGTGTGGCACGGCAACATCTTCCGGCTCGACGATCACATCGACCGGCTGCTCGACGGAGCGCGCAAGCTCCGCCTCGACGCCGGCATGAGCAAAGAAGAATTGGCCGAGCTCACGAAACGCTGCGTATCGCTATCACAACTGCGCGAGTCGTTCGTCAACCTGACCATCACCCGTGGTTACGGAAAGCGCAAGGGCGAGAAGGACTTGTCCAAGCTCACCCACCAGGTCTACATCTACGCGATCCCCTACCTGTGGGCCTTCCCGCCCGCCGAGCAGATCTTCGGCACCACCGCCATCGTGCCGCGCCACGTCCGCCGCGCGGGGCGCAACACCGTCGACCCGACCATCAAGAACTACCAGTGGGGCGATCTGACGGCGGCCAGCTTCGAGGCCAAGGACCGCGGCGCACGCACGGCGATCCTGCTGGACTCCGACAACTGCGTGGCCGAAGGCCCTGGCTTCAACGTGGTCGTCGTCAAGGATGGCAAGTTGGCATCGCCATCACGCAACGCGCTGCCCGGCATCACCCGCAAGACCGTCTACGAACTCGCCGACCAGATGGGCATCGAGGCCACGCTGCGCGACGTCACCAGCCAGGAGCTCTACGACGCCGACGAGCTGATGGCCGTGACGACGGCAGGTGGCGTCACCCCAATCAACACGCTGGACGGCGAGGACATCGGCAACGGCGAGCCGGGCCCGCTGACCGTCGCGATCCGGGACCGCTTCTGGGCGCTGATGGACGAGCCGAGCCCACTGATCGAGGCCATCCGCTACTAGGTCAGGGCAGGATCGAGTCGACGTAGCCGCCGTCGACGCGCAGTGCGCCGCCCGTGGTCGCCGACGACAGCGGTGACGCGAGGTAGGTGACCATGTTGGCGATCTCCTCGGGCTCGATGAGCCTCTGCAGCAGCGACTGCGGCCGGTGCTTGCGCATGAATTCCCGCTGCGCGTCATCCCAGGACAGCCTTTCTCCCGTCGCTCCGCTCGCCCCAGATGACTTGTCGACCAATTCGTAGACGAAGTCCTCGACGCCGGCGGTGTGGGTGGGACCCGCGATCACGGAGTTCACCGTGACACCCGTGCCCGCGGCGTCCTTGGCGAAGCCACGCGATACCGCGAGCAGCGCGGTCTTGGAGACGCCGTAGTGGATCATCTCCTCGGGGATCACGATCGCCGAGTCGCTGGCGATCTGGATCGCCCGGCCCCAGTGCTTGTCGATCATGCCAGGGAGATAGGTGCGGATCAGGCGGACCGCGGCCAGCACGTTCACCTCGAAGTAGTTGCGCCACTGCCCGTCGGTGATCTCACGAGCCGGGATCGCCCCGAAGATGCCGAGGTTGTTGACCAGGATGTCGACCGTGGGCAGCTCGGTCACCAGCTGCTCGACGCCCTCCTCGGTGGAGACGTCGACCGCCACGCCGAACACGTCAGCGCCTGACTTGCTCAGTGTCGCGACTGCTTCTGCGACTCGGTCGGCGGAGCGGCCGTTCACCGCGACGCGGGCACCGCTGCCTGCCAACCCCTCGGCGATGGCGTAACCGATGCCTTGCGTGGATCCGGTGACGAGTGCGGTCTTTCCTGTCAGGTCGATGTTCACGAGGCAGTACTACCACCGCCGAGCCCGGACTATTCCTCTCCGGCCCCTCGCCGCCGTAGAATTCTCACAGCTTTTTGACAGTAGACTGTGGCACCGTTTTCCTGGGGCCGTTCCGCCGCGCGACGATGCGTGGTGCCGCCAGACGATGTGAGAAACCCATCGGACGGCGGTTTGGCTCCAGTTGGTCAAGGGGCCTAGCTGCGGACACGCCGCCCCCGCTGATGATGGGAGATCTCGTGCGCCGATTCTTGATCACGGCATTCATGGCGGCCCTGCTGCCCGTATTCGTAGCGGTCGCGGGCGGTTCCGCCACGGCCGGGGCGTTCTCGCGACCCGGTCTGCCGGTCGAGTACCTGATGGTGCCGTCCGCCAGCATGGGCCGCGACATCAAGGTCCAGTTCCAGAGCGGCGGGCCCAACTCGCCCGCCGTGTACCTGCTCGACGGCCTGCGCGCTCAGGACGACTTCAACGGCTGGGACATCAACACCCCGGCCTTCGAGTGGTACTACAACTCGGGCCTCTCGATCGTCATGCCCGTCGGCGGCCAGTCCAGCTTCTACAGCGACTGGTACCAGCCGGCGTGCGGCAAGGCAGGCTGCCAGACCTACAAGTGGGAGACGTTCCTCACCCAGGAACTGCCCGCGTATCTGCAGGCCAACAAGGACGTCAAGCCCACGGGCAGCGCGGCGGTCGGGTTGTCGATGGCCGGTTCGGCATCGATGACCCTGGCGATCTACCACCCCGAGCAGTTCCCGTACGCGGCGTCGCTGTCCGGCTTCCTGAACCCCTCCGAGGGCTCTTGGCCGTTCCTGATCAACCTGTCGATGGGTGATGCGGGCGGTTACAAGGCGAACGACATGTGGGGCCCGACGGAAGACCCGAACAGCGCCTGGAAGCGCAACGACCCGATGGTCAACATCAACAAGCTGGTCGCCAACAACACCCGCCTCTGGGTGTACTGCGGTAACGGCAACCCCAGTGACCTCGGCGGGGACAACGTGCCCGCCAAGTTCCTCGAGGGCCTGACCATCCGCACCAACCGGACGTTCCAGGACGAGTACATCGCGGCTGGCGGCAAGAACGCCGTGTTCAACTTCCCGGACAACGGCACGCACGACTGGCCGTACTGGGGTTCACAGCTGCAAGCGATGAAGCCCGACCTGCAGCGCACGCTGGGCGCCACCCCGCAGGCCTGACACTCCGTCCCAGGCGGGGCTACGCGGCGCTTAGACGTCGAGGTCGCGTAGCTCCCGCTTGAGGATCTTCCCCGTCGGGTTGCGTGGCAGCTCGTCGAGGAAGATCACCTCGCGCGGCACCTTGTAGCGCGCGAGGTGGTCACGGACGTAGGTCTTGATGGCGTCTTCGTCGACGCTGGCCCCTTCGGTCTTGACGACGAACGCGCGCAGCCGGTGGCCCCACTCCTGGTCCTCGACGCCGAGTGCGGTGGCCTCGACGACCTCGGGGTGGCCACTGATCAGATCCTCGATCTCGGCGGGGAAGACGTTCTCGCCGCCGGAGACGATCATCTCGTCGTCACGGCCGCTGACGTAGAGCAGCCCGTGCTCGTCGAAGTAACCGACGTCGCCGGACGACATCAGCCCGTCGATGATCTGCTTTCCGCCACCACCGGTGTAGCCCTCGAACGGGAACGTGTTGCCGACGAAGATCCTGCCCACCTCGCCCTGTGGGACCTCGTGGCCGTTGTCGTCGAACAGCTTGACCGTCACGCCCTTGACCACCGGCCCCACGGTTGCCGGGTTGATCGACAGGTCCTTGGGCCTGGCGATGGTGGCGAAGGCGATCTCCGTGGACCCGTACAGGTTGTAGATCACCGGGCCCAGATCCTTGAGTGCCCTGGTGGCCAGCTCCGCGCCCAGCTGGGAACCGGAGACGAACACGATCCGCAGGCTGGACAAGTCCGGCTTGCGTTCCATGGCGTCGAAGGCGTCGAGGGTCCGCGACAGCATGACGGGAACGACGACCACGGCCGTCACCTTGTGCTTCTCGATGTCGGCCAGCACGTTGGCCGGCTTGAACTTGCGGCGCAACACCAGCGTGCTACCCAGCATCATCGCGATGGTGGCATGCAGGAAGCCGAGCGCATGGAACATCGGCGCGGGCAGCGACGTCACCTCGCCCGACCTGAACGGGACGTGCGACAGGATGCCGCCGATGGGCGCGAGCGACGGCGGAGTGCTGCGATTGGCGCCCTTGGGGGTTCCGGTCGTGCCGCTGGTCAGGATGATGATCTTGGAGTGCGCGGTCGCCTTCGGCGGCGGTGTCGACCTGCTGCGTCCGATCAGGTCGGCGAGCGTCTCGTCGGTGCTCTCCGACGGTTGGTCGTTGTCCGGGTTGGTCGCCAGGGCGCGCAGCTTGCCGAGCGGCGGTTCGGCCGCAGAAACGGCCTTGGTGTACTCGTCGTCGAAGATGATCAGCTTCGCGCCCTCGCGCTCGGAGACCTCCTTGATCTGCGGCCCGGAGAACTCGCTGTTGAGCAGGATGATGCGGACGCCGACCTTCGCGGCTCCGTAGAGCGCGACCAGGAACCAGCGGTGGTTGCGGATCAGCAGGGCCAGACCGTCGCCGCCCTTCACGCCGATCGCCAGCAGTCCGTTGGCAACGGCGTTGGCGGCGTCGTCGAGTTCCTTGAACGTCATCTCGCCGTCGTCGTCGATGATGGCGGTGCGGTTGGGCGTGCGGCGGGCGTTGAGGGCGGGGATCATGCCGATCTCGCCCCAGCGCCGGATGTCGGCGACCATCCCGGCGATGTTCTGCGGTGGCTCGAGCTTGAATGCGCCCGCCTCGAACATCTTGATGGCGTAGTGCAGTTCGGCCGACCCGCGCTCGGCATACTGCTGGATCTTGGCCGCTGCCTGCAACGGAAGCTCGGTTAGCTTGGGCATGACCCCCACAATATGTGACCGGCGTCGCACAGAATGTGCATCCCGTCGCTTCGCTCGCCCCGGGGGCCGGCACAACTAACATTGCCACATGGCGTCAGCGCTGTCCCTGGACGTGGGTGAACGGACGCTGGCGGTCAGCCACCCGGACAAGGTCGTCTTCCCCGACGCGGGCGTGACCAAGCTTGATCTGATCGAGTACTACCTCGCCGTGGCCGACGGTGCCCTGCGCGGCGTCTCGGGCCGGCCGATGATCCTCAAGCGATTCATCAAGGGCATCACCGAAGAAGCGATCTTCCAGAAGCGGGCACCGGAAAAGCGCCCCGACTGGATCGACGTCGCCGAGCTCAAGTACGCCTCTGGCACGTCGGCCAAGGAAGCCGTGCTGCGCGAAGCCGGTGGCCTGGTGTGGGCAGTCAACCTCGGCTGCGTCGACCTCAATCCCCATCCGGTGCTTGCCGACGATCTCGAGCACCCCGACGAGTTGCGCGTCGACCTCGACCCGATGCCCGGCGTCGAGTGGCGGCAGATCGTCGACGTGGCGCTGGTGGCCAGGGACGTCCTCGAGGACCACGGTCTGACCGCGTGGCCGAAGACGTCTGGTTCCAAGGGGTTTCACATCTATGCGCGCATCGAACGGCACTGGCCGTACAAGCAGGTGCGGCTGGCGGCGGAGACCATCGCGCGCGAGGTCGAACTGCGCGCCCCCGACCTGGCGACCAGCCGGTGGTGGAAGGAAGAGCGCGGCGCGCGGGTCTTCGTCGACTTCAACCAGAACGCCAAGGACCGCACCGTCGCATCGGCGTATTCAGTCCGCGCGACGCCCGACGCCCGGGTGTCCACGCCGCTGCGCTGGGACGAGGTGCCCGACTGCTCACCCGAGGCGTTCACGGTGTCGACGGTGCCTGCGCGGTTCGCCGCGATGGGTGATCCGTGGGAGGGCATGGACGATGCACCGGGTGGGTTGGACGCGCTGCTGGAACGGGCGAAGGAACTCGGCCCTGCCGAGAAGGCGCCGAAGGGTGCGCGACGATCAGACGGATCGAGAAGCCGTATTTCTACGATGCCGCTGATCGAGATCGCCAAGACCAAGACCAAGGACGAGGCCATGGCGGCACTCGACGTGTGGCGCGAGCGCTACCCCGCTGCAGCGGAACGCCTCGAACCGGTGGACGTGCTGGTCGACGGCATGCGCGGGCCAAGTTCGATCTGGTACCGCATCCGGATCAACCTGCAGCACGTGCCCGAGGAGCAGCGGCCACCGCAGGAGGATCTGATCGCCGACTACAGCCCGTGGGAGAACTACACCGGTTCGCAGTGGCGCCGTTAACGGCCGACGGCGGCTATGGCTTCCACGGCGTCGGCGATCGCGGTGTCCCCACTGACCAAGTCGAAGGCGTGGCCCCCGGTGCCGGGCGCGTCCAACACCGCGACGAGCACGGCCGCGACGTCGGCGCGGGGAATGCTTCCGAGGCCGGTGGATTCGGCGATGGCGACGCGTCCCGTCCCTGGCTCGTCGGTGAGATGACCGGGCCGCACGATCGTCGCGCTGAGTCCCGTGCGGGCCTGGACAGCCCTGTCGGCGGCGGCCTTGGCCCGCAGGTAGGCCGCGAACACCGGGTCGGCGCCCGGGTCGTCGGCCCGCTTGTCGGCGCCGATCGAGGAGACGATCAGGTAGCGGCTCACCCCGGCCTGCAGCGCCGCGTCGGCAAGCAGGATCGCGGCGTCGCGGTCGACGGTCTCCTTGCGCGCCGCACCGCTGCCAGGCCCAGCGCCCGCGGCGAACACGACGGCGTCGGCGCCGCGGACGTGTTCGGCCACCTCGGCGACCGTGGCCTTCTCGAGATCCACCACCAGCGCCTCGGCACCGGCGGCCTCAAGGTCCGCGACCTGTGCCGGGTTGCGGATGAGCCCCGCGACCGAATCACCGCGCTCCGACAGCAGACGTTCCAAGATCAGCGCGATCTTTCCGTGCCCGCCTGCGATCACGATCCGCATCTGTGTACCTCCATGCGCCCAACGATAGGCTCCCCCGCGCGAAACACCAGGAACTCCAACATGATCAGTAGACGAGACTTCACCCAGATCATCGGCCTCGCGGCGGCGGGTGCCACGGTGGCCGGCTACGCCGAGGACGGCAAGTACTCCCACCGCGTTCTCGACGGCATCGGGCACAACATGCCGCAGGAGGCGCCGCGCCAGTTCGCCGATGCCATCATCGAGGTAGCCGGCTCTGACGTCGGCACGTTCACAGGAGAGCAGACCATGTCAGCACAGAACTCGCCCGTCACGGTGGTGGACGCAGGTCCCGGCCGGGTCAGCAGGTCCGTCGAGGTGGCGGCGCCCGCCAGCGAACTGTTCGCGATCGTCGCCGACCCGCGTCGCCACCACGAACTCGACGGGTCGGGCACAGTCGTCGACAACATAAGGGCGCCTGCAGAACTCGCCACGGGTAGCAAGTTCTCGACCAAGATGCGGATGCTCGGCGTGCCCTATCGGATCACCAGCACGGTCACCGCCTTCACCCCCGATGCGTTGATCGAGTGGCGTCACCCGCTCGGCCATCGCTGGCGCTGGGAGTTCGAGCAGCTGGACCCGCAGCGCACCCGCGTCACCGAGACGTTCGACTACCACGCCGCCGGTACCGTGAAGGGCCTGCTGAAGTACTACGAGCTGATGGGTTTCGTGAACGCCAACGCGAAGGGCATCGAGGCGACGTTGGTCAAGCTTCGTGACAGGTACGCGAAAGCGCAGTAACCGATTCTCCGACGATTGGACGAACAGATGACAGATCAGCAGCAGGCCGAGCGGATGCGTTCGGGCAAGGGTTTCATCGCCGCACTCGACCAGAGTGGCGGATCGACACCGAAGGCGTTGAGCCTGTACGGAATTCAGGAGAGCGCGTACTCCACCGATGCGGAGATGTACGACCTGATCCACCAGATGCGCTCGCGCATCATCACCTCACCGGTGTTCGGCGGGAACCGCGTTCTGGCGGCAATCCTGTTCGAACAGACCATGGATCGTGAGATCAGTGGCAAGCCCTCGGCGACGTTCCTCTGGAACGACAAGGGCGTCGTGCCGTTCCTGAAGATCGACAAGGGCCTTGCAGAGGCGAACGACGACGTTCAGCTGATGAAGCCGATACCGGGGCTGGACGACCTGCTGGCCAGGGCCGCAGAGAAGGGCATCTACGGAACCAAGGAGCGGTCGGTGATCGGCGCGGCCAACGCGTCGGGCATCGCTGCGATCGTCGAGCAGCAGTTCGAGCTGGGGCGGACTGTCCTCTCACACGGGCTGATCCCGATCCTCGAGCCGGAGGTCACCATCACCATCCCCGACAAGCCCGCCGCGGAGGACATCCTGCGCGACGTCATCGCCAAACACCTCGACGACGTCCCCGACGGCCAACAGGTGATGCTCAAACTGTCGCTGCCGACGGTGCCCAACCACTACGCGCCACTCATCGAACACCCCAAGGTGATGCGCGTCGTGGCGCTGTCGGGTGGATACTCGCGCGACAAGGCCGACGCGCTGCTCGCCAAGAACACCGGCCTCATCGCCAGTTTCAGTCGCGCGCTCACCGAGGGGTTGTCGGCCGACCAGTCAGACGCGGAGTTCAACGCCGCACTCGACGAGGCGATCCAATCGATCTACGACGCGTCGACGTCCGGATAGCCAGGATCGGACGCCTGCGCTCAACAACGTTCGCGCCCCTGCGCCATCACTCCAGGACGTTCGGGGGCGAACGGGTTCGTCGTCGCGATGAGCGCCGTACGCCGCACGACGCTTCGGACGAGCACTGCAGGGCGACGTCCGACGTGACCGAACCGGACCAAGCCCCCACGAAGGTGAATCGTCGACGGCATTCGGACCTCCCCGCTAGTACCCTTGGTATACAGTACCGTGAGTACTGGCTATATGACAGGGGCCGATGAGCCCCTCGTTGCAAGGGAGCATCCGATGTCACGACCCGCCACCACCGGTACCGACAAGCAAGGACAAGGCCGGCGGGCCTTCCTGACGATGATGACCCGCGGTGTGGTGGAACCCCACCAGGACTACGGATTCTTCGGTCCCGACTCGGTGACCTGGAAGGTGTGGAGTTACCCGACCAGCCTCACGGTCGGCTTCCAGCGTGCCGTCGTGATCGAGGAACTCGACCCAGACCTCGTCGCCGCCGTCGACAAGACCCATGACATCTACAAACGGCCACGCACGCGCTACGACAGGACATTGCGGTACTTCGCGATGGTCGCGTTTGGCGGCTCGCGCGAAACCTCCAACGTCGCAGACATTCTGGTGAAGATTCACTCCAAGGCGATCGGGACTGAGCCCTACAGCGGCAAGCGCTACGACGCCAACAACCCGGCGTCCCAGCTGTGGATCCACCTCACCGCCTGGCATTCCATCCTCATCGCCTACGAGAAGTTCGGACCCGGCCCCCTCACACCGGAGGAGGAGTTGCGTTACTGGGACGAGTGCGCGACGGCAGCCGAACTGCAGACCTGCTCCCCCGACGACGTGCCGCGCACACGCGAAGGCATCCGCGCCTACTTCGAACGGATGCGGCCCCAGCTGGCCGGTAGCGAGATCGCCGTGCAGGCGATGAACCATCTGCTCCAAGCCGACGTCATGCTCCCGCCGATGCCACTTCTCGCCCGACCCATCGCCCTACTGTCCACCAGGGCCATCCGCGCGGGCACGATCTCCACGATGCCCAGGTGGATGCGCGAGATGAGCGGCCTTCGCCAGCGCCGGACAACCGATGTGGCGATCCGGCCGCTGCTGTGGATCGCCTTCCACGTCGTGCATCTCAGCGGACGTCTGCAGCTCGCGCTGCTGCAGCTCCTATCCCCGATGACGGTCCCCGTCGCGGCGCCCGTCCTGCTCGGCGTCCCGCCGGTGAACCCGGAGATCGTCTCGCCGGAACTGGCCCGCGCCCGTTATGGCTACGACAAGCCGTCCGAGGCTCACATGGAACTCAGGGCGCGCCAAGCCGAGCGCGTCTTCGGCGAGGGCGTCAGCCCCAGCGACGAAGGCCTCGTGGAATCCGAACCGATCCTGGGTCTGCGGAGTTGATGCAGGGCTAGGGGCCCTGTCGCACCCTGGGCGCGCTGGTTCGCGCTGTTTTGCTGGCGGCCCGCCGCGAGACTTCTTAACGAAGTATTAGTGGCTACTCCCCGGTACCT
>Ga0105237_10007848_pt1 | contig 11635 bp, 11 predicted proteins | sample KBSC24metaG_FD_81520 | JGI IMG/M metagenome (GOLD analysis project Ga0105237, IMG submission 81520) | Corn rhizosphere microbial communities from Kellogg Biological Station, Michigan, USA - KBS C2-4 metaG | ecosystem: Host-associated > Plants > Roots > Rhizosphere > Soil | place: Michigan, USA... | reverse complement strand
TAACTTTGTCGTTGCGGTTCGACTTCATCAGTAAATCCTCACTTTGCTTGACGGATCTCGTTACTCACAGAAATGCATCCTCTCGCTTTACTCGCTGCGGCAGTCACGGCACATCGAGGGCCAAAGACAATTCCTGCGCACCGGAAAAACATCGGCCATGCGCGCACACTTCGATCCACGCTTCTCGAAAACTTTTTTGTGTCTGGAGTTGTCTTGTCTAAAGGTCCTGCTCAACCTTCCGAGATCACTACGTTCGGCCCTCGCCTCGCTCGATCACAACTCGCACGAAGACGCCGAACTCGGCTCTCCCGGCGGTCAAGAGCTTCTTTTCCCGACTAACAGGAGTGCGCTCGTTTCGAAAAAATGCAGGTCAACATCGGTCAGCCTTGCCTTCGAGTAGGCCGGCTACGAACTTCGATCCATGTCGCGGAGATCAGTCGGAAACTCCGCTCTCCAGAGCGAATCAGCCCCGTTTTGTGCCGCTCGTTCGACACAAGATGGATAAACTCTCACCATGGAATCGTTCTAATTCAGGACGGAAAACCGGAAGCGGGACCTAAATTGGGAAAATTGCAACTCCGACTCACACGGCGCCACGAACGGTAGGCGTAAATATGCAAACGAGAACAGATCCAGAAGAGTAGGTGTTCGACCGAGTGCAGGTTGTTTACGGTGGGATTTGGTAGCCCGGACGGGAGTCGAACCCGTAATCTTCACCTTGAGAGGGTGACGAGTTAACCGGTTACTCTACCGGGCCACGCTCAACAGTTTATCGTGTTCAGCCAACTTGAGCAATCAACCGCGCTCGAGCCTATCCGCACTCCGTTGTACGGGCGCAGCACCGCTGCGCCCCGTGTCCGCTCGATCAAAACCGTGCCGGAAGTCCTTTGTTTCTTTTTCTTTCGACTTTCAACTGTCGACTGTCAACCTCTTCGTCTCCTCGCTACTTCATTGCTTCGTTACATCAGCTTTTCGCCGTCAGATCCATCACCGCCCGATGCGCCTGATCGATCGCCTCATTCGTATACGCATTCGCCCCTGCATCCGAATTCGCAATCGCAATTTTCCCAAACGGCTTCCGCCCAACTACCCAAGGCTTCTCTTCTTCCGTCCACTCCGGATCAAACAAATAATTCGGCGTGTACGCGTATCCATGCGCCCACCGATTCACGGTGATCCCCTCAATGTCATGCGCCGGGTCAAAACCCGCGCCACCCAGCATCCGCCCCAACTGATCGCGAATGTTGCGTTCGAACGTCGCAAACGGCGTCCCCATCAATTCCACTCGCCCCGCACGATATTGATCGCGCATCGGCAGCCCCGGGCGGCACGGCGTCCGCAGCATGAATAACACCATCGGCTGCTCCGGATCGCTCGGGAACGTGTACTGCCCCACGCTCACCGGAAAATCCAGCGCCGTCAACGTGTGATAACCGCCCGGCGCCACGATCTGATGTACGCCCAATTTCGAAAACGAAGTCCAATTCCGCAGCGCGACGTGCGTATACACCAGCGGCGTCTTCACCAGGTACGACATCGCCTCTTTCTGCTTCTCCGGCAGTTCTGGGCAGATATAAGGAATCATCATGTTGTAGCAGGCGAGCACGCAGTTCTTCGCTCGCACCGATTGCACCGCGCCACCGCGCGAATACGTGATCTCGACTTCCTTCTCGCCGCTGCTTGACGAACTGCCGCTGCTCGCGCCATTGCCAGACGCGACATGTGTAACGTGCACCGCCGTGCTATTCAACCGCAGCCGCACGCTCGCATCTTTCTGGTCCAGCTTGCTGTAGTCAGCTCGCGCCGTAACCACATCTTCCATCGTGCTGCCCGGCATGGCCGCCGGAATCAGCGCGCGCACCAGCAGCCGCGCCACTGACGCATTCCCGTCTGGGAAGTGAAAAATGTACGGCTCGTCCTTCTCCAGCTCCGGCAGCCCCAGCCCCTGAAATCCCGCATACAAAAACGACTCGTAGTCGTCCGGCGAACCGTAGCAAGACAGCGCCGACACCGCATCAATCCCAACGCCGTACAAATCGTGCGGAAACGTCTGAAAAAATTTCAGCGCATCCGGCGTCACCTTGCAGAATTTCGTCAGATAGTCCGCATAACTGATCGACGCAAGCTTCCGCTGCTTCTGCTCAACCGAAAGCCCCTCCATGTAATCGACTTTTTCGGTGTAAACGCGCGCAATGTCGCGCCGCACCGCATCCGAAAGCGGCGCCTTCGCCAAAAACTCCGGCCAAGGCGTTGTATTGAATCCCGTCAGCAGCCGGTCTTCGCCAAAAGTCTCTTTGTCGAAAAACGCCGCCGTCCCCAATTTCGAATAGAGCTTCCGGTCGTAGTCTTTGTAAAACCGCTCGACGTCGATCCCGATTTCCGAGATCACCTGTTTCGCCACCGCGCTGTACAGCCCCGGACTCTCGATCGACTGCGTCCCGCCGTAACTCAGCAACATCCGACCGCCGGCCGTAAATTCGTTCCGCTTCGCGTGTCCGCCAAAGTCATCGTGATTGTCGAGAATCAAAATCCGCGCGCCGCTTCCCGCTACCTTGCGAAAGAGATACGCGGCCGCCAGCCCACTAATCCCACCGCCCACCACAACCAGATCGTACGTGTCATCAACCTTCGTCGCCGGGCCGCCCGCATCCCACTTCTTCCCATCGCGCAACCCATGCGCATACGTAAACGACCCATCGTGATTCCCCCGCATCCCCGTCAGCGCCGGCGGATAATACCCACCCGTCTTCTCGGCCGCGTCAGCTCCCGCCTGAGAAAACACCCCTGCATCACCCGTGCCGCCCGCACCAACGACACCCGCCGCCAGCAGCGTCTCCCCAGCCAAAGCTCCGCCAACCCCAACCGCGACGCCATTCAAAAAATCGCGCCGCGAAATCGGGCACTTCATTCCCAACTCTCGATCCTTCTTTTCTTCGCTCATCGACCGACCCACAGGAAGGAACCTGCTAAACACCGACCCAAACTAAGCTCAATAATTCTCCAACCACCACCGCGCGGGTGCCGCACCCTCAGCTTTTAGAGGGTGCGGGTTTAAATTTCACTCCACCTCTAACCGACCCGCAACACCCCAACCTCAGCCGCGCACTGTTCCAGTTTCGACTTTCAACTGTCAACTGTCGACTTCCTCTTCCCCTTCATCCCGGCGGCCACCCAAATTCCCTTCCCCCCAACAAATGCAAATGCAAATGAAACACCGTCTGCCCCGCCCCGCGCCCACTGTTCGCCACAGTCCGATAACCATCCGTCAGCTTCAACTTCCGCGCCAATTCCGCCGCCACAAGATGCATCTTCCCAATCACCGCCGCATCCTCAACACCCGCCTCGTTCAACGATGCAAAATGCTTCCGCGGAATAATCAAAATATGCGTCGGCGCCTGTGGCCCAATATCTTCAAACGCGAACACGTCCTCATCCTCATATACAACCTTCGACGGAATCTTCTTCTCCGCAATCTTGCAGAACAAACAGTCCGCGCTCATCAGTTGTCCCCCGGCTCCGCGCCGTTGTCCACGCGCCCATTATCCATGCGGAAAATCAGCGGCTTCACGCCTTCGCGCGCATGCAACTCCTCGCTCATTTTCTTCGCCGCGTCCTCACCCGAAATCTTCCCCACGTGCACGCGATAAAACGCCTCACCCTTCGGCGAATGAAATGACTGCAAGTCCACCGACGGATAATCCTTGCTCAATCGCCTCACGAGCTTCTCTGCGTTCGTCTTATCCTTAAACGCCCCCACCTGAATCGTAAATGTCCCATCGTTCGGATCAATCGCAGATAGAATTTCCAGTTGCACCGGCACGACGCCCGGCCCAATCGACTCGATCTGCTTTGCCGCAGCGTACGACAAATCGATGATCCGGTTGTCCACGAATGGTCCTCGATCTGTAATCCGCACCGTCGTCGATTTCCCATTCGTCATGTTCGTCACGCGCACCATCGTGTTGAAGGGCAGCGTCCGGTGCGCCGCCGTGAACTTATACATGTCATACGTCTCGCCGTTGGAAGCCTGCCGCCCGTGAAACGGCGCGCCATACCATGACGCGCGCCCTTCTTCGAAAACCGTCCCGCCCTCATGCGGTTTCGGCACACCCGCCGCAGGCGATGACGGCGCCGGGCGATTCGTCGGCTCGGGTGGAGGTGCAGGCTCAGGAGTCGTGTTCGTCACCGGCGGCGCGCTCGCAACAGGCTGCCGCCCGCCGCACCCGGTCACAAAAATCGCCGCGCAGCACACCAAGGCCGCCAGCGAAATCCATCGCGCATTTGATCGTCCACTCAATTTAATCGTTGTAAAATCTGCCGCGCTCTCGACCATCACGATCGAACCGCGCTCATGACTGTGAATTTTGCGGCAGTAATAGAATCTGTGTCGAACGCGAAGATCGATTCCGCGCTCATGATTGCGGGTTCTGCGTTGGTGGTGGAGGATTTTGTGCCGACGACGATGACGCTGACGAGGCGGACGAAGACGACGAACTCCGCCGCGACATCCGCGCCTCCAGCTTCTGCGCAAACTGATCCAGCTTCCCCGACACATCCCGCAAAAACGAAGCCGTCCGCTTCTCCGTCTCCGGCGCCAACTCCTCCTCTACATAACGCCGCAGCCGTTCCATCTCCGCATCAATCCGCCGCCCAATCTCTTCAAAATTGTCCATTGCGATGTCCCGTAAGGGCACGGCACCACGTGCCCGTCTCGAAAATCTCCGACTCGCCTCAAATAAAAGTTAGGCCCTATCCCTTGAAGTGTCCACCATTTTTCGTCGCGCCCACAAATCGCTGTGCCCTTGGGCAGGATGCCTCCGTGCCCCTCAGCGCTCTCTGCGTCTCTGCGTTATCTTTTCTCGCTGTGTCCCCTGCTCCTCACTGCAACCGTTAAGCCGCCCGCCGCGTCTGAGTCCATGACCCAATCAATGCGCTCTCTCCTCACTCTCACGCTCCTACTGTCTCTCACCACCGGGTGCATCGCCCAACAACCGCCGCCACAATCCGCCGCTCCGCAACTCGACGCCCCTCCCGTCAAACTCACCGTCCGCTCCAATCTCGTCATGGTCCCCGTCTTCGTCACCGGCGGCGACGGCAACGTCGTCTTCGGCCTCAACGTCGAAGACTTCGCCCTCACCGATAACGGCGCCCCTCAATCGATCAGCATCGAAGACGACACCGACGCCCAACCTCTCGCTCTCGCCGTCGTGGTTGAAACCGGCGGCGCCGGCGCGCGTCATCTCAACGACTATCGCGCTCTCGACTCCATCCTCGACGCCATCATCGGAAACGTCGAGCACGACGTCGCCGTCATCGCCTTCGACAGCACGCCGCACATCGTTCAGCCTTTCACAACCAACACCGACCAGGCCGCAGGAAAACTCGCCAATCTCAAAGAGGGCGACGCCAGCGCCGCCATCCTCGACGCAGTCGCCTTCGCCGTTGATCAACTCCGCAAACAACCGCCCAGCTATCGCCGCGCAATCCTCCTGCTTAGCGAAACCATCGACCAGGGCAGCGAAACCACGCTCGACGAAGCCGTCCACCTGATGAGCGACACCAATACCGCCATCTACAGCTTCGCTTTCTCCAGCACAAGCTCCGCCGTCAAACATGAAGCTTCAAAATTCGACAGCCATACTCCCGGCCCCGCTCACGGCTGCTTCAGCAAAAAAGGCGCCGACGTCGAGTACGAAGGTCACTACAGCAAACAAGTCCTAGACTGCATCAGCCAGCTCGCCCCGCCACTAAGACTCGCAACGATGGCCTTCATCGCCGCCCGCGGCTCCCTCAAGGTAAAAACCGCCGAGTCGATCGCCGAACTCGCCGGCGGCGAATTCTTCCCCTTCAAAAACGAAAAAGATCTAAAGACCGCCCTCATCGCGCTCTCCAACAACATCCCCAACTACTACGTCCTCAGCTTCCGCCCCACCACTCCCACTCCCGGCATCCACGCACTCCAAGTCACATCAATTCGCCGCGCCTACTCTGTAAAAGCCCGCCGCGAATACTGGATCGACGACGACGCACCGAAATCAGACACACCCTCACCAACTTTCGATCCGACTTCGAACTAATTTGTGAATGAAATTTTGACCGGCGAGAAAATCACCGCGGAATCGGGCACCGCAACACTTCGATCCGAAGTCTTGGTATTGGGGTGCCGTACCCTTTGGTTTTTAAAAGGGTGCGGGTTTAGACGCAGCCCCACCCAACTCACAACGACGACTCAGTTCGATCAATTGCACTCTGCACCCGCGATCGTTTCCTAGGTCGCGGGTTTAGATCCAACCCCACCCAACTCTCTACGACGACGGGCACCCATCCGCAAGTACTCACCGCAAAATCGCGTTAGCGATCTTCAACCAATACTGCTGGTTCGTAACGATCGTGAACATCACGAACACTTGCCCCACGATGAACGCAGGCAGCGCGTACCGATACACGGGATGAATGCTGCGATTAACGATCCAATCGCGAAGCACTCCGAGAAAAATCAGCAGGTCCACACCGGCATAGAAAAACGGTCCTTGAAAGAAAGACCCAGGAAATCGCCCCCAACCCGCCGCCGTGAGCGCGCACGACGCGATCAGAATCAACCGCCGGTGAAACTCCGGCCTCTTCCGCCAATAAATCGCCAGCGCAAACGCGGTCGTAAAGCAAACGATGTCCCAGAACGGCACGAGCATAAATGCCGCTGCGCCCGATTGCGGATCCGCTATCACCTTGATGCGATTCATCGTGATAGCCGTCGAAATTCCCAACACCGGAATCACCACGCCTAGTGCGACTCCAAACCACCCCATCGTCCGGTGCAATTTCACGTTGTGCGTTCGAATCAGCGCCGACTGAAAAATAAAAAACGCCAGCCACCCATAAAAAACAAACGCGTGTACGTAAAGAATTGTCGGCGGCGTTGTGGTCGGGTGGATGATCCGCGACCCCATCGTTCGGCTGAACCCGTACACCACGACGGCCGTCATCAACAACGACATCGCAAAATAAAAATACGTATCCCACAGGCCCGCGCTCTTCGTCTTGGCGGCGCGTCCTGTGATAGATCCCGTCTGTATTCCGACCGACTGCGGCGAGGTAACCGACATTTGAAGCGCATCCTACTTCACATTCAATAAAATCACCACTGAACGATTCCTGACCCAATCACTTCAGCAGCACCACATTCGCAATCTAGGAGCACACGACTTCGACCGTGCCGTAAGGCTCAAGCAAAAAAGGCGCCTTAGCAGACCTTAGGTTCTCCCTCCCTTTCGACTTTCAACTATCGACTGTTGACCTCTTGCCTCCACGAAACGCGGATCACGGAACACGAATCCCGCTCTCCGCCTCACAAAATTCCGCCCCTCATTTCCGGTATCATAGAGCGCTGCGTTACACGGTGAGGAAAACAGCTTGGCCCTGCCCTATCAATGGCAATACCGCCTTGACCGCTGGAAGAACTCCGTGCGCGGTCTCTTCGGCGGCGGCAATCAAAATCCGCGCCCTCAAATCTGCCCCGCGTGCGGCACGCTCGTCGGCATCAACGCCACGCGTTGTCACAACTGCGGCACCAATCTTCGCTTCTCCATGGCCAAGGTCAGCAAAGGCCTTTCCGAACTTTTCGGCGGCCACGCTCCCGTCACCACCGGTCTCCTCGTCGCTAACGTGATCATGTTCGCCATCGAATTCATGGCCATGGCTGCAAACGGCCAGGGCGGAGGACTCACAATTCTCTGGGGTGTAGGAGGCGTACCGACGTATCGCCTCGGCGCCAGCTTCCCTTTCGCAATTTTCGACATGCACCAATGGTATCGCCTCGTCACCGCCACTTACCTCCACGGCGGACTTATCCACATCGGCTTCAACATGATGGTCCTCATGGACATCGGCCCAGTCGTCGAAGAACTCTACGGCTCTGCGCGCTTCTTCTTCCTCTACACCGTAACCGGAGCCGCCGGCTTTTTCGCCAGCGCCTATTTCGGCGGCGAACGCTTGTCTGTCGGCGCCAGCGCCCCCATCCTCGGACTCATCGGTCTTATGATCGCCGTCACCACGCGCCGCGATGGCGTCCAAATGCAGCAACTCCGCTCCCGCCTCATCTCTTGGGTCGTCTCCATCTTCGTCTTCGGCTTTCTCATGCGCGGCATCGACAACTGGGCCCACGGCGGCGGCCTCGCCGCCGGCTTCATCCTCGGCCGCATTGTCGCCGATCACGAACCCCGCACGCCAAGCGAACTCCGCATCGCCCAAGCCCTCGGCTGGATCACCGCCGTCGTCGTCGTCTCCTCTTTCGTCCTGATGATCCTCCACTACAACGACCCCCTCCCCGGCGGCTAGCCTCGGCCCCTACTCGTGTAGGGGCGCAGCAAGCTGCGCCTCATGTCCGCACGCTCACCGCGTCTTGAGCGGCATTTGGGTGCCGCTCTTATCCAATCAACTCCCAGCTTTCAGAGGGTGCGGGTTTAGATTCAACATTCACTCACATCAATCCGCATCACAAACCGCCACTCCCCATCGCTCTTCTCTTCCCTTTCAACTTTCAACTATCGACTGTAAACTTTCCCTTCCCATGGACCCCCACTCCATCGTCGTCATCTCCCTCCACACCCCCAAAGAAAAAGTCTGGGGCGAGCTCCTCTCCCTCAACACCGCCGGCCTCACCGTCCGTGGCATCGACCTCAACTCCTTCGACCACTTCATCCGCCAGATCAACGAGCCCGACACCGAGCGCATCGGCGTCCCCACCCTCTTCTTCCCGATGACCCGCATCGAGCGCATGACCATCGACGAGCCCAGCGGCTCCATCCCTTCCATGGACGAGCTCTTCTTCCGCAAAGTCGGCCGCCGCCTCATCGACTATCTGGCTCAGTTCGCCTGAAACGCGCTATCCTCCCAGCACATGCAACAAAAACGACGGATCTTCACCGTACCCAACCAAATCACCCTGCTCCGTCTCGGCTTCCTGCCGATCTTTCTCACGCTCATCGCCTATCAACGCTACAAGTGGGCCCTCCTCGTTCTCGTCGTCGCCGGCCTCAGCGATGCCGTGGACGGCCTCCTCGCCCGCAAACTCAACCAACACTCATCCCTCGGCGCCTACCTCGACCCCATCGCCGACAAACTCCTTCTCTCTTCGTCCTTCGTTATCCTCGCCTACAAAACCCGCATCGCCTGGTGGACCACCATCATCGTCATCAGCCGCGACATTCTCATGCTCACCGTTGCCACCGTCATCATCCTCATCTCCGGATACCGTCCGTTTCCCCCCAGCATTCTCGGCAAGCTCACCACTTTCTTCGAAATCATTCTCGTCTTCAGCGTGGTCCTCACCGCCGCCTACCCACAATTCCACTGGCGCTTTCTCCACAACGCCCTCGTGGACATCGTCACTTTCTGCGCCGCCGCCTCCGCCCTCCACTACTCCTTCCTGGTCACACGTCACCACCCGCCAGCCCCAACCACCGCCAGCATCGAATAGTCTTTTCGTCTTTGAATTTAACTCGGCAGGATTCTTCGCGACATCGGGAGCACACAGCTTCAACGGGAGGCCACGGCTTCAGCCGTGCCGTAAAGCTCGCGAGGAAAGGGCTTCAGCCCCTGAGGTCCCCGTGCGCCACACCACTTCGTTTTTTCGTAAGAGTCCGGCTCTTGGGTGCCGCACCCTTTTGTTTTTCAAAGGGTGCGGGTTTAGATTGAGCCCCACCCACTTCCATCCTTCTTTCTTCCTCTGTGTCCTCTGCGAACTGTGTGGTGAATCTCCATCTTTCTCTTTCAACTATCGACCGTCACCTCTCCACCCGGAACACGAACCACATCACCTCGCCGATTCATACGCCTGCCCCAACCACCACAGCGCATCCCTCAAATCATCTTCCGAATGAATCTCAAACGAATGCCACCGCTGCGCCTTGATATTCGTCCCCGTCCCCAACCGCATATCCCGCGCCGCCCGATCCGTCTGCGCCTCCGACATCGTCTTCAGCTTAAAAATAATCCCGTTCGCCGACCCAATCGCCCGCGTCACCGGCAGCGCCGCAAACACCGCTCCTCCACGGTAATATCCCAACATCCCGAACATCGCCCGCGACGTCACCCCAGGCCACGTCCGCACTTCTTCGCCCAGCATCGAGCTCAAATACTTCATCTCATCGCTGATCCGCGCCATCTTCGGCCGCGGCCGCGCCCCACCCGTCGCACGCGAGCCACGTTTCCCCCGCGACGCATTCGGCGCCTTCCCCTTCTGCTTCGTTCGCAACCGCTTGTTCTTGGAAGTTCCGCTCAATCGCCTAGTCCGCTACGCCGCGACCGGCATCTTCGCCGGCCCGCCCGGTGGAATGATCAGCTTCGGCTCCGTCACCGCTTGCACTTGCTCGACGGTCGTATCTGCCGCCAACTCTCGAAGCACCAACCCCTCCGCTGTCACATCGATCCACGCCAACTCCGTAATGATGTGGTCCACCACTTCGACCCCTGTCAGCGGCAGCGTGCACTTCTTCAATATCTTCGCCTTTCCATCCCGCGTCGCATGCTCCATCGTCACAAACACGCGCTTCGCTCCTGCCACCAGATCCATCGCGCCGCCCATGCCCTTCAGCATCTTCCCCGGAATCGCCCAATTCGCAAGCGTCCCTTTCTCATCCACTTGCAGCGCGCCCAGCACCGTCAAATCCACATGCCCGCCGCGAATCATCCCAAACGAATCCGCCGACGAAAAATAGCAAGTCCCCTTCAACTCGCTCACCGTTTCTTTTCCCGCATTAATCAAATCCGGATCAACCTGCGCCTCCGTCGGATACGGCCCCACTCCCAACATTCCATTCTCCGACTGCAAAATCACCTCAATCCCCTCCGGCACATAATTCGCCACCAGCGTCGGCATGCCAATACCAAGGTTCACGTAATACCCATCCCTCAGCTCCAGCGCAATCCGCCGCGCAATCCTCTCCCTCTTCTCTTCATCCGTCATCGCCATCAAGATTCCTCAAACTCTTCGTCAGGGCACGGCTTCAGCTGTGCCTTAAAGTCTCAAAGTCGAAAGGGGCTTTAGCCCCTGAGGGATTTTTCTTCCCTTTCAACTCTCAACTGTCGACTGTCAACCTCTTCACTTCTTTAACGTCCTCCGCTCAATCCTCTTCTCATACTTCCCGCCCTGAAAAATCGCATTCACATAAATCCCCGGCGTATGCACGTTGTCCGCATCCAACTCCCCCAACTCCACCAACTCCTCCACCTCTGCAATCACATACTCCGCCGCCGTCGCCATCATCGGATTAAAATTCCGTGCCGTCTTCCGGTAAATCAAATTCCCCCACCGATCGCCCTTCCAAGCCTTCACAAACGCAAAGTCCCCTCGAATCCCCCGCTCCAACACATACTGCCGCCCATCAAACTCCCGCGTCTCTTTCCCCTCCGCCACCATCGTCCCAACACCCGTCGGCGTATAAAATCCCGGAATCCCCGCCCCACCCGCTCGTATCCTCTCCGCAAACGTCCCCTGCGGATTCAATTCCAGCTGCAACTCGCCAGAAGTCACCAACTGTTCGAACAGCTTGTTCTCCCCCACATAAGCCGAAACCATCTCCTTAACCTGCCGGTTCTGCAACAACAACCCAATCCCAAAATCATCCACCCCGGCATT
>Ga0105237_10007844_pt1 | contig 11640 bp, 10 predicted proteins | sample KBSC24metaG_FD_81520 | JGI IMG/M metagenome (GOLD analysis project Ga0105237, IMG submission 81520) | Corn rhizosphere microbial communities from Kellogg Biological Station, Michigan, USA - KBS C2-4 metaG | ecosystem: Host-associated > Plants > Roots > Rhizosphere > Soil | place: Michigan, USA... | reverse complement strand
CCCGCAAAGCTGTCCGAGTGGGCTGCGCAGAACACCGGCAGCACCGCCGGCACCTTCACCGAAGCGGCAGAATTCGGCGAAGTCGTCGTACTTGCTGTCAAGGGCAATGCCGCCTCCGAGGCGCTTTCACTCGCCGGCAAATCCAACCTAGCTGGAAAAACCGTAATCGACGCCTGCAATCCCATCGCCGACGCTCCGCCGGAGAAAGGCGTACTTCGCTTCTTCACTGACATGAATCAGTCCTTGATGGAAACCCTGCAGAGCCAGTTCAGCGGTGCGCATTTTGTAAAGGCGTTCAACTCCGTTGGCTTTCCCTGCATGATCAACCCGGAATTCGCCGGCGGGAAGCCCACCATGTTCATCTGCGGCAACGACGAAGCCGCGAAGAAGCAGGTAGCCCAGATCAACGAGCAGTTCGGCTGGGAGACGGCCGACATGGGACCAGCCGAGGCGGCCCGCGCCATCGAGCCCCTCTGCATCCTCTGGTGCATCCCCGGCTTCACTCGCAACGACTGGACCCACGCATTCAAGCTGCTGACGAAATGACGTGCGCCGTTCCGAAAATTGGTACCGAACGGCTCATCTTGCGTAAATGGCGCGAAAGCGATCGCGAACCGTTCGCACGCATGAATTCCAATCCCGAGGTGATGGAGCACTTTCCGGCGCTGCTTTCGCGTCAGGAGAGCGACGCTCTGCTCGATCGCGCTCAGGCGCATCTTCAGCGCTACGGATTCGGCCCCTGGGCCGCTGAACTGCGAGAGTCGCAAGAGTTCATCGGATTTATCAGCCTCTTCATTCCCCAGTTCGAAGCATCCTTCACACCCTGCGTTGAAATCGGCTGGCGCTTGTCGAGCGAGCACTGGGGCAGGGGACTTGCGATCGAAGGGGCTCGCGCCGTGGTTCGCCACGGATTCGAGGTGCAAGGACTCCGCGAACTGGTGTCATTTACGGTCCCAGGAAATCTGCGATCGTTACGCGTGATGCAGAAGCTCGGCATGACGCACGACCCTCGCGACGACTTCGACCACCCATCCATTGCGAACGGCCATCCCCTTCGTCGCCACGTGCTCTATCGGCTCAAACGCGACGACTGGATGACGAAAAGAGTCGGCGAGCATACGCATCATGGATAACTTCTACGCAGGTTTGAATGCGTTGGGTGTGTTCCCATAATTGGTTCAGGTCTCTGCGCAACCGCAAAAGTTGCTGTTCCAATGCCCTGCCTTCTTCCACACTGAGTACGAATGCCCCTTCCGATGGGCACGCCACGCTCCCGCAGCAGTTGCATCCCACCCTCAGCAGCCCGTTGACACTGACTAAACTTTCTGCTGAATCACCTGTATTCTCGCCGCCCGATCGTTGTCGACGCAGGTTAGCCGCATGAACATTCGGCGTGTATCCCAGGTCCCTGATGGTCGCGAGGACCTTCTCTCTGGTTGCTGTGGCAACGTTCGCTGATCCATTTACGACGCGAGAGACCGTCACCGGAGCCACGCCGGCCAGTTTAGCGACAAGTTTTAAGGTGGCCCCTGGCATCCGCCCTTCACTCCGCGCGCAGAATCTCGGTTGGATCTGTGCGCAACGCGCGAAGCACGGCAGGCAGTGTGGCAACTATCGCAGTGAGCAAGATGGCAAACGTCGGCAATGCGATCATGTCTGCGTCGGTTGCTTTGACCTCGTAGAAAAGCGACGTGACATAGCGTGCTGCACCGAGTCCGAGCGCGACGCCCGCGCAACCACCCAGCGCGATCATCATGAAAACATCGACCGTCACAATCCGCACGATGCCGGCACGAGTCGAGCCAATCGCCATGCGGATTCCGATTTCGCGGCGACGTTGCAGGACAGAGTAATTAAGGACCGCGTATAGCCCGATGCCTGAAAGCAGCAATGCGACCGCTGCAAAGAAAGCGGCGAGTGTGGCGATCAATCTCTCGCGAACGGTCTGATCCCGAACCAGATCGAGCTGCGTGGTGACGTTGGAAACGCGAAGGCCGTTGTGACGCTGCGCGACGAACTGGCGGAGAGTGTCGGCGAGGGCGAGCGGATTCTTGCCTTCGGTGTGAATAACAAAGGTGCCGAAGTTCATGGCGCTGGGGGCGAACTTGTCGTCAATTCCAGTGATGGGAACGTAGAAAACGGCGCGGTTGGGTTCGCGCAGGTCATGGTCAGGGACGTCGGCGGTGACCCCGACGATCTTGTTAACAGGTTGATTGGCACCGCGTTCAAAGGTGCGGCCAATGGGGTTCTGGCCGGGGAAAAATGTCCTGACAAAAGTTTCGTTGACGATGGCCTCTCCCGGTGAGGTGTCTTCAGGGCGAAAGTCTCGGCCCGAGATCAAGGGAATCTTCATCGTCGCTAGCCAGCCCGGAGAAATATTCAGGAAGAAGGCCGGCGTCGGACTGGGAGGAGCGCCGTTGATGGAAATGTCACTATTGATTTTGATGCGTCCGAGAAGGGGCCAACCAGAGATGGCAACCGAGTCGATGCCGGGGACGCCACGGAGTGCTTCTGCAGTTTGATTCCATACGACGGGGAGCTGGCCCTTCCCGGCAACAGTTTGGAGCAGGAGCAAACGGTCGGTTGAGAAACCGAGGGGGCGGTTCTGCAGACGCTTGAATGATGTGACGAAGAGCGAAGACAGAAAGAGCACGAGACAGCAGAAAGCGACCTGAAGCGCGATGGCTCCGCGCAGCAGACGGCGAGGTGAGTGCGGATCTTCACCACCCTTGAGCGCGGCGACTGGCCTGACGGCAGAGGCCCGCAGAGCAGGAAGCAAGCCAAGCAACAGAACGACGATGATGAGGAGTCCGATACCGAAAAGCAGCACACGCCAGTCCGCGGGAAGGTCGAGGCGCGCAGGGTTGTCGGGCGGATTGACGAGGCTGAGCACAAAGGGCGCCGACCACGCGGCAAAGAGCGCGCCCAGTACAGAAGCCACAAGGGCGAGCAGCCCGCTCTGGACAAGGATGAGCTGGATGAGACGACGACGGCCAGCGCCGATCGAGATGCGGAGAGCCATCTCGTGGGCGCGAGCGGCAGCCTGCGCGGTCATCATGTTGGCTACGTTTACGCATGCGATCAGCAGGACGAGCGCGACCAGAAGGCCCAGCACGCCGAGCAATCGGCGATATTCCTTCTGGAGATCGGAGATGCCGGCGCCTGCTCGATTGAGGACGAGCGTCTTATTGAGATAACGATCGAGAGACGCCTTCGGCACGCCGCGGAAACACGTGGAACACTCGGCCTCGAAGGCATGGCTGACCGCGGAGAGATGCTGCCGTAACGGCTCGAGGGCAGCGGCCGGCTTGACGTTGGGATTCAACATCAGGAAAGTGCGGTGCCACGTGACGCTCTCCTCGGTGGCAAGGCTGTTCATGCTAAGTGGCAGAAAGATGTCGGTGACAGTTCCCGTTTCGGTTCCTGTGAAATCGTGGGGACCTACGCCAATGACTTGAAATGTCTGATCGCCGATGTGCAGCGAGCGGCCGAGCACGTGGGGATCGCGTCCGAACCGATGATTCCAATAGTCCCAGGAAATGACCGCATAGGGATACAGACCGGGGCCGCGGTCATCCGCGGGCACGAGTAGTCGGCCGAGCGCCGGCTCAAGCCTGAAGAGCGGAAACATATTCCCGGAGACGTAGACGACGTGCGCCTTCTCGAGTTCGTCGTCGTCAGACCCTTGAGTCGCCCAGGTGATGTCCGTCCTGTCGGCGTCGCTGATGGCGATCAGGTCTGCCTGATCCTTAACTGCGTCTCGCATCAGTTTGAAATCTGGCGTGGACCAATAGCCGTCCTCGATAGGCTTGCCGTACAAGCCGATCAGTTTGCGTGAGAGCACGTAAAGGTTGCTTGAATTGGCGATCGGCAGCGGACGCCACAGCAAAGCATCGATCAGTCGAAAGGCCGCAACGCATGAGCCGATGCCCAGAGCGAGGGAAAGCACAGCGGCCGCAGACGTAACCTTATTGCGCCAGAGCTGACGCCAGCCGAAACTTACATCGGCGAGAACCGACTCGAGCCACCCGGCAGCACGAATGCCGTGGCTCGCCTCGCGGGCATAGAGCGTGGAGCCGAATGCACGCTGCGCTTCCCTGGGATCACGTCCCGATGCGATGGCCTCTTCAATGTGCGACTGTAACTCTTCCTCGATCTCGCGATTCAGGCGCTCGCCGCGAAAGGCATTCAAAACACGCGACCATAAAGACATGTCAGGCCTCCCGCAGAACCCGGTTGATCGCCAGGCTGACTGACTGCCAGCGCGATTCTTCCGCGCCCAGTTGCTTCTTGCCTTCGGCGGTCAGTTCGTAGACTCGGGCCCGGCGGCCGGTGTCCTTCTTGACCCACTCAGCGCGAATCCAGCCTGCCTCCTCCATCCGGTAGAGTGCAGGGTAAAGCGAGCCTTCCTCTGCACGCAGCACTTCGCCAGATGTATTGGCGATGGCAGCCATGATGGCGTATCCATGCAGGCGCGGACGCCGAGACAATATCTTCAACACCAGCAAATCCAGCGAACCCTGTAGTGAATCGGTCTTGGCCATACTTAGATGTCTTTATATAGATATCTAAGTATCTTGTCAACGGGGGCTCATCTGGTGCGCATTGGATATCCCTCGTCCAATTTTTGTCGACAGCGAGACCATCACCCCAAGTTGTGGATTCATGGGGCGGAGCGAGCTAGGTATTCGGCTAACGGGTCAGGGAAGCAGGTTTGCAACTTCGAACGTTGATTCCTGCGGAGGAGTAGCAAAGCCTCCGCTGATGCCCTGTTTCAGCCGGGGTAAGAGGATGCCGTCGCGAAAGCGTTCCCAACTCTCTTTGGAATCGTGAACCGCGATGACCGTCCAACCATTGGCGGAGGGACCGGCTGCGTGGAAGAGTTGACCTTGGGGAAGAGGACCGCCGCCCGTGTGCACGGCCGCAAGCGTCTTTTCGTACTGTTCTTTTGTGCCACCTGGAAACTGGTGAATGATTCCATATTTCATTGGCTTCTCCTCTGGTGCGTCTCACGCCCCGGTGAGCGAAAACTGTGTAAGGCAACGGACCAACGGATTGTACAGCGCGGATGTGCGGCAGGCGACGGCAGAGTTTTTTTTCTTAGACAAAGCTGAGCCGAACCTTCTTCAGATCCTTTCGATATCTGTCGAGCGCATGCTAGATCCGATCAGCTAATACCGCTCCAGCGCGTAGGGGATTTGTTGGATCGAGTCTCGAACTGCTGAGAAGATCCCCGTAAGAACGATTGGCAGGATCCAAACCAGAAAGAGTGCACGCAGAGAAAAGGTACGCAGAAGAATACTGCACGCCAGAAAGAATAGCGCGTACTCAAAGCAAATCATCTTCCGTTGAGTCGGGGTTCCAAATCTAAGAGCCGATACAGGGACCAGGATCGGTTCGAGCAACGAAACCCCGATGCGCCCGACGAAGTGAAGGAACCACATTACATCCCGACTGCGTGAGCCAACACCGTAGTTTCCCGTATCGCGCAGATCAGCCGATCGCAAACGCCGCAGATGCAGAACCCCCAATGCGGAAAACGACATCAGGAAGATGAACTCCCCTAAGACCATGCTCATCCAATTCCAGATGCGATTTGGAAGCAGTTGCCTGTACATCCCCTCGCGCATCAAGCGGAGAAGAAAATAGAGAGAGACGATGGTTGCAATAACACCCAGCGCAAACCCCGCGACGCTTAAGTGAGCGATTGCCCAGATGCTGACCGAAGAGCCAATTGCGGTCAGGCCTACAAACATCGCGAACGCTCGAAGGCATTTACGAGAATCCCATCGTCCGAGAGCTTCAGTATTTCGTCCCTGTTTTCCTGCCGGACGATCTTGGATTCCAAGGATGCCAACTTCGACCTGACCGTCAGTCCCTTCTTGAGAGCTCGGCCCAAAAATCACGCGGTACACAATCCAGCCAAAGATGACTCCCGCGACAATGTCGACGACTGCATGACGCTTCGTGAGCAGAGTCGATCCGATCACCAATACCGTCCAGATCCAAATTCCATATTGGGCAATTCGTGATTGGATATTTCTCTGCGTGCAAAGCGCGCAAAAAAGCGAAAGAGATGCATGCAGCGATGGACACGCGTTCCTCGGTCGATCAATGGCCAGTAGGCCGCGGATCAGGGGATCTGTAAACGAAGTCGAAATTGCTGTCGGCCAAAAGAAGAACGCAATGCAGGATGTGAAAACGATCAGCCCATATCCAAATGCCGCATCCCGAAGCTCCTGCGAATCGTGAATGACAAAGAGCGGGACGAGTAACAGCACATAGTAAGTGAAGTACGGCACAACGAAGGCGGGAATAAATGGAATGGCTCGATCGACGGCCGTATCCGGAATCAGAATGGCATCGAAAGAAGAAGAGTGCAGAGTGCCGAAATATAGAATCAGGATTCCTACTGTCAATGGCACAGCCAGAGATGCCTTCTCGCGAATCGAACACATACTCGGCGATTGTAGCAACGGATTGAATCTTCTTCCTGATAATCATCCTTCATCTCATCACTCGCCGTTCTGCTCAGATTCACTGCAATTGCTTCCGAAATCAGCTATGATTCCTCACACTTTTCGAATGTAAGACAAGGTGCGATGAATTCCACGCGTGTTTGGCGAGCGTTGTCGGGTCCGGTCGGAACGTACTGAGGAGATGAGCATGCCCCTGTTCCACAGATGCGACGGCGATCTTGTGCCAAACCTTGATCCGATTCGCCGCATGATGCCTCTCATCATGCCCGGACGAAACGACTCGATTGTCTATCACACGACCCGATTGGAAATCGAACGCACACGCATTTGGCTGCGCAACTATAACCGGGGCCGCGGCGAACGTCCGCATGCCACACTTTTCCATCTTGTTCTCTACGCCAGCGCCCGGATGCTTCATGTTCGGAGCGGCCTCAATCGATTTGTCGCCGGAAGCCGCATTTATCAGCGCCGCGGCGTGTTCCTCTCCTTTGCGCTGAAAACGCGCTTGGAAGATGACGCACCACTAACAACTGTGAAGCTCGCATTTTCCGAGGAGCTATCGTTCGAGAAATGCATCGATATTGTCACTGAAGCGATTCTTCAAGGACGCTCCGGCCGCCCAAGTCCCATTGAGCGCGAAGTCCGCTTCCTTACACGGTTGCCCACGCCGGCACTCCGCGCCGTTGTTGCGGCGGGGAATGTTCTCGATCGCTTCAACCTTCTTCCTGCATCGCTGATCGATCCCGACCCAATGTATTCCAGCATGTTTCTCGCGAACCTTGGCTCGATTCACATCGACAATGCCTTCCATCATCTCTATGAACATGGAACCTGCGGCCTGTTTGGTGTAGTCGGCAAGCCTCAAAGACATCTCCAGGCGGATCGGTCAGGCAAGCCGTCCGTCCGGTCAGTTCTTCCGCTACAGTGGTCCTTCGACGAACGCATAAACGACGGCTTCTACTGCTTGGAGTCGTTGCAGACTCTGCGGCGCATCGTGGAGGATCCGCAGAGATATGTAGTTTGTGAACCAATGTAAGTATCCTGAGCGGGTGGCGGAACACCTTTCCCGAATGGCGCAAATTGGCGGAGGGATCTGCAGTTGCAGTATTCACGTCTCTGTCGATGGAAGGTCGCCAAAGAAGGAACGACGTTACATTGCGGCGACGAAATCGGTAAGCATTTCAGGTGCGCTCACCTGTAGGAATTGCGCCATTCGCGCCGCCGTTCCAGCGTACATCGAGGCAACATGGAAAGCATTGGAGCGGACACTCTCGCTCGCCTGGTTGAAGGCGTCGCGTCCAAGAACCTTCAGAGATTCAGCGCGAATCTGCATGGCATCCCAGCGCAGCGATTCGAAAATCGCTTGGTCATTTGAGCTCACTGCGATATTGCGCGCGGCATAATCGACCATCTCCAGCATCACGCCCGCGTTAAGGTACATCGCCCGAATTCCACGAACGCCGTGCATGCGTTCCCAGGTCTCTTCTGGGGTGGCATTCAGCCCTTCCTTAGAAAGGAAATCAACGCTCAATTCACGTCCGCTCCAGTCGGGCTGGAGACAGGCCACGAGCGATTCCCAAGTCTGCGCGTTGCGGCGGCGAAGACCAACTCCGCAGCGTGCAAGGTAGACTGCCACGGGAACGATTGCAGCAATCTGGAAGATCGGCAGACTCATACATCACCTGTAATCGGCAACCATCTTGAACTCACCAGTATGGAGTGGCAGTCGGACCGGATGAATAACACTTCCGGGCCGTCAAATGGTGCTTTTTGGGGTTCCGGGCGGGTCGTGGCCTGCTCTTCCCCGTCGGGCCAGCAAATTTCGAAGGAACTTGCTCGACGTTGACTGGGAGCAGGGGAAGATGTCTTAGCTGCATACGGCGATAAGTTTCTAGCCGTGATCGGATCGATAACTTTCTTCCCCATTGATTCATCTTGTAGTCGGACTACGGCTCATCCGGAAATTGCTTTCGGGAAATGTCCCGTCGCCTTGACCCCGCCAAGCGCCCGCTCGTATCCTCGGGAACGATTACGTGCATGTGCTGCATCGCGCAGCGCCTGTGCGGGGAGAGCCTGGCATGAGTTCCATTGCACCTGCTGCAACGCCCGTCCACCGGTTTGCAGCGCAACCACTGCTGGTGCGCCGCGCCGCGGTCCTGGGCGCGGGAACCATGGGCTCCCGCATCGCAGCGCACCTCGCGAACGCCGGCATCCCCTCGCTGCTGCTCGATATGGTTCCCGACGGAGAAGGCTCGCGCAATCGACTGGCTGAGTCCGCGCTCGCAGCTTTGCCTAAATCAAAACCCGCAGCCTTCTATGAGGCGTCGCTCGTGTCAATGGTGTCCGTCTGAAACTTTGAAGACGACCTGCCAAAGCTGAAGCAGTGCGATTGGGTCATCGAAGTTGTCGCCGAGAACCTCGAGATCAAGCGGGCGCTGCTGGATCGTGTCGTGCCTCATCTCGCTCCTCACGCCGTGCTCTCCACCAACACGTCGGGCCTGCCCATCGCGAAAATCGCTGCCGGACTCAAATCGCATCGCGATCGCTTCTTTGGAACGCACTTCTTCAACCCGCCGCGTTACATGCAACTGCTCGAGATCATTCCCACCGTCGAAAGCGATGCTGCGCTCGTTGCTTCGTTCGCCACATTCGCCGATCGCGCGCTGGGAAAGCAAGTAGTCTTCGCCAACGACACGCCCAACTTCATCGGCAATCGCATCGGTGTCTTCGTGATGTTTCTGGCATCAACCCTGATGCTGGAGCAGGGCCTCACCATTGAAGAAATCGATGCTCTCACTGGTCCGGCGCTGGGCTTTCCGCGCACCGGAACTTTTCGGCTGGCCGACATGGTGGGCATCGACATTCTCGCCCACGTCGCAGCGAATTTCCCGCAAGGGGTGACACCCGGCGGATTCTCAGAGAAGTTGCAGGAAATCGTAAAGCGCGGTTGGCTCGGCGATAAGTCCGGCCAGGGCTTCTACAAGAAAACGCGCGGCGCGGATGGCAAAGACCAGAGGATGGTGCTCGATCTGGCCACGTTTGAATATCGCCCCTCCGCCAAGCCCGCTCTGCCCTCTCTCGATATGGCGAAAAACGCCGCTACCGTAAAGGATCGCGTCAAACTGCTCCTCGCCAACGATCCCCAAAAGGACAAGGCCGCCAAATTCCTGTGGCCATTCCTCGCATCGCTCTGGAACTTTGCCGCCGACCGCATTGGAGAAGCCGCCAACGACGCGCCCTCGATCGATCAAGCCATGCGCGCCGGCTTCAATTGGGAACTCGGCCCCTTCGAACTCTGGGATGCCGCCGGCGTCCGCGATTCGGTAGCACGCATGCGGTCTCTCAGTATTCCCGTCAGCCCCGCCGTCAGAGGCCTTCTCGATTCCGCCCCGGAAACCACCCCGGTTTCCTGGTATTCCCCCGACGGGCCGCAATGCTACAACCCCACAACCGGCGCATGGGAATCCATTCCGCAGCAGCCCGGCCATGCCCGAGTAGCAGACTACCGCCGCACCAATGGAGTCATTCGCAGCAACGCCAGCGCATCCCTGGTCGACATCGGCGACGGCATTGGCTGCATCGAACTGCACTCGCTCAAAAACGCCATTGGCGGCGATGTCGTAGCGATGATCTCCTCGGCCCTGAATCCCGCGTCCGACGCTGTCAAAAATTTCCGCGGCTTCGTGATCAGCGGCGATCGCGACCGCTTCAGCGTCGGCGCCAACCTGATGCAACTGCTCCTCGGCGCGCAAGAAGGGGATTGGGAAGAAGTCGAAATGGCCATCCGCGCATTTCAGCAGATGTCGACGTCCATCAAATTCTGCCCGCGCCCCGTGGTTGTAGCGCCCTTCAATCTGACCCTTGGCGGTGGCGCCGAAATCTCGCTCCACGCCGCGCGTCGCCAGCCTCACGCCGAAACCTACATCGGCCTCGTCGAAACCGGCATCGGCCTTATCCCCGGTGGTGGCGGAACAAAAGAAATGCTGCTGCGCGCAATTGATGCAGCAGCCGCTCTCGCGCCACCCGATCCCAAGGATCCGCCCTCCCGATTCGCCCAATCCGCCGAGATGAACTCTGCTCTCAAGCGCACGCTCGAAACTATCGCGATGGCCAAGGTGTCAACCTCCGCAGCCGAAGCCCGCGCACTAGGCCTTCTCTTGCCCGCCGACAGCATCACCCTCAATCGTGAGCGTCTTCTGCTCGACGCAAAGGAGCAAGCCATCGCTCTCGCCGAAGGCGGCTATACCGCGCCCCAGCCGCGCACCGTTCCCGCTCCCGGCACCGCATCCCTCGCCGTCCTCAACACCGGAATCTTCCTCATGGGGGAGGCCGGCTTCGCCTCCGAGCACGACATGAAGGTAGCGCGCTGGGTGGCCTACATTCTCTGCGGCGGCAAAGTCACCGCCGGCTCGCTAATCACGGAGCAATACCTTCTGGATCTTGAGCGTGAGGCCTTCCTCTCCCTGTGCGGCGAGCGCAAGACGCAGGAGCGCGTCGCGTATACACTTAAGACCGGCAAACCACTGCGCAATTAGGAAGCGCAAGCCATGAAGCTAGCGGGAATCGTCGTACTGACAGCGGCAAGTCTGATGCTTGAAAGCGCAGCCTATTCTCAGACGGATCCCGCCGCAGCGACGCTCACCGAACGCGGAAATCTCAACATCTCCGGCCGCGATGTTCCTTACCTCATTCGCCGGTTGCCCATTGCATCCTTTCCCGAACTTCCGCAGAAGGTTGCGGCGCAACTTGAAAAACTCGGCTGTCTCATCCCGCAAACCTACCAGGCCCATCACCCGGAAAATGTGATCCACGCCAGTCTCGAACGCCCCGGGTCATCCGACTGGGCCGCCCTCTGTTCCACCGACCGAACCGTCAAGCTTATGGTTTTTTTTGCCAACTCCTCTATTCCTTCCGTTCTCGCAACCGAATCGGAAACCGCACGTTTGGAGACGCATGACCGCACCGGCGTCCTGGGTTTCGCATGGGGCATTGATGTTGCTTCTCCCCAGCAGGTGCGCGAAGCGCAAGCCACCATGGAACACCATCCGCCCAAACTCGACCACGACGCCCTGGCTGACACTTTCGTTGAAAAGAGCACGGTCTACCACTTCTTCACCAAAAACGCCTGGAAGATCGTCGACACCACGGATTGAATTTGATT
>Ga0105237_10007842_pt1 | contig 11641 bp, 7 predicted proteins | sample KBSC24metaG_FD_81520 | JGI IMG/M metagenome (GOLD analysis project Ga0105237, IMG submission 81520) | Corn rhizosphere microbial communities from Kellogg Biological Station, Michigan, USA - KBS C2-4 metaG | ecosystem: Host-associated > Plants > Roots > Rhizosphere > Soil | place: Michigan, USA... | reverse complement strand
GGGCGCGTCGAGATCGACCAGCGCGCCGCCTTCCTTGATGTAATCGAACTCGGCCTCGTTGATCCCGGGATGCTCCTTCGGGCCGTAGATGGTCTTGATCCAGACGAGGCCCATGACGACGCCGAGGGCGCCCATCGCGAAGAACACGAAGCGCCAGCCGTAAGCGTGGGCAATCCAGCCCATCAGCGGCGCGAAGATCACGGTGGCGAAATACTGTCCCGAGTTGAAGAAGGCGGACGCGGTGCCGCGCTCATTGCCGGGAAACCAGGCCGCGACGATGCGGGCATTGGCGGGGAAGGAGGGCGCCTCCGCGATGCCGACGAGGAAGCGAAGTGCGAACAGCACGACGATCGCGGTGCCGGCGCTGAAGAAGCTGACCCAGCCCTGCATCATCGTGAACAGCGACCAGACGATGATGCTGAAGGCATAGACGAGGCGCGAGCCGTAGCGGTCGAGCAGCCAGCCGCCCGGCACCTGCGCGATCACATAGGACCAGCCGAACGCCGAGAAGATGTAGCCCATGGCGACGGGATCGAGATGCAGCTCCTTGGAGAGCGCGGGGCCTGCGATCGAGAGCGTGGCGCGGTCGGCGTAATTGACGGTCGTGACCAGGAACAACATGGTCACGATGAACAGCCTGACGCGAGACCTCCTCACGTCCGCTGCGGACACCACTGCGCTCATCACGCGCCTCCTTAGAACTCGAATGTTTCCTCACCACGACTCCTAGAGGCGCGCGCGGCAGAGTGTCCAAGTTGAAGGGAGTATCGATCGATGCCGATTTTGGATTGATGGAACGGCAGGTGGGAGGGAACGATCGTGAGCTGACGAGCATGCGTAGGCAAGATGGCGCCACGCACTCAACTGTCATTCCCCGCGAAGGCGGGGAATCCAGTACGCCGCGGCTTCCCGATTCAATCACAGCCGTCACGGAGTACTGGATCGCCCGCCTTCGCGGGCGATGACAGCAGGTGTGTGGGGAGGGCGAGCCACGAGCTCGCAATGACGGCGTGGAGAGAGCTCGCTCTCGCTTCTTACCGCTGCGCGCCCGGCAACAGCGGCGCCAATAGTCCCCGCGTCACGCCCGGCGGCACGGCATCGAGGCCGAGCACGGCGCTCGCTGCGGGAAGCGCCGCATCCGCCATTGCGGCGTGGCCTTCGGCGCTTGGATGCACGGCGCCGCCATAGACGGCGGAGAGCACGCCCCAGGTGGCGTCGTGGATGTCGGTCGGCTGGCTCGCGGCCGGCAGGCCTTGCGGGTAGGTCATCGCCGCGAAGTAGCTGTCGTTGGCGTCGCGGATCCAGCGGGCGCGCGGCAGATAGGCGCGATACTCCGAGGCGCCGCGGCCGCACAGCATCGGCTGGCTCGCCGCCGTCACGATGTCCGGATTGAAGCTCTGGCCGTTCTCGGCAAAGCAGGTGCGGTCGAATTCGGGATCGTTGCCGGAATGCGCGCAGAAGCCGTGATCTGCGAACGCTGCCTGATGCGCGTCGACGAAGGTCATGCGGTCGGCTTCGGGATCGCGGCACAGCGCGCCGCGGGTGCAGGTGGCGAGCCCCTTCAGCTGCGGCAGGAATTCGGTGTCGACGAAGGTCGAGACGCGGGCGAGGCGCTGCGGGTCGGCGTTGAAGGACGGATGAATGTCGAAGCCGGCGCGGCCGCCGCGGCAGGGCACGCCGCCGTCGGCGAGCGCCGGATTGGCGTAGGAGACATAGACCACATGCGAGAGGTCGCCGCCGACGAGCGGCTTCAGCGCCTCGCGCAGCTTGACGAAATTCTGCGGCAGCTCGCGCGCCAGCGCATCGCGGGATTCTTCGACGCTCGCCATCACGCCGGAGCGGCGGAACAGCGCGCGCTCGGTCGCGGTGTCGACGATGACGTCGGCGACGAGACCGGAGAAGTAGACATCATTGGCACCGACCGAGAGCAGCACGAGGTCGAGCGTGCGGTCCGGCTGGCGCTTTTTCGCCGCGGTGAGCGCCTCGCGCAGCTCGGCGACCTGCGCGTTCACGCTGGTCTGGCAATTGCCGTTCTTGCTGGGCGCGCATTCGCGGGCGCGCTGCGAGCCGAGCAGCCCGTCGCCGATGCTGGCGCCGGTGCAGGCGAGCGGCAGAAAGGTCACCGCGATGTGGGTGTAGCGCACTGCGAGCGCCAGCGCGGTGCGGGCCTGGTAGCTGTAGAGCGAGCGGTGGCAGGGGGAGTTGAACCAGAGCGCGCCGTAGCGCTGCCAGTTGGCGAGCGTATCCGGCGCCTCGCAGGCGCGTCCGCCTTTGTAGCTGGCGCGGCTCGGCCGGTAGTATTGCCCGCCGGCGGTGCCGAGATAGGAGCGGAAGCAGAAACCTTCGTCCGACAGCGCCAGCGGCCGGTCGGGATTGCCTTCACCCGAGGCGATACTGTCGCCGAGGCCGGCGACGAAGACGTCGCGGACCTGGATCTCGGCCTGAACGCGCTGGGTCGGATCGGAGCCGGAGGAGACGTCGACGCTCGCGACCGTCTGCTTGCCGTAGCGGACGCGCAGGTTGACCGGTTCGGCGCAGTCGAAGGTCGATTGTCGCGGCCCGTCGCCGTCGTCGAACGACCAGGCGCAGGTGGCGCCGACCGGCACCGCGCCGACGAGGCGCACGGTGACGGGGTGGTCGACCGGGGTGATGTAGTCTTCCTTGGTGTTGTCGCGGGTGCAGGGCTGATTGACCCGGCCCTGGAGGTCGATGCAGAGCCGGTTGACCATGTTGCGGGCCCAGCCGCGGCCCTCGCTCTGGAGCTCCAGCGACTGCTCGGCGGCGAGGATGCTGCGGTTGCGCGCGTTCTCCACATGAAGCAGGAAGTCGCGCTCCTCGCGGAACAGGCGGAAGCGGTTGCGCACCTCCCAGGAAATCTGCATGGCGCCGGCGTCCTGCGCGGCTGCGCGCTCGGGCGGCAAAGCAGTCAAAATCCCGGCAAGCAGCAGGGCGCCTGCGAAGAAGGTGCGAAGAGATGATCGGATCATGGCCCGCGTGTTCAACGGCAAAGTTGAGGCGGAAATAAGAGAGGATTGCTCCCCCGCCCGCAACCTTTGTCTGACGATCTTGCGCGCCGCCGTCCAGCGCCTCAGCGCTTGCTGGCCTGCCGAAGCGACCGTTCGCGCTCCATCGCCGCCACCTGCTTGGGCAGGTTGCCCTGGGCGCAGGCCTCCGCCAGCCGCCGTCGCTCCTGCCAGGGCTCGACCACGTTCATCCAGAGCTCGCGTGCGCCCATGATGGAGATGGCGAGGCCGAACGGGATCACGAAATAGAGCAGGCGGAACACCAGCAGCGTCGCCAGAAGCTGCTCGCGGCCGAATTCCGGCAGCGCCACCAGCATGGCGGCGTCGAATACGCCGATCGAGCCGGGGGCATGGCTGGCAAAGCCGAGCAGGGTCGCCAGGATGAACACGACGGCGAGCGACAGGAAGTCGATCGGCGGATTGGCCGGCATCAAGAGGTACATCGCCGTGGCGCAGAAGCCGAGATCGACCACGCCGATCAGGATCTGCACCAGCGTCAGCGGTGCCGAGGGCAACACCACCTTCCAGCCCTTCTGGCCGAGCTCGCGGCGCTTCTCGCCCATGCACAGCCAGACCAGATAGGCGCCGATCGAGGCGAGGCCGCCGAGCGCGATCAGCCGATTGATCGGCGACGGGAGCTGATCCATGTAGGAGGCGGCATCGGGATGGATGGCCATGCCGATCGAGAGCACGAAGATGTTACCGAGCCAGAAGGTCAGGCCTGACAGGAAGCAGATTTTCGCAACGTCGATCGCGTTCAGCCCATAATCCGAATAGATCCGGAAACGGATCGCGCCGCCCGTGAACACCGTGGCGCCGATGTTGTGGCCGATCGAATAGGACGTGAAGCTGGAGAGCGCTGCAATGCGATAGGGCACGTGCCTCTTGCCGATCGTTCGCAGTGCAAAAAAGTCGTAGAAGGTCAGCGTACAGAACGCGAAGAAGACGCAGATCGCCGCCAGCCCGATATTCCCGCGGGGAATTTCGGTCAATGCAGTCAGGATGACGCCGGTGTCGATACCCTTGAGGGTCCGCACCAGTGTGGTGATTGCGAAGGCAATGATGAAGACGCTCGCGGCAATTCCGAGCCGTCGCCAGCCAATCCATCTCTTGAAGCCGCGCTTCAACGCGGGCAGCAGTCCGTGCATTCATCCTCCCGGCGGGGGGCAAGACCGACAAGGCCAGGTATTGGCCAGTCGGGCGCGATGGTTGCCAAAGGCAGGCGTCGATCGCTAGGCATGATCCAGATCATTTAAGGCAAAAACGGTGACTTGTGCAGCCCTTGACAAGGATAGGTTCTGTGCCGGACCGGCGACTTTGTCATATGTGGTTCACATCGGACGCGCGTTAAGCATATGAGTCGTCAGACCGGCCCGGCCCGCGCGTTCGCATTGGCATGGTTTCATATCGTGCCGTCCGCTGCATTGTTCCAGCGCAAGCGAAGCCGGCATTTTAGGAACGTCGATGCCGCGTGCCCGTTAGCGCCTCATCAGCAATCGAACATGGCGGAAATATGCGGCTATTCGTGCAGGCCGGTGCCTCCGTGTTCCCGAAACCCAAGAGGATCGGAACGATGGGACTGTTCACAAAAGACATCAAAACCATGAACGACCTGTTCGTGCACCAGCTCCAGGACATCTACTATGCCGAGCAGCAGCTCACCAAGGCGCTGCCGAAAATGGCCGACAAGGCCACCGACCCGCAGCTGAAACAGGGCTTTTTGACGCACCTCGAGGAAACCAAGCAGCACGTCAAGCGGCTCGAGGAAGTGTTCAAGATGCACGGCGTGCAGGTGAAGGCGGTCGACTGCCCGGCGATCGACGGCATCATCGAGGAGGCGGAGGAGACCGCCGGCGAAGTCGCCGACAAGGCGGTGCTCGACGCAGCGCTGATCAATGCGGCGCAGGCCGCCGAGCATTACGAGATCGTGCGTTACGGCAGCCTGATCGCCTGGGCCAAGCAGCTCGGCCGGACCGATTGCGCCGCCGTGCTCGCCAAGACGCTCGAGGAAGAGAAGGCGACCGACAAGAAGCTCACGACGCTTGCCGAGAGCAAGGTGAATTTGCGCGCGGCAAGCTGACGGCGAGATACCTTCCGTCAGGAGACGCCGTGCATCCCGCGCGGCGTCACTTTCTCGGCTCCATCTCGCCGGCCTGGTATTTCAAGCCGAACACCAGAGCGACCACCGCAAAGACCGCAATCGTCGTGGCGAAAACCAGACTGGCGACGGTGGAGCTGATCAGCGTCGAGAGGACGCCGATTCCGATCACGGGAAGCGCGTTGCCGAGAAAGCAGCAGACGAAATAGGCCGAGACCACTTCGGCGCGGCGATCATCCGGTGCGATCTGGTTCACGACCTGCAGGCTGCCGCGATAGCCGAGGCCTGCCGCGACGCCGCAGGTGGCGGTCGCCGCGATCATGACGACGAGCGATTCCGCGAACTGTGCGGTGACGAGCAGGGCAAGGCTCGGCAACATCAGGCCGAGCGACCAGAGCATCGCGGCGCGGCTCGGCAGCGAGCGCGTCAGGGCAATGACGAGTGCAACGGCCGCCGCAAGCTCGAGGAAGATCGCGCCGGCGACCGCGTGGCTGGTGACATGCAGCTCGCTGGCGAGCACGCTCGGCGCGAGCGCGGCGAAAAAGGCTACGAGGGCCATGGCACCGAAGCCGGTGACCGCGGGTGCCACGAACCGGGGCCGGATCGACGACGGAACGCCGGCGCGGGGCCGTAGCGACAGCTGCGCGAAGGCGGCCAACGGACGATTGATTGTCTCACGAGCGAAGGCGAGAACGGCCGCGACAATGAGCAGTATTGCGAGATACGCAACGAACGGCGTTCGCAGTGGAAATGCGACATACTCGGCAAGCAGGCCGGCGATCAATGCCCCGAGACCAAGGCCGGTGAAGTTCGCGATGGTTGCGATCACGGTGGCGCGGGAGCGGTCCTGTTCGGCGACCAGTTCCGCAAGCCATGCGGTGCCGGTTCCGGCGCCGATCCCGATCGCAAGACCGCTCAGCACGCGTGCAACATAGAGCGAGGCGATCCCGTGTGCGAACAGGAACACGAGCGCGCCCACGATGGCGATCCCGATGGCAATGACCGCAGTGCGCCGCCGCCCGACCTGATCGGACATCCGGCCAAATATCATAAGCGCGGTCAGGTTTCCGACGACGTAGACGGCGTAGATCAGGGTCAATGTGATCTGGGAGAAACCCAACTGCTGCTTGTAGATGACGTAGAGCGGGGTTGCGACCGTGCTGCCGGCGAACAGCGCGCCGATCAGGCTCCCGACAGCAACAATGGTTGCGGTCTTGCCGAACTCCGACCTTGCGCCTGACGGAACCGAGGTGGTGCCAACTCTTGCCATGACTTTCGCTGCCTTGAAGAGAGGATGAGAGGCTCAACACGAAGCGATCTCACGCTGTTCCCATGCCTCCGCGCGGACGGGGCTTGCATGGCGAGCAGGGCACGAGGCTTCAATGCCTTCCGGCGCGGGATGCGATTTATCTCGTGATGATGCTTCGATCATAACCGAAGCATGATCACGCAACGAAAGCTTAAATGTTGGCTTCACCCGCAAACATCGAGGTGGATCATGCCGGCAGAATATCTTCAGCTGCATTCGTCTCCGAAAGCGTGGAACGCGCGAGGCGCGCAAGCTGCGTCCGCGCTGACGCTGGCTGCGATGAGCCTCGGTTATGGCGTGGTGCAGCTCGACGTCACCATCGTCAACACCGCGCTCGATGCGATGGGCAGGACGCTCGGCGGCGGTGTTGCCGAACTGCAATGGGTCGTCAGCGCCTATACCATTGCCTTTGCCGCCTTCATCCTGACGGCCGGCGCACTCGGCGACCGGATCGGCGCCAAGCGCGCCTTCATGGCCGGGTTCGCCATCTTCACCGCGGCCTCGCTCGCCTGTGCGTTGTCGCCCAATGCAATCGTGCTGATCGCGGCACGACTGGTCCAGGGCCTGGCGGCGGCAATCCTGGTGCCGAATTCGCTGGCGTTGCTCAACCATGCCTATGCGGACGACCGCGCGCGCGGCCGCGCCGTCGCGATCTGGGCCGCCGGAGCCAGCCTTGCGCTCACCGCGGGCCCCTTCGTCGGCGGCGCGCTGATCACGCTGGTCGGCTGGCGCGCGATCTTTCTCGTCAACCTTCCGATCGGCCTCACGGGCCTTTGGCTGAGTTGGCGTCATGCAACGGAGACCACGCGCGCGCCCTCGCGCGAGATCGATCTGCCCGGCCAGGTTGCGGCAATCGGCGCGCTGGGGGCGGTCGCCGGCGCGATCATCGAGGGCGGCGCGCTTGGCTGGGATCATCCGGCCGTGCTCGCGGCCTTCGCTTCAGCCCTCGTCCTGGCCGTGCTGTTCGTCTGGCGCGAGAGCCGCGCGGCGCAGCCGATGCTGCCCTTGTCCCTGTTCGGTCACCGGCTGTTTACCTTGACTGCGCTCGTCGGCCTGCTCGTGAACATCGCGATTTACGGCCTGATCTTCGTGCTCAGCCTGTACTTCCAGAGGATCAACGGGCTGTCGGCGTGGCGGACCGGACTAGCCTTCGTGCCGATGATGGCCGCGGTGCTCCCGGTCAATCTGCTGGCACCGCGCCTCGCCGAGCGCATCGGTCCGTGCCCGACCATCGTCGTCGGCGCCTGCATTTCGGCGCTCGGCTGTCTCGGCCTGCTGTGGATCGAGGCTGACACGAGCTATTGGATGATCTGCGCGCAGATGATCGCGATCAGCGGCGGACTTGGGTTGCTGGTGCCGCCGCTGACCTCGACCCTGCTGGGCAGCGCGGAGAAGGCGCGCTCCGGCATCGCGGCGGGCGTCCTGAATGCGACGCGGCAGACCGGCAGCGTGCTCGGCGTTGCGCTGTTCGGCTCGCTGGCGGCCTCGGAAGGTGCGTTCATGGCCGGCCTGCACGCATCGCTGGTCGTATCGGCCGCCGTCCTGCTGCTCGCTGCTGCCGTGATCGGGATCGGCGCGCCGTCGCGAGGATGAACAATATGAGTAAAGGCGCACATCTTCCGTTCACCATCCCCGGAACGAGGACATAGCCGGTTACCGACTGTCCACCTCTGCCGGTTCTAAGTGCAGGTCCGATAGGGGCCGGCAATGTATCAAGTTCTCTACTGTCTTACGGACCAGCATGATTGGCGTCTGGTCGCGCTCGGCGGGGCGGTGTGCCTGCTCGCGAGCGCGGCGGCGATAAGCCTGTTCTACCGCGCGCGGGCGGCGAGCGGGGGTGCCCGCGTATCGTGGATCGCGCTCGACGCCATCGTTGCCGGCTGCGGCATCTGGGCAACCCATTTCATCGCGATGCAGGCTTACGGGCCCGGCACCGGCGGCGCCTACAACATCCCCGTGACCGTCCTGTCGCTGATCTTCGCGATCGCGGTCACCTTCGTCGGGCTGAGCATCTCGGTGTCGGCGACGCGGGCGATCCCGGTCGCGCTCGGTGGCGCCGTCGTCGGTGGCGGCGTTGCCGCAATGCATTACACCGGCATGATGGCGCTCGAGATTCCCGCGCGCATCGGCTGGGAGACCGCCACCGTGACGGTCTCGATCATTCTTGGCGTTATCTTTGGATCGCTTGCGCTGGTCGTCGCGGGGCGGCGCGACAGCCTGGCGAATGCGCTCGGCGCGACGGTGCTGCTGACCGTTGCCATCGTCTCGCATCATTTCACCGCCATGGGCGCCGTGGAGCTGACGCCGGATCCTGCGATCGTCATCAGCGGCCTGTCGATTCCGCCGGCCTCATTGTCAATCCTCACCGCCAGCGCTGCCGCTGCAATCATCGCGATCGCGCTCGCAGCAGCTGTGCTCGACCGCCGTGCCAAGGGCGAGCTGGGACGCCAGCAGGTCGTGCTCGATACCGCGCTCGAGAACATGTCGCAGGGGCTGTGCATGTTCGACGCGGACGGCAAGATCATGCTGTTCAACGAGCGCTACGCGGCGATGTTTCGTCGCACCGATATCGCGCTCGCCGGCCGCCTGCTGGTCGACGTGCTGCGGGAAGAGCAGGCCAAGGGCCAGTGGCAAGGCGACGCGAATGAATTCTTCGCGCGCCTCGTGGTCGACGCGCGCGAGGGCCGCACGACCAGCCAGATCGTCAACCGGTTCGGCCGCTCCATCCGGGTCGTCAACCAGCCGATGCAGGGCGGCGGCTGGGTCGCGACCTTCGAGGACATCACCGAATGGCTGGAGGCGCAGGCGAAGATCTCGCACATGGCGCGTCATGACGCGCTGACCGGTCTGCCGAACCGCGTGCTGTTCCACGAGCAACTCGAGCAGGGATTGCGCCGGGCGGGTTCGGGCGACCAGCTCGCGGTGCTCTGCCTCGATCTCGACCACTTCAAGGATATCAACGACTCGCTCGGCCATCCCATCGGCGATGCGCTTCTCAAGGAGGTCGGCCGCAGGCTGAGGGCGACCGTCGGCGAAAGCGACACGGTGGCGCGGCTCGGCGGCGACGAATTCTCCGTGGTCCAGATCGGACGGTCGGAGGAGGCTGCTGCGAGGTCCCTTGCCGGCCGCCTCGTCGAGGCGATCTCGGCGCCTTACGAGATCGACGGCCATCAGATCGTCATCGGTGTCTCAATCGGCATCTCGCTGTCGCCGCAGGACGGCAGCGATCCGGACGAGCTTCTGAAGAATGCCGACCTCGCGCTGTACCGCGCCAAGGCGGATGGCCGCGGCACCTACCGCTTCTTCGAGACCGGCATGGATGCGCGCGCGCAGGCGCGGCGTCTGTTGGAGATGGATTTGCGCGCGGCGCTGCAACGTGACGAGTTCCAGCCGTACTATCAGCCGATCCGCGACGTCGCCAGTGGTCGCGTCGTCGCCTTCGAGGCGTTGCTGCGCTGGAACCATCCGCAGCGCGGCCTGATCGCCCCCATCAACTTCATTCCGCTGGCCGAGGAGACCGGACTCATCGTCCAGCTCGGCGAATTCATGCTGCGCTCCGCCTGCGCCGACGCGGCCACCTGGCCGGACGATATCGATGTCGCGGTCAACCTGTCGCCGGTGCAGTTCAAGAACCCGAACCTGATCGCATCCGTGACCGAGGCGCTGACCGCCTCGGGACTGGCGGCGCGCCGGCTCGAACTCGAGATCACCGAATCGGTGCTGCTCCAGAATAGCGAGGCGACACTGACGACCCTGCACGAGCTGCGCGCCATGGGCGTGCGCATCTCGCTCGACGATTTCGGCACCGGCTATTCGTCGCTGAGCTATTTGCGCAGCTTTCCGTTCGACAAGATCAAGATCGACCGCTCCTTCGTGTCCGAGCTCGCGACGCGCGAGGATTCCATGGCGATCATCCGTGCCGTGACCGGGCTCGGCCGCAGCCTCGGCATCGTGACCACCGCGGAAGGCGTCGAGAACGACGCGCAGCTCGAGCTGCTCAGGCGCGAGGGCTGTACCCAGGCGCAGGGCTACCTGTTCAGCAAGCCGCGGCCTGCCTCGGACGTGGCGTTGATGCTGGAGCGCCCGCGGCTGCGCGCGTCGGCGTAGGAAGGTCAGCCGCGGCGTAGCGCGAAATGCGCGCCGCAGAATGCCATCACGGCGCCAAGGCACAGCGCGGCGAGCCCGGCGAGCACGCCCGAGACCGTCGGGATCGGGCTCGGTGCCGAGGCCACCTGGCCGGCGCCCGCAAGCAGGAGCACGCCGACCGCGATCAGGAATTGCCGCATCCGTTGCGGGATCTGGCCGTCAGCGGCGCTCTGCATCAACGTCGCCGTGAAATAGCCGCCGGAAAAGCCGACCGTTGCGATAAGCCACCAAGCGATCGCGGCGCCGGCCGGAATGAACTCATGCGTGTCGGAGCGCCAGAGGCCGCCGAGGTCGAGCCCGTAGCGCGCGCCCAGCATGTGCACCGCGAGCGCGAGCAGCACGCCGCAGATCACGGCTGCACCGAGAATCAGGCGGCGCGGAAAAAAGGTCGTCTCAGCCATGCCCCGCTTGTAGGATGGGCGAGGGCGACCGCGCAAGCGGTTCGCAGGCGGGATTGCGCGGACGGGGTCGATTGTCGAGATGCAGGTTTCGGACACGCAAGGCGCCCCAGGTGCGAGCTACGCCTACAAGGCGTCGCTGATCGGCTCGGCGCATCGTTTCGAGCTGACCGATGCCGGGCTGTCCTGGCACATCGGCGGCCGTTCCGGCCTGTGGCGCTATGACGAGATCAGCGCTGTCAGGCTGTCGTTCCGCCCGGTCTCGATGCAGCAGCATCGCTTTCGCGCGGATGTCAGCCGCAGCGGTGGCGGCCGCATCGCGATCCTGTCGACGAGCTGGCAGACCGCGGCGCTGATGGCGCCGCAGGACAACGGCTTTCGCGATTTCATCATCGAGCTCCATGCGCGGATGGCGAAAGCAGGCAGCCGCGCGGTGCTGACCGCGGGCCTCGGCCGCAACACCTATGCCGCGGTGCTGGCGTTCATGGCGGTGCTGACGGTGGCGATGACCGGGCTCCTGGTCCGCGCGCTCATGATCGGCGCGTTCGCCGGCGCGCTGTTCATCCTCGGCTTTGCCGCGCTGTTCGCCTGGCAGGTCGGCGGCTTCGTGCGGCGCAACCAGCCCCAGAGCTACAGCTTCGATCGCGTGCCGAGATCCCTGTTGCCT
>Ga0105237_10007841_pt1 | contig 11642 bp, 8 predicted proteins | sample KBSC24metaG_FD_81520 | JGI IMG/M metagenome (GOLD analysis project Ga0105237, IMG submission 81520) | Corn rhizosphere microbial communities from Kellogg Biological Station, Michigan, USA - KBS C2-4 metaG | ecosystem: Host-associated > Plants > Roots > Rhizosphere > Soil | place: Michigan, USA... | reverse complement strand
CTGGCCGGCTCGATCTTCGCCTTCGACGGCGACGAGGAGCAGGCGGCCGAGCAGGAGGAGCGCGCGGGACGCCACGAGGATTGGAGCGAGTTCCAGTCGATGACCGACCTGGTCCTCACGCCCGCGGCGTGCTACCCGGTGTATCCGGCGGTGGCCGCGCGCGGGCCGCTGAAGGCCGGCGGCATCACCGTCGACGCGGGCGGCTCCTATGTGTTCCGCCACGAGCCGTCGGGCGACCCGGCGCGCCTGCAGATGTTCCACCAGCGCGAGATCGTGAGGATCGGCGAGCCAGAGACCGTCGCCGCGTGGCGCGACGCGTGGCGCGATCGCTCGCTCGAGCTGCTGCGCGGGGTCGGCCTGGACGTGCGCTTCGACGTCGCCACCGATCCCTTCTTCGGGCGCAGCGGGCGTCTACTCGCGCGCAGCCAGCGAGCGCAGGCGCTGAAGTTCGAGGTGCTGGTGCAGATCGCCGGGCCCGAGCCGACGGCCGTGGCGTCGTTCAACTACCACCAGGACCACTTCTCCTCGACCTACGGAATCGCAATGCACAACGGCGGCGGCCCGGCGCACACCGCGTGCCTGGGGTTCGGCCTGGAGCGGATCACGCTGGCGCTGCTGCGCACGCACGGCCTGGACCCCGACACCTGGCCGGCGCCGGTGCGCGAGGAGCTGCGGATCACATGAACGCCACGAGCACCGGCCTCGTCAGCCTGCTCGGCCTGGACCCGGCCACCTACCGCCCGCATCCGCTTCACTCGCTGGAGCGCTCGTACACCGAGACCAACTGCTACACCGACATCCTGATCGAGTTCGTGCACGCGCGCGGCGACGAGCCGCTGGCGATGATGGGCTGCGTCCTGCGCGTCGACTTCGAGGGCGACCAGTGGACGTTCTTCAAGCCGCTGCCCGAGCACATGGAGCTGCTCTACGGCATCGACATCCACGAGATGCAGCCCTACCGTCCGCTGCCCGAGCAGATCGCCGACCAGCTCGCGCGCAAGCGCACGATCATCGTCGAGCTGGACTCCTTCTACCTGCCCGACACCGAGTCCACCAGCTACCGACGCGAGCACGTCAAGAGCTCCGTCGTCGCGGAGGCGATCGACCGCCAGCACGAGCGCCTGCGCTACTTCCACGGCCCCGGCTACTACGAGCTGGAGGGCGAGGACTACCGTGGCGTGTTCCGGCTGGGCAGGGACTTCTCCGACGACGTGCTGCCGCCCTACACCGAGATCGTGCGCACGGACGTGCACCAGGCGCTCAGCGGCGACGAGCTGCGCGACGCTGCGCGCGAGCTTCTGCTCGAGCACCTCGCGCGGCGCCCCCAGCCACGCCCGTTCCTGCGCTTCGGCGAGCAGCTCGCGGCAGACCTCCCGCGCCTGCTGGAGGGCGACCACGCCGCCTACCACGACTACGCCTTCGCCACGGTGCGCATGGTCGGCTCGGCCTTCGAGGTCGGCGCCTCGCACGTCAACTGGCTGCTGCAGGACGCCGGCGCGCCCGCCGCCGCCGCGATGCAGCGGATCGTCGAGGGCTCCAAGGCGCTCTCGTTCAAGCTCGCGCGGCGTCGTGCCTTCGACCCCGAGCCCGCGATCGCCGAGCTCGCGTCCGCGTGGGACGAGGCGTTCGCCGCACTGGACCGTGCGCTTGCTTGAGCCCGGGGGGCGCGCGACGCCGCCACGCGCCACGGTCGAGGGGCACGACGAGCTCCTGCTCGACGACGGCTGGCAGGTCGCCTCGTGCGCGCCCGACGCGCACGAGGATCCGGCGAGCCTCGCCGAGCTGACCTGGCTGCCGGCCCGCGTGCCCGGCACCGCCGCCGGCGCCCTGCGCGACGCCGGACGCTGGCGTCCCGGCGACGCGCGCGACCTGGACGCCGAGGACTGGTGGTTTCGCACACGCTTCCAGGCGTCCCCGGCGGCCGGCGACGAGCGCGTGACGCTGGCGCTCGACGGCGTCGCGACGGTCAGCCAGGTGTTCCTCAACGGCGTCGAGGTGCTGGCCGGCGAGACGATGTTCGCCGCCCACGAGGTCGACGTCGGCGCCGCCCTGGCAGGCGACAACGAGCTGGCGATTCGCTGTCGCGCGCTCGCGCCGCTGCTGGCCGAGCGACGCAAGCCGCGCGCTCGCTGGCGCACGCGCCTGGTCAACGGAAACCTGCGCTTCTTTCGCACGATGCTGCTCGGCCGCGCCCCGGGCTTCGCGCCCGACCCGGCCGCCGTCGGCCCGTGGCGGCCGGTGCGGCTCGTGCGCCGGCGCGCGCTGGCGGTGCGCGAGCTGGCGTTGCGCGCGCGGCTCGACGGCGACGGCGACGGCGCCGATGGGCTGCTGAGGGCACGCGTGCTGCTGGAGGCGCTGGACGGGCGCGAGATCCAAGCCGTCGAGCTCGCGCTCGACGGGCCCTCGGGCGCGGTGCGCGCGCCATTGGCGCTGTCGCAGAAGGACGGGCTGGTGAGCGCCGAGGGCACGCTGCGCGCGCCCGCGGTGGCGCGATGGTGGCCGCACACGCACGGCCAGCCGGTCCTCCACGAACTCTCGCTGCACGTCGCCACGTCGGCCGGAGCGGTGTCCGTCGACGCAGGGCGCACCGGCTTTCGCACGCTCGCGCCGGGCCCTGCGAGCGATCACGACGCGGAAGCCGACGGCCTGGACCTGCACGTCAACGGCGTGCGCGTGTTCGCCCGCGGCGCCGTCTGGACGCCCGTGGACCCGGTCTCGCTCGCGCCCGACCGCGCGCGGCTCAAAGCGGCGCTCGAGCTCGTGCGCGACGCCGGCATGAACATGCTGCGAATCCCGGGCACGAGCGCATACGAGAGCAAGGCATTTCACGATCTGTGCGATGAGCTCGGCCTGCTCGTGTGGCAGGACTTCATGTTCGCCAACCTGGACTACCCGATCGCCGACGAGGACTTCCGCGCAACGGTCGAGCGCGAGGCCGGCGCCACGCTGGGCGACCTGGCCGCCCGCCCGAGCCTGGCCGTGCTTTGCGGCAACAGCGAGATCGAGCAGCAGGTGGCGATGCTCGGCCTCGACCCGGCGCTCGGGCGCGGAGAGCTGTTCGGCGAGCTGCTGCCGCGCCTGATCGACCAGTCGGGCAGCGACGCCGTGTACCTGCCGTCGGCGCCGTGCGGCGGCGCGCTGCCGTTTCGCCCAGATCGCGGCGTGGCCAACTACTACGGCGTGGGCGGCTACCGGCGCCCGCTGCAGGACGCGCGCCGCGCCGAAGTGCGCTTCGCGGCCGAGTGCCTGGCCTTCTCGAACGTTCCCGACGAGGCCGGCGTCGAGGCGGTGCTGCCCGATGCTCCGGGCGACGTCGTCGTCCACCACCCGGCCTGGAAGGCGGGCGTTCCGCGCGATGTCGGCACGGGCTGGGACTTCGAAGACGTGCGCGACCACTACCTGCAGAGCCTGTTCGACGTCGAGCCCAGCGAGCTGCGACGCGTCGATCACGAGCGCTACCTCGAGCTCTCTCGCGCCGTCACCGGCGAGGCGATGGCCGAGGTCTTCGGCGAGTGGCGGCGCGGCGCCTCACCCTGCGGCGGCGGCCTGGTCCTGTGGCTCAGCGACCTCGCGCCGGGCGCGGGATGGGGAGTGCTCGACGCATCCGGCAGGCCCAAGCCCGCCTATCACCACCTGCGCCGAGCGCTCGCGCCGGTGGCCGTGTGGATGACCGACGAGGGTCTCGGCGGCATCCGCGCGCACGTCGCCAACGACCGCGAGGCCGCGCTGACGGCGCGCCTGCGCGTGGCGCTCTACCGGGATGGCGAGAGTCGTGTCCTCGAGGGCCTGGAGAACCTGCAGCTGCCAGCCTACGGATCGTGCGAACGCGACGTCGAGGCGATGATCGGGTGCTTCGCCGACGCCTCGTGGGCATATCGCTTCGGCCCTCCGGGGCACGACGTCGTGGTCGCAAGCCTCGAGCTCGCGGACGGGCATGCGTCAGAGCCGCTGTCCCAAGCGTTCAGGTTCCCGGCCGGCCGGCCTCTGCGCCAGCAGACCTCCGCCGAACTGGGGCTCGGCGGCAGCCTGCGCCGGCTCGCGGACGGGAGGCTGTCGCTCGCGCTGAGCAGCCGCCGCGTGGCCTACGGCGTGCGCATCCACACGCCCGGCTTTCAAGCCTCAGACGACGCCCTGACGCTCGAGCCGGAAATCGAGCGACGCCTGACGCTGTTGCCGGACGGCGCCGAGTCGGGCGCCGCCGCAGGCGTTCTGACGGCGTTGAACTTGCGCGGAAACGTGCGTATTTCCGTCGAAGACTGACCGTTCTCTGGCGCAACGTTGATCGTTCGAGCGCGACGCTCTCTCGTCAACTGCTACCTGACATAGCCGACGCCCTGCCGCGAGGTCGTCGCCACCGGTCGGCCGTTGCGCCAGTCGATCTCCAGCATCTTGCGCGTCTGGCGCAGCGCAGGCAAATAGCCGACGACACGGAACGTCCTCGCATCGATCACGTCGCCGGAGTCGCCCACGTACACGAAACGTCCGTCGCGGCTGTGCTGGATCCAGCCATTGCGTGCGCAGTCGTAGGCGCACGGCTGCTCGTCGCCGCTCATCGGGGCGGACAGGTGCATATTCGCCAGCAGCCGCGGCGCGCCATGCGGCACGACCGAGACGTCAAACACGTGGACCGTGCTGTTGGGTGCGTCCATGACCCACAGCTGGTGCTCGTCCGGTGACAGCGAGATGCCGTGACTCGGAGCGCTTGCAGTGTAACTCGCCGGGTTCCAACCATAACCGGGAAAGGTCTCGGTGTAGAGGACGCGCCCGGAGACGATGCTGGACACCTGAAAGCCGAGAAAGCCGGTGGCCGTCGTGAAGGCAAGGGTCTCGCGACCGTTGATCGTGAACGGCCGGACGCCGCTTCGAAGCGGTCCGATTCGTTTCACCACGCGGTCCGTGCTCGCGTCGGCGACATCGAGATAGTCGCTGTTGCGTCCGCCAAGATACACGTGCCGTCCGTTCAAGCTCGTCACCGTGTTGTGCGCTCCCGCCCCCCCGCGCATGGTCCCCAACACATGGCCGTCGTTCGCCGCAAGCACATACCAAATACCACTGCTGTCGAGCTCACCGGTGGGCATGTAAATACGCCGTCCGTCGGGACTGATCGCCATGCTGTCTATCCCGTAGGAGTAATGGCGTTGCCAGCGGACGTGGTTGGAAAGAAGGTCGTACGCCAGCAAAGACCCGCTTCCGGCGGAGCCCCCGTCACCTCCATAGCTGACGTACAGGGTGTGTGCCCGCGGACTGGCGACCGCGCCCCGGACACGTTTTGCCATCGGCAGCGCAACCCGCCTGACAAGGCGCTGTCCGGCGTCCATGTCGTAGATGAACAGGGCTCCGTCCGGGATCACATACTCATAGTGGTGAATCCGCCCCGATCGGGCGTGATCTTGTGCAGCATGCCTGCCAGCTTGTGAGCGTCCCGACAGGCTCTGCGCGCCCACGCCGGAGGAGCAGCCGAAAATCGTGATCGCGGTGACGGCGGCGAGCACAGCCAGCACGGGCAACGACACGCTGCGCGGGTCTCGACGACGCTCAGTGACGTGCGACATAGTGAAGCTCTGAGCAGTGCGCCGCGCTCTCCCCGCGCTGCACGTCCGCGGCGTGGAGATCAAGGCACTCAATGAGCGTGTAACCGAGATCGATCAGCTGGCGCTCCTGCGCATCGCGCGAGATGTAGTAGTGAAGCACGGAGAAGTCGTGTGCCTCGTCGTTGACGATCGAATATCCGTCCTCGACGCGCTGCAGCTTGCCGAGCCTGCGCCTGTTCGCGAAGCGCAGCGGCAGGTTGCGCAGGCTCGTCAGCGGACGCCTCGGGCTGCCGAGCCAAAGGCGGATCCAGAGCCGGATGCGCGTGAGTGGGTGCAGCGCGTAGTGACGGTTGTGTGAAGACATGATCAGCAAACCGTCTGGCGCCATCAGGCGGCCGATGTCGCCCAGCACCTGCCGACGCTCGGCGTCGCCGAGCACGTCAAGGACGTTGAACGGCGCCACGACCGCGTCATAGGCGCCGGTCTGAAATCCAGAGAGGTCACGCAGATCGCCGACGGCGAACGAGGCGCGCGGGTAGGTCCGCTGACAATAGGCGATCATCGCCGGGGACAGGTCGATCCCGTGCACATTCGGGCTGATCTCGCTGAGGTGCCCGGTCAACCGTCCAGCGCCGCAGCCCAGCTCGAGCACCCGTCCGCCCAGCGATGTGCGGTAGCGATCGATCAGCGCCGCCTCGACAGGGCGCAGCCGACGGCTGGCGTACACGTCGACGAGGTCTCCCTTGGACCAGCGCGCCGTGTTCAACTGCGCCGGGCTCTCGTCCTCTCGCGCCGCGGGCGCGCTCGCTTTCCGGATCATGGGGTGCACCTGGTGATGCTACCGGGCGGCGTATCGGCGAGCGGTGCAGCACGCGGATCGGCCATCGGGACGCCTCGCCGTCGCGAGCAGCAGCCGGTCGGTGGGCGGCGGCGCGGCGCGGAGCCAATGAGCGCTCGCGACCGTCAGGAGCACGGATCGCTAGGGCTTCTCGGCCCGCACGACGTAGTGCCAGCCGGTCCATCGAAGGCCCGGCATGCCGCGGTCCGCGAGCGCCTGCAGCCGGCGGTCGATTGCGAGCCCTGTCTCGCCCTCGAAGATCGCGCGGCCCATGAACGAGAGTGGCCCGAACCCGACCGTCGCGCGGGCCACCGGCCGCATCCCCGCCCCTGTCAGCATCCGATCGATCGAGCGGGGGGAGTCCAGGCGCGAGATCGCGACCGGGTCTCGTCTGCGCAATGCCCGATATAGGCTTTTCAAGGGCGGAACGGCTACGGCTATTACCCTTCTCGGGTCTGTGAACGACGTGAGACGTGCGCGGTTGTCCGCGGTCAGAACGAGTCGGCCTCCCGGGCGCAAGACGCGTCCCAGCTCCACCAGCGCAGCCGCGGGAGAGTGCAGCCACGGGATAACGCCCACGGCCACCACGAGGTCGAAGTGTTCGGTGGGGAACGGAAGCGCGTGGACGTCGGCCTGGCGCACGCTCACTCGCTTTTGGAGCTGCGCGTCTCTTACACGAGCCGCGGTGGCGTCGACCATCGCCTGACTGGCGTCGACCGCGTCGACGGTGGCCGCGCGTGCTGCGAGCTGCGTCGTGAGGTGCCCGGCGCCGCACCCGATCTCCAGCGCTCTCCTACGCGCGGACACTCCATCACCCGCCTCGACATATGTCAATACGCGACTCTGCCGGCGCTGATAGATCAGGTCTTGCAGGTTCTCGCCCCGATAGACTCCGTCCCAGTATGAGGCTGTCGAGTCGAAGTACGCATTGACCTGACTCTGCGCCGCCTCGCCGGTGCCTGCGTCAACCGAAAAGGGCTGGAGGTTAGTTTCGCTGTCCGACATGCTTATGATGGCTCAGGTGCGCGATAGTCGCCATGCACTCGGCAGGTGCGACGCCACCGGGCACGGTGAGTCTAGCGAAGGGTCTTTTCACGACTCTCTCGCCGATCCAGGTCACGTCGATGCGTAACGCAGCGTCAGCTTCCGCTCGGGTGAACACAAGCACGCCCCTTCTCATCTTCGGGTTGAGCCGCGGGACCTTCCACCATGGGGCGCTCGGCATCGCGCGCAGCGCCGGCAGGCTGGGAATCCCGGTTTACCGGATCAGCCACGAGCGCTGGCCACCCCTGTCGTTCTCCCGCTACAGCCGAGGTGGCAGGGCGATCCCTTCAGGCGCCAGCGACGATCAGATAATAGTCGCGCTGCGCGAGTGCAGAGCCAAGATCGGTCGCGCGATCCTCGTCCCGATCGATGATGTCAGCAGCGTCTTCGTCGATGAGCACGCGAGCGAGCTTTCCGTCGACTTTTTGTTTCCACGCCAGCCGGATGGCCTCGCCCAGGCGCTTTCGAGCAAGCGTGAGATGTATGAGATGTGCATAGCGCACGACGTGCCCACGCCGTGGTCGGCTTTTCCCCAGTCCGAGGCCGAGCTGCTCGAGCTCTCACAGCAGCGTGGGTTTCCCGCCGTGCTGAAGTGCATCAACGTCGGCGATGCGCCGGCGCACGCCCCCCGCGTCTGCATCGCCGCCGACCGCAACGAGCTGGTCGCTGCCTACCGCGCGATGCAGGGAGCGGACATCAGCAATGTGATGCTCCAAGAATACGTACCCGGTACGCCTGAATCGGTGTGGATGTTCAATGGCTACTTCGACGCCAGATCGGATTGCAAGCTCGGTTTCACCGGTAAGAAGATCAGGCAATCACCGCCCTACACCGGCGTGACCACGCTGGGTGTCTGCGAACTGAATCCGGTCGTCCATGAGACGACCGTTCGCCTGATGAAGGCGATCTCCTACCGCGGAATCCTCGACATCGGCTATCGCTTCGACGCACGTGACGGGCAGTACAAGCTGCTCGACGTCAATCCACGCATCGGCGGAACCTTTCGCCTGTTCGTCGGCACGAACGAGATGGACGTCTTGCGTGCGCTGTATCTCGACATGACGGGCGCCGAGGCGCCGCCGAGCGCTCCGCAGGACGGCCGCCGCTGGATTGTCGATCCGATGGACCTCGCTTCCTCGCTCGTCTATCTAAAACGCGGTGACCTCACCGTGCGCTCGTGGCTGCGCTCGTTTCGCGGCGTCCGCGAGGCGGCGTGGTTCACGCTCGACGACCCGCTGCCGTTCCTCGCGCTGTGGCTGAGGCTGCTCAGCGACTGGCTGCCACGACGGATCCTCGCACGCCGGAGCCGGTCGACCGCGACCGATGCGCCGCTGCCGGCGACCGCGGAGGCGAAAGAGCGCGCGGCCGTTCGGCAGTGAGCGAACCGCCGCCGCCAAAGTCCATGCGGCCTCGCTTCAGACGAAGGTACGGACCATGGCCTGCTCGACGGTGAAGACGTCGTCCAGATCGTCGATGTGCTCGAGCACGAAGCGCAGGTCGGCGTCCTGTCCGGTGTCCTTGAGGTATCGCGCGCTGGGCCCGTCCACGAAGCCGTCGTCGGGTGCGTCGGCCCACCGCTCGAGAACCGCCGCGGTGGCGCGCCCGTCGGTGCGGTAGCCGAGCTGCGCCAGCCTGCTGGCGATTCGCGCAGCGCAGAGCTGGTCCTCGGCGCGAAATTCGCCGCGACTGTCGGCCCCCAAAATCAGCACGTCGCGCGCCTGCGCCGCGAGGTGGTCCGCCTGCGCCCGCGCGTTACGCAGGCACGCGAGGTATGTGAGGCCGCGCCCCGCGGCCTCGGCTACGAGGCGAGTTCCCGAGGTGGAGAGCAGAATGATCGGACGGTCGCAGTCCTTCAGCGCAACCATCTCCGCGGGGCTGTTCTGCATGTCAAAGCCGTACGGCTGCACGCCCCCGAGCTCGCCGGCGAGCAGCGGCCGCTCGAGGTCCGCGGCGAGTCGCACAGCGGCCTCGATCGAGCCCGCCGGATACAGCGAGTGACCGGCCGCCGCCGCAGTCACGGCGGTGGTCGTCGCACGGATCACGTCGACGGCGACCACCGCCGTATCGGCGGGGACCGGTGCTAGGTGGTCGTGGAAGCAGTCGATCGCGACGCTCGGCATGGCGTCAGGTCGATTCGTGGACCGGTGGCGGCGGTCGCAGATTGCTGTGGGCGAAGGCGTCGGAGTGCAGGCCCCGGCGATAGATCTCGACGCGCAGCACCTCCTCGAGACGCACGTTGCCGAGCTGCACCTCGGGACCGAAATGATTGATCAATGCGAACTGGCTCGCCTTGTTCGGCGCCTCGAACAGCACCGTGTCCAACCCGAATGCGTCGGCGAATCGCTCGGCCTGCCGAGCGTCGAACTGACCGGGCGCCGAGAACAGGCCGACATCCTGAGCGCTCTCGCGCGCCTCGATGACTAGGCGCACAGCCCCGGCCTCCAACCAGCGGCGCCCCACTTCGATCAGCTCGTCCGCCAGGCGATCGGTGAAGCGGCCCGAATGCTTCTCCCCCAGCTCGAACTCGACCTCCAGCCCGCGCTCGCTCGCCTCACGAGCGATCTCGGCGGGAGCGAGCGAAACGTCCGTGAATCCTTCGCCACACTCGATGCGCGACAGTCCCACGTCGGCGCACAGGTCCAGGTAAGCGGGGAGGGCTCGTTGCGCAACGGCCGTCTCGAACGGGCCGCCGCCGGCCACCGTGGGAATGCCGTGGCGCGAGGCCGCCTGGATCTTGCGTCGAGTCGAGGCCTCGTCGGCCACCATCCAGCAGGCCATAGAGATCTTCAAGGTGCCGATCAGATGAGCGCTTTGTGCGAGATGGGCTTCGACGCTCACCGGGTCGTAACCGGGATCGAACGGGCATGTGGCCCTTGGCGTCGGGCGAACGCCGATCCGCTCGAGATAGCGCTCGCTGGCGGTGGTCTGCTCGGCTCCTACCATCGTGTGAGCCTCATTGGCGGGCATCATAGAGCGCGATTCGGGTGGCGCCGGGTCAACCGCTGCACCAGCCGCAACGGTTGAAGCTTGCCGCAGGGGGAACCGTCTTCTACATTGGAGCGCCTGCAGCCGCGCGACGTAGGGAGGCCAGGTCGCGGACAGCCGGTTGAGGATGAGGAGCTTGTGATTCGCCACCCGAGAGAGTCGCCGACCACCCGCCGCCGAGGCACGGCGTTTGGCATCTCGCTGGTCGTGGCGCTCTTGGGCCTGTACGCCACAACGGCGTTGGCGGCAGCCCCCAACGACCCGTCCTTCTCGCTGCAGTGGGGCGACAGCAACACCGGCCAGCTGATTCCCGGCCAGGAATCCGAAGAGAGGCTCGGTCCTGAAGCCAAAGGGACCCCCGGCGCCGACGACCGCGCGCTCGAAGCCTGGGCCCTTACGACGGGCAGCCGCTCGATCGTGATCGGCGAGACCGACACCGGCGTCGACTACACCCACCCCGATCTGGCGGCGAACATATGGAGCAATCCGGGCGGCGTGGGCGGCTGCGCGGCCGGGACGCACGGCTACAACGTGCTCACACACGGCTGTGAACCGATGGACGACGACAAAGCCTACGGCGGCCACGGCACACACGTCGCCGGAATCATGGGCGCCGTCGGTAACAACGGCATCGGCGTGGCGGGTATGAACTGGCAGACGACGATCCTGCCTGCGAAGTGGCTCAACTCCTCGGCCTGGGGGGAAACGAGCGGACTGATCGAAGCCCTGCAATGGCTGGTCGCCGCCAAGCAGGCCGGCGTCAACGTCCGCGTCGTCAACGACTCGGCGACGTTCAAGGGGACGGCCTACTCCCAGGCGCTCTCCGATGAGATCGACACGCTCGGCGCGAACGACATCCTGTTCGTGACCGCCGCGGGCAACACCGGCGACAACGACGACGAAGAAAAAGTGCGCCGTTACCCGTGCGGCTATGACCGTCCGACAGAGATCTGCGTGACGGCCACCGACAACAACGACAAACTGCCCAGCTGGGCAAACTACGGCCCGCACACCGTCGATCTGGCTGCGCCTGGCGTGAGCGTCTATTCGACGCTGCGCGAAGGCAAGTACGGCTACCTGACCGGCGGCTCGATGGCCGCGGCGCAGGTATCCGGCGCGGCCGCGCTGATCCTCTCGGCGCAGCCATCGCTGTCGGCCCAGGAACTGAAGACCGACATCGTCGGCGACGTCGATCAGTCGCCGTCGCTGGCAGGCAAGGTGATCAGCGGCGGTCGCCTGGACGT
>Ga0105237_10007839_pt1 | contig 11644 bp, 9 predicted proteins | sample KBSC24metaG_FD_81520 | JGI IMG/M metagenome (GOLD analysis project Ga0105237, IMG submission 81520) | Corn rhizosphere microbial communities from Kellogg Biological Station, Michigan, USA - KBS C2-4 metaG | ecosystem: Host-associated > Plants > Roots > Rhizosphere > Soil | place: Michigan, USA... | reverse complement strand
GGCTTGTAGTGCCCGCTGGCCGCCGCGAAGGCGTGCGCGCCCGCCTCGACGCCGCGCCAGTCGTTGCCGGTGGCGATCACCACCGCGTCCACGCCGTTCATGATCCCCTTGTTGTGGGTGGCGGCGCGGTAGGGATCGTCCTCGGCGAACTGCGAGGCGGCCACCACGCCGTCGCGCACGTCGGCGCCCGTGAAGGTACCGGACTTCACCGCCAGCGCCGAGGCGGGGATGCGCGCCTTCACCCGCACCAGCCGGCGATCGCACAGGTTGGTGAGGATGCGCAGGCCCGAACGGCCGCCCGCCAGCGACGCCAGCCGCTCGGCCAACGATTCGGCGATGGTGTTGACCATGTTGGCGCCCATGGCGTTGCGGCAGTCGATGTGGACGTGGACGATCACCCGCGCCGGATGGCGGCCGGTGCGCACCTCCAGCCCCCGCGGCCCCCCCCCGCGCGCCACCAGGCGGGGCAGGGTGTCGCCGGCCGTGGCCAGCAGCTCCTCGCGCGCCCCTTCGATGGCGGCGCGGGCCGCCGCGGGATCGCGCACGCCCAGCAGCTCGATCTGCGCCGTCATGATCGGGTCGTCCGCGTCGGCCTGGAAGCCGCCCCCCTCGCGCACCATGCGGGCCGCGTTCGAGGCGGCGGCCACCACCGAGGGCTCCTCGACCGTCATGGGCACCAAGATCTCGTCCCCGTTGACCACGAAGTTCAGGCCCAGGGCCAGCGGCAGCGCGTAGACGCCGACCACGTTCTCGACGACCCGGTCGGCGGTGGCGGTGTCGATGCCCCCGCGCTCCAGCGCCAGCAGATCGGCCTCGGAGAGATCGGCGCGGTTGCGCAGCAGCTGACGCCGCTCCTCGATGGTCAGCTGGTAGAAGCCCGGGATGCGCGACGACGGCTCGCGCGACTGCTGGGATGACTCGGCCTCGATCGCTTCCGGTGTGGCGGGTTGGGTCATCGGTCGGGCTAAAGATTGGCCGAAGGTTGGCGGCGATGCACGCCCTTCCCGTCGAGCGGTGCGTCGATGACGCGCAGCCCGAGCTGCTCGACGCGAGAGGCGAAGGTGGTGGCGGCGTCCTCGTCGCCGAACAGGCCCACCCCGATGTCGCCACCGCCCGCGCCCGAAGGCTTGGCGGCGCCGCCCAGGTTGATGGCCAGATCCGAGGCGATCCCGAAGCGCGGGGTGACGATGGGCACGCCGGCCTTGTCGCCCAGCTCGCCCATGACGGCGCCGAAGGCGGTGGCGGTGTCGATCAGGCCGGGCACGTTCTCGGCGGCGAACGCCTCGACGAACAGCTCGGCCTGCTCGCGCAGGGGCCGCATGGCCGCCGCGTAGCCCGCCGGGTTCTTCTCGGCCCAGGCCTTCACGCCCCGGATCAGATCCGGCGTCGACGAGGCGCGGTCCTCCGCGAACACCACCACCCGCAGCGCCGCGGGGCGGGTCAGCCGCTCGGTGATGGGATAGCCGCCGGGCGGCCGGCGATATTGCAGCAGGCCCCCGTGCACGGCCGCCGCGACGTCGGCGCCCGAACCGACGCCGCCTTGCGCCTGCCGGTGCGCGGCCTCGGCCATCGAGAAGCAAAGATCGCGGTTCGACGCCACCGGAAGTCCCGCCAGCTCCATCACCGCTGCCACCGTCGCTGCGGTCACGGCCGCGCTGGATCCGAGCCCCAGCTTGCGGCCGTCGGCGGAGAAGGCGGCGCTGTCGACCATGACCGAGCCCTCCGGCAGCGCCTGGCTGCGATCGCCGAGGCCGTCCAGAGCTGCCCGCACCGCCTCGGCCACGAAGGGGGACTCCGGCTCGTAGCCGGGGATGAACTGGCCCACGGCGAAGCGGGCCACGGACGCCACCACCGCCGGCGCCCCTTCCAGGACGGCGTACTCGCCCATGATGAAGATCTTGCCCGGCGCGGCCACCACCGGGCTGCCCCGCAGGGTGTTTCGCAGCTCGGAGCTCACGACGGGGTCTCCTGCACCACGCGGGCGCCCGGGCCCGGCGAGGCCACGATGGTTCGCAGCACGCCCGACGTGCTGGCCAGGGCCGCCTGGACCGCGGCGGCGTGCGGCGGCTCGCACAGCACCTTGACGTGGGGTCCGGCGTCGATGGTGAAGAAGGCGTCGACGCCCCGGCTGCGAAGTTGGCGAACGGTGTCCATGGCGGCGATGGTGGCGGGCGACCAATACAGGATCGGCGGATCGGCCGCCAGCGCGCTGGCGTGCATGCGCATGGCGCTGCGTTCGGCGACCGCCCCCAGCCGACGCAGGTCGCGCTCCACGATGGCGGCGCGCGCGTCACGCAGGTCGGCGTCGACCGACGCGATCCAGGCCTGGTAGTACGGCGACGTCTCGGCGGTCCGCCGCATGGCCTCGGTCGAGCCGATGGCCTTGGGACCTTCGGCGGTGACGGCCACCACCAGACGCAAGGGCCAGGCGTCCCCCTCCAGCAGCGGCCGCGCGTAGGCGTCGGTGCCGTCGTCGCGGGTGCCGGCGTGCATCTCGACCAGCCCGCCGAAGATCGAACGGGCCGCCGAGCCCGAACCGCGACGGGCCAGGACAGACAGCGCCTCGGGCGGCAGGGTCAGGCCCGCGGCGCGCGAGGCGGCCAGGGCCAGCGCCGCGAAACCGGACGCCGAGGAGGCCAGCCCCGCTGCGGTGGGCACGGTGTTGTCACTGACCACCTCGGCGGCGCCGGTGATTCCCGCCTGCTGGCGAACCAGGTCCAGGAAGGCCGACACCCGGCGCGCGGTCCTCTGGTCGGCCTCCTGTCCGTTCAGCCGCACGCGGTCGGCGCCCGGCTGCTGGTCGAAGCGCACGGTGGTGCGCGTGTCCAGCTCGCGCAGGGTCAGCGACAGGCTGCCCGCCGCCGGCAGGTTGAACGGACCGCTGCGCTTTCCCCAGTACTTCACCAGCGCGATGTTGGTGCCGGCGATGGCGGTGCAGGGACCGCCAGGCGAGGGGGAGGGCGGCGTGCTCACGACGCCGCCAGCTCTTTCATGGCGGCGCCGCCGCCGATGGTGGCGATGAAGCCCTGAAAGCCGGCCTCGCTCCAGCGTCGCAGCACGTCCCGCTCGTGACCGGGGGCGAGGGCGATCACCGCGCCGCCGCCGCCGGCGCCGGTGAGCTTCGCGCCGATGGCGCCCGCCTCGCGCGCGCCGTGAACCAGCGCCTCCAGCTCGGCGGTCGACACGCGCAGCGCCGCCAGCAGGCCGTGCGCGACGTCGAACAGCCGACCCAGCTCGTCGATGTCACCGCGGCCCAGGGCCCGTTCGCCCTCGGTGACCAGCGCGCCCATCGTCTCGATCACGGCGCGAACCCCCGGCGTGCGTTCGCGCAGCCGCCGGACCGCCGCCACCTGCGCGTGCGTGTCGCGCGGCCGCCCCGACAGACCCACGCACACGCTCATCGGTTGCAGCACGGGGATGGGACGCCAGCCGGTGGCGCGCTCGAAGCGACCCACCGCGCCCGAGGCGGCCGCCGCCAGATCGATCCCAGACGGTGTACCGTGAAAGACCTTCTCTGCCTCGGTGGCCGCGGCCATCACCGCGGCGTCGTCCGCGCCACCCCCGGCCCGGGCCACCGCCCGCGCGATCGAGATGGCGAACGCGGCCGAGCTGCCCAGCCCCGCCCGCGCCGGCAGCTCCGCCTTCACGCTGACGTCCAGGTCGGCGGCGCCCAGCGCGGTCAGGATGGCCGCGTAGGCGCGGGCCACGGGAGACGAGACGTCGTGCGCGTTCACCGCCAGCTGCCACGCCGGGATGGTCAGGCTGCCGGTGCCGGATACCGCCGCGGCGGCCAGGCCCCGGGATATTCCGGCGGCCAGCGCCGGCTGGTCGTACACCACGGCGTGCTCGCCCAGCAGGATCACCTTGCCATGTCCGAATGGTTCAGCGACGCCGGGCGCGGCGCTCTTCTCGGGGCCTGCGGTCATGCCGGCCTCTGCGCCAGCCAGTCCCGCAGCTCGCCCGTGATCACCCGCGGCGCCCGGGCCAGCTCGCTGGCCCGGCCCACGCCGGCCAGCAGCGCCGCCGCCCGCACGCCGTCGGCCAGGCGCGTGAGGTACGCCAGCGCCCCGGCCTGTCCCCCTTCGCGGATGGCGCGCAGCGCGGGCTGCGCGACGCCAGCGGCGCGCGCGCCCAGCGCCAGGGCGCGGGCGGCGTCGATGCCCGAGCGGATGCCGCCCGACGCGACGATCTCCAGCTCGGGCGCGGCGGCTGCCGCCCAGGCCACGGCCGCGGCGGTGGGGATGCCCCAGTCCCAGAGATCCCGCGCCAGGTCGCGCGCGCTGCCGCGGGCGCGGTGGGATTCCACGGCGGTCCACGACGTGCCACCGGCCCCCGCGATGTCGATGGCGCGCACGCCCACCTCGTGAAGCTGGCGGGCCACCCCCGGCGAGATCCCGCAGCCGGTCTCCTTCACCATCACCGGCAGACCCAGCTCGCCGGTGACCCGGCGGATGGCCTCCAGCGCGCCGCGGAAGTCGCGGTCACCGCCGGGCTGCGCCAGCTCCTGCGCCGGATTCAGATGAATGCACAGCGCGTCCGCCGACACCCGCTTCATGGTCTCGCGCACGGCCGGCGTCGTCATGCGGGCCAGCTGGACCACGCCCAGGTTCGCGCACACGAACACGCCCGGCGCGGCGTCCCGCACCTCGTAGGTCCGCGTGGTCTCCGGTCGCTCGACCATGGCGCGCTGGCTGCCCAGGCCGAAGGGGATGCCCGCCGCTTCCGCCGCCCCCGCCAGGGCCCGGTTGATCTCCCGCGCCTCGTCCGTCCCGCCGGTCATGCCCGTGACCATGAAGGGGGCGCGGAAGGACCGGCCGAACAGGGTGGTGGTCAGGTCCACCTCGCCTGCCGCCCGCTCGGGCAACGCCGTGTGGATCAGATGAACGTCGTCCAGCAAGGTCCGGCGATGAAAGTCGGCCTCGCCGGACGCGGCGATGGCCAGGTGATCCGCCTTGCGTTGTGAAATGTCTCCTTCGGCCATGCGCGTCGTGCGGCCATAGGATATGCGGGCTTGGGCCGCGCCGCCGGGCAAAAATTCAGCGCGGCCGGCGGCCCGGGTCGGTCGCCCTCAGTCCGTGAAGACCGCCAGGCCCACGCTGACGCCGTAGTAGGTCTCGGTCGCGGTCTTGTACGGGGTGGGGGGTGGGTTGTGGAAGGTATAGGTCAGGCGGGTGAAGGGGATCTCGCCGTGCACCGCCAGGAAGTCGGTCAGCATGTACGTCGCGCCCAGCGCGCCGCTGAATCCGTTGGCCGAGGTGCCAGCCTCGTAGCCGATCTCGTTGGCGGGCTTGTTCTTCACGCTCAGCGCCTGCAAGAAGGCCGCGTCCAGCGTGACGGCCAGCTCGCGCCCCAGAGCGAAGCGGGCGTGCGCGCCGGTCTGCAGCAGCAGGACGTCGGTGTTGGGAATGCAAGCCATCGTCGAGGAGGACACGCACTGCGACGCCATCACGGGCATGTCCGTGCTCAGCGTGAACGACGAGTTCGTCAGGCCGATGTCGGGCGCCAGGACCACGTAGCCGCCCAGCTCGAAGGCGTAACGGAGGTCCAGGTTCCAGCGTGACTGGTTGACCGAGGTGCTGCTGGACGTGCCGTCCGTCTGCGAGACGGTCGCCTTCCCGATCACCTCCGCCGCGTACGAGGCGGCGAAGCCGAAACCATCCATCCATCCCGGCCCCAGCAGCTTCAGCGGGTAGGTCTCGATGGCGGCCAGGTACCCGATGCGCGGGAACGAGCTCTCACGTTGCAGCGGGATGTCGAAGTGGAAGCTGCGGCCCATCATCGCTCCGCCCAGCATCAGCGTGAACGCGCGCGGGACGATCACCGGCTGGGTGGGGGTGGGCGGGGCGTACGGGGTGGCGTCGTCCTCTTCCTCGCCGTGGCCCTCCTCGGAGCCCTCGCCCTCGTCGCCGTCCTCGGCGTTCTTGCGCTTGTGCTTCTTGACGGCGCTGCGTGGGGGAGCGGCGCGCCGGGCCGGCGCCTCTGCTTCATCTGGCGCCTCGGCGCGCGGCGCCTCCTCGGGCTCGGTCGTCTTCCGGGCGCGGGCGCGCGCGTCGTCGTCGAAGGTCGAGCGGTCGCTGTCGACTGGATGGGTGTCGCGCGCGGGCTCTTCGCGTTGCGGTTCGGGCGGGGGCGCCTCGCTGGCGGAGCTGTCCGCACCGAGGCGTGCCGCCGGCGCGGCGCGACCGGGACGGCGCTTGCCATGCCCGGTCAGGTGCGTGGGCCGCCCGGGCTTTCGCCGCTTCGTGACGGTGCGGGTGGTCTTCTTCGTCTTGGTGACCCGATGGGCAGGATGCTTCTTGCCGCCCCCCGACGCGAACGAGTCGGCGAACGGATCGGCCGCGGTGGCCGTGGTGGGCGCAAACAGGCAAGTCGCCAACACCAGGATGGCGGCCCAGCTCGCACACCGGGACGCTCGGGACTGGCAGCAGATGTCCATGACGCGCGTGATTCTCTCGGCGTTGAAAGGGGAAAAAACCGGCGTTCCCACCGACGCCCACCGACGGTGGGAAGGGCGCATACCATACACGGGTCATGCTGGCGCGGAAACAGGGTAACTTCCGGATTTTGATGAATTTCGCCAACCCGTGCGCCGCCGCGATCGCCGGAGCCTCGCTCCTGTTGGCGGCAGCCAACAGCGGTCGCGCTCGTCCTGCCGGCGAGCCGCCGGCGGGAGCGGTGTCGCTGTCGGCCGCGCCCCCTCAGACCGTCGAGCTGCGATTGCCGTTCACGGGGACGTGGGGCGTGATCCAGGGCTTCGACAGCGGCGACACGCACGCCGGCTACGCCGCCTACGCCCTGGACCTGGTGCCGGCCGAGCGGTTGCCTGCGCGCCCCGTCGAGCAGCGCAAGCGGCTGGAGGACTTCCCCTGCTTCGGCCAGCCCGTGCTGGCGCCGGCGGACGGGCGGGTGGTGTGGGCCGTCGACGGCGCCGTCGACCACGTCCCCAACTGGGTGGGAAAGCACGAACCCGGCAACTTCGTCATCATCGAGCACGCGCCGGGCGAATACAGCGAGCTGCGCCATCTGCGCCACGGCTCGGTCGCGGTGAAGGCGGGCCAGCGGGTGCGGCGGGGGCAGCGCGTGGCCGCGTGCGGGAACTCGGGGAACGCGAAGACGCCGCACCTGCACATCGGGTTCCTCGGCTCCGTGGACCCCATCGCCACCCGACCGATGGTGTTCTCGCATTACCAGGTGCTGGGCCCCGACGGGGAGTGGCATCCCGGCCAGGGGCCGCTGCGCGAGAACCAGATCGTTCGTCCCGAGCCGTGACACGGCCGGCGTCGTCGCGGTGCGGGACCGGCGCGACGGCGGAGAACGGCCCTGAGCAAGGTATCGATCCGGGAACGTTTTCCCGAATCGGCCTGCTACGCTGTTCATCCCCCCGGACGTTTCCCCGACGACGTTTTCCCCCGACGAGGTGGCGATGATCGATGTTCCACGCCGTGCCGGTTCCCGCTGTGTCTCCCCCGTTTTGTTGTTCGGTCTCGTGGTCGCGCTGGGATGTTCGTCGTCCGGCGGGGCGGTCACCGGCAGCGGCGGCAGCGCGGCCAGCGGCGGCGCCACCGGCAGCGGAGGGGGGACCGGAACCGGGGGCAGCGCCAGCGGCGGCAGCAGCGCCAGCGGCGGCAACAGCGGCAGCGGTGGGATGACGGGCAGCGGCGGCACCGCGAGCGGCGGCGCGGTCGCCAGCGGCGGGAGCACCGCCTCGGGCGGCGCGGTGGGCAGCGGCGGAGCGGCGACGGGCGGCCGCGCGGGCAGCGGGGTCGCGGGAGCGTCCGCGTCGGGGGGCAGCGGCGCCGCGGGGGGGACGACGGGCGGCACGTCGGCGTGTAAGGCCGGGCCACCGGCCGCGCCTGCGGGCGGGGCCAGCTTCCCTTTCCCGCAGAACCGCTACAGCAGCGCTTGCACCTATCCCACGGCGTGCGCCAACGCCGACGCCATGAACGGCTGGAAGATGTACAAGGCGCGCCTGCTGGTCGACAACGGCGACGGCACCATGCGCATCCAACGTCCCGAGAACGCCAACGACACCGTCTCCGAGGGCATCGGCTACGGCATGCTGTTCGCCGTCTACATGAACGAGAAGGACACCTTGGACGGCCTGTGGAAGTACGCGCAGAAGTCGCTGGACAGCACCGGCCTGATGAACTGGCACCTGAACGCGGACGGCAGCGTCGCCTCGGGCGGGCAGAACTCCGCCACCGACGGCGACGAGGACATGGGTTTCGCGCTGGTGATGGCGGACAAGCAGTGGGGCGGCTACACGTCGGCGGCCAAGGACTTCCTGGGCAAGATGGCGACCAACGACTTCGCCTCGGACGGCACGATCAAGGGCGGTGACAAGTACGCGAACGCGGTCAACCCGTCCTACCTGGCCCCCGCCTACTACCGCACGTTCGCCGCGTACACGGGCGATGCCACCTGGAAGACGATCCTCGAGAAGTCGTACGCGCTGCTGCAGATGGCGACCAACGGCACGACGGGCCTGGTGCCCGACTGGTCGGTGCCGGCTGGTCGCGGACCCGATTACAAGTACGACGCCGCCCGCACGCCGTTCCGCATCGCCCTGGACGCCTGCTGGAACGGCGAGCCGCGCGCCGTCACCTTCTCGCAAGGCATCTCCAAGTTCTTCGCCAACGTCGGCGTGATGAACATCATGGACGGCTACAACGTCAGCACGGGGATGGCGATCAGCACGAACGTGAACGCCACCTTCATCGGTCCGGCGGGCGTGTCGGGCATGCCGGCGGGGCAGACCAAGCTGGTCGAGGACGCGTACGCCTTCGTGGCCGCCACGGCGAACAAGGGAACGGACAGCTACTACAACCTCAGCTGGGCGCTGTTCTCGACGCTGATGATGACGGGAAACTTCGTCGACTTCACGCAGTAGCGCCGCGGCCCGCCGCGCTGGACGACGGCGCCGCTTCCGGACCGTTCCAGGAGGGCGACGGTAGGGCAAGGTGGCAGGGCGCCGTCACCGGAGGGCCGCGCGTGCGGCCGCCGGAGCCAACCGCCAAAACTCACAGCGCGACCACGACGTCGCCGTCTTCAGGTCCGCAACGTGCATGACGATGTTGGCATCATGACCGACATCGAGGTTCTGCTCAGTGTCGACGCGGGCCGGGTTCCCCCGGGAGCCGTCGCCTTCTTCATGCGCGACGCCGAGGCCGAGAAGCGCAAAATTCGCGCGCTGATGAGCGCGGTGCTGGTGGCCATGGCCATCGGCAGCGGCCTGGCGGACGGCGGGCTTCCCTGCGTGGTCCTGCTGCTGCTGGCGGCCGGTATCTTCGCGGTGCTGGCCATGCCCCCGCCGTCCGACGAGCGCCCCACCGAGATCAAGAAGCGGGTGGTCGTGGTAACGGAGAACGGGATCATCATGCGCGACGGGCGCGGCCTGCGGACGTGGCTGTTCTCGGATCTGCAAGGCGCCTCCTCGATGCGGCAGGCGGATCGCGTGGATCTCTGGCTGGAACGCCGCGACGGCTCGCGGTCCTTCATCAATTGTCGCGTGTTCCAGCGGGGCGAGTCCCTGCCGGACGTCGTCAAGCAGCGGCTGCACACGCAGGCGATCTGAAGGGTTTCGCGCCGCCCCTGCGGTCGGCCCGGGCGGAGGTGGTCCCACGCGCCGCGTCCGGCCCCTCCAGGTCGCGAAAATGCGACGACTTTCTTGCGTTGCACTGAACAAGTGGATAGTCTGCGGATTCATGGATGGACTCGCGGTACTGGCCGGGATCGTGGCTGGCATCGCCCTGGGGGGCGTCCTGGGATGGCTGGTGGGCGGGGCCCGCAGCCGGGTGCAGGCGGAACGGGCGTTGCGCGAGGTCGAGGGCCGCGCCCAGGCCGCCGCCGCCACGGTCGAGGAGGTGCGCCGCGCGCAGGCCGCCGCGCAAGCCCGCGCCGAATCGCTGCAGATCGAGCTGCGTCGCGTGGAAGCAGAGCGCGCCGCCATGGCGGCGCGCGCCGACGAGCTGGAGCGCGGGCTGACCGAGCAGCGCCGCCTGCTGGACGACGCCAAGGGTGAACTGGGGAACACGTTCCAGGCCCTGGCGGCGGAGGCTTTGCAACGCAGCAACGAGGGTTTCCTGCAGATCGCTGCGGAGCGGCTGGCGGCGGCCCGCCGCGAAGGCGCCACGGAGCTGGCCGCCCGCGAGCAGGCGATCGCGGCGCTGGTCACGCCGCTGCGGCAATCGCTGGAGAAGATCGATCAGCAGGCGCAGGCGCTGGAGCGATCGCGCGGCGAGGCGTACGTCGAGCTGAAGGCGCAGGTCGGATTCCTGATGCAGGGCCAGGACCGCCTGCGCACCGAGACGGGAAACCTGGTGAACGCGCTGCGGGCCCCGGCGGTGCGCGGACGCTGGGGCGAGATCCAGCTGCGGCGCGTGCTGGAGATCGCCGGCATGGTCGAGCACTGCGACTTCGCGGAACAGGCGTCGCTGGACACCGGCGACGGGCGCCTCCGTCCCGATGTGGTGGTGCGCCTGCCCGGCGGCAAGTCGATCGTCGTCGACGCCAAGGCGCCCATGGGCGCCTACCTGAGCGCGCACGACGCGAAGACCGAGGCGGAGCAGCTGCAGCACCTGCAGCACCACGCGGCGCAGGTGCGGGCGCACGTGCAGAAGCTGGGCGCCAAGAGCTACTGGAACCAGTTCGCCGCCTCGCCAGAGCTGGTGGTCATGTTCTTGCCGGGTGATCGCTTCTACGCAGCGGCCCTGGAGCAGATCCCCGGACTGATCGAGGAAGCGTTCGCGAACCGCGTGCTGGTGGCGACACCCACGACCTTGATCGGGATCCTGCAGGCGATCCACGCGGGCTGGCGGCAAGAGCGCCTGGCGGCGAATGCGGAGGAGATCAGCCGCGCCGGTCGCGAGCTGCACGAGCGGGTGGCCACGTTCGCCGAACACCTGGCCAAGGTCGGTTCGGCGCTGGGCAGGACCGTCGATGCCTTCAATCATAGCGTCGGCTCTTTCGACACGCGCGTGCTGCCGGGCGCGCGCCGGCTGGAGGAGTTGAGCGCGGCGGGCAAGAAGGTCGTGCCGGATCTGGAGCCGATCGACGCTCGCCCCCGCCCCCTGGCGGCCGAGCTGGATTTGGGGCTCCTCGACGCTTGACGCGCTGACCTCTCTGCTAATGTGCGAAGCAGGGAGATATGAAAAGGGGGACCAGGCTCGCGCCGATCGCGGCGCTGGTGGGACTGTGCGCTGCCGCGTTCGCGGTGGGCGAGGCCTGCGACGGTCCTGAGTCCTTCCATACGGTGGGTGTCCCCACGGCCGGCGTCCAGTCGGGGCAGGCCGGCGACGGCGGGGGCGGGGCCGGGGGCGCCGCGGGTGGAACCGCGGCGACGGGTGGACGCACCGGCTCGGGCGGACTCTTCGGTTCGGGCGGGCTGCTGGGGATGGGGACGGGGGGGCGCGGAATCGGCGGGGCGCCGACCGGGCCTGGCGGTGCCGCGGGCGGCAGCGCCGGCGCCGGGGGCGGGATCGTCGCGGCGGCTGGTGGCGGGCCTTCCGCGGCTGGTGGCTCCGGCGTCGGGGGGACCCCGGGGGCGGGAGGAATTGCCGGACTGGGTGGGGGGGGCGGCCCGGGCGGCGGGGGCATGGCAGGGGGCATGGGCGGGGGCGGCGCGGCCGGAGGGGCGGCGGGCAGC
>Ga0105237_10007838_pt1 | contig 11645 bp, 17 predicted proteins | sample KBSC24metaG_FD_81520 | JGI IMG/M metagenome (GOLD analysis project Ga0105237, IMG submission 81520) | Corn rhizosphere microbial communities from Kellogg Biological Station, Michigan, USA - KBS C2-4 metaG | ecosystem: Host-associated > Plants > Roots > Rhizosphere > Soil | place: Michigan, USA... | reverse complement strand
TGTCATCCTTGCCGGCCAAGACGCGCCCTCGAAGGTCGGGGAGATTGAACGTGGTCGAGCCGTCGCCCGTTCCATACGTTGTACCGATCATCGCAAACAGGGTGCTGTAGGTAATCCGGCTGATCGGCTGCCCGTAAGGGAAAGCAAACGAGCTGTTCGGGGCGGTCGTGCCGAAGAAGGGAAGTCCGGCGCTGAGAGGGATGTTATAAGGATTGCCATAGAACCCCCGAAGATAGAAAACACCATCGGCATTGTTGTAGACGGCGACGTATGGGGTGCCCTGAATGATCGTTCCTGCGAGCAACTCGCTGTTGGGCGCGGTCCGCAGTGGCCTGGCGCCGAGACTATCCACATTCAGCGTGACGGTCGCGGCGTTGGTCGCGTGCGGCGTGAATGCGATCATCTGACCATTGAGATGCGCCAGTGCGTCGAACACCTCGTAAGAAGAAACCGTATAGGCCGTCGCGGTCCCGCCGGTCACGATGGCACCGGCGATGTCGTCGCGATACTTCGCCGTCGCCGCCATCATCGCACGAGCGGAATCGTTGATGCTCGAGGGCGCCTGGCCTTCCGCCCAATTGATTGTGGAGTCGGCCGTGGCATCCGCCGATGCCGTCTGCGACCATTTGTAGAGGGTCATTCTGGTCTCCTGAAACGAAAACGGCGATCTCGTTTGAGATCGCCCGTGGCTACGGTCTGAATCGAAGGCAGAGGAACGTCAGGGGCGCTGGGCGATACCGCGCATCTCGCGCAGGATGAGACCCGTCTTCAAGGTTTTGGCGCCTCCGATCGTCCGTCCCGACACAACTCGAGATATTGCGCACAGGAGCATCCTGGCGCTCGCGCGATCACGAGATTGCGGATGACCTCGCTCGGGACGCCGGGACTTTGCTTTGCGATCTCCTCCACGCGCGACGCGACGATGGCATCGATCTCATCACGGATATCCTTGATGCGATCTTCAAGGGTCGGCATTCGCGGTGTTTTCATGGGTATCGGCTCCCTTGTCCGGTTTGGTCGGTGACGTTTCACGATTCGCAATTTCCCTTCTCGTGGCGGCTGCGGCATTCTGCGCTCGCCGCAGCGCCTTCTCGCGCTGCTGCTCGTGGGCTGCGACAAAGGCCTGAATGTCGTATGGCAGCAGCTTGAACTTGTGTTTCTGCTCACCGGGCCAGGAGCGCGGCGGATCGATCCGTGCAACGTCGCTGATCGCCTGAGCGACAGTCTCTCCGCGGGTCGGATCGGCCAATCCGGCCGACACGTGCAAACGGGAGATCTCCTGCACCGCGGGCCATAGCCGCGCGATGCCGAGCGCGGCGCAATCGGCAACGAAGCGCGCCACCATCGCCGGCGCGGCCGGGCAAAACGACGCCCCATTCAACTCGGACCAGCGGGCAAACATGGGCGCGGCACGATGGCGTGCCTGCGCCAGCGCCGCCAGCACCGGGTTCGTCTGACCTTGCATCGGTCGCTAGCGCCTCACCTTGCGCAGGGCCTCATGGACCCCGCCCATTTTCCTGCGCAGCGTCATCAGTTGCACGCGTCGGCGCATGTCATGCGGACTCGAGTCGATGTCGCTGCGCAGTTCAGCATCGAGGTCTTCCAGCGTGGATGCACGATTTTTCACGCCGTAGAGCGCGAATTGATCCGCGATCTGTTCGATCGTGGCTGGCGTGCCGTAGAGCTTGCCGGTCAGGGATTGGGTGCGTTCGATGAAATCGCGGTCGTCGTCTGACATCGGGATGTCCTTTTTTTGGCATGCGGCAAGATTCGGAGCGGACAGCGCCGCCAGAGCGCGTCCGTCATATTTTACGCGTCAAGTAATCCTCTGCACCAACATCCTTGAAGTAGTTCGATAGTGAGGCCTTTATCGAGGGGTCTTTCCCTCCCGCCAGCGCGAGTTGCCACAGATCATACGTGCCGGGAGCAAGATTGCGCCGATTGATCAGATCGTTCACGATTGGAAACATCCCCGGGTGATAGAATCGTCCCGGTCCCTCATCCATGTACCAGGATCGGTCTACATCGACGGGTGAGGGTGGACTTGCTATCGGCGTGGGGCTGCCCGACGCCGACGGTTCAAAATAGTGATCGAGAAATTGCTGCCTAGTCCAGCGCTCGCCGTTTGTCAGCCTGACTTAATTTCCAGACATGATCAATTCACCTCCTATTCTGCGTCAGTGTATGAATCGTAATCAAAGACTGTACCGCAATTCGAGAGGAACAGCCGCGCCGCACGGCCGTTCGGTCTGGCCGCAGTTCTCTCGTACAGCTGAACGTCCCATACGACGACAAAGGCGAAATTTACGTTTCGGACTGCGCTGCAACAGTTTTCAGTCTCGGAGATGGCATCCACAAACGCGGACGCACTGCCGAAATCGCCGCTGTGGAAGCGAACGCTCGGCTTCTCGACGAACTTCCTTTTCGCAACCTCGATCGCGTCTGCCTCAGATTGAAGGACGTGATCTCCCGGGGCACAGCTGTTCTTGCGGTAAGCGAATCCAACTCCGAAACCAACGAACAGCACGACCGGTGCTGACACGAGCAGCAAGAACAGGTTCCTCACCCTGAAAAACTTCCGCATTGCTTGTTTCCTATTCCCAGTTCGAACGAACGTCATTCGGAGAGGAGCTTCACGAACGCAGGCGCACTGCCGAAACCATGTGAGATAGCGGACACGCGGGTTCTCAAGGAGCTTCCTCTTCGCAATTTAGATCGTGTCCGCCTCGGACTATGAGACGTGACCTCCCGGAAGCACAGCTGTTCTTGCGATAAGAAAATTCGATCACCGTACCAATGAACACCACGATCAGGACCGATACGAACAGCCAAAGCAGGCTCCTCAGCCACAACAGCTTCCGCATTGCGTTTGTCCCATGGTTAATTCGAAAGAAGCGAAACGTCACTCGGGAGGTCGCCTGGCGTTGCTCGTCGCGCGCCAAATTTGCGCGCGATCAATTCAATCATCGACCGAAGACCGGCGGCGGAAACGACCAACCCGGCATCGGCTGATTGCTGACGATGCCGAGCGGCCGACCGCCGTCAGCAACGGAGTTCATCGTCCATCGATGGTCAGTTGATCGGGATCGATCACGCCGCCGTCGACGCTGCGCTCTGGTTGGAACGGAGTCGCATGGCGCGCCAGCGCCTCGAACGCTTGTTGTGCCGTATTTCCCTGGGAGATGCTGCCAACCCAATTCCTGACAGGATAGAAATGAGGACCGCTTGGACCTGTGATCCCGATTCCGTCCGAGAACGGCAACGGGATGGTTCGCCGTACTGGAGACTGCATCGTCGGATCCATGACTGACTCCTGGTTGCGATGGTCAGCACCGACATGGCGCCGACGCTGCGCAAAGTACAAAGATGAATGAAACGGCCCAAAGCAGCGGGCGAGTACGGCTCATCATGCAGCCAAATCCGGCCGCCAGCGTGAGCGTGATGAGGTTCGTCGTCATCAGAAACAGACTGATGCCTATGGCTACGACGGCGGTTCGCCCAATTTCACCGCGCCTGATCATCATCATGAAGAGCGTACTTAGGCTTGCGACGAACAGCATATTGGTGAGGATCAGCACCAATGGCAGGCGGCAGCTCGACGCGAACCAATTCGAGCGAGGCCGCGGCACTGAAGGCGAGAAACAGGCACAAGAAATGGAAGATTGAGATTGCCACGCCGACGTAGACGAACGCAGCAACCGATACGGCAAGAAACGTCAGCAAGAAGAACGCGCAATAGGTGTAGATGACCTTGATGCACACATCCAGGATGCAGGCCAAGAGCCATTCGCGCGATGACAAGTTCATCTTGAAGCTCCGCGAGCCAATCGCTTCACACCCGCTGCACGGCCCAACCGATTCCGGTCCGTCGATAGCTGTCCTCGCGCAACGGCCGTGTGTTTCAAAGAAAGCCACTTTCCCAGGATGGAACATAACAAGAACAATGTCAAGTATGGCCATCGGAGCCGCGACGCGAATCACGGCCGCCCCCTCACCGCCGACCCGACTTCCGCGCATTGTAAAGCGCCACCGCGTCCTTGATGTCGCCCGAGCTCGAAAGCCTGGAACTGAGGGTGCGGATATCGGCCTGTGCGCGCTCGGCAGGCGAGGCGGCTGTGCCGGGCCGCTGCACCGGGGGTAGAGGCCTGGCAGTTGCGACATCCCTCGCCTTCATCATCAGGCGATATTTGCCGGCGTCGTACATCATGCGCTGAAAGGTCGCGTTGCGCATCAAAGGTTCGGTCTCGAACAATCGGAATAGCTCCGCGGGTTCGACCCCGCTAGCTTTGGCGGAAGCGACGATCTCTGCCGACACCGCTTGCTGCGTCGCCTTCGACTCACCCTTCAACATGCCATCGAGGCGGGCGTCCTCACGTTGGGCGAGGTTGCGGAAATTCTGTCGCGCCAATTCGGCCTGTCGGCTACTCTCCTGAGAATGTTGCGCCAACAATTGTTCGGTTGATTCGATTGTGGCCCGGATGCGAGCGAACTTTGCGGGATCCTGGCGTGACATCAACTCGAGCGCGCCGGGCAGGTATTCCGCCGCAATCCCAGCCACCTCTGGAAACTGGCTGAGGAAGCTCGCCTGCGCGATCCGGGTCGCAGCTACCAGGCCATCGACATAGCTCTGCCTGACCTGCTCGGCCTCGGCGATCTTTTCTTCGATCGCGTGAACGACCTGCGGGTGCTGCAACGCCCTTTCGAGATCAGGATCGAGCCTGGTGTCCCAGCGATCGCCTGCTGTCTCCGGCGATCGTTCCGCGTTGTCGGTTTCAGCGCTGTCCGCAGCGGCACTCTTGCCGGCTTCGACCACAGGCGGCTCGAAGCCATAGAACTCCGCGGCGTCAGGATCGTTGGCGAGTGCCGCAGCGCGCAACGCATCGACACGCGCGGCGAGCGCCTTACCCGATTCATTCTCCACCGCGGATCTATCGAGCGCGGTGGCGCGGGCATAGTCGCGCACAGCACGATCGAGTGTGATCGCCTCGTCGGCCCCAGCCGGCTCACCGTCGGCACCGGTATATTTCCTGACAGCAATCTCATCGAGCGGCGGGGCGCGCCGCCCCGCCGCCTCGCGCAGAGACTCGCTGTCGCTGCCAATTGTTTCCGCCCCGTCTTCTTTCTTCTCGTCCGGCATGGGCCTGAACCCAGCACTAACAAGTTCGAATGCGGCGCCGGTCAGCGCGGAATTCTGTTCATCGGCCATCTTCGTTACCCCTATAAGATTGAGTTCTCGGCAGACGCAGCGCACCAGGCATGCTCGATCGTGACCCGGCTCGCGCGCCGCGCTGTACGTGACTGAGCGGCTTGCTCGCTGCAATCGGCAGCGGAACACCACGCGCTTGGCTGCCCACCGTCGCGTTTGTGTCGTAGCCAAGATCCGGCTGATCGCCATCAGCCGGATTTCCGTTGCTGCTGTCGCCGGAATTCGTCTGGCCAGCCGCCGTTTGCGCAATCAACGCCCGTCCAAATTCGGGGTGGATGATCGCCAGCATAGCGTTGCGATCGCCAAGATGCGGCCGCAAGGCTTGATAGTGCGCATGCAAAGCATTCATCGGGTTTCCGGCTGCATCAGTCTGAGATGTCAAGATCCGCTGCGCAACCGCGGCTGGGTCGCTGCGCTGTCCCGAACTGAAGCTTGATACACCGTTGGCAAGCGCCGCCAAGGGATTGCCAACCGGCGTATGCGCCCAGCTTTGAATTCCCGCACTCAAGCGGTCGCTCAGATCAGGATTTTGTGCTGCTGTCTGCGACGACGGCGAAGACGCAAGGCCAGCCGAATCGGTGCGCTGTCCCGAATTGAAGCCCGCTATGCCGTTGGCAAGCCCCGCAAAAAGGTTGCCGACCGGCGTATGCGCCCAACTTTGGAAGCCCGCACCCAGGCGGTCGCCGATTCCAGGCTGTTGTAGCGGCTGCGACGTGTCAGCGCTTCCGAACTGGGGCATTTGATAATCGCCGACGGCAATGGTCGGCTGCGGCTGCTGATCCGGCGTCAACGGCAACGTGGGCCGCGGCGCCGGCATCGGTATTGCGACCGGCTGCGCCGGGGCGCTCGCAGTGTCCGGTTGAGCATTGAACCCCGGACCCGACTGGTATTGTCCCTGCTGCTGTTGCAGCGAAAGCAGGCGTCCCAACAGTCCACCACTGTCCTCGAATTGCTCGGGATCAAAATAGCTGTCGAACAGACCCATCACCGGGCCTCATGAATTCGCCGCGAGGCTTCGGTCGCCGCGCGATAGTCGACCGCCTTGTAGCCGTTGATCTCGATCACCGCGTTAGGCGCGATCTTCTCGACGTCCTGGGCCATCAGGCCGATGTGATAGGCCCCTGCTCCCTTGTAGCGATAACCGTACACCGGCGTACCGTCGAACAGCGTTCCGACCGGTGAGATGTCTTCCTTCAGGCGCATATCGGAAGGCATGAATTTGAGAAGACTGCCGATGCCGCCTGCGATCTTGCCGAATTGATCCGCGCCCGACATCTCCTGCGTCCCTTGCGTTGTCCCGTTGCTCTGCGAACCGAGACCCGCGATGGGAACGCCGATCTGCGCTAGCAGGCTAAGCGCCTGCACAGGAATGCCCCGACGCTGCGCTTCTTCCGCCAGCGTGGCGTTGGCGCCGTAATTCCGTGCATCGAGCGCCGACTGCGCCGCCGTCACGCCCTGCCCCTGATTGGCGAGATAGTTCTGCTGCATGCCCGACAAGGTGCCCGCGGTGGTGTTGCCGGCGTTGTAGAGCATGTTCGCGGCGTTGAACCGATTGGCGACGTCCTGATTGTACTGTGCGGCAATGACGGGCGCTTCCCCGGCGGCCACACCGCGGCCGTAAGCCATCTGGTTGGCGCCGGAAAAATCGCGCCCGGCGGCCGCGAACTGTGAATTGACCGAGTCCCCGACGTCGGTGCGAATTTGCGTGAGCTGAGCGTCGAGTGCCGGATTACTGCCGATCATGCTGCCGCTGGCATAGGGCGTTAGTTGGCTTTGCAACGTGTTGAGATTGCCTTGCACGTTTCCGGCCTGCGCATCGGCGCCGCCGCCGCGGAGGAGTGAGGTCGCATAGTCGCCGATCTGCCCCGTATACGGATTGCCCTGCGCGGCATTGCCCCGCAGGGTATTGAGCGCGCCGGTTTCCGCCGATGTCAGTCCGGTGTTGTTCAACCCGGTGCCGATCTGCCCGAGAATGCTCTGCAGCATCGGCTGCGTCGCTGCCCAAGGCGCCGTCTGCGACTGCTGCGTTTGTGTCGATGAGGATTGTCCACCCATGGTGATGAGCTCCTTGCAGGTTGGGTTTTGACGGGGTTCCGGGCGGCAAGAAGCCGCCGCGGCGTTCGCATGAACGGACCAGAGTGTGTGCGCGGGACTTTCGCAGTGCTCAACTCTGTTAAAACTCGCGATAGCGCGTCTGCTGAGATCGGTGCACGCGCATCCAGCCCTTGCCGTATATGCGGACGCGGGTGCAGGTCCGCGCTTCGTGTCAGCCTCGATGTCCCCCGAGAGCAGCGAGCGTTTCATGTCCGCGTAGCGCAAGTCCGACCACTACCAAAGCCCGATCGGATCAGTTGCGGACCATCCGCCGCGCCGAGATCCGAACCGGTTTCCCTGAAGTCACAGGCAATTCGCTCCGGTCAGCGGAACCCTCGCCGGAGCCATCGCTACCGCAGGTATCAAGACCGTTTCGCGTCCACTCGTTGTGCAGCCCAAGCAGGCTGCCGAACAATCGCCCGAACATGGTTGTTCCGACGGGAGGAGATGCGGCGACTGTTGACCAATCCCCTAGGTCGGTTTCTTTCGAGCATTTCGCCGAGCGAGCTGTCTTTCCTTTTTCTTGATTTCAAGATCGAGGACGTTGCACAAACTTCTATGAAACTCGAGACCGGCGCAAAACGGCACATATCGCGGGAAGATAATCTCGTGCGGTATGACATCGGCACTGATATTTCGGAGCCGATCGAGCGACTTGCGGATGACGCTTGCCGCAATGGTCAACGACTGAAGTCCGTCCCCACCGCGCGCGGCGCGGACCCGACCATCCTTCAGACCTTGTATCTGAAACGAACATACCCATACGTCAGTATCTTTCTCGTCTGGACGCGGAAATCCCAAACGGGCCACCGCCGGGCGCTGTTTGGCTCCGAAACGGAACTCGTACTGCACGAGACAAGGCTCGTTCCATTCCATCTGGTCAGTCCGCACGTTTTGGAAAACCGCATCGAAGCATCGAGCATACTTGAGCCCGAAAAGAGTAGATAGAACAAACCACGAACGTTGTCAATCCCGGTTCCTGGAAGCATTCGCGAACGCAAACGAGATAGGGCTCGGCCCAATTTTCGTTTCGCCGTTTCCACGTTTTCTTCAGTGAGCACCAAACTGATTTTCACACCATTCCTTCTTATTGTTTGGGGATTCATAGGTCTTGCTCCAACATGCCCTGTTTTGCGATTCTCCGCCCGATGTCTTGTTCTTTCCGAACACTAGACTTTTGCAGAACTCTTCCCACTGCTCGGTGCTTCCATCGACTGCTCTTATGCAGCGGTCATAGGCGCCTCCACCGCCGCCTCGACCGGAAGCAATTGCTGGATACAGTTGCAATATCTTCCAAGCCGTCTTCCACGCCTCCGGGATGGTCGGAGCCGTGATCGGCGGCGGAGGCAGCGTCGTCCCCGGCCACGGAAACGGCACCCCTCCGAGACGCCAACCCACGGGAATTGGGGTCATCGACGAGGGGGTGACCGTCCACGACGGCGCAGGAGTCTTGCTGCCGAACAACCCGGCGGCTGCTTGCGGAGGGGCGGCAACCTGCCTCGTTGCGATCCGAAAATCGAGCGAAGGGTCGCCGCTCGCCGGAGAATAAGTCGCACCCGATTGAGCCGTTGATCGATTGGATGCACCAACCGCCACCTGCGGTCGACTTGCGCTCGGAGCCCGCGACAGCTGCCTGAAATTCGGATCAGGCGGCTGAACTGGCGCTGCTCCATCAGATCCCGCAGCCGGCTGATACTGGCTCTGTTCTGCCAGCAACGTGCGCAACCGGCCGAGCAGGCCTTGCGGAGCCTGATCCCCATCCGGATTCTGCCCGGGCACCAGGCTCGGCGAATTCCAATCGTCGCCATTCTGCTGCTGCGCGCGTTGCTGTTCGATCGCGCGCCGCAGCAAGTCGTAGGCGCTCATCGTATTTTGAGGAGTCATCAGCTCAGATCCTTATCCATGATGATGTGTTTGTGTTCATAACCGTCCAGTACACGCAGCCAGCCTTTGCGGCCAAAAAAGCGCATGCGCGCGCAGCCCTCGCGTTTGGCGTAAGCCTCGATCTCACTGAGCAACGGCAGCCAGCGCCTCATGCCTCGGCCGCCGCAGACCGTGATGACGCAGACCTTCGCCGTGTCCGAGTTGATCAGGATGGTCGCGGCCGCCGCCTCGATCGCACGGCCGTTCCAGGCCAGCCACAGCAGGCTACGACCCGACAGAATGTCGACTTCGATATCTGCGAAGGCATTGAGCTCGGTGCGCCGGCAGGCCGCTTTCAGAAGGTGCCCGACATGCGGCCAGATCTCGTGAATCCGTTTGGGATCGACGCAGACCAGCTCAGCCGTGGAGCGCATAGAGGAAGGTGCGTCCGGTGATCGACGAACTGGCATGCGTCAGCGTGAACGATCCGTTCGCCACCGCGCTCACATAGATCGTGCCGTTACCGACTTCGGCTGCGGCGTTCGCAGTCACCGGAGTCAACAGCGGCGTGGATCCAGCCGCGCAGTTTTTGTCGGCGACAACGGTGGTTGCCACTCCCGTTGCAAGCGTGACCGTGCCGACCGCGTTCGATCGACCGGCCGCGAGCTGCTGCAGGGCGAGAACGATCTTTTTCAGATCGGTCTCGGTAATGCCTGGCACATAAGCCGTCATAGCGCACCACCCGTTGAAATGTCGGGGGCGACGCCGGCGCAGAAGCTCCACGACGTCGCCGCCGGAATCCGCACCTTGAAGCGCGAGTAACGCGTGTCGCGCCTGAGGTCGCAGCGGCCGGTCCGGGCATTGACCAGCACCTCTGATCCCGCAACTGCCGGCGCCGACGGCAGATCGCGCCACGACACCGATCCATAGAGCGTGGCCGCGTCCGTGATCGGGCGGAAACCACGGATCGTGATGCGGTTCTCGTCGGTGCCCTGCTCCGCGCTTTCCATCGTCGCCTCGAGATTGGCGCCGCGAAAAAATCCCAACACATGGGTGGCGGAAAACTGTGCGATCTCCGGTTGCACCGCGGTAGCGTAGGCATCGAGGCTCAGCGTCAGCGCATCGAGGGATGACGAGATGCTGTCGAGATTTTCCAGCGTCAATCCGGTCTGCGACATGCCGAGGAGATATTCGCCCGTCACCGACACCGGGAAAAACCGGTCGAGCACAAAGTCATAGCCGAGCAGTCTGTCGTATGTGCCGGCAGCCCCCGAGACCGACTTGTAGGCCCAATAGACACGGGTACTGCGGGGATCGGCGGCGCCCGTGAAAAGCTGCAGATTGCCCTTGTCGAGATCGGCGAGAAATGTGCGGTCGACCTTCTCGCGCCCGATCTGCTCGGGCACGCCGCCCGGCTCGATCTTGTGAAAGCCCTGACCCGCATAGAAGAAGATTCGTTCACCGGCGCGGATGATGGAATAAGGCGCGTAAAGACCCATGTCCTGGGTGATGCGGTCAATCTGGAAGATGATCGGCGAACCGGGAACGTACGACATGCGTCGGATCGCCTGGTCCTGGAAGATCACTCCCGCCTCTCCGCCGGCAACGCCGCGGACGATGCCGCCATCCGGAAAGTCCTGGAAGTCGGAGGACTTGATGCCGCTCGTCCAACTGTCCGATGCGTTGAAGTTGTTCAAGCCGGACCATTGGATCCGATAAGGTGTCGAGAGCAGTCCCGACAGCACCAGAAAGCGGCCGACCACGCTGATATAGGCGGCTTGGGGTGGCGAGCCCAATGCGTCGGCAAAGGCTGTCGAAGACGACAGGTCGAACACCTGCAACACTGAATTGGCCTGGCTCGCGAAAACGAGATTGCCGGTCTGGGCGAACTGCCACTGCGCGTTGGACGACAGCGCCGAGTAGGCCGTTCCACCCTTCGAGACATCGATCCAGGTGAAGTCCGTGTTGCTGAGCCTGTAGAGCCTCGCCGATGTGCTGGCGAACGTTACGACCGTGCCGTCCGACTTCAGCGCATAGAAGGCGCCGCGGCAAGTTGCGGGAAGCGCAGACGTATAGGCCGAAAAGGACGGAAACGGTCCATAGCCGTCGCCACGTGGAATCACGTTGAGGATGTTTCTGGTGGCTTGGCCTTCGTAGTCGCTGACATCGGGGCGATAGTCGCCAGTGGCAAGAAGCGGCATTATTCAGTCGTCCAGGGTTCGGGTTGAACAACGGCAGGCGTCAATGTCTCGGTCTGCTCCGGCGTTGCGGTCCATGCTGCCGGCGGCATCGTTTGCGGTGTCCACGCTTCGCTTTGGATGTTGCTGCCGGTCCAGCTATCGGTATCGAACGGGCGCGGAAACCACGCCTCGAAATCACGGGTAAAGCTCGAGGCAAACCCGGTGACGGCGAAGGAGCCGGCAGCAGACGACAAGGATGGACCAAAGATCGCAGAATTCCCGGCAAGCGCGTAGGCGCGCGC
>Ga0105237_10007837_pt1 | contig 11645 bp, 4 predicted proteins | sample KBSC24metaG_FD_81520 | JGI IMG/M metagenome (GOLD analysis project Ga0105237, IMG submission 81520) | Corn rhizosphere microbial communities from Kellogg Biological Station, Michigan, USA - KBS C2-4 metaG | ecosystem: Host-associated > Plants > Roots > Rhizosphere > Soil | place: Michigan, USA... | reverse complement strand
CTGTCGGATTGTACGGAACGCAGTTTCTGGTCCGGATTGTATTTGTGCAGGATGGAGCGGAAACGCTCCAGCTTGGGATAGCCGGCTTCCAGCACATCCGGCTTCATACGGGCGTCCTTCGACATATAGAGCCTGCCCTTGTACCGGAGGACGATCTCATCCAGCTGATCCAGCGTCTCGAACAGACCCTTTCTTACCGGGATATCGAGGGCTAAGGTATAACCTTCCATGGGGAATCCGATAAGACTTTCCTGTTTGCCAAATATCTTGAGCACAGCCAGGAAGGATCCAAGTCCCTTATTGCTGATGGTCTCCAATATCTCGATAAGCCCCTGTTTGCTTTCCATGGGGAGTACGAACTGGTATTGTATAAAACCTTTCCTGCCATAGCCGCGATTCCAGTGAAGGATGGCGTCCAGGGGATAGAAGAAGGGTTCGTAGCTCACGGTATTGTTGATCTCCTTTTTAAAGTTCTTTCCGTAATAAAGGAAATTGAACGCCTTGACCGTAAAAGTGTTCAGCACCCAGGAAGGAAGATTAAAAGGGAAGGTGATCTGTTTTTTCTTTGGCAGCTGCAGCGGGTCCTTCTGTTGCTGCGGGGTCAGGTCGGATATGGCTGCGTGCTCACCCAGGATGAGGATGCTGCGGCCAAAGCCCTTGCCTTTTTTCAGACAGTCGATCCAGGCCACCGAATAAGTGTAATCCTTGTATTTGTCGAAGAGCATCAGCACTTCTTCCAAATTGGCCGCCTTTACCTGTTTCTGACGTATATAGGAAGTCTCGATCTTTTTTAATTGGAACTTGACGCGGGTGATGACCCCCGTGAGACCCATGCCTCCACAGGTGGCTTCGAAAAGGTCCGAAGGAGCGACTGGAAGGAGCTCCGACGAAGGCCTGGTTTGCGGGATTTGGGCTACATTTGGCTCAGCGCCCAATTCCCGCACATACTCCCGGTCGGGACCGCAGGTGATAAGCCGGCCATCCGCCACCAGCACATCCATCTCCCGGACATGATGGGAGAAGCAAAAGTCAACGTGGTGATTCTTGCCGTGTACATCGCTGGCGATAGCACCCCCCACCGTAATGAACTTTGTGCCGGGGGTTACGGGAAGGAACCATCCTTTCGGGACGACAACCTCCAGTATACGGTCCAGCGTAAGACCGCTCTCGCATTCGAAGATGCCCTGTCCGGCATCGAAGGAAAGTATTTTGTCGAACCTGGTCGTGCAGATGGTCCTGGATGCCAGGGATGCGTCACCATAGCAGCGGCCATTGCCCCGCGGGATAAACGTTCCTGGTACCTTTACGAAGCGATGGATGTCTTCGAGGAAGATGGGGTTAATCTCCTCGCTGGCCATGACCGGGTAATTGCCCCAGTTGGCGATGTCCTTTTTCAGAGGGTTCATGTAGTTCTATTTGAATAAAGTGATATCTTTTAAATACAGGATCAGTGCGAAACTGGCAATCCATAGAACTAATGTCAGCTGGATGAATCGGTCTTTATACAGGATCTTAGTGGGCGATCCACTATCGGAGGATACGTAAATAATTTGCAAATATCGCATAAGTCCCGCCATTACAAAAAGGCAGGTGTAATAAAGTCTTCTTCCTAACCTTGTCTCGACCTCCGGGCTCATGGTATACATGAAATAGCTGACGATAATGACCGCAGAGACCAGCGCCAGCAGCGTATTCAGGAAATCCAGGTTATATCCCTTGATGGACTTTCGCATATCCGTGCCAGAGCTTAGTTTCAGCAGCACGTCGTCCCGCCGCTTGCCGATGGCCATAAAGATGGACAGCAGGAATACCATGATCACGATCCATTCCGACAGGTAGACATGCGCAATGACAGACCCGCTCTTGATACGCAGAACGAAACCCGCTGCCAGCAGGATAATGTCCAGTATGGGTATGTTCTTCAGACCCAGCGAGTAGCCCAGATTGATCAAAAAATAGATGACCAGCACAAAGAGGAACTTATCCCTTATCCAGTATGCCAGCCCGAAGCCGCCGAGGATAAGGATAATACATATGACAATGGCAGCCGTCGGCGAGACAGTTCCCGCTGCCAGAGGGCGTTTGCACTTTGTCGGGTGTTTTCTGTCGTCTTCCCTGTCGCGGTAGTCATTAATGATATAAATACTGCTTGCGATGCAGGAAAATGCGATAAATCCCAAAAACAGCGGGATCAGCTTGTCGCGGTCGAGAAATTCACCTGCAAAGAACAAGGGAACAAATAAGAACAGATTTTTAGCCCAATCTTTTGGCCGTAAGAGTTTAAGGTACGCCACTGCATTAAATTGTCGCGACAAAGTACAAACAAAAACAGAATATTTATAATATTGCCTGAAAATTAACCTCATGATCCGAAACCTGATGGCAAGAGCAGAAATTTTGATCATTGTCCTGCTCGCATGTATACCTCTTTTTATACGGCTGCCCTACAGGGTGAATATTTTCCTGTCCTGGGAAGGAGCCTATAGAATGAGCCATGGACAGCTGCCTTTCAGGGATTTCGGCACGCCGCTGGGAGGCATGTACTGGGCAATACCAGCCTTCTTCTTCAAGCTTTTTGGTTCGAAGATGATCACGCTGGTGAAGGCGCAGGTATTCATCAACATCATGGCTGGCCTGGCTTTCCGCAGTATCCTTATCAGCCTGAACGTCGACAGGGGCGTTCGGCTCGTGTCCGTGATGCTGTTCTGCCTGTCTTATTCTTTTATTAATTTCTGGCCCTGGTACAATCATTCCGTCATCGTATATGAACTGCTGGCGCTGGCCTGTATCTTCCGTTACACGCGGGGTGGCCGCAGGGCGCTGTTGTGGCTCACCGGAGCGGGCATACTCACGGTATGCTCTTTTCTTACCAAGCAGGACGGAGGGGGTTTGACTTTCTTTATCGCCTGCGCCGTACTGGCAGTCTATGGTTTGCTGGAGAAAAAGTGGCTGCCGCTGCTCGTGTATGTGGGTAGTTTTGGAATAGCGCTCATATTAATTATTTTTCCCTTCCTGCACGATGGTTTTGGATACTGGTTCAATCACGGTCAGGCGCCCCATACCGCACGGGTATCCGCATTCGATATTGCAGATGAGTTTTTCGGGCAGTCTGTCTGGATCAAGTTTTATCTCTTCTTTATCGTGCTGCTGGCCATCATTCGTTTTGGGAACGTCGCTTCATGGCGGAAAAAAGAGGATCATCCCCCCATGGACAAAAATGGAGTATTGATCACTGTCCTGACGCTGTGCTTATTGGGCGAGGCCGCTGTCTTCCAGGTCACCAGCTATACGCCGCCCGACAACAACATCTTCTTTCACAGCTTTGCCTTCGCCTGTATATTGACCCTGCTTGGCCCGTTGCTGCCTGTGCCCATCGCAAAACCTCGTATACTGGTCGTCGTTGCCCTGGGCGTCATGGTCTGGTGGAGCGGCACCTGGTGGAAATATACGCAACGTCTCGTGGCCCGTGTGCTCCCGCACAATCAACAGACCATATCGCCGACAGGAGAGAATGTGGTGAACAGACAAACTTATCAGCTCTCGACGGACACGGTAAAGGATATCCCACAGGATCAATGGGTGGAATGCGGACTCCCTTCCTTCAATCGCATCACCATGCCCGCCCCTACGGTGGATGGCATACACAGACTGATGGATATGGAGCTCGTCAAACGTGGCCGTAACGGCAACCTGCGGGTACTGAACATGTCCGAGCTGACACCTCTCGCCGAGGAGATACCCTTCCAGCTGGAGAAGAATTCACAGCTGCCCCTGTGGTATCATTTGGGGGTGGGTATGTTCAACCGGCAGGCGGATACGTTCGAGACGCGAATACAGCAACACTATTACGATCTCGTACTTTTCGAATACATTCCTACACTGAATAACTTTTATCCTTTCCGGGTACGGGACTCTCTGCGGCAGGAATACAGGCTGGTGGATTCCTTCCTGGCGCCCCGTCGCGGTCCCGAGACCAAAGGGCAAATTGAAGTGTATGTAAAGCCGTAACTTTACGCAAATTCATTCCATCAGCGCGGTCGTTTCCATACTCGGCAATCCTATTGAATATCTGAAGGGGGTGGGGCCTTACAGGGCTGACCTTTTAAAGAAGGAGCTGCAGATCTTCACGTTTAATGATCTGTTGAACCTGTTCCCCTACCGTCATGTGGACAGGACCCGTATCAACCTCATACGGGACATCGATCCGGACACTGAATACATACAGGTGGCCGGGCGTATCATCAGCGTGGAAGTGCTGGGCGTCAGGAGCAGCCGCCGGCTGGTGGCCGAGGTGAAAGACAGCTCCGGCACACTGGAACTGGTATGGTTCCAGGGTATCACCGGCCTGCAGAAACTGATACAGGTAGGGGCCGAATTTCTCATATATGGGCGGGTAGGCTTTTTTCAGGGGTCGCCCCAGATCACGCACCCCGAGATAGAGACGCTTGTAAAACAGCCCGAAGGGCAGGCCACATTGGAGCCCGTATATCCCACCACCGAAAAATTAAAGGTCAAAGGCCTGGGGGGAAGGCAACTGGGGAAGCTGACCCAGACGTTGATCAATCTACTAAAGGAAAGGGACGTCCCGGAGAACCTGCCGGGACATGTTATGGAATATACAGATCCGGAAGGGCGGCCACAGCGTCTGCCCGGTCGCTTGGAAGCATACAGACAGATCCATTTTCCTACCCGGCCCGATCTGTTCCAACAGGCGGTGCTCCGGCTGAAATTCGAGGAGTTCTTCCTGGCGCAGGTGCGGCTGGGAATGATCAAGTCCAGACGGCATCGCTATTCTCAGGGGGTAGTGTTTGGACATGTAGGAGAGATCTTTAATAAGTTCTACAGCGAATACCTTCCTTTTGAGCTGACGGGTGCGCAGAAGAGGGTATTGAAGGAGATACGCAAGGATGCCGGTTCCGGACGGCAGATGAACCGGCTGCTTCAGGGGGATGTGGGCAGCGGGAAGACCATTGTGGCCCTGCTGGCGATGCTCCTGGCCATCGACAATGGCTATCAGGCCTGTCTGATGGCGCCCACCGAGATACTGGCCCGGCAGCATTACGAGGGTATCTCCGCCCTGTTGAAAGAGATGCCGGTGAATGTGCGGCTATTGACGGGGTCTTCAAAGTCGAAGTCCAGAAAGGAGGTGCTGGAGATGGCCAGGGAGGGGGACCTGCATATTCTCATCGGCACGCACGCCATCCTGGAGGACACCGTCCAGTTCCATAACTTAGGGCTGGCCATCGTGGACGAGCAGCACCGGTTTGGCGTGGAGCAGCGGGCCCGTCTCTGGAAGAAGGCGGCGATACCCCCTCACGTGCTGGTAATGACCGCGACCCCCATACCCCGGACCCTGGCCATGACGGCCTATGGGGACCTCGACTACAGTGTCATGGATGAATTACCCCCTGGAAGGCAACCAATTGTCACAGTACATCGTCTTGATGATAAGAGGCCGCAGGTGATGGATTTTATGCGGCATGAGATTTCAAAAGGGAGACAGGTATATGTAATATTCCCCCTGATCGAGGAGTCCGAAAAAGTGGATTATGAGAATCTGCTGCAGGGGTACGAGAATATAAAGGCCTGGTTTCCGGAGCCAAAATATTGGATCAGCAGGGTGGATGGACGGCAGAAGCAGGAGGAGCGGGAGACGAATATGCAACGTTTTCTAAAGAATGATACTCAGATCATGGTCGCCACTACTGTCATCGAGGTTGGGGTCAATGTCCCCAATGCCACGGTGATGGTGGTAGAGAGCGCCGAGAAGTTCGGGTTGTCCCAGCTGCACCAATTGAGGGGCAGGGTAGGACGGGGCCAGGAAAAGAGCTTTTGCATATTATTGACCAGTCCGCGTTTAAACAAAGAAGCCAGAGAGCGGTTAAACACCCTGTGTGCCACCAATAATGGCTTTAAAATTGCGGAAAAAGACCTGGAGCTGAGGGGGCCGGGCGATATCAGCGGCACCCGTCAGAGCGGCATGCTGAATTTCAAGCTCGCTAACATTGTGCAAGACAGGGAGTTATTGGAGCTGGCACGGGATATGGTAGAAAAGATGCTGGATAAGGATCCTGACCTGGAGGCAGCTGAAAATACAGGCCTGAAGGTTTTTCTGCAAGCGCAGCACGGCAAGACGCAGTGGAGCAGGATATCATAGCAGATGATTCATTGTATAATCTGAAACTGAATAAATTGGGAAGATTCAGCCTATTTTTTCTCTGTTTTACCTTGTCTGTCCTTTATGGCTCGGCACAATCCGGCTATTCAAATCTTGAATTTGTTGAGAACAAGGGGCAGTGGGATACGGCTATCCGATTTCGGGCAATAATGACCACCGGATCATTCTTCCTGCGCAATGGAGGATTCTCCGTCCTCCAGAACGATACTGCTGATCTGGTAAGACTTGGTAAACTGGTACATGGCGAGCCTATACATCCCGGCGGCGGATCGTCCGGCGGGAACACGAAAGTGGCTGCCTCTGACAATCAGAGAGGCCGGCCGGGCGACGGCGGCGGCAGTTCCGGCGGCGGTGGATCATCCGGCGGCGTCAATACTCCTGCCGACTATATACTGCACTCTCATTTATACCATGTCAGTTTTGTAAATGCCAATCCACATCCACAGGTGGTGCCGGAGAAGGCGCAGTCCTATTATAACAATTATATCATTGGAAAGGACCCTTCGAAATGGGCTTCGAACGTAAAAATATATCTGGGCGTCACCTTCCGGAATATCTATCCCGGCATCGATGTACATTATTATACCAACGAGGGAGTGTTGAAATACGATATTATTGTGCAGCCGGGGGCCGATCCATCCCAGATCGTGTTACAATATGACGGGCAGGATCAGCTGAGCATGCAGAAGGATCAATTAGTGGTGAAGACATCCGTCTCCACCGTGAAAGAGCTGGAGCCAAGATCTTACCAGGTGAATGACAATGGCAGGACGATGCTGCCCTGCAACTATGTACTAAAAGGTAACAAAGTAAGCTTTCGTATAAAGAACAGGGCTCCCAATGCACTCCTGGTCATCGACCCTTCGGAGATATTCTGCACCTTCACGGGCAGCCGCAGTGACAACTGGGGGTATACGTCAACGTATGACAACGCGGGAAATTTCTATGCCGGTGGTATCGTGCTCGACGACAACGGGGCATCTCCCGATCAGTTTGGAACTACCAGCGGCGCCTTCCAGCGTCATTGGCAGGGTGGTGACGGGACAGAAGGGACTCCGGACAATCCGCTGAATACCGACATCGGTATCATGAAATTCAACAGCATCGGCAAGGCGGTATTGTATGCTACCTATCTGGGCGGCTCGGGGGATGAGCAGCCGCATAGTATGATCTGTGACGCCCAGGGGAACCTCTACATAACGGGCAGGACCTCTTCCCCGAACTTTCCCACCGTCCCTTCCTTGAATTCCCAATATGCGAGTTCGGGCTTTGACCTCTTCGTCACCAAGCTGAATGCCGCGGGTTCGGCAGCCATCGGGTCGGTGAAGATCGGCGGCACTGCCGATGATGGTGTGAATTTCGCACCCAAGTACAGGAATCCTCCCGGCGGAGAAGGAACGCAGCAGCTGCGATTGAATTATGGAGATGATGGCAGGTCCGAGGTCATGCTGGATGCAAACAACAACGTTTTTGTCGCCAGCTGTACACAATCTTCCAACTTCCCGGTAAAGGGGGCATTTCAGTCGACCAGCGGCGGCGGTCAGGATGGGGTCATTTTGAAGTTCGATCCGAACATCGCCAACCTGATGGCCAGCAGCTATATTGGGGGCAGCGGTTCGGATGCGCTGTTCTCGGTGGCGATAAGTCCCACTACCGGGTTGCTATATGTCACAGGCGGGACCCTCAGCACGGATATCACTGGGGCGGGAGGACCCGCGGTGTCCTCTATCGGCCCCACGAACCATGGTGGCGTGGATGGACTTATCGCGATGATCCAGGACAATGGAAGCAGTCTTTCCCGGCTGCTGGTAAGATATTTCGGTACCAACAATACGGATATGATCTATGGCGTGCAGGTGGATGCAAAGGGGTTCCCGTATATCACCGGAACGACCTATGGACTGATACCCATTCTCAACTCTCCCTTTAACACCACAGGTACGGGCAGCGCCCAGGCATCCGGAAAACAGTTTATTACCAAGCTGCAGCCGGACCTTTCCGGCATTGTATACTCCGCCAATTTCGGCCCCTCGGGTGTGACATTTCCCAGTATCTCGCCTACGGCTTTCCTGGTGGACAGATGTGAGAACGTATACGTATCGGGATGGGGCGGCGGCGTAGACTCCGACCCCCGCGAAGGGTATAATAACGCCACTACGACGGGACTCACCGTCACAGGGAGCCCCATCAAGGCGCTCACGGATGGACAGGATTTTTACTTTTTTGTATTACAGAAGAATGCGGCAAGCCAGCTGTATGGCAGCTTCTTCGGACAGCCCGGCGGCAAATTTGGAGACCATGTGGACGGCGGTACCAGCAGATTTGATAAACAGGGGGTCATCTATCAGTCCGTTTGTGCCAACTGCGGTGGACCCGCCACTATCTTCCCCGTCACCTCCAACGTGGTCTTTCCACGTAACGGCACCGGAGGGGATGGATGTAACGAGGCCGCTGTAAAGATCGCCTTTAACTTCGCGGGAGTTACCGCAGGACTGAAGGTAGACCTGCAGGGAAGAGGAGACAGCCTGGGCTGTGCACCGCTGGATGTTACATTTACGGATACCGTACGCCGGGCCAAGAACTATATCTGGCGTTTTGGCGACGGAACACCTGACCTCGCCACTACCAGCTACACCGAAGCTCATACGTATACCAATGTAGGCATCTACAGGGTGATGCTGATCGCCATCGACAGCAATTCCTGCAATGTAGCCGACACGGTCTATCACAATATCACAGTGAATAACAACCGGGCCAACGTGGACTTTTCCTACAAGTTGCAAGGCCCCTGCGGCTCCTTCAACTATCTCTTTACCAACCTGTCCCAGCCCCAGGGCCCCGCACAGCCTTTTTCAGACACCGCCTTTACCTGGATCTTCGACGGCACCGTGGTACCCCGCCAGTCCGTCACCAGCCAGGAACAGCATCAATTCCCCGCCGCCGGGACATACAACGTGAGCCTGATACTGGTGGACACCAACTATTGCAATGCGCCGGATACATTGACCCGGCAGCTGTATATATCTACGAATGTGGTAGCGATCATATCTGTGCCGGACACAGGATGCGCCCCTGGCTATATCCATTTCACCAACAACTCACAGGGCGGCCAGACCTACCTCTGGGATTTTGGGGATGGCAGCACATCCACCGACAGGACGCCGCAGGATCACTATTATGCCAATCCCGGTAATTATACCGTAAAACTGCATGTGACAGACCCTGCCACCTGTAATGTCAATGCGGATACTTCCGTGACGATCACACTGCTGCCCAAGCCTTCGGCCGACTTCACCACCACACCCGATCCGCCCACACCCAATACACCTACCTCTTTCTATCCGACCAACTCATCGGATGTTCGCAAGTGGGAATGGATCTTCGGGGATGGCAGTTCGGAAGTGAAGTTCACGGGAGACTCGGCCAAACATCAGTACATAAAGACCGACACCTTCCAGGCCTGTCTGGTCGTATTCAATTCCGCCGGCTGCAGCGACACTGTCTGTCATCCCGTAGCCACCCTGATCAATCCCCTCCTGGATGTGCCGAATGCATTTACGCCCGGACGGTTTGGACAGAACAGTATCATAAAGGTGATGGGATTTGGCATCGTCCGTATGAATTTCAGGATATTCAATCGCTGGGGACAAATGGTATTCCAAAGCATCAGTCCCGACCAGGGATGGGATGGTACTTATAGAGGAACTTTACAACCCATGGATGTATATGCTTATACGTTAGAGGCTGAATTCTCCGACGGTACACACGTGACGAGAAAGGGGGATATTACGCTGGTGCGGTAAGTGAAAATACGTCCCGTCCTATGGGAAACAATGGTCTGCCGCAGGTACAATTATGTTCGTCCGGAGAGCGTAAAATTTCGTACATTGTAAAAAGGCTTAACTTGAAGAAAAACGCTGTCATACTGGCTTTGATCATGCTTGCTGTAGTCACTTCCTGTCTTGGTCAGGACGGGGCTTCCAACATAGAATTTGTGGAGAACAAGGGACAATGGGACAGCCGTGTGACATTCAGGGGCGAGATAAATATCGGGGCGTTCTTTCTTCAGAAGACAGGGTTTACCGTGCTGTTGAATAACCCGGCTGACCTGGAAAAAATGACATTGGTGCACCGTGCACCCCATGGTTCCAGTCCTGCCGGCGGCAACACCGGGGGAAAAGTGGAAGCTGCCTCCATTAGCGGCGGGCATAACCGGCCGCCGGGGGATGGAGGAGGCTCGGGGCCGGCAGACCCGGATGATGTGCTCATCCACTCCCATGCCTATCGTGTCACTTTTGTTGGCGCCAATGCGAACCCCACGATCGTACCCGACAAACCTGTTCCGGGATACGACAATTACTTCATCGGCAATGATCCTTCCAAATGGGCCAGCCATTGCATGTCCTATCAGGGGGTCACCTACAAAGATATTTACCCTGATATAGACCTCCGCTACTACACCAACGAAGGACAATTGAAATACGAGATCATTGTCCACCCCGGAGGGAATGTGAACCAGATAGCCATGCAATACGAGGGGGCCGACGGACTGCAGATAAAGAAGGGGCAGCTGCTGGTGAATACTTCCGTGGGACAGGTAAAGGAGCTGGAGCCATCCACCTTCCAGTTTGACACAAAGGGACGTGAGCCGGTGCGGTCGAAATTCGTTATCAAAAATGGGAATACCGTGAGCTTTAAGGTGGCTGATTATGACCTGGCGGCTACTTTGATCATCGACCCCACGCTGGTATTTTGCACTTTCACGGGCAGCAAGATCAGCAACTGGGGATTTACGGCGACCCCGGGTCCCGGAGGAACGTTTTTCGCCGGGGGTATCGTCTTCGGCGCCGCCTTCCCCTGGAATACGGGTGCGCTGCAACCCAAATATGGCGGCGGGGAGTTCGATGTGGGGGTCATAAAGTTCAGCAGCAACGGTTCCACCAAGCTTTTTGCAACCTATCTGGGCGGCTCCGACAGCGAGACGCCGCATAGCATGATCTCAGACGCGCAGGGGAACCTGGTGGTCATCGGAAGAAGCTATTCGGTCGACTTCCCCTACAAGACCAAGGAAGGTCCCGGCGGGGCTGCCGACATGTTCGTCGCCAGACTGGACCCTTCGGGCAGCGTGCTGACAGGCTGTATCCGCATCGGCGGGACGGGCAATGACTGTGTGAATATGGGCGACCAGCTGAGAAGCCGTAATGAAAGGACGGATTCTTTGATAAGGAATTATGGGGACGACTCCCGCAGCGAAGTGGTGCTGGATGCACAAAACAATATTCTGATCGGGGCTTCGACCCAGTCATCGGATCCCGTCGGACTGTTCCCTATCCGCGGCAGCGTATTTCAGCCAAAGTTTGGAGGCGGCGGACAGGATGCCGTCCTGGTAAAGGTTGACCCCGCCTGTAATCATATCATCTGGAGCAGCTTCCTGGGAGGCTCGGGTATGGATGCCATCTTTGTGTTG
>Ga0105237_10007835_pt1 | contig 11646 bp, 12 predicted proteins | sample KBSC24metaG_FD_81520 | JGI IMG/M metagenome (GOLD analysis project Ga0105237, IMG submission 81520) | Corn rhizosphere microbial communities from Kellogg Biological Station, Michigan, USA - KBS C2-4 metaG | ecosystem: Host-associated > Plants > Roots > Rhizosphere > Soil | place: Michigan, USA... | reverse complement strand
GAACTTCGTGGGGTACTTTCCGGATACCCTGGCGGCGAGCCACCAGAGTCTTCAGCACCAGCAGTTCAACCTGAACCACAAGCTGGCGGCTTACGCGGCGCCGCCGGCGAAGGGGAAGAAGCAATCCTCGGCGGTGCGGGACCGGATCGTGGGATGCGTGGTGGCTACGTATATGCCGCAGAAGCCGATGACGGGCTGGCTGTCGGCCTCGAATCCGACGGGCGGAACGGCGTGCATCAAGGCGTGCGCGGTCGTGTTCAAGCTCGCGGAGGGAATGCCGAAGACGCTGGGCGAACATCTGACGAGCCGGGTGAAGCAGAGCGTGTCGATCGAATGCACAACGCCCTGGGATAACATCGGGGTGTGGATCCCATCGCGGCAGGAACTGATGCCGGTCCTCGAGGTGACCGAAGAGGTGCTGGATGCTGTGGACTTTGTCGATGAGCAGGGGAACGACTACGCGGGGTTGCCGCACTTTGGGAAGATGAAGGACGGGGAGCAACTCATCGTGGTCTACGGGGCGGGCGGGAAGCCGATCCAGTTCCAAGGCGTGGGGATGACGGCGCGGCCGGCGGAACAGACGGCGAAGATTGTATCGGTCTCCGCGGAGCGCGGGGGCGGGGAGATGGCTTTCATGGCGGCGGAAACGGTGAACACGGCGCTGGAGGGGCGGGAGATCAAGTTTGCCAGCGGGCGAACGGGGAAAGTCCTGGCGGTGGTCTCGGAGGGAACGGCGAAGCTCGCGGGATTGCAGATCAAGGCGACGGTGGAGGAGCCGGTGCTGCGGATTGCGATCGGGAGGGACCTGGTGTTGCGGAGGTTTTCGGAGGTGGCGGAGAGGCTGGTCTGAAGAGGGAGACACGGAGACACGGAGAGGGGGGGAGACTGCGTTGGCGGGGAGTAATCAGTGATCAGTGGGCAGTAATCAGTGGGAGCAGCGCGCGTGCGGTGGTTTTGTGTTGAGTGGAGTGCCTAACTATGAAAGGTAAAGGGACTCACTTTCTGGCGAGTGGACATGGGTCCTGTCGCTGCCAAATGCGCATTCCGATGCGGCCCGGCTGGGCCTCCAGTCTCACCAATCCATTATCAACATCATGAAAGTTTACGACCTCCTGCGCGCAGTGATCGCGGCCTTTGCGGCCCATCTTGCTGCCGATCCCGCCAATGCCGACGCCGTGAAAGTGGCGAACGCGAAATCCGCCGACCTCCAGGCGCAACTCGACGCCACCAATGCCAAGCTGGCGAGCGACGAGGGCGCCCTGGCCGATCTCGGCACGCCGCTTTCCGCGGAAGAGAATGACCATCTGACCGCGCTCCTCGGCGGGGCGCTGGCGACGCCGTCCGTGGCATTGCCGCCGACTCCGGCGCCGCCGGTCGAGCAGGTCGCGGATACGCTCCCGGGTGGGGATGGCCAGGATAGCTTGCCTGCGGGCGATGCGGTTCCGGCTGCGGCGGCGGCTGCGGCCCCGGCTGCTGACGCGGCTCCGGCTCCGGCGGCTGCTTCCTGATAGGTTCCGCGCTGGTAGATTTATTGCGGACCGGTGGCTTTGGCTGCCGGTCCGCTTTTTCGTTCGTGGCGATGCTCCGCGCGGGAACCCACGGGATGAGAGGTCGCCCTTCGGGGCCTTCGGCTTCGACTGCGCCCATGATTCCCCGCTCCGCTCACGATGACAAAGAAAGCGTGGACGGCGCTGGCGCTCATTGCGGTGTGTGCCGGAAATTCGGGGCGAAGTGGGAGCGCGCGGGAGCGCGTCCCTCCGAAATGCGGCATGCGTGCCGCGAATCGGATGAGGGGGTCCGATGGCCGCGAAATTATTTTAGAAAAGTTCTTGTAAAAGAAAACTGAGTCAGGTCTGCACGCGGCACGGGCAAGTGGCCGACACCGAAAGACAAACCTCTACACCCTCTCTTCAAATGGACAAACTTCTCGCCGCTTTTATCGCCGCCATCGCTGGCATCAAGGACCAGGCCAATGCCATGCTCGCCGGGCTGCCGCCGATCGAACAGTTTGAGGCGACCTCCGATATTGCCTATGGCATTCGCTCGTTGCAACGGTATGGCAATGAACTCGTCCAGACGGCGAACAATCTTTCCTCGAAGGTGGCCGGGTTTGCCGCGGAAGCGACGACGCTGATCACGGCGGAGGCGAAAGGGAAGGCCCAGGAAGATCTGCTCGCGCTCGGCGAGTTCATCAAGAAGGTGGATGCTGAGGCAGCGCAGGGTCTCGTGCTGGCGGCGAAAGAAACGGAACTGCGCACGGCGTTCACCGCGGAGCGGCAGCTTGAGAAGACGGTGAAGGACAAGCGGGCGAAGCTCGTGGCGGACAAGGTGATGCCGCTGGTGGTCGCGGAGATGATTTCGGATGCGGTGCTCGGCGACGAGAAGGCGGATGACAAGGTCGCGGCGATCGGAGCGCGGCTGAAGAAGCTCACGGATCTCGGGCTCACGGCGGAGAGCGCGCCGAAGGTTTTCGCGGAGGTCGCCGGGATTCCGCTGGATGCGGCTGGCGATGCGATTTTCAACACGCGGTTCGATACGATCCAGGAAGCACGGGGCGCGGCGTCCGGTAGCGGCGCTGGCGCCGGGAAGGGTCGGAATCCACTCGCGGGGGCGGCGGCGGAAGGCGGCGCCAAGTTCAGCACGAACCAGCTCGTTTAAGAACGGACCGGAAGTAATCAGTAATCAGTTTTTGAAGTAATCAGTCGAAACCTCACTCCTCACCCACTTTCGACGGTCGCAGGCCGCCGCTCAGCACACCAACCCAGATCGACGCACAGTTACAAACCAAACCTAATCTCCTATGAGCTCTTTCGCCAAACATACTCGCTACATCGACGGCCTGCTTCTGGCCGGCGTGCTCTCCGTGCCCGCTGTTGCGGGGCAGTTCGTCAATATCAAAGACCTGGCGGCGGCGTCCGGACTGGTGAGTCTGAACGATGCCCCGGCGTTTGAGCTTTCGAGCGGGAAGAAGGGGTATGCCCTGCTGCGCGACGTGCTCGACCAGACGGAGTTCACTCTCGACCAAATGATCCGGCAGGAAGCGAGCTTCCTGAGCCCGGTGCTGGTGAACCAGCCGGTGACGGCGCGGCAGATCCTCGAGGGCGAGTTCGAGGGGTCGGACTTCCTGACCCTGGCCGGGCCGCAGGCGATTTCCACGGCAACGCCGCTGCGGAGCGAGCTGACCTTCCTGGCGGGCAAGCTGGCGCTGCGGACCGCGGGCCGAATCGAGATCGAGGCGGCCGGGCACAACGGCGCCGGTGCGGTGACGGTGGCCGGAGTGAAGGTGGGGGACACGGTGGTGAACGTGATCCAGACGAGCGACATGGAGCTTGCGATGACCGGCCACAACGGGGCCGGGGCGGCGACGCTGGCCGGTGTGCTTGTGGGCGATGTCGTCGAGCGCGTGATCAAGGCGGATGGCACCGATGCGACGGCTTCCTTCGAAGCGGTGGTGACGGTGGCCGGGCAGCTACAGCAATCTTCGGTCTCGGATTTCTCGGCGGTGAAATTCACCGTTTACCTCAAAGCGCCCGCGAGTTCGTCTTCGCTCTTCGAAGCGGCGGTGACTGTGGCTGGCCAGGTGCAGCAATCCTCGGTGGCGGATCTCTCGGGCCGTTCTTTCCTCTTTATCGTTTCCACTCCGGCGACTTCGCAGGAGCTCGTGGGGCGGCTGGTTTCGTTCCTCGATCTGGAAGACGCCGCGAACACTGTGCGGATCGCGGTCGAATTCGTTGCCTGACCCTGACCCGGGAACGGCCAGTAATCAGTAATCAGTTTTTGAAGTAATCAGTCAGGAACTTTCAGCCAAACCCAACCCAACAATCACACCAGTGGCGCTCGTAGGGCGCTGCTCCAGAAAAACCCAGTATGAACACTCCTCGTTTCACGAAGCCGCAATACCTTCAGCACCTCCAGTTGCTGCGTGCCAAGGCCATGTTGCATTCCACGGCCACGGCGCTGGTGCTGGCGGCTTCCATCGGTGAGATGATCACCAACGTGGAGTCGGACGGGTACGACGACCGGGCGAAGGCCTACGGCGAACTCGTGCAGCGGGCGCGGGAGAAGGATCCTGTGGCCATGGCCGAGGTGACGAAGATCCGCGCCCAGCGGATCAACAACTACCTGACGGCGCGCTCGAACTGGCTGATGTTCTTCGACACGGTGACCCTCGGGCCGGCGGAGATCCCCGAATACATCAACGAATCGCGGCAGCAAATCCGCGTGGGTGTTTCCGGTCCGGACGGTGGCTATCGCCGGAGCCAGATCCTGAAGTTCCAGGATCACGTGCAGATCATTCCCTTCCCGGTCGCGACCGAACTCTACGAGTACATCATCTGGGACCCGCTCCGCGGGAACATCGCGGATGAGATCAAGGCGCTGATCGACGTGGCCGGAGACCTGGAGGAGCAGATCAGCCAGAAGGCGAAGGTCTTCGTGCAGAATGCGTGCGTATCGGCGTTCACCACGACGGGCGCACGGCAGGATCGCACCTTCGTGACGCACAGCTCCGTGGCGACGGCCAACCTGCCGACGACGAACCGGATCGACGCGTCCTCGGGCGGGCGGTTCAGCAAGGTGGCGATGGATGCCATCGCGAAATACTGCGCGCAGTGGGGCATGCTTTTCGGCGAAATGCTGAAGCCGGAGGTGGTGCTCCTGCCTTCCTCGGATTCGACCGGCCAGCTCGCGGACGTGACGCTGACATCGTTCTCGAACGACATCACCTCGCAAATCTTTGGCGGCGGCATGATCCTCGATTACGGCGGCTACAAGTGGAACGTCCTGCCGGATGTGACCCTCAATCCGGACGACAAGTTCGCCTACGTGAAGATGAACAAGCCGATCGGGCAGTATTTCCAGAAGCCGGACGGGGATGTCGTCTACGACAATCCGCAGAAGGACGGCCCGCTGGGGAACTCGGGCGAGATGGGGATGAAGAAGTGGATCGCCTTCGCGACGCCCTACCAGTGGAACCCGTTTGTGCTGCGAGTCCAATATAAGGCCTGATCCGGCCAGGGGAACAGACCAAGTTCTTAGTTCTTAGTGCTTAGTTCTTAGTTTCCGTATCCACCTACACTTCACTTCCAAGCTTCTTTCTTATGAGCAAATATCAACTTCCCGCGATTGCGGACGAGAATCTCGATGTCTCGGTTTCTGCGGCAGTGGGCGCGGAAACGCGGGTATTTCTTTCCTACAAGGAGGTCCAGAACGTGGCCGACCTGGAGCAGACGGCGGCCGGGACGGGCGACGACAATGGCGACATTGACGGCCTGGTCTTCGACAACTCGACGCTGAAGCTGGACCGGACTTTCCGGGCGCCGGCTGTGGCGACGGACGGACTGGACCTGGCGCTCATCTGCAACTCGCAGGTTCGCTCGGATGAGGCGGTGGCGGTGGAGCTGAACGTGGAGCTCAACAACGTGGTGGTGGCGATCACGAGCAACTCGATCGCCGCGGCGAGCGTGGTGACGACGGCCGCGCCGCATGGACTCTCGACCGGTGATACGGTGACGGTGGCCGGAGTGACGGGCAGCGTCCCGACCATCAACGGCAGCCGCGAGATCACGGTGCTCAGCCCGACGACCTTCAGCGTGCCGGTGACGACGACGACCGGCGGCACGGGCGGGACGGCGACGAGCACGATCCGCCTCGGGACGGCGACGGCCACGCTGACGCCTCCCGACACGGCGCAGGACCAGAGCTTCAACTTCCCGCAGGGGCTGGCCGTGGACTTCACCACGAGCGTGAGCGGAACGACGGTGCGCGCGGTGCGCAGTGTTTCGTCGATCACCGGTGGCGCCGCGGGGGACAAGTACTCGATCGTGTCGCTGCCCGATGCGGGCAGCTTCACGGAGGTGGCCTGCGCGACGGACAAGAGCTTCACGCCGCCGACGCCGAAATCGGTTTCGATTCCGTGCCGGTACAACCCGGCGCGCTGGATCAAGAAGGGCCGTGGCAACGAACCGAAGATCGATCTCAAGGCGAACTACTCTTCGTTTGGCGACGGCCTGCCGCGGGCGAACGGCCAGCGGGTATCGATCAAGATGGAGACCTACAAGGACGACCAGATCCTCACGGAGCGTGTCGTGTTTGGCGGGGTGCGACCGGAGATCAATGTGACCCATGGCGACGGGGACGCGCTTTCCGAGGCGACGCTCACGGGGAACTATGAGACGATGGCCGTCTTCGTCTAGACGAAGAGTTCCTGGTTCTTGGTTCTTGGTTTTTTGGATCGGCCGCTGGTTCGCTAGCGGCCGATTCTCGTTGATAGTAAGTTGAATTGAGCGGCGAAGGCAGTTAAGCGGAGCTGGCCCGGACTACGGCGCGCAGATGTGCGCGGACGACACGGGCCGAGATAGGCTGCGACTGTTGGTAGGGTTGTGGTCAACATCGCCACGTAAATCCAGGCATGCAGACGCTTCGGCAGGATGGTCCTGCCCGCTCAATTCAGTTGATTGTCAATGGACTTAGGGGTAACTATCGATTCGGAGTTTCGATGGCTATCAACTATCCACTCTCAACTATCCACTGAACCCCGTGCCTGCTACTAACTTCTCTGACTTTTATCCGGTGATGCGGGCGGTGCTGGGGGACCGGTTGGTGATGGGGCTCTGGCATTATGCGGAGGATGATCTGCTGTCGGCTTTGCGGAGTGTGTTTGCGCTGGGGCGCGGGCCGGCGGGGTATGCGATGGATCCTCCGGCGATGACGGCGATGGGCGTGAGCCCGATGGTGAACTTTGGGGATAACTGGGCGCTGCTGATTTATGAGGCCTGCTTGACGCTGATCGGCGGGGAGGATGGGCTGATGCAGTACCGGACGCGGTCGCTGACGGTAAAGGATGGAGGAGAGCGCAAGCGCGATTTGCTGCTGGATCTCGGCCAGAAGGTTTATGAGATACGCAATGGGGCGGCGTTCTTTTCGACGTATCAATCCTTCGCGCAATGGGCGGGCGTGGCTGAGGCGGAGGGGACGCGCGGGGTGCTCAACCCGGCGTTTGTGGAATTCGAACAACAGAGCGGGGTGTTTAAGGTCACGCTGTGATGATGAAGATGTTATTGGTTCTTGGTTCTTGGTTCTTGGTTGGCGCTTTGCGCGAGGGCGGAGGTCGTGCTGCGGAAAGTTACTTTTGTTTCGGCGGGCAATCGAGATGGGGAGCGCGGGGGAGCGCGTCCCTCCGGTTATGAGCGAGTTTACTCCTTTTACGCTGCATGAGGCGGAGTTTTCGCTGATCGCGGTGAGTTCGAATGATCAGCCTTTGACGGTGGCGTATATGGGGGGATGCGTGGAGAAGTGCACGCTGGATGGGGAGCGCAAGGAGCAGCGGCTGGAGTTTCCGGGGCTGAGGAACGGCCGGGTGTATCACGCGGACGAGGCGCACTCGATCGTGCTCGAGAACTTGTGGCTGCATGACCAGGTCGATACCGGGGCGCGGATGCCGACGCTGGCGCGCAATGGGCGGTATCAGCTCACGATTATCTGGCAGGATGAGGAGGCGCTGGTCTGGACGAAGCGGGTTTACACGGGAGTGACGGCGCAACCGAATCGGGTGGAGGATTCGATGCAGACCCTGCGCCTGGCGGCGGAGGAGATGTTCGAGTTTGCCGGGGTGGGGATCGCGCCGGATGCTTCGACGCCGCTGCCCGGGGTGGTGAAGTATGCGGACGGGGTGCAGACGATCGACCTGTTCTATTTCGATTTCGATACGGGGATGTATTCGGCGCCGCTCCTGGAAGACCTGGCGGAGATCGACTATGGGACGCCTGGCGCGGTGACGATCCGGATCGGAGGCGTGGTGGCGCTGGAGGCCTCGGCTGGGATCCTTCGCGTGGCGGAGTTTGTGGCCACGGGCGGGACGTTTCTGGATGAAGCGCCGCGGCTGGAGTGGTGGCGAAATGGGGCTCGGGTGGCGAGCTTGAGCCAGGGCGGGGTGCTGGCGACGGCGGATCTTGTGGAGCAGGGGAGTGATCCGGCCATCGCGGGGGAGTTTGTGCACGCGAATCCGGGGTGGTTGTTTGGGCTGGTGAATGCCCGGGCTTACGCGCCGGAGTTTGTGGAGGGGTTGGTATGAGGAAGGATGAAGTGACGGGAGGACGGCCGTGATCCAGAAGCGGTCGGGGTTTCGCCGGCGTGGGAATCGGACGGAGGGGTTGCCGATGGAGGGGGCTTCGCTCAAGGAGATCGATGCGGCGGCGACGAAGAGTCTGCGCGGGGAAGGGAAGAATAAACTCACGCCGACTTATGGGACTCGGAGGTTTAACGCGAAGCCGAAGGGAAGCGGGGACGGGAAGTAATCAGTAATCAGTGGTCAGTAATCAGTGCGGTGAATGCGGCATGCGTGCCGTGAAAGTTATTGACTTGAAATCCGTGGCCGAGGGTGAAAGGCAAACGGTCTCATGATGTCGATGCATACTCTGTTGCCCCGGTACTCCCGGGACCTGGCTTCGATTATTGGGGGGCGGCAACTGAATACGGGGGATGTGGTGTTTCATTGGGACGCTGCGGCGGGGCCCGTGGATCGGAATGTGGAGGCGAGCTATGCGGCGGCACAGCCGCAGTCGGCGACAGTGGCCGGGCTGATCCACTGGGTGAGTGTGCGGTCGAGTGATCGCGGGGCGTTCCAGGAGATCCAGACTGGAGATGCGATCGTGACTTTCCAGACGGAGGTGCGGTCGCAGATCGAGGGGCGGCGCGAGCTGTATTTTTCGTTGCCTGATGGGAACGACTATGTGCAGGCGGTGGTGGGGAAGAAGGTGATGGAATTCTGGGATGCGATCATCGGGGGGCAACCGCTGGGCATCACGCTGTTGCTCAAGAAAAAGGGATGAGGGGCGAGGACGATACGACCATGATTGCGACTACCATCTGGACCTTCGCCGCGATCGCATTTTCCGTGAGCTACTGGAGGGAAGAACTCGCGAAGTTCTTCAAAGCCTAATGCTCTCACCCTTCGTAGGGCTGTCGGAGTTTCCGTGTCCGAGGGGTGTGGGTGCTGCGGCGTTTGATCCGTCCACGATTCCCGGCATTCTGGCGTGGCATGCGGCGCGCCTTGAATCATTCGCGGACGGCGACCGGGTTGCGACGATGGTGGACTGGAGCGGAAATGGCCATCCCGCTGTTGTGTTAGGCGGAGCTGGGCAAAACGCCACATTCAAAACAGGCATCGTCAACGGGAAGCCAGTTTTTAGGTTTGATGCCATTGGGGGGTATTCCTCTTTTACGATGGGGCTCACCCTCCCAGCGCCATTTTCGATGGTGCTTGTTGAAACGGGAGATGGCTCGGGTAATACTCGAACAATTAATTCCGGCACAGTTAATGCGCTGATGTCATTTGGGAGAAGCGGCTTTAATCAGATTTACAACAACGGCCCTGTCTACAGTAGCGGGTCGATTCTTGGGCCGGGAATAGGAATCCTAACAATAGGAGCAACCTCCGAATTCTATTTCGCCGGGAATAATGTAACTACAGATCATACCCGCACTGGGGATTTCGGCGTGGTTTCATACGGGCCATCTGCGGCAGTTGGAGAGCAAGCAAATACTGACTTGCTGGAAGCGGCCTTTTTTAACCATGTTTTAACCAGCGCGCAAATGAATTACCTTGGTGCCGGATACTCGACTTTGTTCGGGTATCCTTGGACCCCTATTCCATAATCCTATGATCACCACTACCGACACACTCCAAGCTCTCACCGATGCCTTCAACGCATCGGGTATCGACACGCAACAGAAGGTGCAAGCCTTCGTTCAGTTTCAGGTGGCGCAACTGACGCAAGACCGCGTGACGGCCAACGCGAATGCGCAGGCGGCCGTGGAGGCGAAGCAGGCGGAAGTCACGGAGACCGACGCGCTGATCAGTCAGGTAATCGCCCAGCAGGCGTCGTAAGCGCGAAACCGCATGATCGATATTCAGCAAGGCAGTGCGGTCAAGGCTCTCATCTTCAAGATGTACGAGACGGGGAAGACCACGGGTAAGACCGGGCTTTCACCCGCTGTGACCTTGTCGAAGAACGGTGGCGTGGGTGCGTCGCCGGCGGGTGCGATATCGGAGATCGATGCGACTGGGATGCCTGGTTGGTACAAGGTGGCGCCGAATGCGACGGACAGTAACACGAAGGGGACGCTTGGGCTATACGCGACAGCGGCGGGAGCGGACCCGGCCGACATGGCGTACAATATCGTGGGGTATGATCCGGATGCGGTGGCGGTGGGTGCGGTGATGCCGGCGACTCCGGGGCATCAACTTCTGGTGGATGCCAGTGGGTTGGTGGACATCGTCCAGGGGGCGGCGGACAAGGTTTGGGGCTCGACGACGCGGCTTCTGACGGCGGGGACGAATATCGTGCTGCCGAGCAATGGGCTGGCCAATGTGACGACTTGGACGGTGGCGATCACGGGGAGCCTTTCCGGGAGCGTGGGGAGTGTGACTGGCGCGATCGTGCTGCCGGCGGTGCCAACGGATTGGTTTTCGGCGGCGGCGGTTTCGGCGGCCGCGGTGTCGAAGATTCAATCGGGGCTCTCGACTTACGCGGGCGGGGATACGAGCGGGACGACGACGCTGCTTGGGCGGCTAAGCAGTGCTCGGGCGGGGTTGCTGGATAACCTGGATGTGGGCGGGGTGGTGGCGAGCCATGCGGATGTGCTCGCGATCAACATGAGTGCGACGAAGCATCTGCTCTTGCAGACGGTCGGGCAGTATGAGCGGCCGGAAAGCGGGACGACGGTCTACACGGTGGAGGCGCGGACGTTTGCGGCTGCGACCGGGGCGGCGGTGAATGCGGACTCTTCCCCGACTTTGACGGCGACCGGGCAGACGAGCGGGAGTCTTACGGGGAAGATCGGCGGTATCACAAATCCGGCGACTGGGGTTTATCGGTGGACTTATACGGTCTCGAGCACGGACGCGAATGAGCCGATCCGGTTCGATGTGTCGGCGACGATCGCGAGCGCGACGTTCACGCTTTCGGCGTTCAGCCAGGTGGTGGACGAGGTGGCCGTCACCTGGACGGCGACGAACGCGAGCAACCTGACGGCGATCTTCAACAAGCTGCCGACCAATGGGATGGCGGATGAGTCGCTGGTGATCGCGGCCACGGATGCGATCATGTCGCGGCTCGGGGTGAACGGAGCGGGATTGACGGCGCTGGGGGATTCGCGGCTGGGATTCCTGGATGCCTCGGTTGCCTCGCGGTCGACGCTGGCGGCGGGGGCGGCTATGACGCTGACCACGGGCGAGAGGGATGCGGTGACGGCCGTGGTGGAGCGCGGCGGGGGCACGCTGGCACTCGTGAAGGCTTTCACGGATGGGCTGGTGAACACGGGTGGGAAGCTGTGGGTGCTCAACGAGAGTGGGAACGCGATCGCGGCCGGGGTGAGGACGGAGCTGGCTGTGGAGCTCGGGCGCATCGATGCGACGGTGACGAGCCGGATGGCGACGTTTGCCTTGCCGACGCGGTTTTCGACGCTGGCGATCGCGGTGGATGGGTCGGTGACGGCGGGCGCGCTGCCGAACCCGGCGCCGACGGGTTATGGCGGGACGTTCTCGGGGGACATTAGCGGGATGACCGATGAGCAGGCGAATGAGCTTTCGACGATTTACCGGCGGGCGCTGGCGCCGGGCGGGCTGGTGGTGATCTCGCCGGTGCT
>Ga0105237_10007833_pt1 | contig 11647 bp, 12 predicted proteins | sample KBSC24metaG_FD_81520 | JGI IMG/M metagenome (GOLD analysis project Ga0105237, IMG submission 81520) | Corn rhizosphere microbial communities from Kellogg Biological Station, Michigan, USA - KBS C2-4 metaG | ecosystem: Host-associated > Plants > Roots > Rhizosphere > Soil | place: Michigan, USA... | reverse complement strand
GTTCTTCGCCGCGATCTTGCCCTACTTGGTGACGTGGAAGCCGCGGCATCCGCCGGCCGGCCGGCGGCCATCCCGGCGCGCTCGCGGGGCCTACATGGGTCTCGCGGTGGTGACCGCGGGCGTCGGCATCGCGGTGCTGGCGTTGGTCGGGGCGCCGAGTGCGGTGGTGAAGGTGACCGTGACGATCATGGTCTGCCTGGCTGTGGTCGCGGTGACGAATGCGGTGTGGCGGTGGTCGAATCACATGGCTGCCTGCGCCGCCGGGGTGGCCATGTTGGTGGTGCTGTTCGGCTGGCCTGGCCTGATTTCCGTGGTTGCCCTGCCGGCAGTGGCCTGGGCGCGGTTGAAGCTGCACCGTCACAGCGTCATCGAGCTCCTGCTCGGGACGCTGTGCGGCGCGGTCATCGCTGGCCCGATTCTGAGCGCCCTGCTCTAGGTGTAGCGGTCAGAAGCTCAGCCCATCCGGCGACATGCCGGGATCTTCCTGAACTAGGCGATCCAGAAGGCCGGTGACGATGGCGCGGTCGGCCTCTGAGAGCGAGTGGGCACGGTAGGCGATCTTGCGCACCGTGTTGTCTTGAAGAAGCCGCGCGTCAGGCAGCTGCACGGCGAGCATGTCGACAACTCGGTCATCGGTCAGCACCGCCGCCGGCACGTGAAAGTAGTCGGCAACTCGACTGAGCGTCTCAGCTGGCAGAGATTTCTGCTCGCCGGCGCGTACTGCCGCCAGTTCGCTAGTGGTGAGCGGCGAGCCGGCAGCCTGAACGGCGGTCGCGACATCCTCGTTCGAAGGCTGCGGTAGATCGTCCCCGGTCGCGATCGCGAACAGAAGGTTGAGTCGGGCGCCGAGAGTCCAGGTCTGCTCGCCAGCTGACTCGGCGCGCCGCGGGGAGCGCGGCGGCAGGTCCTGTTCGACGAAGTAGTCGACGGGCTGGTCGAAGAAGTCGGCTAGCGCCTTGACCACCCAGATGCTGGGGCTGTCCTTCTTCCCGCTGAGGAGCTCCGAGAGGTAGCTGGCGCTGATCTTGGCCTGCCCGGCGTCGTTGATCGCTTCGACGACTTCCTTGTTCTCGTAGCGCCGTCCGCTGGACGCGCGGCACTCATCGAACAGCCTGCTGAGCTTGTCGGCGAAGCTCGGCGTCAACGATCTTCACTCCCCAATGTTTGACATCTCGACCGGTGCGGGCCTAACCTGGCGCCTGTTCGCTTCAGCGAATCACCAGGGCTTGCGAGTCGCTGGAGCGAATGGTAGACGCAAGGTCACCGCCGAGCATAGGGGCGCAGGCGCAAGGTGCCACGCACTTGGGGCCTAGTCCAAACAGGCCCCGCCTCGGCCGCTGTGGCGGGTTGACGACATACGGTCGCTTGGCTCGAACGTTGAAGCCCAAGCTGAAAGGGGTCCGTCGATGAATCGCCGGCTCGCCTACGTAGTGATCGTCATTGCGTCCTGCCTCGGCCTCGCTGCATGCGGCAGCAGTGGCACGCATACCCAATCGATTAGCCCGTCGCCTAGCCCGTCGACGTCGACGAGTAACTCTGCCCCGGCTCCGACGTCCACTGCACCAAGCTCTTCCAGCAGCGCGCCCAGCTCCAGCGGCGTGCCGACGCCGACCGTTACGCCATCAGCGCAGAGCGCAGTCGACGCTTACGTTGCGGATTTCAACCACGGGATACAGGCGCTGCGCGACCCGGCGCATGCAGACCTCAGCTGGATCGCGAAATATGAAACGGGCACCTTCCGGACCCAAGACGAGCAGTCCTTTGTTTCGTTGAAGTCAAGCCATCTGGCCTATCGAGGAGCCGCACCGGATCCCAACATCAAGGTGCAGACTGTCCTCTCCCCGACAGCGGTGATCCTTACAAGTTGCCAGGTCATCGACCCCTCGAACCCGTGGATTCAGTACGACACGTCAACGGGGAAGGCCGTGCCAGTAGGGACGCCGCGCACGCCTCCACCGCCATACCTGTTGCAGCTCTTCATGAAGTCAACCGCGGGAGCTTGGCAGGTCACCTCCGTCGTGCAGGACACGAGTAAGACGTGCACGGGGTGATCGGGTGCAGAAGATTCTCCCGTCGCTAGTAGCGCTGGTCGTCGAGTTGTTCGCCGTTGTCGTGCTTGCTTCGCCGGCATCAGCGGACAGCGGCGACGGCTGCAATGTCAGAGATCCCAGCTGCACTGTTGGTGTCAGTGGGGGCGGTGGGTCCGGTAGCGGTGGTGGCGACGGGGGCGGCGGCTCGAACGTCGATCCGTGCGCTGACTACCCGAACGCTGCGTACGGTGACAAGCCACCGACGGTGTCTCAGGCCTGCGCGGATGAGCTGCAGGGCAACTACTGCAACGCAATCATGGCCGATGCGCTCGGCGGACTAGAAGTCGGAAGTCTTACTGATCTGAGCATCGAGCAAATCGACGCACTCAACCGCGGGCTAGTGATCGACGGCTGCCCACAGGTCCAGACTCCGGCTACGTTGGCTGAACAGGCTTACAACTCGATCACGTTCCCGAAACCCACGGGTGACCGTTCACCGAGCCCGAGCGAGTTGTACGGCGGTTACCCCTTCACCTACGTGGATTTATGGACGTTCTACTGGACGTCCCCGGACACATGGCGGCCGCTGACCGCCTCAGCCTCAGCGGACGGCTTCACAGCGACCGTGACGGCCCAGCCGGTCGAACTGATATACGACCCAGGCGACGGCGGCAGAGCAGTGAGTTGCGCAGGACCAGGGCGGCCCTGGACTGACGCAGACGGGAACGCCGCGCCGGCCGGCGGCGCCTGTGGCTACCAGTACGGCGCCGTTACCCCGACTCCTATCACCTCCACCCAGTCGATCCTGTGGAAGATCACGTGGACGGGCACGGATAACACTGGTGGCGAGATCCCGCAGCTGACGACCTCCACGTCGGGGCAGCTGAATGTGATGCAGATCCAGACGGTGGTGACTCGGTGACCGGCCCGGGTCCGCGGCTGATGCCGCAGCAGGCCCCGCCGAGCGCTATGAATAGTCATCGCGCCGGTGGGCTAACTACAGCCCCACTGTCCACCCGAACTCGGCCGAAGGGCTACGCGGCGCTGGCCGTGGCGTTGATCGTCGGCCTAGGCGCCTTGGGTTACTACTTCTACGCCAGCGCCGGGTCCAAGACGCCCGTCGTGGTGGCCACGCAGGACATCCCAGTGGGGCACGTGATCAGTCGCTCGGACTTGAGCACGGTCGAGGTCGCCGGCGGTGTCACGGCTGTTGCCGGCGATCACCTGTCGAGCTTGATCGGCCAGCACGCCGCCGTCGAGATTCTGCCGAACACGTTGGTGCAGCGCTCGATGGTGACCAGTGGTTCGACGTTGAAGTACGGCGAAGGTCTGGTCGGCGTCGCGGCCGCGCCCGGTCAGATTCCGTCCTCGGGGCTGAACCCGGGCGACAAGGTGGAGGTTCTGCAACTGCCGCAGAAGGGCGTCACGCCGTCCGCGGGATCGTCGGCCCCGTCGCCGGTGCTCGTACCGTCAGCAACGGTCTATGACGTGCGGGTGAACCCCACCTCATCGGGCGGGATGCTGCTGACGTTGATCGTGCCTTCGGATGACGCGTTTGGTGTGGCGCAGGCGAGCAACGCGGGCCAGATCGCGTTGGTCAAGGTCGGCGGGTAGCCGTGATCGTCGCAGTCGGCAGTGACAAGGGCTCGCCGGGGGCGACCACGTTGGCGACGGTGCTGGGCATGGTCTGGCCCGGCGAGCGGGTGGTGGGCGAGCTGGACCCGCGCGGTGCGGACCTTCCGTTTCGGCTGATGCACGTGAGTGGCCAGCACATGCCAGCGACACCGTCATTGGCGACTTTGGCGGTCGATGCCCGTCCGGGCGCGGTGCAGCCTCAGCTGCAGAACTACGCGCAACCAACGGTGCTGGGTGTGCCTGTCATCCGTGGCGAGGTGTCGACCCGGGCGGGGGCCCGAGTCGCGCCGCACCTGCCGTCGATCGCGCAGCTCGCAGCGTCCTGGAACGGAACAGTCATCGCGGACGTCGGCAGCCTGCAGCCGAGCAACCCCGCTCTCGTAGTGGCTAAGGCCGCCGCGGTAGTGCTTCTCGTCATGCGGGCCTCGACCGAGGGCCTGGGGCACCTGCGATCCCGGATCGAGGAACTTTCGGAGTACGTCGGTGATCCGCGTCGAGCCCGCACCTCGGTCGGGGTGGTGCTGGTCGCCGACTCCCGCGACGCCGGGGCCGCGGTCACGAGGACCCGGGCGTTGCTCGACAACATTGGTTCACCTGCGCCGGTGGTCGGAGTGTTCAGACACAACCCGGCAGCGGCCGCTGCGCTGTGGAGCGGCCCGCTGAGCAAGAAGATCGTCAGGGGTCCGCTGGCGCGATCGGGCGAGGAGCTAATCCGCCAGATGTGGCAGCTGTGGCCAGATGAACTGGGCCGGGCGACCTATAGGCCGCCGGCGCACACGGCGGTGATGTCATGAGTAGCGAGCGAGAACCGCTGGACCACCGACTGATCCAACAACTACAAGGACAGGTCGCGCAGGAGCTGAACCGGGAAGCCCAGCGCCGCGAGGCGCACGGCGAGCCGGAGCTGTCGCGCGCCGACGAGCAGCAGCTGGCGATCACGCTGATCGATCAGATGGTCGGCGACTACATGCAGCGGCAGCTGCGTGAGGGCGCGGACGTGCCGGTAGACCGGTCGTTCGATGAGCAGTTGGCCGGCGGGGTGTACTCCGCAATGTTCGGGGCCGGCGAGCTACAAGAGCTGCTCGACGACGAGCGGGTAGAGAACATCGACATCAACGGCTGCGATGAAGTGTGGGTGACCTACGCCGGGGAATCCGAGCCAGTACGGCACCGCCCGCTGGCGCCGACCGACGACGACCTGATCGCGATCATCCAGGGCCAGGCGGCCCACGCCGGCATCAACGCACGGCCCTGGACCCCGGCCACGCCACAACTGGATCTCCGCCTGGCCGACGGCTCCCGGTTGTCCGCGGTGATGACGGCGGGGGAGCGGCCGTCGGTATCGGTGCGGCGCAACCGCTACCCGCAGATGTTCCTGCCGAAGCTCGTCGAATTGGGCACGGTCGACGAGCGGGTCGCGACCTTCCTGCAAGCCGCGGTGCGCTCTCGAATGAACATCATGGTTGCTGGCAGCACCAACGCCGGCAAGACCACGCTTCTCCGCGCCCTGATCAACTGCATCGACGGCCACGAACGGTTGATCACCGTGGAGAAGGCGCTCGAGCTGGGGCTGCGCCGCCACCCCGACCTGCACCCCAACGTCGTGGAGTGGGAGATGGTGCTGCCCGACGCCGAGGGCCGCGGTGGCATCAGCATGGCGTCGCTCGTGCAGCGGTCGCTTCGACAAAACCCTTCCCGCGTGATCGTTGGCGAGGTTCTCGGCGACGAGATCGTCACGATGCTCAACGCGATGAGCCAGGGCAATGACGGCAGCCTCTCGACCATCCACGCTCGCAGCAGCGTCGCTGTCCTGGATCGCATCGCGTCCTATGCCGCGCAAGCGGAAAACCTGTCGTTCGAGGTCACCCATTCCCTCATCGCCGGCGCGATCGACTTCATCGTGTTCATCCGCCAGAACCCCTACATGGGCGGTCGCCGGACGGTCTCCGAGGTCCTGGAGGTGGCCGGCTTCGACGGTGATCGGGTGACGCACACCGACGTGTTCGTGTCCTCCGATGTCGACAGCCGCGCGGTGCGCAGCGAGTCCTCGATCAGCGAGGCGCGGCTCAAGCGGTTGGAGAGTGCCGGCTACAACGACCACGGCTTTTTCGGAGGCCCGTGATGTCGCCCACCCTCAACGGGCTCTTCGCCGGCCTGATCGCGGCTGGCTTCGGCGTAGGCCTAGTGCTGTTGGCCATCTTCATCCACGGCGTCACACCGCAACCAGCCAAGCCGCCGTCGCGCCTGTATCTGGCGGTGCAGGCGCTGCGGTCTCCGATGCTGTCCGGTCGCATCGCCGGCGGCGTCGTGGTCGGAATCCTGGCCCTCGTCCTAACCCGGTGGCCGGTGGCCGCCGTCGGGATCGCCGCCCTGGTGATCTTCTGGCCGCAGATGTTCGGTGGCCACCGGTTGGAGCAAACGCAGATCCTGCAGCTTGAGGCGCTGGTGATGTGGACTGAGTCGCTGCGAGACACGATCACTGCCCGCGCCAGCTTGGAGCAGGCCATCCCGGCCACGGCCGGCACCGCACCGGCCGCGATCCGCCCAGCACTTACCCGGCTGACCGGTCTAGTCCGGTCCCGGGTACCGCTCGACCGTGCGCTGCTGGCGCTGTCGGCCGAGCTGAACGACGGATCGGCCGACAAGGTGATCGGTTCGCTGATTCTCAACACCCGACAGCGCGGTACCGGTCTGGCGGCCGTGCTGACATCGCTGGCCACGGCCGCGCGGGAGGAGCTGGACCAGCGGCGGCGGGTCTCGGCCGGACGCGCCACGATGCGGCGCAGCGTGCAGATCGTCGTCGTCATCACCATCGCGTTCGCCGTGTTCCTGGTGCTGTTCAGCCGCACCTACGTCAAGCCCTATGGCTCGCCCGGTGGCCAGGTCGCGCTCGCTGTTGTCGTCGGGCTGTTCGCCGCCGCGTTCATATGGATGCGCAAGCTGGCCGGTGGTGAGCCGAATACGCCGTTCCTAAGCCGGGCCGAGTCCCGCATCGGTGACGCTGATCTGCGCGTCGTCGCCCACTTGACCGGGCTGAGCCCGGACCAGGCACAGGAGCTGACGACCAATCGGCCCGAGCCAGCCGGGCAGCAGCGATGATCGGCCTGACGCTGATCGGGTGCGCGATCGGCGCGGGAGTGTTCTTCCTGATCGTGCAGATCAGACCACCGCGACCTGATCCTTTGGTGATGCTGGCCCGGTTCGACCGAGCACAGACGGCCGCGGTCGTGCAGACCGATCCCAGCCCGGCCAAGTCGGCCGCAGGAGCTGAGACCCGGCTCGGGCGGTGGGTCAGCATGGAGCTGGCACGACGGGGGATCGCGTACACGTCGTTGCGACAGGACCTGGCCCTCAACGGCCAGTCCTTCGACGCGACGATGGGCCGGAAAGTCGTGGTTGGCGTGGGGGGCTTCCTGATCGGCCTGATCATCACGGTCTTCCTGGGGGTGGCCGGGCTGCATCTGCCGATCGGAGTTCCGGTGGTGGTGGCCCTGATGTTCGCCGCCGGGTTCTTCTTCATCCCCGACTTCGACGCCCGCACCGCCGCCGGCCGCCGGCGTAAAGAGTTCAAGCGAGCCCTCGGCGCGTACCTGGACTGGGTGTCGCTGCAGATGTCCGGTAAGGCCGCCGCCGAGCAAGCCCTGCCGGAGGCGGCCAAGATCGGCAGCGGCTGGCCGCTCGCGCTGATCCGGCACACGGTGACGAACGCGACCCGATCCGGGCAGGACGTGTGGATCGCCCTTACAGACCTGGGCGACCGTATCGGTGTCGTGCAGCTGCGCGAGCTCGGGACCCTCGTGCAGCTCGTCGCCCACGACGGCGCCCAGGTCCGGGACACCCTCGCCGCTCGCGCGTCGAGCCTGCGGACTGAGGAGCTGGCCGACGCCGAAGGCACGGCCGGTAAACGGGATCAGTCGATGTTGATGGCCCAGATCCTGCTCGGCGTGGGGTTCGCCGTGTTCCTCGGCTATCCGGCCGTCGTCAGCTTCATGCGCATCTGAGCGCATGCAGACCACTCCTACCGATCACGAAGGGACTTCGGATATGACAGCAGCAGAGGTACAGATCCGGATGTTGGTCGCCTGGACGATGACTCGTGTCCGCGCGTTGCACGACGAGGACTCCGAGCGTGGCGACGGCATCCTCGTCTGGGTCGTGATGACGGCGATCCTGGTGGCAGCCGCGATCGCCATCGTCGCGATCATCGTCAACAAAGCCACGCAAAAGGCCAACGACACCAACACCCAATAGCGACAGCTGCTCCGAGTCTCTCGTGGTCGGTGGTGTAGTCCGTCGGGCCGGTGTCGCTGTGCGGCACCGGCATCGGTTGCTGCGCGAGGAGCCGGACCGCGGCTACTCCGTGCTCGAAGCGTCGATCACCCTGCCGATCATCTTCTTCCTGCTGATGATCATCGTGCAGTGGGCGATCGTCTGGCACGCCCGCAACATCGCCCAGGCCGCCGCGCAGGAATCACTGCGCACGGCCGAGAGCTACCAGTCCAGCGCGGCCGCCGGCCAACAGGACGGCGACACCTACCTGGCCCAGGTCGCGCCGCACGTGCTCGGGCCAGGTTGCGTCAACGTCACCCGGTCGGCCACGACCGTGACCGTGCACGTGCACTGCAAGGTGACGAGCGTGATCCCGTTCGGCGACTTCTCCGTCGACGAGACGGTCAGCGGACCCATCGAGACCTACGTGAATGCGCCATGATCACGCCGGTTCACCAATCCCGAAGCCGCCGAGTGCTGACCGCCATCTGGGAACGTAGGCGCCTGGTCGACGGTGACCGTGGCGCGTTCGCCGCGCTCGAGCTGGCGATCCTCGTCCCCTTCATCATCGTGATGATGCTGCTCGTCGTCGGCTTCGGCCGAGTCGAGCGTGGCCGCCAACTCATCGACCAGGCTGCGCAGGCCGCATCGCGGGCCGCGTCGTTGTCCACCTCGCCGCTCGCGGCGGAGACGGCTGGGCAGCAGGCCGCCGAGCAAACCCTCAGTGACGGCGGCCTGAGTTGCGCCAGCATGAATGTCCACATCGATACGTCGGCCTTCTACGCCGGCGGCCAGGTGACCGCCCACCTCTCCTGCGACACGCACCTCAGCGACCTCGCGATGGCAGGGCTGCCCGGCTCCACCACGTTGACGGCAGATTCGACCTCGCCGCTTGAGCAGTACCGACAGCTCGGCGGATAGGGGAACCGAAGGATGACCAGACTCCTGAACGCCGTGCGGGCCCGGTTACGGCATGTCGACGACGCGGCTGGCGAACGCGGCTCTATCGCGCTGTACTTCGCCATCATCACTCTGGCCGCGCTGGTGATGGCCGGGTTCGTCATCGACGGCGGCGCCGCGTTAGCCACTCGCGAACGCGCCGCCGATCTGGCCACCCAAGCGGCCCGCGCCGGCGCAGACGCGTTGACACCCGCGTCCTTGCGGGGGCAACCGTCGGGCCTGCAAGCCAACCCTGCAGCCGCCCAAGCGGCCGCGGACCGGCTCCTGCAGGCCGCCGGCGCCAGCGGCATCGTCACGGTGTCCGGTGACCAGGTGACGGTGAAGGTCACCGTGCACCGCAGCGCCGTGATCTTGTCCGCCGTCGGCCTCAACGACATCTCGCAGACGGCGTCGGCAAGTGCGACCGCGATCTACGGCGGCACAACCCAGGACGGAGGATGAGCACGATGATGCGTCGAGTTCGTGGCGTGATCGGGCTGGTGCTGCTGCTGGCGCTGGCGGTCGGGTTGCCGTGGGCGCTCGCGTCCACGATCGGCAACCCGCTGGATCAGTGGTCCTCCATCAAAGCCGGCGACATGTCCGACCAGGACGTCATCGCGATCATGGCCGCCATCGCCTACCTGGCGTGGGCCAGCTTCGCGCTGGCCCTGGCTGTCGAACTCGGCGCGACACTGACCGCAGCCGTCACCCGCCGACCGCGGCGAGAGTTCCGCCTGCCCCTGCTCGGCCTGCAGCAGGACCTTGCCCGCACACTCATCGCGGCCGTGCTGCTGCTCGCACCGGCCGTCATCAGCGTGGTCGGCCCAGCGACATCAGCGTTCGCGGCGAGCTCCCCGCCGGCGGCCACGAGCACCTACACCGCACCCACCCATCAGGCGCCGAGCGCGGCACCCTCGTCGTCGCCGGGCACCGACGACACGCGGCCGGTGGTGCCGTCCTCAGCCGCGCAGCGCCAGCTGACGAGCACGGTGACGACGGATCGCTACCTGATCCCGCAGCAGGGCGGGATGCGCAGCTACTGGGCGCTGGCCGAGCACTACCTCGGCGACGGGCAGCGCTGGCCGGAGATCTGGAAGCTCAACGAGGGGCACACTCAGTCCGACGGATCGGTGATGGAGTCCCCGAACCTGCTGCGCCGCGGATGGACAGTCATCGTGCCCGTGCCCGTGCCCGTGGCCGAGACGACCAGTCCCGCCGCCGCGCAGGCAGATCAGCACGAGGTGACTGTGCATGCCGGCGACACCCTGTCCGGACTGGCCGAGCAGGACGGGGTGACGGACTGGTCGACGGTGTGGCCGACCAACCAAGACCGAGCCGAACCGGGCGGCGCGCACTTCACCGACCCGAACCTCATCCGCCCAGGCTGGACGATCAGCCTTCCAGGGCCGGCCACCGCGACGTCCCCGGGCAACACCACGGCGCCGCAGCCACCGACCACGCCGGCCCAGCCACCGACGCGCACGACGCCTACCCCGCAGAATCCGACTCCGCCCACGACGCCCCAGCAGCCGAGCACACCGGCGCAGCCGGCCACGCCCGCTCCGACACCCGCGGCCCAGCCAGCTCCCACTGCTCGGCCGGCCCATTCGGCCAGTCACAGCAGCTCGTCGCAGGTCGTGACGGTGGCGGTGTGGGCCGCCTCCCTGTCGGCCGGCGCCGGTCTGCTGGCCAGCGGCCTGTTCCTGGCACTGCGCCGCTACCGGCGCCGCCAGTTCCGTCACCGCGGCGCGGGACGGGCCATCGCCGGCCCAGCCCCGAAGCACGTGCCGCTGGAGAAGGTGCTGATCACCGACGGCTCGGCCGGCGTCCGCGACGTCGACTTCATCGACCGCGCGTTACGCGGCCTATCGAGCTCCCTGGCGGCCGCGGCCGGGCGGCTACCGGCCGTCATCGCAGCCCGACTCACCGAGCAGACCCTCGATCTGGTGCTGGCTGAACCGCAGATTGAGGCCCCGCCGCCGCCGTGGGTCACGGCCTCGCCGACAAGCTGGGTGATCGAGAAGTCGGCGCAGCTGCCCATCGTCGACGCCTACGACGAGATCCCCGCCGCGCCCTACCCGACGCTGGTGAGCGTCGGATACACCGCGGCGGGGGAGGAGTGGCTGGTCGACCTCGAGCAGAGCGGCGCACTGCTCGTCGACGGGGACCGGGAGCGGAGCCTGGACCTGACCCGATTCGTCGCGGCCGAGTTGGCGCACAATGTGTGGTCCGATCACCTCACGGTGACGCTGGCCGGCCAACTCGGCGCGGATCTCGTCGAGCTCAACCCGTCCCGCCTGATCTATACCGACGACATCCCGGCTGCGGCCGCGATAGCCACCAACGACGTGCGAGCCAACCGCGACGTGGCCGACGGCGAGCTCCTCGACGTCTTGCACGGACGACTGCACGGCGTCAGCGGCGACACCTGGATGCCGCAGGTGCTGCTGCTGTCGCCAGCCCCCTCCGATTCAACTGGGTCCGACCCGGCCGACGACGCCGCGATCGAGGCGCTGCTCGACACCCTGGACGAGCGGGCCTCACGCACGGCAGTGGCCGTCGTGCTGCTGCCCCACGCCGGCTCCGCGCCAACGTCGACCGGCCTGCAGCTGCACGTCGACGCCGCCGGGACACTAACGATCCCGGAATTGAGCGTGACCGCAACGGCCCAGCAGCTGCCCGCCGATCAGGCCTTCGAGCTGGGGATGTACCTCGCCGCGGTTCGTGACAGCGCAGCCGATGTACCCATGCCGGCGGCCGAGGCCGAGGACGGC
>Ga0105237_10007831_pt1 | contig 11648 bp, 11 predicted proteins | sample KBSC24metaG_FD_81520 | JGI IMG/M metagenome (GOLD analysis project Ga0105237, IMG submission 81520) | Corn rhizosphere microbial communities from Kellogg Biological Station, Michigan, USA - KBS C2-4 metaG | ecosystem: Host-associated > Plants > Roots > Rhizosphere > Soil | place: Michigan, USA... | reverse complement strand
CGAACCCGTGAACACGACTTTGTTTTGACCCGCGAGCAGCATCTCCTTGATGTGGATGATGCCGTCGCCGAGTTTGTAACGCATGGGAATGCCAGCCGCCTTGAACTTGTCGAGCAAAGGCTGGTTCATCGGAAACTTCAAATTTCCGCGCGGCTCGACGATCAATCTGACCGGCACGCCTGCGTTGTGTCTGGCGATGACCTCGTCGGTGAGTCCCGGCAGCTCGATCATGTAAAAGGCCATGTCGATGCCGACGGTCTCTTTGCGGACGAGATCCAGAATCTGCGCGTAGCAGTTTTCAAACGATGGGTCGCAGAGCCGCTCCTGAGCAGGCGAGCTCTGGCACGTGAGGAAAATAAATCCAATAATCAACCAGAAACTGTGCCCAAAGCGGAGTCGTGTCATAACGGTGATACTCTGCGATTCCGATTCGTGATGGAACTGAAAGACTTTAATCGCGGGCGATTGAAAAAGTCTTGCAACACTATTTCGAAAAAGTTTGGAAATGATAACCGGAACCGCCGGAATTGTGGAATGAACGGGCCACAAAAGGTACAAAATTTGTGCATCTTTGTGCATTCTGAGGCACCATCACTGTCCAGAGTGAGCGGTTCGGAAGTTGCTGAACACGGATCGAAGGAGACCCTACACAGATGCCTGCCTACACGAAATTCACACCGACTATGGTCCTGCTATTGTTCGTGACGTTTGCCTGCGTGAACGCGCAGGAAGTTTCCCCCCAACCGAGCTGGACGCCACCGCCGTCACGACAGGCCAAGGCGCCGTTTGCTCCGAAGCCACTCGCAGGCAACAATATTTTCAGAGGCGAAGGCGAGGTCTGGCTCGCTGACGCTGTCGAGAGACTGTCACCGTCCAGAGGCATCGATGAAAAAGCCGTAGTTGAATACGTTGCCCTGGTCGGCAACAATGTCGCTGCACACTCCGTCGCGCCAAAGAAGCAGTATCAATTCATCGTCACGACTGAATGGCAACCGGATGCGATGACAGCGGGCGGCGGCCGCATTTACATAAGCCAGGGAATGCTTCTGAAACTCGAATCTGAAGATGAACTGGCGGGCGTGTTGGCCCATGAGATTGCGCATGACGCATTCGCACACGCAGCGAAAACTGTCACTCGACAAATGTTCTGGTTAACGGGTACCAGGAAGGTCAGCACACGTGCGGCGGTAGAGGCGGCGGTGAACAAGTTGTTGAATGAATACGAGAAGAAGCCGCTGGCTACGATTACCGAAAACGTGCTCGGCTTTTCTCGGTTTGATGAGCTCGAAGCAGACCGAGCGGCTTTCTACAACACGTACAAAGCCGGCTATAACCCGCACGCGCTAACTATTGTCTTGAAGCGGTTGGCCCGAGATGAAGAGAATGACGTGGGAACAAGTGAGTATCGTACATACCAGCTAATGATGCTACTGTTCGGTACTCACCCTCCTACTGCGCAACGTTCGCTCGCGCTTTCATGGGAAGCGAACTTCGTGAAGATGCCGCCGCAGAACTCTCAGTTTGCCAACCCGGCTTTTACTGACATGAAATCGAGAATCAAAGCTCTTTGGGAGCACGACTGAATGAATGACGAACCTATCGCTCTTGAAGCGTATGAGATCCTCGCCGAGGCATATGCATCGGTCATCGATACGAAACCGCACAACGCGTATTACGAGCGCCCTGCTACTCTTTCGCTCTTGCCGGAAGTCGGAGGAATGAGAGTTCTCGATGCAGCGTGTGGTCCAGGTGTGTATGCCGAATGGTTGGTGTCGCGCGGCGCAGAGGTAGTCGGGGCGGATGTGAGTCCGAAGATGGTCGAATTAGCCAGGAGACGTCTTGGTCCAACAGTCAACGTTTACCATGCAGACTTGACCAGGCCTCTCACGTTTCTCGACGGTGAATCATTCGATATCGTGTTGAGTCCACTCACGATGAATTACATAAAGGACTGGCAGCCGGTGTTCAGAGAGTTTCACAGGTTGCTGCGACCCGGCGGGTATTTTGTTTTCTCCGTTACGCATCCATCGTTCGACTACGTCTATTTTAAATCGAGCAATTATTTTGAGACGGAGCTGGTGTGCAGTGAGTGGAGAGGGTTTGAGACAGTGACGGTGAACATGCCCACGTTCCGGCGCTCGCTGGAGGCGACTCTTAATCCGATCATGGAAGCAGGCTTTCGCCTGGAGAAAATTCTCGAGCCCAGGCCGACAGACGAGTTCAAGAAAGCCGACCCGGGCGATTACGAGAAGTTGTTGGCGCAACCGATCTTCCTGTGCATCCGCGCGAGGAAGTAATGCTGCACCTACTTTAGCCTCAAGAGTCGAAAGTCATTGTTGGATACGGTCAGTACCGTAACGCGGTAGCGTCGGGAGGTACGTGAGCCTCTCAAATTTGCCAGGAATATCGTATGTTCGAGAACTGACCCGACGCTACCGCGTTACGGTACTGACCGTATCCAAGCCTGAATCCTGACTTTTGAGGCAAATCGCGAAAGCCGTTGGAAACGGTTTGTATCAGTGCCTCTCGTCCAGCACCGGGCTAAAGCCCGGTGAGAATGAGACCAGCTCTTACGGCGAGGCTTTCTTACGTTGGAGCACGTTGCACGCTTCGACAACCGTCGTCGGATCGATTGCGACGTTTCCTTCGTCAATGTGCTGAATAATGCCTTCTTTATCGATTAAGAAGGTGGCACGATTTCCGAAGCCCTGCTCCTCGTTGAAGACACCGTAATCCTTAACCGCGGTGCGCTTGAAATCGCTGAGTATTGGAAACGTAACCCCAAGCTGCTTTGCAAACTCTCTGTTGGCAGGAACACTGTCGACACTCATTCCGAAAACCTGAGTATCGGTTGACTCGAATTTGGCGATATCAGCCTGATACGCCTTCAATTCCTTCGTTCAACCACCAGTGAATGCCAGCACATAAATCGCCAGCACAACGTTTTTCTTGCCTTTGAAGTCGCTCAGCTTGTAGGTCTTTCCGTCAGTCGCGCGCAGCGAGAACTCCGGCGCGGGGTCACCGACCTTCAAGTGTGTTTTGGGTGGAGTTGGTTGTTGGGCCAGTGCGACGCCGCCGAGCGCGGCGAGCAGCACGAGGGACATTAAGAATCGAAGATACATGTTTGGTTCCTTGCCATTAGAGTTTGGAGTAGGTCGTTGCGAGTTGAATCTATGCACAAAGTGCTAGTGAGTCAAGACGATTTACAACTGCATGGTGGTTTTCGTGGTGGCTTCTCGCGTTTATACATGAGAGCAGCTATTCGCTGTCCTTGATTTAGAGTTCGTGGTTTTGAACTCGAGACACCCAGTGATTAGTAAGCCGCAGAAAGGGGTTTACTCATGTCCTCAAACTCACCATTCACATCCCTGCCAATTATCACAGGCGATTCAAACTCATTACAAAAAACTCCGAATAGTGAGCCAGGACTGATCAAACTCAAAAGGGAGCTTTTAAAGCTCTACTGAGTCGCTGGTAAATTTCAAACAAAATACAACTTAAAGGAGAAACGTTATGAGTTACGCATTTGGACCTTCAGGCGGTGTTGGTGGCAATCCTTACTCTGCTCCTGTGCCCACGACCGGTAACTCACCCTGGACCATTTCCGGAGTGCAAGGCAGAAGCGGGAGTCGGATTGATCAGATTGAAATTGTATGGAGCAGTAAGAGTGGCTCACAATCGTCAGACCAGTTCGGCGGCGATGGTGGAGATCCCTTCACTTTCAACATCCCGAGTGGCGATTACCTGGCGCTGATATCAGGTAGCGTTGGAGTAAATAGCGGTTCCGTAGTGCTTTTCTCACTCCAATTCTTCACAGTGAACGGCAATAAGTCGCCGGTGTTCGGCTCGGCAACCTCCACCCCGTTCACTTTTTCATGCCCTCCGGGCTATATGATTTCAGGAATATTCGGCCGGTCAGGCAGTGCTGTTGACGCTTTGGGCGTCTACCTTGACCCAATCCCAACATAAACATCGACCGGGAGCAGGAGCAGTGGACAGTGCTGCTCCTGCTGCCGACCGCCTTGCCTTAATGATGTCCTTTACATATGCTTCCATGGTCCACTCACATGAGAAGCAGCGTTCACATGTTGGTAGCGTCGTTGTTCGTAGCTACTCTCGTGTGTGTCGAGGCAATGGGCCAACAGCCTCGTGCCTATCCTCCATACACATTGGTGACTCGTTATACCCAATACGATGTGAACGGCGAGACTGTCCGTGTCTCGACAAACACGCGCTATCAGTCTTCCAGCGGCGACTGGCGCTCGGTCGGTAAGGTCGGCAGTGGTGAACAAGCAACTCTTTATCGGAGAGGCGAAGGTGTATACCAGTCAGACTCGAGAACAAGCCGCATCATAAAGAGCATGGAGCACGCACCGGGTTGTCCGTTGCGCACCGGCGAAGACCTGCGTCGCGATCCGAAGTTTGTTCGTACTGAAGAGATCCTCGGCTTTACGGCCTATGTCTGGATTGAGAGTCCGGCAAAGGACATGGTAGTCGAGCACTACTACGTCCCGGAGCTTGGCGGGGGCACGCCTTTCAAACAAGTAACGACATACAAGAATGGGCCGAAGTTTGTAAGCGAACCAATCAGCGTAACGCTCGGTGAACCTGCCGCGAGCGACGTTACTGGACCAGACTATTTGCTCGTCGAGCAGGAGCCGGTGTTCCTCAAAAACATCGGTGAGCATCTACTTTCGAAACCCGATCCCGGTTATCCGACAGAGGCTCTCGTCCACGGATGGTCCGGAGTTGTCGGAGTGATAGTTACGGTTGACCAAACGGGCGCGGTAGTCACCGTGAGTGCTTTGGCCGGATTCGCCCCGGACTCTTTGCGTGACGCTGCGATGGACGCTGCATACAAAGCATCATTCAAGCCCGTACTTGTAGACGGCCGCGCGGTCGTTTCGAAGGGAATCATCGAGTACCGGTTTACCCTGCCGAAGTAAGGCCACAAAAGCACACAAGAATAAATCTGCCTCTTTCATTCAAGCTTTAGCTTGGGGGAACACCGTTCGCGGTCGTTTCGAAGGGAATCATCGAGTACCGGTTTACCATGCCGAAATAAGGCCACAAAAACACACAAGAATGAATCTGCCTCTTTCATTCTCCCCAAGCTTTAGCTTGGGGAAACACCGCTCGAGAATCATTCGAAAACCATTTAAATGGTTTTCAGGCGGATACGGGCACTGGGCCCCCAAGCTAAAGCTTGGGGAGAATGAGAAGAGCAGCTTGACGGTCCGACCCGACGCTAGCGCGTTACGATACTGACCTCATCCAAGCTGGAAGCACAACTGATTAGAGCACTGGGTTTCTGAGCGGCGAAGCGAACGGGCGCAAAGTGTGACTGTTAGTGAGTTTTCCGTCTCGCTCCGCGGTGAGATACATTTCACGAAGCCATACGCCACGCCCATCCTTCATCAGATCAATGAGAGCGATATTGTTGTCAAAGAAGAAATCTCCCGATTCGAACGGAACATAACCAAAGTCGAGTCCCTCAAAACTGCCCTGGCGTGCCTGGGCCCCCAAACGCTCAACCAGTGTGCGTTTAGTTCCAGTGATCGGATTTTGCAACGATGACCCAACGAACTGAAGCACCGGCGGATATCGATTGGTATTCTTCAACCTGCTGCCGCTCGGTCTTGCCGCCATGTTGAATGCGGAATGTACATCGCCTGTCAAGAATATCAACGTGCGATTCTGACCTTCGAGCCGGCGGGCCAGCTCGACAATTTGAGAATACGAGCGGAGGAAGACGGGCCAAAACTCCAGATCGGGCAGGTCACGCAACAGTTTTTCACGAGTCGAAGCCGACAAAACATTCCTCGCGACTAAGGCGACACCAGCGCCGAGAATACGGCCTAACAGACTAGGGCTGTCATTGCCGCGTCCCAAACGAAACGCCGCACCCGCCACTGCGATAAGCGGCCAGACAAGAAATGGACCAGGTGTAACGACAAATCCCCACGGGGCAGTTCGCTGTAGTGGTTCAGTCAGCCATTGCAGTTGTGTGGAGCTCATGATCTGAGCCGAGCGTTGAGCCTCGAAGTTTGCACCGGAGGGAATAACTCTTTCGGTCCTGGTGTCTGCTACTCGAAGTGGAAACGGAGTGTGAATTTCGTAGTACCAATGCAGCGTTTGTGGAGACTCGATCGACGTGTTCAAAAGTTGACTCAGCAGCGGCCATGCATCAAAACCTGAGCTTGCGGCTTCTCTGAGTATGTTGTGCCTGGGATCGTCCTTCAACACTTCGGGATCGAGATTGGCCCAGCCTTGATAGATCCAGTAGGCCCCGAGTGCTGCCACCATCGCGTTTCGCCATGGCCCACGTCGTGCCTGTTGTTGCCACGCAAGAGTAATGTTCCAATCATCCGTGAACTCATGATCGTCGAGCATCATAAACGTCGGCAGGTTAGCCAACACTTGTTCGACGCCGCTAAACTTCCACGACGACGCATAGACAATCGCATATTCTTCGAAGTCTGTTGGATGAACGCCTCGACGTCCTGCCCGCTCGCTGGTCGGATGAAGATTTGATAACGAAGGCAGGCGCTGTGGATTACCTGAACGTCGTCTCTTTTCCAGAATTCGCTCTATGATGAAGTCGTCGCACTCGTCTGCATAGATTTGATCTCCCGTCAACAACAGGAAACGCGGCCAATCCCTCTCTCGCTGACGGCTGTTGGCCGCAAGCCAGTCTGCAAACAGGTCAAGTATGTCTGGTCCGGGACCACCGCCTTTACTTTCGTCAGCATGACGAGCCTTGCGGCAGGAAGCGTGTGCGAAGCGATAGTTGCTGGTCCATCCACGATCGTCGAGCGTGCGAAAAAGTAATCCCCTCAAACCCGCTAAGCGATGTTCGGCGAGTTGAGCGGTCGCGCCATCGGCGTGAACAACGCCGCGCCAGGTGTACCATGCGCCGGGCCGAAGTCCCGTGGCGGTGACCATCGCATAGTGTCGCTGGTCCACCTGAACTGTCCTGGCCTCAGCGGTGTGCCAGTCGTTGGTTCCTTCCAACGCATACTGAATCCTCACGACACAAGGCCGGTCGAGTTCAGCCCAGAAGTTCGCACCCGTAGACCAGACGCCGCGAACATATGGGCCCAGCACTGCGCTTATCGGCATTTGATTCCTGCCTTATGGCACAGGCGGAGTTGGTGGTGGTGGCGGGAGTGCAGGCACATCGGGAAGCGTGCACGTGCCGGGCACCGCCTCAATGTGACCGCCGTCGATGGGTAGTTCGATTTCGACGCACGTAGGCGGCGGCGGAGGAGGCTGCTCGCGGCCAAATATCGTGTCGAGCAATGCAACGAGCTCGGCCGCGAGAGGACTTGAAGCTGCTGACACTGCGTTATAGAGTGCGGCTATTACCTCCAAAGAATAATTGGCTTCGATGATTACCGTGTTGTCACGCAGAGATATGCTGCCGGGCGGGACCAGCGCTCGTATCAACGAAGTTTCGATCGGAATAGCGTTTTGCGAGAATGCAAATGCGAGCCAGTTTTGAACTTCATTCGCGAATAGAGTTGGACCGAGTTGCCGAGCGGACCAATGTAGAAACGCCTGGCCGTAATAGCTCGCGTAACGGCTAAGATGACGCAGCAGCGACTCGGCAAGTCTGGTCCGTCCCTCACGCTCCACACGTTCCTGCTCTTCCGCCGATCGACGCATGATAAGAGGCGCTACAAAGTCGTCGTAATACGCCCTGAAGCCCGGCAGCCGGCGAAAGATTTCGGCAAAGTCTTCACCACCCGAGGACTTGTAAGCGTCGCTTCGTGAATCGGGTGGAACAGAGACCCACCATATGTCAATAGCCTTCGCAGCCGCCGAAGCCATTGCGATCGCCTCTTCGTCGAAGTCTGATCGCAAGTGAAGGTCCAACCATTTTTGGTAGAGGACATACATGATCATGTAAAGATCAAGCGCGCCCTTATTCTTGGCCTCAATCACTCCGACGTCGCCGCTAATCGGTACCTCGAACGGAATGCCCAGAATCTCGATCTCTTTGGTTGGTTGCGCGAAGAATGAGTTCCTGAGCCGCTGAAACTCGACGTTGTCGGTGTCGTCGTCATCCAGGGGCAGGAGCCGTGTGAGATCTGTCGACAGGAAATCTTCGAACAATATTGAGAGTGCCTTCTTCGCTTCGTCGACAGCCGCCGATTGCGACGAACCATTAGCCTCGGCCATTTCACGGAGGCCGAGTAATGCGTCGTCGAGCTTTGAACGCAGTTGGGAGTCGAGTAAAGCGAGTGCAAGAAAATCTCTATTCGCGAGCGCAAATGCCGTCATCGTGGTGTCGGAACCGTCCAACGCGTCGACTGCGAGTGTGAGGCACAATCGCACGGCTGACCGAGTTGTACTGATGCGATATTTTTTGAAGACGGAAAAGACCTTCAGCAATAACGAGCGATCCATGTATGGATTTCGAAAGCGACGAACGTTACGTTCAGAGACAACGGTTTCTCGCACTCCGCGTACTTCCACCTTTGACTGCGTACGAACTGTCTCCGCGGCGCGAGAAACTGTGTCGCGAAGAGTCTGCATCGTTCGTGAGGACGCGTTGGAGAATTGAGCACTGGCTTCGCTGCTGGTGTCGCCGCCGCCAAAATTCAGCCACAGGAAGGTTAGCCCGAGACGATAATACGAACTCGAGCTCTGGCTCCATGCGCCGTCAGACGCAGCGGTCTGCATAACCGACTGTATCTCTTTAACTGATTTTGTTGTTTCTGTAGTTTCGTCAACTTGCTGGCCTCCGGCCAGGGACCGATCGAAACGCGTTGTGAGAGTGTTGCGCAGTTCTACTTCGACCTCTTCCGCCGGCGCGAGACCACGCACGGCCTCGAGGTCACCGATTCTCACTCCAGTGACAAACCAGCTCTGAGTGTAATGGGAACACACGCCAAAACGTGCGACGACGCGCGTGAGATTCATCCCGAGAAGTGTCGGGCCGAAACGAAACGTAATTGCGTGGGGAAGGATCGGTGGAAATGGTCCGATGACGATGACGGTTTCGGTGGCGGGGATGTCGGTACCTTGAAGATAGTTTTCCTCTGTGAAGTATGAATTGTAAACAGCGCCGCCTTCCGTCGGAAGCTTATCGCATGGCGCGAAGTCGAAGGGCGGAGGGTTCTCCGGGCACGGGCCAGGTTCAGGCTCACCCAGTCCTGGCTGGTTGATGGCTTGAACATTAATTTGTTCAGGCACGCCTGGCTTGACCACGCGCCTGAGCTTCTCGATGAGATCGGCCGGCCTGGGCGGTTTGATTGGCGTCGACACCACAACCGCGGTCTTTATGTTTTCCTGAATCGTTGGAGACTGTTTGATGACTTTCGGAGCAAAAGGAAGTCGTCGGCTCGCCATGATTAAGCTCCCTTGTGTGCGCTCGCTATTGCGCGGCGAAGTTCGGCAGTGACGGTCGAGGCTGAACGCGCTGCTTCGGCAGCAGCGACGGGTGTACCGTCGACTGCCGTCATTAGAATGCGGTGCCTGCTCACGTCGCGTTGGAGTGACGGTCCATCTTGAGTGCGTTTTGCCTGCCGGGGGCAACAGCAAATGTCCAATCGTTGGAGCGACAGTTTGTCGCCGGTATATGTCGCAGAGATTTCGCGACTGCGAAGATGGACCATCACGTCAGCTTCGATTTGTCCACTTTGAAGACGAGCATCGACGATCGGCGCATCGGCCCAATAACGAGAACGTGCGGTGCCTTCGACTGCCAGTGTCCCATCGTCACGGACGGCCAACGACGGCGGATTAGCCAGCACGGCAGTTCGAACGTGGACTTCGTGTCCCGCTGCGGGGTCAAGAACCCATCCGTCTGGAGGTGTGTAGACAAGCGTGCGTGTGACTTCCTCGACATGTTGGAGGACGTCGGGTTTTTCTGTGGCTTGCGCGAACACCTGATACGGAAATGTCTGGATGGCCGCTTCAGGTTCACTTTCTCGTCTTTGTGCCGACAGTCGAGCGCGATCGAGTGTCAAGCCAATGCACGGAAAGGGAGCTTCCGTTGGGCGGCTCAAGCCGATGTAAACGATGTAAGTACCATCCAGCGTTTCGTTAGTGTCCTGAAAGACGAGCGCCGGAGGGGAAAGCATGAAACTGGCGCGACGTGTGGTGCGGAAGAGTGGTTCGAAGCGCGGGCCTGTGACTTCGGGATCGGGTGGTGACCACTGTAGGTGCTTGAGATCGATAAAGTCTGCGGCGGAAGCCGTTTTACCAGTCGCGTCGGAGAGCATTATATCGAGAATGGCGCCGACAGAAAGTTCGAGGGCGCGGCTGCCCGAAGCGTCTGGTAAGCCCAGGGGTGGTCCCGATTCGAATAGCGCTACGGTAACGCGAATGATCGACAGCACACATTCCTTTGGTCCGTATTCATCCTCCGGAAGATCGAGCCGTTCGATCTCAACGGAAGTACGCCACGGCGGGGTAGTGTCGCCATTGCAAGGTCCGCCCTGATCCTCAGGGCTAGTACAGACGACTTGCCATGAACGGCAGGCAGACGGAGTAGTTGAAGCGTCTTGACAGGCCTCTTCATCCGATTTGTGCATGTTTGGTCCTTTTAAGGAGGGGGAGGAGCGCAAACAAATATCACGCCGAGGACTAGTCGGTCAACGAAAAGATCACTGCAATCCGCTTTAGAGTCGTCGCTTCCACTCTCGGTCGTGTCTCGCAGCGTGTAAAACTGCGGCGACTACCACTATCTTCTCCTGTTCAAGTGCTTCATAAAATGACTCGATAGGGAAAGCTCTTTGGATAGCGCCATCGAATGTTCTTACGAGGATGACGACGACAATGGAGCAAAGGGTTAATGGCGAGTTCGTCGAGTACGGCCAGGAATTCTTCCACAAACCTGTCACCGAGACCCTCGCGACGGCTGTCATATCACGCAGCGATCTCGATAACGTCGTTCTCTGCTTCAGGTCGTGAGAAAACCTGCCAATTCATCGCTTCGTTCGTGATCGAAGACGTTCCTTTAGTGTTTCCAAGGGCAAAGAAGATGTGGGATTCGAGTGATGGTCGGCCAAACGAGATTCCACCAGAGTCTCGTCAGAGTCGGACAATGGAGGCTCATCCAACTCGATCACGCGCCGAACGAGAAGCTGACGTTCTTCGAACGTGAAAGCCGGTAGCGCGTCAAGAATCTGAGATAGACTCATACCGAGAGTTTAACCTTCCAACTTGGATTTCTCAATGCACAATTGAGATGCGCGGGTGGAGCATTGCTCCGGTGAAGGTCCGCGGTTTATCTTAGGTTCCCCGAAGCGTGTCCGAGAGACATCACACTACATGCGATTGTTCAATCAGTTCCCGATAGCTTTGTTGCTGACAGGGACGCAAACTCGTCTTCTTTATCTCCGACGGTTTCTTATCGCTGGGCGGGCCGCTCGGCGACAGCCTGTCAAATAAAATCAAACGAGTTACAGACGCCGCACAACGCGCGAATGCAGTCGTTTATTCGATTGACGCGAGAGGACTGGTCTCAGGCGCGCTCGATGCCACCAATAACGTTGTGTCGGATGCAAACGGGCGCATGGCAACACTCGCCACGACTGAAATACTTGCGACTCAGGATGCGCTTAATGCACTCGCGGCGGACACCGGCGGACGCGCGCTGCGCAATCAGAACTACTTCGAGGGCTGGGTAGAAAAGG
>Ga0105237_10007830_pt1 | contig 11648 bp, 10 predicted proteins | sample KBSC24metaG_FD_81520 | JGI IMG/M metagenome (GOLD analysis project Ga0105237, IMG submission 81520) | Corn rhizosphere microbial communities from Kellogg Biological Station, Michigan, USA - KBS C2-4 metaG | ecosystem: Host-associated > Plants > Roots > Rhizosphere > Soil | place: Michigan, USA... | reverse complement strand
TGGCGGCTTCTGGCACGGGGCGGCGTGGACCTTTGTCGCCTGGGGCCTTTTGCATGGCGTTTATCTAGCCATCAACCACGCGTGGCGGGGCGGACGGGAGAAGCTTGGCTGGGGCACGGGCTTCGGCGCTGTTGGGAGACTTGTAGGAACATTGGTCACATTCACATCCGTGGCGGTTGCCTGGGTGTTCTTTCGTGCCGAGGATTTTGGTTCGGCCGCCGTCATGCTCAAAGCGATGACCGGGGCAGGCGGTATTGGAGCGGTGGACGTTCGCTGGGCGGCGATCGCGGCGTTGCTGGCTTTCGTGTGGCTTCTGCCGAATTCGCAGGCGCTGCTTGGCGCGTGGCGGCCGGCCATCGGTGAACGAAACCCAGCCAGACTTCCGGCCTGGCTGCGCACCGTTTCGTCCCGGCTGGGATTCGCGACCTCCGAAGGGATGTTCGCATTGACCAGATCCACCGGCGCCGTCACGGCCGTTATTCTTCTCGGAGTGCTGGCATATCAGGCACTGCGGTCGACCGCGTTGCAGCCCTTTATCTACTTTCAATTCTAGTTGCTCGGCGCAGCGATGATTGCGGCTTCCTGTAGGGTCTCTCACCGTAGTCGAAGCATTTGTCTTGCAGGTGGCCTCGCCCATCGTTATGGAACGCCGACAGTCCTGATGCGCACCGGCTTGGCGTAGTCCTGACAACCTGAATTGGATGGCGGCCCTTGCAATGACGGATTACTTCCTTGGAGCAGAAAATGTTCTGTCACCGTCCGATGCAACCGCGGCGATCATTGCGTTGTCGGGCAAGCGCTATCTCATGCAATTGCGCGATCAAAAACCCAATATATTCTATCCCGGTCACTGGGGGGTCTTTGGCGGCGCCATCGATCCCGGTGAAACGACCAATCAGGGTTTGCGGCGGGAACTAAGGGAAGAACTCAGCCTGCCCGATATTGCATTCGAGCCATTTACCGATATCGCGATCGATTTCGGCCGTTTTGGACTGGGCAACATCGTGCGCCACTATTTCGCGGCCGAGATCGAAGAGTCCATGCTCGCGCGCCTGCGGCTCGGGGAGGGCCGGGAGATGCGGGTGTTTCCCGTATCGGAATTACTCACGATGCCGCGCGTGGTTCCGTATGACGCGTTCGCGATCTGGATGCACGCGACGAAGGACGATGTTCGATTCACCAGGCCGCTTCCGTAACGTGCGTCATGCGTCGAACTTTGCAGCTGTCATGTTGAGTCAGGTCGACACCGAATTGAGCTGTGGCCAGACGCCGCGGGCGGGCGTCGCACTGGCGGATCCTGGAAGTGGCCTGCGAGGATGGTCGGTCTGGACGCTGGTCACCAGACAGCATCGCGAGAGGGGGCCATGTGGCGCGTCACGACAGGGATGAGGCTGGTGGTCGGGTCGACCGTTGCACCATCAGCATCATCGTGCCGAACTACAATCACGGAAGATTCCTGACGCGATGTTTGACGGCAATCGAGGCACAGACAGAAAAGCCATATGAGGTTATCGTCATCGATGATGCATCCACGGATGACAGTCTCGATGTCATTGATCGATTTTCGGCACGTCTGCCCCGATTTCAGTTGCTCCGTCACCACGTCAATCAGGGCGTCGTAGCCAGCCTCAACGAGGGACTGCGAGTGGCGTCCGGCAGCCATATGCTGGGAGCCGCTGCGGACGATTGGATCGAGCCTGAGCTGATTGCGCTGTCGATGCGATGGCTCGGTCGGTACCCGGCTGCCGGGATTTGCTCCGCACTGACACGACTTGCGAACGAGGATGGAGTGGTCACCGGACCGTTTCGGACGCCACTGCCGCGCTGGACGGCCGGCTATGTCACGCCAGCCGAGGCAGCCCGTCATTTGATCAGGGATGATACGTGGTTCAACGGCAATACTGCCGTCATCAATCGCGCGGCCGCAATCGGGGCGGGAGGCTATCGACCCGAGCTGGCGTCTTTCTGCGACGGCTATCTGAACGCCGGCCTTGCCTGCCAATACGGCGCCTGCTTCATCCCGCAATTTCTCGGGGTCTGGCGGCGTCTTGAATCCGGCTATGCGGCGAGCGTCAATGCCGACGCTGCCTCGATGCGCGGCATCTACGAGACGGTGCAGCGATTGGCGCACGCGAATACGGCTAACAACGCGATCCCCGAAGCTTATGTTGAGAGGTGGGCGGGCCGCTGGCGGTTTTCGGCGGCGCGTCTGGCCTTGACGACTGGAAAGGGAGAGGGCCGCAAACAGTTCGTGTCGCTGCTTCCACCAAATTTGCGTTCATTGGTGGAGACTTTGGAGCGGGTAGCGCGGATCCCGGGGATTGGCTACCATGTGGCGACGGCCTTGCTCTTTATCGTGTTTCGGTTTCAGGATCTTGGACCCGTTCTGCGACGCAGGCTTCAATGGATGATGTTTAGCCGGCATCTGGAGGCTGGCGATGATGCATCCTAGAGGCTATTGAGGCACTATCGGCGAGCGAAACAGCAGGTCTTCGAAGTCGCCGGCGGAAAAGTGTCTCGAAGCCGGCGTATTGACTCACGTGCGTTTTCGAACTCGAGCTATCGGTGATCGGAGCCACGTGGCCGACCCGTGGTGGCTGATCCCGGATGCATGAAGGACGCGTCTGCCAAGTGTCGGTTGCATCTGAGATCCTTTCAGCTTGCACGTAGTTGCTTGTTCCAGTTTCTTCTGCATGGCTCTTCATGCGCTGGGGCGTGTCGTCCGGATGATCGTGGTTAAGGGCTGATATCGAAGTCGCATCCGCTTTGTTGAGGCGCCTGTCGACCGGTTATGGTGATGAAGATGAATGACACTGGAAGCACGTCTGCCGAATGGCGCCTTTCTGACGTGGGCAGGAGAGTCGGCTTGAGCCCACAATTCGCCGCAGCGTTGGCCGACCTGCAGGAGGGCAGCGCAAATTGGAGAATGTGGACGAGGTTCGGCTGGCTCGAGATTCGACGTCGCTATCGACGTACGTTGTTGGGTCCATTCTGGACGTCCTTCAACGTTGCGGTCATGGTGTTCTCGATGGGATTTTTGTGGGCGGCATTGTTTCACCAGCCGACCTCGAAGTATCTGCCGTACCTCACGGCGGGCATCATCGTTTGGCAGTTTCTTGCGAGCTGCATGAACGAGGGGTCCACTGCTTTTTCATCAAACATAGGTCTCTTGACCACCATGCGTCTTCCCAAGACGCTTCTCATCATCACGATGGTGTGGCGAAATGTCCTCGTCTTCTTCCACAATTTCCTGATTTTCCTCATCGTGATGCTGATCTGGGGCGTCCCGGTGAATTCGGCCACCCCATTGTTCGTGCCGGGCTTGTTGTTGCTTGCTTTGAACGGCTGCTGGATCGCAATCCTGCTGGCCATCGTCGGCACGCGTTACCGGGACGTCCCCCAGCTTCTGGGCGGGTTGGTGTCGATCATGATGTTCCTGACGCCGATCATGTGGTCTCGAGATACGCTCTCACGCGGGCTCGCGATCGGCTACGTTATCGATCTAAATCCTCTCTTTCATTTGGTGGACATTGTCCGTGCGCCGATGTTGGGCCAAGAACCGGAGTTGTTGAGCTGGCTGGTGTCGATCGCGTTGGTCCCGATAGGGTTCGGATTGGCGCTGTGGCTGTTCAGCCGTTTTCGGCAGCGGATTACATACTGGCTCTGAGGTGAATGATGACGAGTATCACGCTTGAAAACGTCGTGGTGGATTTTACGATCTACGGGACCCAGATGACCTTTCGTTCGGAGTTGATGCATCGAGCCACCGGTGGTTTCATCCGCAAAGAACAGGGTAACAAGCGACGCGTGACCATCAGGGCGCTCGATGGCATCAATCTTTCGTTGAAAGACGGCGACAGGCTCGCCTTGATCGGCCACAACGGCGCGGGAAAATCCACTCTGCTCAAGGTGTTTGCCGGGGTTTACGAGCCTACCGGTGGCCGTGTTCTGGCAAATGGCCGCGTCTCGGCCCTGTTCAATCTCGCTCCGGGGTGGGACCCCGAGGACAGCGGCTACGAGAACATCACGAATTGCGGCATGTTCTTCGGAATGTCGAGGGAGGAGATAGAAAGGAAGACCCCGGAGATTGCTGAAGTATCGGGGCTGGGCAGCTATCTTGATCTGCCGACCCGCACTTACTCCGCCGGCATGACGACGCGTTTGGCGTTCGCCATCGCAACCTCGATCGAACCGGGCATCCTCGTTCTGGACGAAGGTCTAAGCGCAGGGGATGCGAGCTTCGCAGAAATGGCAAAACAGCGGATCAACGCCCTATTGAGCCGAAGCCGGATTCTCATATTGGCTTCGCATTCGCTGGAACTGCTGCAGAGTTGGTGCAATATCGCGATCTTGCTTGAGCGTGGACGCGTGGTCTGTTCCGGGCCTATCGCGGAGGTCATCGAGGTCTACAAGAAGGAACATGCTCTGCCGTCGCACCAGGTCGCGCAGGGGTAGGCGACGTCGTCAAGATGCAAGTATTAGGTGCAATTCGAGCTGGTGACGTGCATGGTCATCAGACTGCGCCACTCCACCGCCTCAATTTGACTTGCCAACGAACGCTGGTCCGGCTGTAGTTGGACTCTGCAGCCTTTGCACATCTTGCGGCCCGGGTTGAGCGCCGGGCGATCGTCGAGGTTGCGCAGTGAGCGTGCGTCGCAGTGAATGCGGGCGCGCAGGAAGGTGGAGTCCAGTCCTTGAGTGACACGTGCGGTGGCTCGTCGTCGCCGAGCCATGTCGGGACCTTGGCCGGCGCATTGTGGAGTTCGGCGAACACTGTCTCGTTCAGGAACTGCCCGCACATGCGCCCGTTGACCCCGACTGGGGCAGTCTCGATCGGTTTGCGCGGCACAATGATGTGCCGGTCGATAGCAATCTCCGTGCCGCCGGCAAGCATGGCATTGCAGATGAGCGTGCCATCCTCCGAGACAATCGAGGCCGGCGCGCAGCACCGCCGCCCCGTCACGATCATCGTCAGCGAAAAATCCTGCCGAATCCACGAGAGACCGGAACTGGCTAAATGATGAATGCAGGTCAAATAGGTGCGCTTCTACGGATGTACAGAAATGCACCTGCATTAGCCGGGAAACTCGATGAATTGATCCAGGAGCGGAATGCGTTGGTCGGAAGAGTCAATGAGTTGACCGGCGAGCGGAATGCACTGGTTGCAGAAGTCAATCAGCTGACCGGAGAGCGGAATGTATTGGTCGGAAAAGTCAATCAGATGACTGGAGAGCGGAATGCATTGGTTGGAACTGTCAATGAGCTGACCGGAGAACGCAATACGCTGGTCAGCAAAGTCAACAGTATGACAGCAGGCCGCAACAAGGTCGCTCAATACGGCGTCTCTGAGCGCGCTCGAGCCAATGACGGTCAACATGAAACAGTCCAACGAGGGGCGTCAGGACGCGCGCGAAAGTGTCTATTCCTCATCATAGCTAACAATAGAAGCGGCAGCACATGGCTTGAAACGGCCATGGGTGCCTTGCCTGACGTCTATGCCGACTACGAACTCAAGCTCGCCGCACGAGACCCGTCAAATCCGGCGCATGTGCTGATAGGAACGGAATACGATACGGTAAGCGATTTCCTGAAAAACCAGGAAAGTACTGCAGACATTGTCGGATCGAAATTGATCTTTGACACCGGCCCGAGTCCTCTGCGGGAAGTCGATACGCTCAAGGAGGCGATTGGTCCGGGAGTGAAAATAATCCATCTTGTCAGGAGCGTGAGCGAGATTTTTCTGTCACGGAGACGCGGATTTTATCATTCGTATAACGAGCGCACCGAACATGCTCCCGACTCCATCATGCTGAAGATGATCAAATCGTCTTCGGGTGCCGGAAGCATTCCAGATCCTGAAAAAACGGAAGTGGATTTGATCGATTGTTTCAACGAGGCCGCTTCCATTGTGCAAAACGATCTGCTCGTTTCTCAACTCCGGGGGGCCTATGGGAGCGATTATCTTCTCGTTGACTACGAGGACATCAAAGGCTCCTTTAGGGAGATCGTCAGTTTCATACAGAGCTCTGCGGGGGAGTCCGATATTTCGAAAATAGTAAGCGAGCCACCCATCACCAAGCTCCCGCCAGTTGAGCCCAATGATCTGGTTGAGAATTACGAAGAGTTGAAATCGATCTTCCAGGGAATGGAATCCGTGCGTGATGGCCTTGTCAGAGAGCCAACCCTGGTCTCGCCGCTCCGAAAATAGAGGCAGTCGCCGATCTGTTTCACGCCGAGTGAACTGGTTAACGCGATCAGCTCCTCACCGACGGTGCACAGTTGCCGCAGGGATAAGCGTGGCTACTGGGAACTGAAGTAACGCAATGCAATTGAATGCAACGGCCGCACGTGTGCCGGCCCAGCCGGACGTGTTGTACGTGATTACCGGACTTCAAGTTGGCGGCAGCGAGCGGCAACTTTCCGTGCTTGCCTCCGCCCTGGGGCTTTCCGGAATGAAGGTGGCCGTCTACAGCTTTGTGGACGGCCCTGTGCGCGCGGTCCTGCAACAAAATGGCGTCGAGGTTGTTCTTGCTCCAGGTGGCGGCCCGTCGACTTGGCGCGGCTTCCTCTTGGCGACGTTTCATCTGCTCTGGTTTATGGCGCGGCGGCGGCCGCGCATCGCTCACTTCTTCCTGCCGGCGTCTTATCTCATTGGTGCCCCGATGGCTATGCTGGTGCGGGTGCCGGTGCGCGTCATGAGTCGCCGCAGCTTGAATAATTATCAGCGAACCTCGGTCGCGCGCGTGGCTGAGCGCTGTTTGCATCGTACCATGCATGCCATTCTCGGAAATTCGCGCGGCGTCGTGGAACAGTTGAAAGCCGAAGGCGTCGCGCCGACCCGGCTAGGGCTAATATATAACGGGGTCGATAATCGTGCCTACCAGGAGGGAAATCGTCGCGGCGAGACGCGCGCGGGTCTCGGTCTGACACCTGACGCACTAGTAATCTGTATCGTCGCCAATCTCATCCCTTACAAAGGTCACGGCGATCTTATCGAGGCGCTTGGACGTGCAGCAGCGCAATTGCCATCTCCCTGGCGCTTGCTCGTGGTTGGCCACGACACCGGCATTGGTCCGGCCTTGCAGAAGCGGGCCAGTGAACTCGGCCTGCGAGAGAACATATCGTTCCTCGGGGCGCGCGACGACATTCCCGCGTTGCTGGGCGCTAGCGATATCGGCGTGCTTTGCTCGCATCAAGAGGGCTTCGCCAACGCGGTTCTAGAGGGCATGGCGGCCGGCTTGCCGATGGTCGTGACCCGCGTGGGTGGCAATGCCGAAGCTGTCGTCGATGGGGAAACAGGTTTCGTCGTTGCGCCACAGGACAGCGAGGGCCTCGCCGCTGCCATCCTGCAACTCGCCGATGATGACACGCTGCGGATGCGTTTCGGTGATGCCGGTCGTCAGAGGGCGGTGACGCAATTCGGCGTGCAGCGCTTTGTGGAAAGCCATCGCGTACTTTACCAAGGGCTGCAGGCCGGCAGGCAGCCGTCCGATGTGGCCCCAGTCGCGATCGGATGACTAACGCCAGCGCTCGCGCCAGGCTTCGAACATCAGGACGTTCCAGAGCATGTACTCGCGATTGTGCCCACCGCGAACATGGTCCGCCCAGACCTGCCGGACCACGGCCGGGTCGAAATAGCCGCCGTCGCGAAGCCGTTGCTCCGACAGCAGGTCTTCGGCCCAGGCCCGGAGGGGGCCGCGCAGCCAATCGCCGAGCGGCAGGCCGAATCCCATCTTAGGACGTTCGACCAGCTCTTTCGGAACATGCCGATAGAGCACCTCGCGCAACAGCCATTTGGTGATGCCACCGCGGATCTTGGCTGCGGGCGGCAGGCGCCAGGCGAATTCGACGACGCGGTGATCGATCAGCGGCACACGTGCTTCCAACGCGACCGCCATGCTGGCGCGATCGACCTTGGTCAGGATGTCGTCGGGCAGATAGGTCACGAGATCGAGAAACTGCATGCGCTCGAGCAGGCCGGGGAAGTCGGTGTCGATCTTGGGGTCCCACAAGACGCCCTTGGCCTCGGAGGCGCGAAGCGCGACACGGTCCGGCTCCCAATGCGTCACCAGCCGGCGATAGAGGTCGGTCTCCCCTTTGCAGGGCAGCACGGAAGCGAATTTGTGCAGCTTGTCGCCGATCTGGCGCGGGCGGAGGCCATCGGGGATGAGCGCGAGGACTTGCGACCAGCGATCCGCCGGCACGGCCGTGATGGCGCGTGCCAACGCGGCGCGCAAAGGCTGCGGCAGCAGGCCAAGCGCGCGCAGGCGCGAGGTGAACTGGTAGCGCGTGTAGCCGCCGAACAATTCGTCGCCGCCGTCGCCCGACAGCGCGACGGTTACATGCTGCCGGGTCATCGCCGAAACGAGGTAGGTCGGGATCTGCGAGGAATCGGCGAAGGGCTCGTCGTAGTATTCCGGCAGGCGCGGAATGACATCGAGCGCGTCTTGCGGCGAGACGATCATCTCGGTGTGCTCGGTTCCGAGATGCCTCGCCACCGCCGCCGCATGCGTGGCCTCGTCATAGCCGGAATGCGCGAAACCGATCGTATAGGTGCGCACCGGGCCGGCGTTGGCCGCCTTCATCAGCGCCACCACTGTCGAGGAATCGATGCCGCCGGAGAGGAAGGCGCCGACCGGCACGTCGGCGACCATGCGCCGCCTGACCGCGTCCCGCAGCAGATCCTCCAGGTGATCCGTCATGTCGGCGTCGCTGCCGTTCAGCAGGTCGGATTGTCCCGCGAGTGCCACCTGGCGCGCGTCCCAGAAGCGCTCGGTGCGCGGCTCGCCGCCGAAAGGCAACGTCAGGATCGTGCCCGGCTCGAGTTTTTGAACGCCCTCATAGATCGAGCGCGGGGCGGGAATGTAGTTGTGCCGCATGTAGGCGGCCAGCGCCGCGCGGTCGATCCCCGGCGCAAATCCCGGGTAAGCGCGCAGCGCTTTGAGCTCCGAGCCGAACAGCAGAAGGCCGCCGGCCTTCGCCCAATACAGCGGCTTGATGCCGAGGCGGTCGCGGATCAGCGAGAGCGTGCGGTCGCGGCGATCCCACACCGCGATGGTGAACATGCCGATCAGCCGCTTCACCGTCGGCGCGATGCCATAGGCTGCGAAGGCTTCCAGCATCACCTCGGTGTCGGAATGCCCACGAAACTCGATGCCGCGCGCTTCCAGTTCCGGGCGGATGTCCTGGAAGTTGTAGATCTCGCCGTTGTAGGTGATGACGAAGCGGCCGTTGGCGGAGATCATCGGCTGGTGGCCGGCGGGCGACAGGTCGACGATCGACAGTCGGCGTTGACCCAGTGCGATGCCGGCGTCAGGATCGGCCCAGATGCCTCGGTCGTCGGGCCCGCGATGCGCCAGACTGTCGGTCATCGTCTGCGCGTCGCGCTCGAGCGTCGCGCGTGCCGTCGTCGATGAGGTGAGAACGCCCGCGATGCCGCACATGATCTTTCTGCCTCACACCCTCTTGCTTAGCGTTCACGCCAGGGTTCGACAACGCCGAATTTCAGGCTGACGCCCCTGTGACGCCCGGCCGGCCGCCGGATGCGGGAAATCTCAAGCGAGCCGGAGGAGTGCGAGTTCGCCCGGCGATGAAACGGCGGACGGCGGCCTCAGTTTAAAATCGGATCAGATGTTGGCCGGAATTTCAGACGATTTCTCCGCGCTCAAGATCCAGACCAGCCCGCCGATACACCCAATGATGAATGAGACCGCGCCGAACAAAATAGAAACCATCGTCCCGTCGGTCTGGGCCAATCCGGCGTACCCGAACGCCACCATCATGGTCGCCTCGCGAACGCCCCAGCCGGCGATCGAGATCGGCAGCATGGTGATGAGCATGATCGGCGGAATCAGCATGAACACCTGCTCGAAATCCGCAGGCGCCGCAATCGAACGAACGGCGCACCAGGCGATCACCACGGCCAGGACGTGAATCGTCAGCGATAGAACGGCGAGCTTGGGTCCGCTTCGCCGGTTGAAGATCACCTTGCTCGCTATGACGGAGCAGGCGTGGACATGCTTTGTCGGCCACCAGGTCTTCAGCCACGTCCACGGCAGCCAGCCAAGCAGCAGAAAGCCAAATCCGCCCGCTAGCGCCGCGAGGTCGACCGCGAGAAGCGCAAGCCGGCCCTTGCTGTCGGCGATCATGCCATAGCTCCATGGCAGGCTGGTGACGATGATGAGCGCCAGTGCGATCAGTCCAATGGCGCGATCCGTCAGGATCGAATAGGTCGCGGCGCGCCATCCTACCCCGGTACGATTGACGAGCCAGAGCCTGACGGCGTCGCCGCCGATCGAGGATGGAAGCGTCTGGTTGAAGAACGAGCCGATCATGTTGTAGCGGAACGCCTGCAGGTCGGTCAGCGGCGCCTGGCATTGCGCGGAAATCTCCCGCCAGCGCAGGGCTCCGAAAAAGATCTGAACCACGCTGACGAGCATGGCGAGCGCTATCCAGCCCAGATCAATCTGACTCAAGCGGGATAGAATTGCCGCGAAATTGACCCCGGAAAGCGCCAAATAGAGCAGCGCCAGCGACACCAATATGCGAATTGACAGGATCAATAGCCGGCGCATTCCAGACCGTATTCGCTGATGTTTCAGGGAGCCCGAGGGCGGTTGCGTCGGGTGCCATATGTCCACCTTGGTATGGCTTTAGGGCCAGCTTGGCAATAACCCCCGCCATCCCCTGCCTGCACCCCTTGCGATGCCCGGGGGACGGCGGGTAAACAGTGGCCGCAGTGGCGTCGAGGGCGTCGCAAGGGCCTAGAATCCAGTCGATGTTACACAGCCGAAAAATTGCCGTGATCGGATTGGGCTATGTCGGCTTGCCCGTGGCGGTGTCGTTTGCGCGATCCGGAGTTCCTGTCGTCGGATTTGACGTGGACCCGCGACGCGTCGCGGAACTCAAGCGGGGCGACGACCGGACCCGCGAGGTCGAGGTCGAGGATCTGCGTCTCGGCACCCTCGTCTTCACGGCCGATCCGGCCGAGATGCATCAATCCGACTTCTTTATCGTCACCGTGCCGACACCGATCGATGACGCCAGACGTCCCGACTTGCGCGCGATGATCGCGGCATCGCGTTCGGTCGGCGGCGTGTTGAAGAAAAGTGACATCGTGGTTTACGAATCGACGGTGTATCCGGGCGCGGTCGAAGAGGAATGTATCCCGGTTCTCGAAGAGGCTTCGCGCCTGAAGGCTGGCACCGATTTTACGGTCGGCTATTCGCCGGAGCGGATCAATCCGGGCGACAAGCAGCATCGTTTCGAAACCATCATGAAGGTGGTGTCGGCGCAGGACGCCGCGACGCTCGATATCGTCGCCGATGTCTACGGATCGGTGGTCACCGCGGGCATTCATCGCGCGCCTTCCATCAAGGTTGCGGAAGCCGCAAAGGTGATCGAGAACACCCAGCGCGACCTCAACATCGCGTTCATGAACGAGTTGTCCCTGATCTTTCAGGCGCTCGACATCGATACCGGCGACGTCCTGGCCGCCGCCCGGACGAAATGGAATTTCATGCCGTTCCAGCCCGGCCTCGTCGGAGGTCACTGCATTGGCGTCGATCCGTATTACCTGACCTTTCGCGCCGAGAAGGCCGGCTATCATCCGGAAGTCATTCTGGCCGGCCGGCGCATCAATGACGGCA
>Ga0105237_10007829_pt1 | contig 11650 bp, 11 predicted proteins | sample KBSC24metaG_FD_81520 | JGI IMG/M metagenome (GOLD analysis project Ga0105237, IMG submission 81520) | Corn rhizosphere microbial communities from Kellogg Biological Station, Michigan, USA - KBS C2-4 metaG | ecosystem: Host-associated > Plants > Roots > Rhizosphere > Soil | place: Michigan, USA... | reverse complement strand
CATCAGTGATGGCGCTCCGAGGCGGCGAGGTCGTCGATCTCGGAGATGATCTGTTGCGGGCCGCCGGCTTTGGCGACGTCGAACGAGTACTTACCGTTGACGATGACCAGAGGAACGCCCTGCACTTGGTAGCGCTGGGTGAGTTGCTCGGCGCGCTGCAGGTTGGAATTCACCGAGAAGGAATTGAAGGCCTTGGCGTAGTCGTCCGGGCTGATGCCGTTCTCCTTGGCGAAGGCTTGCTGCAGCTTGAGCGACTCGTCGTCGTTGCCGTTGGTGGCAATGAGCAGGTCATGCTTCTGCTGAATCGTGTCGAAGGCCTTCTCGACCAGGTCGGGGCGGTTGAGCGCCATGAGCGTGTAGAACAAGCGGCCGTGGGCGCGGTGCACCGGGCCCCACATCACTGGAACGCGCACGAAGTCGATGTACGCGGGCTTGTTCTTCAGCCAGGCCTGGATGTACGGCTCAAGTGCGTAGCAGTGGGGGCAGCCGAGCCAGAACACTTCCACTACTTCCACCTTACCGGGCGCCGCGTTGGTCGGCTGTGCGGGGGTGATCACGTCGTAGTTGGTACCAGGCTTCCACTTGCCGGTCGGTAGCTGGGCATCCGCTGGCAGCGCAGCGAGCCGCTCCAGGCTGATGTCGCCGCGATCGGGCGGTGTGTGATCGTCGTCGCCGTTGTCGCCTGCGCGCTCCTGCGCGGCGGTGGCTTGCTCAGTCTCGTTTTCAGTCGTTGTGGCAGCTGCCGGGGCAGTGGTGGAACTCTGCTTAGGCGCGGCTGCCTGGTGAGCCGATTGGGCAGCCTTGGTGGCGTTATGTTGTTGTGTGGACGCGTGTCCGCAGCCACAGACAAACAGGATCAACAACGATGTCAGTGCGAGCGGTCGGATCATCGGAAGCCTCGATTGTTGGGCGGGCGGTCCATGGCCCGCGCAGTACTTAGCGCATCCCCTGAACGTAGGATGCGACGTTACGAATGTCCTCAGGGGTCAGCCGCTTGGCGATGGTGGACATCATCACACTATTCGGATTGACCTTGGCGACATTGGTTCCGGTGTAGCGGACGCCGCTCGAGTAATCGGTGAGCTGCTTCACTACATAAACAGACTCTTGGGCGCGCAGTGCCGGATAACCGCCTACAAGATTTCCGCGACCGACGGGGCCATGGCACGCAATGCACGCCGGGATGTCCCGCGCCTTGTCGCCGCGACGATAAAGGTCTTCCCCGGCCTTCCAATATGAGGGGTCTGCTTCGAGACCGGTGATGGTCTGCGCCTCGTAGTACACAGCGACATCGCTGATGTCCTGGTCGCTTAGGGTGCCCGCGAGTGGCTTCATGATCAGGTTGTTCCGAGTGCCATCGCGGAACAGGCGCAGCTGCTCAGCGATGTAGACAGCGCTCTGTCCAGCCAGGCGCGGCCACTCGGGATTCGTGCTGTTGCCATTCGGCCCATGGCAGGACGAGCAAACTGCAGATTTCGTGGCGCCGTTCTGTACGGTCCCGTGCGCGAATGGATCGAGCGGGCCTGCCGCGGCGGCAGCGGGTGAGCTCGGGGCCGCTGCTGGCGCGGGGGGAGCGGCCTCTGGGGAGGCGCCGGGTGGTTTGGCCACGCTTTCGGGAGTGGTCTGTGCGTTCGCATTCTGTGCGTGCACCGGGACCTGCACTAGAGCAGATGCAACCGCTGCGGCCAGCGCCGCGCGGCCGAGCCAACTCGAAGTCTTCGCCATTTTTTTCCGCTTCCGTCCCCAGGGGTTCAAAGGCGCGGAATTGTACACTACGAAACATGCTGCACCCTTGTTCAAGCTCTATACGCCCATGAGCCGATTCCCACGCGCCCAGTTCCTCATCAGCGCCGCCGCCGCCGCGCAGTTTCCAGCGGATCGAGGCGCGGAAGTCGCTTTTGTTGGCCGCTCCAATGCCGGCAAATCCACGGCAATCAATACGATCGTGCAGCGGCAGGGTCTGGCGCGAACCAGCAAGACGCCGGGACGCACGCGGTTGCTGAACTTTTTCGAGCTTGCGCCCATGCAGCGGATCGTCGATCTGCCCGGCTATGGGTATGCGTCGGGGCCGGAGAGCGAGCGACTCAGCTGGAAGCCGCTCATTGAGGCGCTCGCGCTCCGAAGCTCCTTGCACGGATGGTTCCTGATAGTCGACGCACGCCGGGGGATAGCGGCCGGCGATGATGCTCTGCTCGAATGGGCGGCTCCCGACCAGCGCATCCACGTCTTGCTATCCAAGGTCGACAAGCTCAATAGAAGCGAGGCGGCGAAGGCGCTGCGCGAGTCCACGGCTGCTCTGGCGGGACGAGGTACGGTCCAGCTCTTCTCCGCGACGGCGAAGACGGGGGTGGAGGAGGCGCAAAAAATGTTGGAGGCCTGGCTGAAATCAAAACCGGAGCAGTAAGCGCCAAGGCCCAACCCCGAGCCCAAGTTCCCAGCCCAGCTTCCCAAGCCCGAGTCGAGCCCAAGCCCCAGCCCGAGGCCGAGCGAGGGTTCCCCAAAAAGCCCAAGCCCCAGGCGCGCGGCCCCAAGCCAGTCCGAAGCGAGTCCGGAAACCTGAGCCCGGGTTCCCCGCCCCAAGTCCCAAGTCCTCAACCACTGAGCCCAAGTCTCTGCGCCCACGCTCAAATCAGTCACTTGGACTTAAACTTGGGCTTGGACTTGCGATTTGGGCTGGGGGCTCGGGGGCTTCGCCCAAGTTCCGATCAAACCGCGGGTCGCCAAGCCCAAGCCTATTCCCCAAGCGCACACCCACGCCCGCGGTCACGGGAGGGCGCGCCGGGAACCATCCCATACACTCAAGGCAATAAAAAACCCCGGCGACCAGAAGGTCACCGGGGCCAGACTAACCCGGCACAGGTCTCGTGAACCGGGTCGTACCCGCTCAGGGAGGGAAGCGGGGAGTGCATAGCACTCAGGTAATCAGACGATGGGGCAGCCTGGAAGTTCCGAAAATCTTTGTGAGTTAATTTTCATTAAACTCAGTGACTTAGAAACAAAGCTGTATCGCCGGCGCTACAGAATGGCATAGGACACGCCCAGGCTGTAGATCTGCACGTCGTCAGCTTGGTGCACATTGAAATGCTCATACTCGACCCTGGCAGCAAAGCGCCCCAGGAAGTGCACTTGTCCGCCCACGCCCCAGGCGAAGTTGGTGCCGTTCTCGGAAACCGAGAACAGGCTTGGGCTGGTGTAACGTCCGTCGAATTGCCACCGCGCTAATCCTCCCTTTGCGTACACGTCGATGTTCGGGACTGGAATAGGCAGATAGCCGACCGCATAAGCCGCGAACGCCTTCGAGTTCGCATGCGCATTGCCGCGGAAGGTCCCGGCGTCCGCGCTCCCCAGGTCGAGGTAGTCGACGTCGACGCCGAGCGGGAAGCCAATCGGGCGCAACCCTGCGTAAACCTTCCAGGAGGTGTTACTGAGGTCGAAATCCGTATGAAAGATGTCGTGCATCTTTGCCCTGGTGATACCAGCACCGGCGTAGAGACCGAGCAGATCATCGGCGTGCGCGGCGCCCGCGACGAGCGCCAGGGTACTGGCGAGCAGAAGTTTTCGCATTTCATCAACCTCGATGGTTCCAGTTGGAAAACGAGCTGTAACAGAGTGTTGGGGCTCGGTCACAAACGGCAGTGACGTGACTGACTGACGTGCCCGCGGAAAGTTCGCCAACCGGGCAGCGCTGAGTATCCGACCAGTCCTACGCGGGCGAGACCAACCTCGGCTGCGAGCCGCTCGTCAGTGAGCCTCGTCCCAGTTTGCGCCGGTGCCGATGTCAACTCGCAGGGGCACCTTGAGTTCCGCCGCCCTGACCATGTGCTCGCGCACAGCGGCGCCAAACGCGGCCACCGCCCCCGTGCGAACCTCGAGGACGAGCTCGTCATGAACCTGCATTATGAGACGCGCCGGCACGTCCTCGCGCGTGCACCACGCGTCGACTGCGATCATCGCGCGCTTGATGATGTCAGCTGCGGTCCCCTGCATCGGAGCATTGATCGCCGCGCGCTCGGCGTACTGTTGCGTTTGTTTGTTGCCTGAGCGGATATCGGGCAGATACAGCCGGCGCCCGTAAACCGTCTCGACGTAGCCGGTCTCTCGCGCGCGGGTACGCGTTTCGTCCATGAAGCGGCGCACTCCGGGATAGCGTTGGAAATAGCGCTCCACGTACTTCTGCGCGGAGCCTCGGTCGATGCCGAGGTTGCGCGCAAGACCAAAAGGCGACATGCCGTAGATGAGGCCGAAGTTGATCGTCTTCGCGAGGCGGCGTTGATCGGCCGAGACTTGCCCCAGCGGCGTATCGAAAACCTCCGCGGCCGTAGCCTGGTGGACGTCGCGATCCTCCGCGAACGCGGCCATCAGACCTTCGTCGGCCGAGAGATGCGCCATGATGCGCAATTCGATTTGCGAGTAGTCGGCGGCCATCAGCACGTAGCCCGGCGGTGCCACGAAAGCCTGGCGGATGCGCCGCCCTTCCGCCCGGCGGATCGGAATGTTCTGGAGGTTGGGATCGGCGGAGGACAAGCGGCCAGTCTGTGCCACAGCCTGGTGATAGGACGTATGAATCCGTCCGGTGCGCTCGTTGATCTGTTCGGGAAGCTTGTCCGTATATGTGGATTTCAGCTTGGCGAGCGCACGGTAGTCGAGAACGATGCGCGGCAGCGCGTATGAATTCGCGAGCTCCTCCAGGACGTCCTCGGCGGTCGAGGGCTGGCCCGTCGGAGTTTTGCGCGTAACGGGTATCTGCAATCGTTCGAAAAGCACCTGTTGTAACTGCTTCGGCGACTCGATGTTGAACTCGATGCCCGCCTCCTTATGCGCCTCACGCAGCAATACCTGCAGCTGCGTCGCGATTTCCTGGCTTTGCCGGCGCAAAAGGTCCCGATCGACCAACACACCCCGTTGCTCCATGCGTTGCAGGACGGGAACCAGAGGCTGCTCCAGCTCCTCGTAAAGGCTACGCAACGCGGGCAGGGTTTGCAGCTTCGACCAGAGCTCGTTGTGAACGCAAAGCGTGATATCCGCGTCTTCGGCTGCGTAGGTGGCGGCTTTATCGACCGGTATCTGGTTGAACGTGAGCTGCTTGGCGCCTTTGCCGGCGATGTCCTCGAGGTTGATCGTCGGCTTGCCGAGATAACACTGTGCGATCGCGCCTCCGTCATGTTTCGTACCGACGCTGTTCCAGACATACGACTCGAGCATGGTGTCGAAGCGCATGCCGACGAGATTGATGCCATGGTTTCCCAGTACGTGCGCGTCGAACTTGAGCTGATGTCCGACTTTGCCGCGCTCAGGATCCTCGAGGATTGGCTTCAGCGCGGCCAGCACGCGCTCGCGATCGAGCTGTTCGGGTGCGCCGGGATAGTCATGTTGTAGCGGGATGTAGGCCGCTACACCCGGCTCGAGGGAGAAGGATACGCCCACGAGCTCGGCTCTCATATAGTCCGCGTTCGTGCTCGCGGTGTTGAAAGCAAACAGATCGGCGTTGCTCAGCGCACTGATCCAACGCTCGAGGTCCGCCCAGGCCGTGATGGTTTCATACCGCCGCTCTATCCTGGTAAGCGGATGCGCCGGCGCGCCGCCGTTTGCGACGGCCGTCGCCTCCGACATCAGGGGCACTGCTGGCGACTCGGTGGCCGCGGCAGAAGTACCCGCACTCGGCGCCGACCCTGGCCCCACTCCCGACTCCGCATCGAGCTGTCGTAACAATCCGCGTAACTCGTAGTGCGTGTAGAGCTCACGCAACTTCTCCACGTCCGGTGGCGTGGGAATGAGTTGGTCGGACGAGAGCGGCAGATCGAGGTTGGTCCGAATGGTGGCCAGTTTTCGCGACAACTCCAATGTCTCGAGGCCCGCTCTCAGATTCTCACCGACCTTTCCGCTCACCTCGTGAGCGTTCGCGATCAGATTGTCGAGCGTCCCGTATTGATTCAGCCACTTGGCTGCCGTCTTCGGGCCCACCTTCTCGATGCCCGGGATGTTGTCGGAGCTGTCGCCCACCAAGGCGAGATAGTCGATGATCTGCTCAGGATAGACATCGAACTTGGCCTTGACCCCGGCGCGATCGAGCATCGAGTTGCTCATTGTATTGATGAGCGTGATTTTGCCGTCGACGAGTTGCGCCATATCTTTATCGCTCGTCGAGATCAGCACACTGTGCCCCTCACGAGCGGCACGGCAGGCGAGTGTGCCGATGACATCGTCCGCTTCCACTCCTTCCTCGCGAAGAATGGGAAGTCCCTGGGCGCGCAGAATCGTCAGGAGCGGCGCGATCTGCGACCGCAGGTCATTTGGCATTGGCGCGCGATGTGCTTTGTATTGCGCGAAGAGCTCGTCCCGAAACGTCTTGCCGGAAGCATCGAATACGATTGCTATGCGCTTCGGCCGGTACTCCTTTACAAACTTGACCAGCATGGTCAGCACGCCATGTACAGCGCCGGTGGGCTCGCCCCGCGAGTTGGACAGCGGCGGGAGCGCGTGGAAAGCCCTGTACACGTAGGAGGAGCCGTCGACTAGAACGAGATCGGGAGGGGAAGTGCTCATGGATTGATTCAACTCGGGCGGGCGGGAAGTATAGCCGACTCGAGAGTCCGGTCCCGAAACGAAGGTCCTCTGCGTCCCCATTGCGGCCGCGGTCAACCACGCGGCGGCTCCTACGCTATAGGGAGACCATGCTCGAAAAGCTCGCTCCCGCTATAGCCGCGAATCGATTTGGGCTCGGTGCACGGCCCGGCGAGCTCGCTACCATCGGCGGTGACGGACGTGATTGGCTGCGCATGCAGCTGACAGGGCCGCCGCCGCGAGTGGATGATGGCGCACTGCAAGCCTCGTCGGAGATTCTGGAGGAGGCTTTGGACCTACGGCGGGAGATTCGTGCGGCTCGCCTGAGTGCCGCCGATTCGGAAACGGGCGACGCGTTGCTCAAAGTGCCACAGTTGCTGCGTCCCGTTTACATAAAAGAAGTCACGGCGCGGTTCCGGCAGGCAGTGACGACCGATAGGCCGTTCCTCGAGCGCCTGACTCAATTCTGGACGAATCACTTCGCCGTGTCGGTCGACAAGAGTCTGCTGCTCGGTTTGGCGGGATCGCTGGAGCGCGAGGCCATTCGCCCGAACATGCTGGGCAACTTCGGCGACCTGCTCCTGGCCGTCGAGAGTCACCCCGCGATGTTGCTCTATCTCGACAATCACCTCTCCGTCGGTCCGAGCTCGAAGGCGGCGCGGAATATCGAACGGCGCCACGCCGAGCGCAAGATTGGTATCAACGAGAATCTCGCGCGTGAGATTCTGGAGCTCCACACTCTGGGCGTCGGTGGCGGTTATAGCCAGACGGACGTGACCACCTTTGCCGAGGTCCTCACCGGGTGGTCGATCGGCGGGGAGCGGGGGCGCCGTCCACAGGGTGAGCCTGGAAAATTCATGTTCCGCGCCGAGATCCACGAGCCGGGCGCGAAGACTGTTGTTGGTAAGCGCTACCCCGACACAGGTTATGACCAGGGTGTCTCGGTGCTCCACGATCTTGCGACCCATCCTTCCACCGCGCGCTTCATAGCCACCAAGCTCGCTCGCCATTTCATCGCAGACGATCCACCGGGGAAGGCGATCGACCGGATTGCACAAGCCTACCTGGCTAGCCGGGGTCATCTGCCGACCGTCTATGGCGCGTTGGTCGAGTGCCCCGAAGCCTGGATCGAGCCGCTCACCAAGTACAAAACACCCACGGACTACATTGTCTCGAGTTTCCGCGGCCTCCAGATCCCGGTCGACACGGGGCATGCGGCGGTTGCCCCATTCGAGCTGTTAGGTCAACGAATCTACGGTCCCGGCTCGCCCGCTGGCTGGCCCGACCGCAGTGCCGACTGGGATGGCGCTTCCGCACTCATGAAGCGGATCGAGTGGGCGGACGCGGTCGGACAAAGGACCGGCAATTGGCGTAATGCCACGGAGCTTGCACCCCAACTTCTGGGCGCGACGCTCACTGACGGAACGCGTACCGCGATCAACCGTGCGGCAAGTGGAGCGCAGGCGCTCACGCTCCTGCTGGCTTCACCGGAATTCATGCGGCGATGAGTGAAAACACCAGGAAGGCAAGTCATGAAGCGGCGTGAGTTTCTGGCCTGCGGCGCATCTGCCGCCACCATTGGGGCGCTGTTGACCTCGCGACTGTCGTTCGCGAACACGGCCGCGACGGGCCGGTCCCGATTCGTGTTTGTAATCCTCCGTGGAGCGCTCGACGGTCTGGCAGCTGTGCCGCCGTACGGCGACCGCGACTACGTGTCGTTGCGCCGCGATCTGGCATTGCCGGCCAACAACCTGCTGCCACTCGACGGTCTATTTGGTTTGCATCCCTCGTTGGCTTTTCTAAAGGATTCCTTCGCCGCTCGCGAGCTCATCGTGTTTCACGCCATCGCGAGCCCGTACCGGGAGCGCTCGCATTTCGATGGGCAGGATGTGCTGGAGAACGGTTATCTGCGCGCGCATGCGACGCAAAGTGGCTGGCTCAACAGGGCTTTGGCTGCACTTCCGGTCGGCCGTGGCGCCGACAAGGAATTGGGTGTTGCGTTAGGCCAGAATATTCCGCTGGTGCTGAGGGGCCCCGCTGCCGTGACGTCCTGGTCCCCATCGACACTGGCCGCGCTCGATGATGATACGTTGCAACGGATCACGGACCTGTATGCCGGCGACCCCTTGCTCGCAAAGCGTTTGGCCGACGCCCTGGCAGCCGATGCGATCGCGGCGTCGCCAATGAGTGGCGGCGAAGCGGACGACGCAGCTGGGCAAGACAAAATGGCGGTCCAGATCAAGCTCGGAAAGCTCAAAGGCGCTCGCTACACAGAAGTCATTCATGCAGCGGCGGAGTTCCTTCGGCGTGAGGACGGACCCAATATCGCCGTGTTCGATACCACGGGTTGGGACACACATGCCAACGAAGGTGGCGCGCAAGGCCAACTGGCGGGTCGCCTGTCCGCCCTGGACTCGGGCCTACGCTCCCTGAAGGAGCAACTCGGCCCGGTGTGGAGCGACACCGCCGTACTGCTGGTGACGGAGTTTGGTAGAACAGCAGCGATCAATGGCACGCACGGTACCGATCACGGTACCGCGGCGGCGGCCTTTCTAGTTGGAGGAGCGGTACGCGGCGGGAAAGTCATCGCGGACTGGCCCGGACTTGCCAACCGGGCGCTCTACCAGGGTCGCGACCTGATGCCCACTTCGGATTTGAGGTCGGTGTTCAAGGGGGTGTTGCAGGAACACCTGCTGGTACCCGCCCGGGCGCTCGATAAAACCGTCTTCCCGGATAGTGGTACGGCGAAAGCCCTCAGCGGCCTCGTCCGCACCTGAGCGCAGCGGTGCCCCGCGACCAACAGCGAGACAACACATCACTGACTTCGCGGCGGTGATTGCGACTCGTCCTTTTTTTCCTTGTTTTGCTTCGGCTTGGGCATCGTGCCTTGTGTCGTAGGCGCAGGCGGCGGCTCGGGCGCACCATTCTGCGGGCTTTGCTGTGACGAGCCCTGATCAGGTGCCGGCAATGGCGGTGGCGTTGTGGCCGGCGCCGACTGCTCAGGCGTGGTGGAGCTCGATCCGCCCGGGCGCGTAACCACCGCGGCGTTCTTATCCGGCAGGTACAGCGCGCCTTTCTGGCCACAGCCTGCGACAATCATTCCGCCGCAGATCATGAGTGCGAGGATAGCCGCCTTCATACATACATCGGGCGACGGTCGCGCAATGCCAGCCAACCGCGCGCCACCCGGTAGATGATCCAGATCGCAAGCGCTGCAAAACCTGCGAAGAAGAGCGGAATGCCAACCAATACCACCATCAGCGGTAACGTCACCGACCAGATGATGAGCGCCCACAGGACCGCGAACCAGAACGTGCGGATCTGCCAGCTGAAGTGGGTGTCCAGGAACGTGCCACGGACGGCCGCCCGACGCGCGTAGTTCATGATCACGGCGACAATCGACGGAATGCCGCAAACGAAACTGCCCACAATGGTCGCGGCCGTCGTGATGCCAATGAGGACCGAAAGCGCGTGCAGCGCGTAAATCGCATGCGTGTAGGTAATCAGACTTTCATCGACCGGCACGATGCCGGTCGCGCCCGAGCCAAGGTTGTCTGGCATGGCGACCTCCGTTTATTTGCGTTCTACCACAGCCATGGTGAGACGTGAGATACAAACGAGCTTGCCGTCCTCATTGTGAATCTCGATACCCCATACCTGACTGCGAGCTCCGATATGAAACGGACGCGCAGTTCCAGTCACCAGACCGGAGGACACCGGCCGCAGATGGTTGGCATTGATCTCCTGTCCCACGCAGACGAACTTCTCCAGATCGACGCATAAGTTGGCGGCCAGGCTGCCGACGGTCTCGGCCAACGCTACAGATGCGCCACCGTGGAGAATGCCTTGCGGTTGGTGCGTGTGTGAGCTGACAGGCATGGTCGCGCGCAAGTAGCTGTCACCAACTTCCGTCACGCGGATTCCAAGGTGCTCGGCTAGCGTTGCGCGCGAGCGCTCCTGCAGCTGCTCCGGGGTGACGTGAAGGCGCCAGATGGGACGGCCATTGCTCATGGGTGGTAGTTTAGCCGATAGATCTTTCGGCGACCCGCTTTAGCTGGCAATCTGCGTGTCCTACCGCACGGAGCACTCGGATGACCGATTTCGCGTTTCCCCCGCCCCCACCGCCCAGCGCGGAGGTCGCCGGTACGAGCCAGCGTTTCCCCGTCCATCGTATTTACTGCGTTGGGCGCAATTACGCGGAGCACATACGCGAGATGGGTGGCGATATTGCGCGCGAGCCCCCCGTATTCTTCACTAAGCCCGCCGATGCGGTGGTGGCCAACGGCACCGACGTTCCGTATCCGTCGCGGACCTCCAACCTTCATCACGAGATCGAGCTGGTCATAGCCATCGGCCGTGGCGGGCGCAATATCGGCAAGGAGAAAGTCCTGGAGCATATCTTCGGCTATGCTGCGGGAAACGACCTGACCCGACGCGACTTGCAACACGCGGCGAAACAAAAGGGACTGCCCTGGGATACGAGCAAGGCGTTTGATCGCTCGGCGCCGCTCGCGCCCATGCGGCTCGCTTCCCGCGGGCACCTGACGCAGGGTAGGATCTGGCTGACGGTCAACGACCAACTTCGCCAGGAGTCGGACATCGCCGAGATGATCTGGACTGTGCCGGAGATCGTCGCCGAGCTGTCCACTCTATTCGAGCTCGAGGCTGGAGACCTGATTTTCACGGGCACGCCTGCGGGAGTGGGCCCACTCGAGCCGGGCGATCGCATCGCAGGCGGTATCGAAGGGCTCGAGGTCTTGCGTCATACCATTGCGTCGATATAACTCATGAGACTCTATAGCTATTTTCGCAGCTCGGCGGCCTTCAGGGCGCGGATCGCGCTCAACCTGAAAGGTATTGCCTACGAGACGGTTTGTGTTGACCTGCGCGCCCCGGCGAGCAAGCAGCATGCGCCCGAATATCTGGCGGTGAACCCGCAGGGACTCGTTCCGGCTCTCGAGCACGATGGAACGACCATCGGGCAATCGCTCGCGATCATCGAGTACCTCGAGGAGTTGTACCCGGAGCCGCCGCTGTTGCCGCGGGCGCCGCGCGATCGCGCCCGCGTCCGGGCGATGGCGCTCGCCGT
>Ga0105237_10007827_pt1 | contig 11650 bp, 10 predicted proteins | sample KBSC24metaG_FD_81520 | JGI IMG/M metagenome (GOLD analysis project Ga0105237, IMG submission 81520) | Corn rhizosphere microbial communities from Kellogg Biological Station, Michigan, USA - KBS C2-4 metaG | ecosystem: Host-associated > Plants > Roots > Rhizosphere > Soil | place: Michigan, USA... | reverse complement strand
TTTTTTGGGGGGGGGGGGGGGTCACCCTGTTAAGTTATCGCCGTGGACGTCCAATTTCCCTCGTTGGCCTAACCCACCGCAAGTCTGTGGGAAAAGTAATATGAGCGTGAAAGTAAAGTCAGGCTCATATGGTCATATCGACGTCATTCGACCAGCATCCAAAGAAGAATTGCACCTTGATGGCAGCATGTGTCGAAATAAAAGTCGATGAGAAATCCGGGGAAATCCAGACTGGCCTGGACACGCCAAAACCCTTGTCGTCTTCCACGGCTTTCATAAGCAGTTTTCGTGTTTGGAGGCACCCAGGAGGCACGTCTGCTTCCCCCACTCCTCGCAGTTACATTCGTACTCGTAATGATTGCTTCACACTGGCCCTCCACCTTTTACGTTTTGGCATCAGTCCACAACCCTATTTGTACATAAGGTACCTATGCAGAACACTGTACCTCTTCTTGGGCAATTAATCTTCCCTGCGTGGAGTGGCTGTCATCACATCAACTACAAAGGAGAACTGTTCACAACTTTGAACTTGCAGTATATCATATATCCCTCAGTCGGGTCAGCCCTGTACCGGTCAGTCAAGCGAACAGCCCAGTGGGAGAAGACACCACAATGTCAACAGCCACAGTGGAGATCAAGCTCAGGACCTCGGACGACCTACTTCTCTGCACAGCATGCGGAGCGCAATACGAAGAGGACGAAGCAACTGGAAGGACGGAATGTAGGATCTGTGAGGTGTGTGTTCCATTTCATTTCCGTAGCTGGCTGAGTCTATGGCCCTTGCATTTGCAGGGAAGGAAGGAAATGCCTCCATAGCATTACTTAATTCTTTTGCCGATATAGGATCCAAGACAATTCGTCCCGCCGCCGGGACAATCATTCACAACACTGGGCAAACTGAAGGCGGAGGGCAACCGCAAAAATATATTTGAAAAGACGAAGGATGATGAGAAGGTCATTGAGATCTGGACGGAGCCGAAGGTGTGTATCATACCTCCCTGCGGAGATATGATGAAGACTGATATTTGGCGATCATCAACTAGTTCGGCATTGGACAGCGGGCATGCTTGATACAGACGCCTAAGGGAAATGTTCTCTGGGATCTGGTGGCATATCTGGATCAAGACACCGTAGACAAGGTAAGCTGGGGCTCACACTAGTCGTGTGAGAATATGCCGGTATTGGAAGAGTTGCAAATTTTGACGCTTTGTGTGCCTCTGGAAAGATCAAGGAACTCGGAGGGTTGAAGTTTATCATAATTTCTCATCCTCATTTCTACACGTGAGTCTTCTCCAGTCCTCATCCTTGCCCGCCTTCCTTTCGAACTCGAAGGGAAATTGATCGTTTTGTTTCAGAACATGGGCGGACTGGTCCGCAACCTTTCAATGCCCTGTGTATATGACCGAGGTCGACTCGATTTGGGCCAACAGAAAAGTGGCTTCTTCGGCGACTTTGAAGTTGTTGAAGGAGCCCTACACCGAGCTCCTTCCCGGATTAACAGCTGCGATATGTGGAGGTCACTTCGACGGAAGTATGGTGTTGCATTCTGCAACTCCCAATACCAATATCCCAACACTCTTTGTGGCTGACACCATCTTTGCCGTTGCTTCGGCACAAAATCCTGACCCAGGCAAAAGGAAAGACACCATCTCGTACCAGTTCTTGTGGAGCATTCCGAATTTCATTCCGTTACCACCAGACAAAGTCCTCCAGATCTGGAGCCGGTTGAAGGTATTCAACTTCAAAGCAACGTACGGGGTGATGGCCAAATTTACCAATGTTTGTAAGTGCCTGTATCATCCGGCGTCCGAGTTTTTTGCTGATAATCCTGCCTGCACAGATGAGAGGCCTGGCCAGACTTTAAGTCTGAAAGCTAGGGTCTTGCAGAGTGCTAAGATCGCTGTCAAGGCCATGGGATACCATAATCATAGTATCCTGGCGGAGGAATTGTAAAGCGATTTCTTCGTGAGGGTGGCGATTGATGTGATTAGTATTGGTTTGGACTCAGAAACCATCCCCTTCGTTAAGAAAAACATCGGTTTAGTTGTTCAGACAATAAATTCACACCAACAGCACAGCATTCAGGCAACCATCTCGACTTGGATCATTCGTAACCTGCGCGTACTTGCCCCAGACAACCTTGCCACCAGTGGTGACCAATCCAAGCTCGGAAACATTGACTTCAATGACTGTGCCCTTGGTGAGAACTCCTAATTGGGTATAAAGCGGATTCTGTGGGTTCTTCTTCACACTAATAATCGGAAGTTGGACTGTGACACCCAACTCAGGGTGTGTGACATTGGCTTTCTTGTATCGCAGACCCATGGGACGAATAAAGCGTTCGTATTTGACCGGTCTCCTCGTGAAATCTGGGCCAACAAAGGTGGGTTGGGTGATCATCCTCTTCCAGCTCTTCTTCGCAGTTTTCTTGCCGGTCTTGACCACCTTGAACATTTCCTCTTCGCTGATTCCTTTCACCTTGGGCAATGGAACTGAAAATTTGGCGGCCTTCTCAGCTCTCTTATTCTTGATCGCGCTCGATAGAGCTTTGGCATTGTTGGCTTGAGATCGGTCAAGTAGATAACTGGGCAGTGGTTGGGATGAAGGTTCACTGGGAGCAGCGGATTTGACGTCTTTCTCCTCTTGCGCCTTGATGGCCTTTTTCATCTGAATTTTCTCGGCATGTCGCTTCTTCTGGTGCAGCTTAGCCCTCAGGCCGCGCAGCTTCTGTGCCTTTTCTGACTGGGCATGGCCTTCTCGTGCCTCTCGTTTCCGCACTCGCTCATCGTGGTCGAGACGCTTGCCATGTTGCTTCTGCCATCTTTCGATATACTCGTTTTGAGGCATGTTTAGGACTCCCTTTTGTTGGGTGCTAGTCGATGTGGTGGCCGAGGTGAATGCTGTCGGTGAGTCGGCAAGGCAGGATTTAGAAAAAAGTTTGGGTGTCAGTTGGGGCAGTATTTCTGCCCAGCGAATTTTTGGCTTCAACCACGTGACTGCCAAGGCATTCTCAATCTCCCCCACTTCCATTACTCAGGTTTGCGGCTGGTGCTCCGTACTCCGTACTCCATCCTCTGTATGCTACGGTGGAGTATTCTTGACGTGTAGTGCAGGTCGTTTTCTCCAATTTTCCTTCCCGAGGCGGCGAGGCCCCGGAAAAAAGAGGCTGGTGACTGATGAGCACTGCTGCCACCCAAAATAAATACTCCGTACATACTACTTCGATTGACTAGAACTTCACGAGCAAGTCCAAGGAGATACCTCGTACTCCCTGTGATAATTTATCATCCATTATCCATCAAATAACAACCCCACAACACTCCCGTACCACCGCGATGAATCCTCATGTCCGTCCTTTTCGACTATTGAGCGCAGCTCCTCAAGCACACCTGTTCACCAGCTCACGTAAATATCGCATTCGCCCCAGAACATTCGGCACAAGCGCCCATCTCAAAAACAGGGACGGTAGCAACAATTCCAAGACGTCTCCCTCACCGGGTAGTTCTTTCGGAGCGCTTGGATCTTTCGGAAGCGGTCCGGCTCCACCACGATTGCCCAAGGAGGACCAGGAGATCTTCGAGTCACTACAGCGGGCATCGACGGGTGCATTCTCGACGCCACGGACACCACCGCGGATAAATCAATCACCTCACTCATCACCGGAAGAGGCAAAGGACGCACAGGTTGTTGTGGAGACGAGGGCTGAGAAGATCGCGACCGAAGGCGGTTCAACAGCCCAGGAAGAGGATCAGTCAATCTTCAAAGACAAGTATGATAAGATCATTGAAGCGAGAGGACAAGGAGAGGAGCTGCACCCTGATATGGTGCGACGCGCGCAGCCGGAGTTTGAGGGCGATGTCAATCCTAAGACGGGTGAGGTCGGTGGGCCGAAGAACGAGCCTTTGAGATGGGGTCCAACTAGCGAGTGGACTTATAACGGGCGAGCTACTGATTTCTAGTAGATCGACCTTGAAAGAAAAACTCGTTGGTTCAAGACTTGAATTCTATCATCGTCAATCAGGCTCAATGCCTGAGTTTGACCTCATCCTATGGACTGTCCCCGCGCGCCATTTCCCATGCAAATAAAAGCACTTGTCTAGTTTAATTGCCGCTGCGATTTGTCGCGGGTATAGAATCAAAGCTCATGAGATGAGATGCCATTTCTTCGTTCCAAATAAGATTCGCAGAGGATCAGAAAAGATTTCCGGTCGTGCTGCATATTGAAAGCTCGCCTTCTTCGCTTTACTGAGTCTTGACCTCCTGGTCCTGCTCAACGTGGATGTGCTCGTTGGTCTGTAGGACATCGACTTTGTCATCGGGAAACTCGACACTGTATAGCCGATGGACAGTCAGCTAAAATGTCTATCAAAATATCGGGGCAAGGGTAGTCCTTACGTGAATCCCTTGATCAGAGTGAACTCGTGCTTGATGTTGCCACCATCTGCTTTCGCCTTATCCTTGGCTTTATTGAGCTCCTCAGGCGAAGCATTCTCCTTGAGTGTGACCTGTACATAGATATTAGCTCTAATGAATCCTGGCGAGACGGGAAGTGCAATACGTTATAGAGAGGCATTCTGACTGGGGAGGTGGATGATAAAAATTGGTGCCTGGGCTTCGGTTTGCGGGGATAGTAATGAACTAAGAATCGATAAGTTCTAAGTTGCTGAAGAAGATTCGTTGGTCTGATGAAGGTGATTTTAATGGATGGCAGAAATGTGAAGGAGTAAAGTTGTAGAGTTAGAAGAAGAAATATATATCCGGCGGCAGAATAGGGATCTGAAGATGAATTACAGGATTGCCAACTTCATTGACACGAGCAGTGATGAATCCAACCCCACGGCTAGCACACGGACTTGTGGTTGGCACATGGAAGGAAGGCACGCACTCAGCACGCGCTACGAGGGGCAATGACGACATGCTTGGCACTAATCCTGCGGGGGCAGTCACCGCGGCTGCTGGTGCTCCCCTCCATTTCATTAGTGCTCTTAGGTATACTAAGTATGGTAGCATTCTGTAGTCGGTGCACCGTGGCCATTATCATTATTGCCACTATCCTGATACATATCTCTTGAGTCCTCCGTGTATTCTTCACACTCGTCTTCAGGCTGATGGTTGTGCTATAACCACAAATCAGCTCCAGCTGATGTCTTACCAAGTGTTCCCCTTTACATGAGCTTCGCGAGTGGCATGGTGGACCTCACTCCTCGCACAGTAAGAGTGTCGGCTTCTGGTCTGATGGTGTGCTGAATTACTTGGCTTGTTCAAGCTCACTTGGCCTCAACCCTGATTGCCTCCAGGCTGCACACTGCATTTCTAGTCACTTGATCACACTTCGAGAACCGGGACCGGCAGAGCAGGGCTCTTCTCTAACACAGAAGGTAGCAGCTCACCCTCTTCTTCAGCCTCATCCGGATTCGGCTTCCGAGTCTTCCCTGCATACTTTGCGAGAATCCTGGTGAGCGCTTCTTGATAATCCCAAGATGCAATCATGATTTGCCGCCTCTGCAATGCCTCCTCCTTGTGCCTCGAGGTCGCCGCTGTGAAAGTCCAGTCCATACCTGTTGCAATACGTGGTCGTCGATGTAGCTTAAAGCGTCCTTCCCATTTATCATAGGACGTGATGTGCTCCTCAGCTTCTGCAAGCCAAGCCCTCCAAACATCGTTCATGGGTGCTATGGCAGTCGCTTCGTTCAACCACTGCGTTGTCCCAGTCAAGGCAATCGCTGTCCACAATGCTGCGGTGAAGTTCCTTGCCTCCGTTGGGACCATTGTCTTAGCCCGATCTTGTCTTTTGGAGAGTACCCACGCATTTTGAAAACGATGCCACGTATGTTTGATCTTCTTTTTCAATTCGGCTGCTCCGCTTAGTTTGTCGCGTTCTGTGCTGAGCTCCGTTGGTCGTTTGATTGGAAGAACATCGACTTTGTAAGCGTGTTGCCAATGGAATGTGAACGGGTTCAATGCAGACACCGCCCAGTACACTGCATTCAGTGTGAAATATGTGGCCACAAAGGCAACTTGGAGAATGTTCTGAGAGTTGGCGAGTGCTACCACTCCTCCCATAAGCATAATTGTTGAGAGCAAGGCTAACGTTCGATAAGGGGTATCTGGAAACTGTGAGCCTTTGAACTGCCATCTGAGATGAATTTGCCACTCACCGTCAATGATATATTCAGCATGTTCTGTTTGGAAATACAGTCGCGCCACCTTTTCAGATTCCGCCCGAATAACTCGGATGGACCCATTAGGATAATATATCAACACATCGCTTCTGGGCAACGTTTTGTCGCGTTTAGCATCAAGATTGGGTTCCTGAAACACCAAATCCCAATGGGTGCCGAACCCTGCAAATGAGCTCACCATTGCTAGCATGATGGTCGCCAACAAGGAAAACCCATCTTTGTAATATACAGACAAGGCTATCAAAGCGATGGCCATGGCAAATCCCAGCCACGAGACGAAGAATAACGGTCCGTATGGCTTGGGCCCAAAGGAACGCGCCTGTCTCTTGCGCCGCGTTACCTGGACAAGTTCGACCTCGTAGTCTGCGAGTTGCTTCGGATGTAGCAGTTGGGCAAAAAAGTTGATTTCTTTCTTGATTGTACCAGAATAAGCCCCTGCCACGACCCCAGTGGCGGTGGGTAGACGATATTTTCTTTCATGCTCCAGTAAGGCTTGTGGAGCTGGTAAAAGCCTTGGAATAGTCGACCACCATGTTAGGCCAGTGACTTGTGCATTTCTTGTCACAGAACCCTCTCCAAGCACTGCGATAATACCTACTATATCCAGGCGTAAGTCATCAAACTTCTGTATCCAGTGCATGACTGCAAAATGAGTGAGAGAGGCAACGAGGCCAGAAGAAGGGTGAGGTGTTCCCAGTCTGATTAATGGGGAGGATCCCTCACCTCAAGTCCGTCGGACTTATGTATTTGAACAACTCACCTGTGGCTGCATGTTGCTGCTTGTGCTAAACTCCTTTTTTCTGCCTTTGAAGATCAGACCCAATGAAACCTTAGGTCACCGAAGTAGTTAGGGCCACGATTGGAACCCTAACCTCTATCAGCGCCTCAGGGTTCGAGCTACGACGTACGGGGCGCTTAGCCTTTGTGGGCGTTGACTGATCTGATCTGATCCACATGTAATTTGTCCGGTTTTGCATCGAAAGAACAGCATTGCCATCCTCTGTAAACAGGCGAATAGGGTAAGCAAAGCACCCGAAAACCATGTTGACATGGGGCGCAAGGACGGCCAGGTGAAGGGCCGAAGCGCTCTTTTGCAATTTGCTAAAGCTGAATCGCTACCTACCTAGGGTTGGTCCTGGGTATTATTAGGTGGGTGGTTAGTCTCTCGATTTAAGGCTCGGTTCTTTCTCGCTAGCCGGAGGTGACCTGGAAGGATGGTGACATTCGGAGTTTCAAGCGAAGTGGCTGGTGGCCTCAACAGCCTCATGGTTGACAGACATCAGGGCTGAGGGTGATTTGGCCCCAATGTTCTTACAACGAGTAAGTATTGAATATCAACTCGTCACGGACTAGGCTCAGCCTTCTCAGTCGTCCAATGGCACTGACGGAGCATTTGGCTCTGGATCTGTTTCAACTTGGAAGAAAATGGAAAGAGTTTTCCCTTTCCGACCACTAGGGTTTCGAGGGGATTATGGCAGCTGGAGGATTGGCGATCTGGTGATTTCAACGCTCGCTGATTGAACGCGAGATGGAGAAGCAGTGAGGCAAACGCCTGATTCCTTTTGTCACACTGAGTCATCTCCAGGGAACACAAAAGGACCTGGATGCTCTCAAAGTCATCATGTGTGATCTGGTACAGAAGCCAGATTTTGTAGAAGGTGGTGCCGGGGCAATACCTGAATATTCCATACCACCACTCCTAGGGACTTTGTACCCGGATCTGATAACACAGTCAAGTTTGTCACTTCATCCAAAGCTTGACTTGGCATCCTCTCTCCTATCAGTACCCGTACCCGCATCCACGCCCGAGACACCCACACCAACGCCCGAACCAACGCCTGAGGAGCCTGGACACCTCCCTAAACGCCCCCCCGAGTCCCGCTCCCGTGCCCGTCCCACCGCCTGTAGCCCAACACCAGCACAGCCACTCGTCATTGTCAACAACTCCATCTCCACTACCGTTGACAACCGCAAGTGCCTCCCCACTCCAAATGCCCTCCTCGACACATGCATTTGTTTCCCTTGCATCTCCACGTGTAGGAGCTCCTCTCTTCCCTGAACTTGAGCGTTCTGTCCCCTGCTGATCACGACATGCACTCAGATGTCGACTACTAGACCTGCGGAGGGTTCGAATGCCTCGCTCATCAATCTGACCAAACGTATCAGACACCTTGGTCGCCTCCCCTCTAGTTGGGACAAGGCCATCGTAAGCATCCATTCCCCTCCTCTACCCGGATACCACTAGATCATCTTCATATGGCTAATATATTTATGTCTCCTAGGATGGCCCGACTACGCCAGAAGAATCCTACCTCTGCGAAACGTGCCAGCGCCTAGATCTGAAGGTTGAATCATTCTATGTCCAACTGGGAGACAACGAATATGAAATAGCGAAGAAATTTAGGTATCTGGGCCGATTGTCCCAGATCCAACGAAAAACACACTGTCCATTTTGCAGACTGGTCTTAGAAATCGCAGACCGTCCACCCGATCAGAGAACTCCCAGTCTCATCGCAGATGAAGACCCTGCCTGTTACGCTCGATGGGTTGTTGATGGACTGGAAGACTTGGGGCCGGATCCATCTCGCCCTGGAGAACATCATTTCAAACCGCGAACACGGCGACTTTTGATCTATAGCGACCCCCAAACTTTCAAAGATGGTTATATTGTCCTTTTAGCAGAGGACGCCCCGAGACCAGAATGGTTTGGGAGGCGTATAACCTCTCCTGACCTACTGGACCCTCAGCAACTCCGAAGGTGGCTTCACGACTGTGAGACGACGCATGGATTAGAGTGTGAGGAATCCCTCGTGCACGCTGATTTGTTGGGGGCACCGAAAGATGTTTTTCGGGCAATTGACGTGAACACTATGAATATAGTCGAGCCACCCCGGAACGCGAGGTACGTTGCATTGAGTTACCTTTGGGGAAAGAACTTCAATCAGCTCTTCACCACTACCAAAAATCTTCCAACGTTATCAAAGCCTGGAGCATTAGAAAAGGAAAAGCTACCTCGGACGATAAAGGACACGATTCAACTGACACGAATGTTGGGCGAGCGGTATCTGTGGACCGACAGTCTGGCTCTCCTGCACGATGTCGGGTTCCAGTATCATGATGATTGGGTCTACGCACGCGCTGCCCTCACGGTGGTTGCTGGCTCTGGCAAAGACGCAAATGCGGGACTTCCTGGTGTGAGAAAAGAATCGCGGAAATTCCACCAAGAGATAGAAGAGATACGGCCAGGCTTAAGGTTGATGATGTCCCATCTCGCAGAAGGCATGTCTCTTTCTTCAATTGCTCGTATGGTTACTAATTTATGGCAGACTATATCTCAACCTCACAATGGGACTCCCGTGCCTGGACTTTTCAGGAGCGCATGCTCTCGAGGCGGTGCCTGTTATTTGTCAACGGCCGGATTTACTACCAATGTCGGAGAACCACTTTCTGTGAAGATATGGAGATGCCTCTAAATGGTGGATGGTCGCTGGACTCGATTGACATGCCGACCAGGATTTTCCGAGAAAAGCCATTTGTTCAATTTACGTCGGCCGTGGAGCTCTATACTCGAAGAGAGCTGACCAACCCAGCAGATATTCTAAATGCCTTTGAAGGAGTACAGCTCGTGCTTGAAAAACGTATCTCGGCCAAGATATTTTACGGTGTGTTGGAAACAATGGTGGATTCCTCACTGATGTGGGAATCCACAAAGAGGCTGTATCGCCGCGCAGGGTTCCCAAGCTGGTCCTGGTCAGGATGGGTTGGAGAGATTCAGTGGAAGTTCAGTGAGCCAGCACGATCATGGATCGAATGGCATGCCGATCAAAACATTGGCCTCCATGCATTCTCCCACCAGGAGTACGAAAGAATCCCACCACCGCTGGAACGACCAGAGAACCCAGCACCACTTTCACAGCATAACCTGAGCAAATCAATGCCATTACTGCACTTCCGAACTATTGCAGTTCATTTCACTCTTATTTCTCCGGCACTCATCCATAAATCGGTTATTTCACCATTGCGCAAAAGGCTTACCGGACCTAGCGCCTTGTCAACGGTACGACCAGCACCTGCAGACCCTGGCTTGATTCGAGCAGGAATTGCGGATGATAGAGGATGGTGGTGTGGGACAATCGATCTGGAAGCTGCCTGGATGTCTCGTGTAGGCATCCCACTGGAGTTCTTAGTGATGTCACGAGTCAACATGTTCACTGACGACGAGCTCGCTGTATGGGAGGGCACATTACCGGACGAAGTAGAGGAGTTGATGGCTCAACCGAATTACGGAGTCTACAATGTGATGTTGGTGTCCCGGCGAGACGGTATATACTATCGAGAAGGTTTAGGACGCATATTGACAGGAGCATTACATCGAGCTGTCCAGCCTGCTGGATGGAAGGACATTGTTCTTGGGTGAGCTGCCCTACTTGGTGAATGGATCGAATGGAACATCTAGGTGATGAATCTGGAGTTTGGAGTACAGATACCCCAGACATATACCTCGTAAAACTACCCTACAAGGTCAAATGAGAATCATGCAGCTAATAGCCCTGTGAAGCAATACGTCGGGTTCGACAGGATCTTACCCAATTGGCGCGTCGTCGTAGGCCATGGCTCCGGACTGGCCCTTGTATCCCAAGATTCCAGGCAGTTTGCGGCGTTTCGCCGTAAACGTAATTCAAACTGTGCTCGTCAATAAAGTCTGCAAGTTCCAAGCCTCGTATTCAGGCCCCTGTTGATGCAACCCCCAAGCAAGTCCAAGTGGGCCCTGGGGTCTCTGTGCCGTTCACTACGACATGCCGATCATGACCACCAGTACAGACTCCAGAGTAAAGGGCTGGTTGCTCTCCAGCCAACCAAGCAACCCACGGCCTGCCGATCAAATACCAGCAGCCTTAAAAAAGAACTACCATTCCAAACTCATCGCTTAACTTCCTGATTCCCATGCAGGTGGTGCTGGTTCCATATTATAACTGCACGTGTCTCATTTGGGGACTCATTGGTCATGCTTTGAGCACAATGTTAACATGCTATTAATTTCGAGAGTTGTCGCATTGTCCTCATAGACCAGCGGAATAGGCACCAGGATACCCTTACTCCGCGTGTTCAGATCGGCAACAAAAACCCGATAAGAAAGATATGCGTTGAGTATGTCAAACAACGCAATACCGAGTAATCCTAGCGATCCGGTTTCACAGATAAGCTGTGTCTTCGCCATTTCAGGGTCGTATGGGTTACTTCCTCGCCTGTTGTACTACGTCACACTCGTTTTGGCTATATTCGGCAGAAGTAAAGAATGGCTTATTATCGGCGCGCTCGTCAGCGCTTTGACTTACGCTGGAACCGCGGCGATTCATTTGATGGCACTCTGTACCAGTAAATCAGGGGTGTTTGACCTGGACGTTATGGCAGCCTGGGCCATTCTCAGTACAGGCGCGTTGGGTTATATCGGCATGTTCCATTGGAGT
>Ga0105237_10007825_pt1 | contig 11651 bp, 6 predicted proteins | sample KBSC24metaG_FD_81520 | JGI IMG/M metagenome (GOLD analysis project Ga0105237, IMG submission 81520) | Corn rhizosphere microbial communities from Kellogg Biological Station, Michigan, USA - KBS C2-4 metaG | ecosystem: Host-associated > Plants > Roots > Rhizosphere > Soil | place: Michigan, USA... | reverse complement strand
CTTAGGTTTGGGATGCTACATGAGACGACTGCGCAAGCAAGTGTCGATCTTGGATGAGGTCAGTACCGTAACGCGGTAGCGTCGGGTCAACCTCGAACCTCAGGATCGTCTTAGGTTTGGAATGCTACACGTCGACCCGACGCTACCGCGTTACGGTACTGACCTCATCCAAGTGTCAGCCAAGGCCCTGTGTGAATGAGACGACTGTGCAAGCCAAGTGTCAGCCAAAGACCGGTGTGAATGAGACGACTGCGCAGGCCAAGTGTGATACAGGGTTGGTCCAGTTTCTTGCGATCGTGAAGAGTCTGAAAAGATTTCTTGACACTTCAGTCGCAGGTTGGTATATCAAGCAGTCCCAGAAATCGACCTCCCCCTTAACGTAAGTCCACTTTCTGATCCTCGTTCAGAACTTCAGGCCTTATTCACCTGTTGTTGTCTTCGGCGTTCAAGCCAAACTCGAAGGAGGTTTCCCCAGATGAAAAGTTTAAGAAGCGTGCACGCCATCGTGCGTGTGGTATTTGTCGTTCTCTGTGTCCAAATATTCGCCCTTGGGCAAGCAAACGACAAAGGAGTGACACTTAATGGCAGCGGATTAAGTGTTAGGTGGGACGTTGCTGTCCCGCATACAGAATTAACTCTTACGATTTCCGGACCGGACGGACAAGTCTTCCGCAAAGAATTCAAGGGGCGCTCTGCTGAATTTACACTTGCCAATGCAAAAGGCGAAAGATTCGCTGATGGTCAATATTCGTACGAACTTCGCGTAACGCCTCCGATCCCCGCAGATGTTAGGGAGGCGCTCGCTGGAGCGCGCGCTAAAGGTAATAGCGACGAAGTGCGGCGCGATCTAATTAAACGCGGCGCACTGGCGGCCCAGCCGCTGGTGGTTTCAGGAGGTTTCGCGATCCTGAACGGTTCGGTCATCGTTCCGGGATCGCTGCAAGAAGAAGGCTCGGTGGGTGCGGTAACGCAGCCGCGAGTTTTCCGACCCAGCAATGGAGCTGCGGCCAACGGTTTTCGCCCCCGAACTGGCGCCGAGGTGCTTGGTCTCCGCCGGCATCACGCGGTAGCTAATCCGTTTTTTGATTTTGTGATTGCCGACGATCTGATCGTGCAGGGAAGTGCCTGCGTCGGACTCGACTGCGTCGACGGCGAAAACTTCGGCTTTGACACGATCCGAGTGAAAGAAAACAACACTCGTATCCAGTATGACGACACAAGCACGAGCGCCGGCTTTGCCAACAATAACTGGCAGATTAGGGCCAATAGCTCAGCAAGCGGTGGCGGCAATTTTCTCGCGTTTGTAGATCAAGGCGCCACCGGGAATTCAGAGACGGGAACGATTGTGTTTGAAGTCGATGCTGGAGCGCCGGCGAATTCGCTGCGCGTGAGTAGCGGAGGCAACGTGGGTATTGGGACGGCGACGCCGGTGTTGGACGTCCATATAAACACAACCGACACGCCCGCGATTCGACTCGAACAAAACAACACGGGTGGTTTTACGGCGCAAACGTGGGACGTCGCGGGTAACGAAGCGAACTTCTTCGTTCGTGATGTGACCAGTGGTTCGCGTTTGCCGTTCCGTATTCGCCCAGGCGCACCGACCAGCAGTATCGACATTGCCGCCACGGGCGACGTCGGAGTCGGAACTGCAAGTCCGGATACGCGATTAACCGTACTCGATTCAGGAACCACCCTTCCGACGACCTACAATCCCGGCGACGTTGCAACGTTTGTCACGTCAGCGGACAGCTTCACCAGCGTCGCGATCGTAAAGGGAGGGATCACAAACCCGCAGGGTCTTCACCTGGGCGTCAATCAGGCGTCGCTTTTTTCCGAGATTCAGGCGTCGAGGAATGGTGTTGCAACGAACACGCTCGTACTGAACCGGCAGGGCGGCAACGTAGGTATAGGAACTTCAGCGCCCACCGAGTTGCTTTCGGTAAACGGAACTGCCGGCAAGCCGGGTGGTGGAAGTTGGTCAGTCTTTTCGGATGAGCGTCTGAAGAACATTAAGGGCCCATTCAATAGTGGACTCAAAGCCGTAATGCAGTTACAGCCGATTCGCTACGAATACAAGCCTGCGAATGCTCTGGGGATCAAATTGGGAGGACAGCAGATTGGCTTCACGGCGCAGGCTGTGCAGCAAGTGATACCCGAAGCCGTTTCGCAAACAGAGAGTGGCTATTTGATGGTGAACAACGACCCAATCATTTGGACCATGCTCAACGCAATCAAGGAGCAGCAAGCGGAGATTGAAAAACTGAAGTCAGAAGTCCGGCGCTTGAGAGCGACACGCCGACGCCGCTAAGGTACACAAAGACACAGACGGAGAAACAGCGAGTCCCTTCATGCCCCGCGCGAGCGAGACATGAAGGGACTCGGTTTATTAAGGGTGGGAGTTTTAGTTCTGTGGGAACGGGGTGCCGTTGGGGGCCTGGTTCGTTCCGTTCTTTCCGATTGTGTTGTTACCGCCGGTGTGTACCAAGCCTCCTAAGCCGAGGGCATTTCCGTTACCGGTGATTACAACTCTCGCAATCAACACCTCTGTGCCCGCGCCGGTATTAACGCCCGTGCCGCTGGCCGTGATGCTGCTGTCGTTAACCGCGAACTCCGTCGGACTCGTGCCTTCCGTCGCATTGATGGCGGCGGTTGTACACGACGAGAACGCGCTGTAAGAAATCTGACCGCGCGTGCCGTTTCCAGCGTTCACACAGTTTGTAGCCTTACTGATCTGAACGTGGTCCATCGAAAGCTGAGTCGCGTTCGTTCCGGAGTTGTTGATGTTAATTCCGTTTGCGACGTTCCTGATGCTGACGTTCCGCATGTGGAGCTGATTGACGGCCGCAAGGGAGGCGCTGCTGGCTTCGATACCATCGCCAGTGAAGCCATCGATCAGAGTGTTTTCAACGAAGAGCGCGGTGCCGCCAATGAAGCGAATGGCGTCCAGACCAGTGCTTGCTCCGTTGATGTTCAACCAGTCAAGTCGAACGGTTTTGCGTACGTCGGCGGGGTCGGTGATGTTGATAATGACGCCGTTGACCAACGACGCGAGAATCGAACCATAGCCCTGCCCGGCGCCGCCACCGTTAATGGTGATCGACTTCGTGATCGTGACTGCTCCGAAACCACCGGGATCCAGCGTGCTGATCTCGCCATCCTTGGCAGTCTTGGAAATAGCTCCTGCGTAAGTCTTGCATGGGGCGGTGCGGCTGCAAGGGTTGACGTCATCGCCCACGCCAGACACCCACGTGCGGGTGGCTTGTGCCTGCGCCATGGAAGTGATAGTCAGCGTCAGAATTGCGAGGGCCAGGATAGAAAAAGTGAAGCGGACCTTACTCATGTTGCATTCTCCTTATTGGGGTTGAGCTTAATTGCTGTTATGCAGTTGTCTCAAATCGTTATTGAAGCGATTAGCTTCGGTTAAGTCCCGCGCCCAAAGTCGGAATGAGCCTCACTTGGGTCAGAGCTTGGGACATCGGTGGTAAAAAAATCGAGGTTTTCAACTTCACACGCTTAAACGCGCAAGCAAAATGGAAAAAGGACCATAGTCGCCAAAACCGGCGGCGCGGCGCGAGGATTTGCCCCGCGCCGCGCATGGTTTCAGCTACACGGCAAGTTCGTACAGCCAATGGTGTTACGAACGTGGTTCGCCGAGTTGATCCAGGCGTTCCCCGTCGCTGACGAGAGGCTTCCATTGCCGATGAGTACGCCAACCGAATTGACGAATTCAGCGAGCTTGTTGCACGCCACATTCGTCTGGCCGCCATTTATCGCTGTTAGCGCAGCATTCAGCTTCGCCAGCAACCCGTTCTTCTGGGTTCCCGTCAGTGATGAGGCATTCACCGCATCGATCAGGTTCTGAATCACCTGTTGCGGTGTGAGCACCGTCACCGTGAAGCTACAGCTAACCGGACCATTTCCGTGGGCGTCAGTCACCGAGTAGGTCACAGTCGTCGTGCCAATCGGGAAGACGGATCCCGGAGCTGAACCAGCCGTTCGGGTTGTTGTTGAGCCGGGACAGTTGTCCGTTCCAACAGGCGCCGTCCAGGTAGCTTTTGCGCCGGTTGGGCAACTCGGTTCGAGCGTGATGTTCGCCGGACAACTAATCGCCGGCGGCGTGTTATCGACCACTGTTACGACTTGCGTGTCTTCCGCAAAATTGCCGTTCCTGTCGGTCGCTCTGTAAGTGATAGTGGTGTTTCCTACTGGGAAAACATTTCCGGCAGGAACACCGATGCGCGTCACTACCACTCCAGGACAGTTGTCGCTGGCAGTTGCAGTACCGAGCGTTGTGTTGAGATTTGCGACGGTGACGCCACAGGATGACGCGCCCGGACCCGTAAACAGCGTGACATCATTCGGAGCCGTGATCGTCGGCGCTATTGCCGGATCTTCCGTCACAGTGATCGTCTGAGTCTTGACGGTCGAGAGTCCTGAGGAATTCGTCGCAGTGTAAGTGATGACGGTCGTTCCGGTTGGGAAGACGAAGCTATCACACGTCTGGTTAGGATTCCCCGGAGTCGGACAAGCGATTTGCGGAATGCCCGTGCGTGAAATCGAAACTGCCGATCCACCACAGTCCGGATCACTCGCGGTTGCGACACCCAACTCATCATCCAACAGCACAGAACATGTGCTGGTCGTCACCGAGATATTTGGCGGCACGGTCAAACTTGGTGGCGTCGTGTCGCTGCCGGTGACGGTCACAGTTTGCGTGCAATGCGCGACCTGAGTGTCGGTGTCCGTCGCCGTCCACTCGATAGTCGTTACTCCTACCGGGTATGGATCAGTCAACGCCACACCATCACTTCGCTGTGCCGTGATTGTGGCCGTCCCCGAATTTGCGGTGGCCGTGCCAACATTCACGCCAGTTGCCGGATCACAGCCCGTTGGAGACGGCACCGTGATGTTTGCCGGACATGTGATAGTCAGGAGGTGATTCGGTAGAACCGTAATATTCTGCGTACAAGTAGCCTGGCGACCAGATGGATCGGTAACGATCCGCGTGATCACCGTCACACCGACCGGATACGCGTCCGTCAAAGCCTGGCCATCTTCTCGGCTTTCGCTGAGTTCCAGCGGCGTGTCGCCGGTCGTCGTGGCGGTACCCACACTCGACGAACTTCCATTCGGATCAGGCACGAATGCCGAGGCCTGTCCCTCATTCGCCGTCACCGTGATGCCCGCTGGGCAGGTAATAGTCGGCGCAGCTGAATCGACGACTGTAACGGTGAAGCTACAGACACCGCCGCCCGTCGACGACGTGGAAGTGACTGTCGTTGTACCGATCGGGAAGAACGATCCGGAAGCCGGACTGGTCGTCACGGTTCCGCAACTTCCGACTGCCTCTGGCGCTGCGAAAGTCACGTTGGCGCCGCCGCCGGAGCCATGAGTCGTCGCGGTGGTGACAATGTCGTTTGGACAGTCAAGACTGCAAGCCGGTGCCTGTCCGCCATTTCCGACCACGTCGAAAGTCACCGACGTGTTGTCCTCGTTATGAGTTTCGTCGGTGGTATTAGTGACGACTGCCGTGTTGGAGACAGTTGCTCCCGCGGCAGCGCCGACCGTGTAGGTGACGGTAAAACTGGCCGAGCCACCCGGCGGCAGAGCAGCGATTTGCCAGGTAGTTATCGGATCGGTCGCTGTTTGCGTGAACGTCGGGCCTGAATCCTGGCTTGACGACAAGTAAGAGAGGCCGCTTGGAACTGCATCAGTTAATTCGACTGAAGTGGCCGTATCCGGACCATTGTTCACAACCAGAATCTCATACGAGACAGGGGTGCCATTGCTCATTTCCCCGGTCTTGTTGTACTTCAAAACCGAAAGATCCACAGATGGATTTCCAGGATCGCTCACCGTGAAGAACGTTCGCGCGATGAGCGATTCGCCATCCGTGAGGTAAACCCTGTAGTTTCCAGCCGTTGTAGCGCTGAAGTTCGCGCTCGGACTGGTGGGGGAGATGGCATTCGACTGAAGCAGCCCGCCCTGGTTATCTACGAATAAGATCAATCTGCTGCCGGTGAAATTACTGTTGGCTTTCGCGCAGACCGTATCTCCAATCTCGTAGTTGTCTTGCAGACTCGTGCAAGTGGTGCCGTCGTAAGTGGCAATATCAGGATTCGCACTCACCGTAAACACGGCGGGCGTCTGTGAGATATCACCTGTTTCGGCGATGGTGACCTTCCAGGTTCCGGTGGTATCGGGAATAAAAGTGAAGGTCTGCGGATTTACTGTGATATCGGTAGTGCCGCTTCCGCCAAAAGCGATGCTCAGATCTTGTCTCAGCCAGTGGACCCAACGACCGCCTGGAAAGTTCAGATCGACACCGTCAGTTTGCGCGCAAACTGTTTCTCCCAGGACGAATGCGTTCTTCGGCGTGGTGCAGTCAGCAGCGAACGTTGCAATCGTTTCTTGAAAGGGGAGCAGAGAGTTGTAAGAGGACCTAAGAGCAACTAATTCATTGATGGGATTGGATTGCGCAGGGTCTTTCACGACGCGTGACGAGGCGGTGCGTGGGGCATAGAAAGAGCCCACTGCGATTACGCCAAGAACCGCGACGGCGATAAAAATCCGAATGAATCTCGCGCGAAGTTTGGGGAACCGCTTGCCTGAAGGGAGTGTTTCTAAAAGACGACTAGTCTTTGCTGCAAAGCATTGGTGATAATTCACGAGATCTTCTCCTTGGTTCGTGGGGGGCGTGTGTTATTAAAAACAGGACAGTAGAATTTAGTGTTGCATGTCGGGAGTCTGAAGTGTCAAAACCTGCTGGACCAGACGGCAAAAAGAAAGGAACAGGACTCTTCGGAGAACTGAAGATGTCGCGGCTAAAAAAGCGAGCAGCCTTATATGCCAGTTTGGTATTTGTGTCAACAACTTTCTTTTAACGAAAGTTGTTGAGGTCAGTTAGAATCGTCATACGATGATGCGAAAATTTCTCGTAACCGGCGGCGCGGGTTTTATCGGTTCTGCTTTTGTTCGGCTGTTATTAGACCAGTTCGCCGATGTCCTCGTTATTAATCTTGATTTACTGACCTATGCGGGAAACCGCGACAGCCTTGAAGGGTTGGACCAACGGCGTCATCAGTTTTTACACGGCGACATTGCTGATCCGGAGACCGTGGCCCAGGCGCTTGGTGACGACTGCGAGGCCATAATCAATTTCGCCGCGGAATCACACGTAGACCGGAGCATCGCAAACTGCTCCGAATTTTTACGGACGAACATAATAGGTACACAAGTTCTTCTCGATGCGGCGCGAAAACATGGGGTCAGACGCTTCGTTCAGGTGTCGACGGACGAAGTAATGGGCAGCTTACCTGAAACTGAAACAACGTACTTCACCGAACAATCACCGTTTGCGCCAAACAATCCATACGCAGCCTCCAAAGCCGCCGCCGAGCATTTAGTGCGTGCCGCTCATCACACGTTTGGTCTCGATACGATTGTGACCCGTTGCGGAAACAACTATGGACCACGACAGTTTCCCGAAAAATTCCTGCCGCTAATGATCGCTAACGCACTGAACGACGAAGCGATACCGATCTACGGCGATGGAAAGAACGTGCGCGACTGGATTTACGTTGAGGACCACTGCCGCGCCATCCTTTTAGCGCTCGAAAACGGCACGTCGGGAGCTGTCTACAACATCGGCGCGCGCAACGAGCGACGCAACGTCGACGTAGTGACGTCGGTTCTCGACACACTCGGGAAGCCGCACTCGCTGATGCAATTTGTGAAAAACCGTCCAGGGCACGACCGCCGTTATGCTATCGATCCCGCGTTAGTTGAGACTGAGTTGGGGTGGCGACCGCAGGAGACGTGGGAAAGCGGTTTACAGAAAACGATCCAGTGGTATCAAGACAATGACGAGTGGCTTGAGCGCGTGCGCAGTGGTGCGTACAGAGACTACTACCGCGGTCAGTACGGAGTTGAGGTGGGCAGGATTTGAGAGTGCTCGTAACAGGTGCGGGCGGAATGGTGGCTCGGGCCGTCCGTGAGTTTTGTGAGGGTAGCGGCGATTCGATTTTTGCATACGACCGCTCGCAACTCGATATCGCGAACGCGACGGATGTTCTCGAAACGGTGCGGCGCGTTAAGCCAGAGGCAGTAATAAACTGCGCGGCCTGGACCGACGTGGATGGCTGCGAGGCAGATGCTGCACGCGCATTTGCGGTTAATGCTCACGGACCGGAAAACCTTGCGGTTGCGAGTCGTGAGGTGAACGCAGTGTTTGTGACGATCTCTACTGATTACGTCTTCGACGGAACGAAAGAAGGTTTCTACACGCAGGAAGATGAACCAAAGCCGCTGAGCGTTTACGGGCGCGCAAAACTGGAAGGCGAACAGCGCTCGCTGGAAGCGAACGAGGCGTCGATCGTGGTCCGCAGTGGCTTTATATTCGGGCGCGGAGGAAAGAACTTCTTGAGTACGATCGTCGATCGTGCGCGTCGAAACGAACAATTAAAGGCCATAACGGACGCGTACGGCATGCCGACATACGGGCGCGATCTGGCGCAGCGGCTGCGCGAATTGGCGGAACTGAAGCATCCGGGAATATTTCACGTGGTGAATTCAGGAGAGGGAGCGAGTTATGCGGAGTTTGCGCGCGAGGCCATCAAGCGCGCGGATTTAGGTGAGCCTCCAATCGAAGAGGTACTGGAGGCCTCATTGAACCGCCCCGCCCCGCGGCCCCAAAACTCGCGTATGCGATGCCTTCTTTCACCAGCGTTGGGACTCGCCCCACTACCCGATTGGCGTGACGCCGTCGCCCGGTTCATCCGCGAAACGCCTTATTAAACGCCGAAGGCGGTCGCTAATTTCAGCCCAGGGTTGGAGCGCCAGCGACAACCCTGGGAACATAAACCATCATTCGTTTCAACCCTGAAAGGGTATTCGCGCACAGGCCTAACGCTTTCAGCGTTTATTCTCTTAAATACTTTGAATCCCAGGGTTGGTCGCTGGCGCTCCAACCCTGGGCTGAAATTAGCCAACACCTTCGGCGTTAAAAAGCACAAACCATGCACATGATTCCTAAGTCTGTTATTATTCTGGCCCCACTCTCATTTGACCAAAGAGGCTGAAAGATATGGCTATGCAAGACAATCGATTAATTCCAGTTCCGGGTTTGGATCGGGGGCTCGATCGACCGCTCTCGGACCTGGTCCAAAGCAAGCCTTATGGCATTTCGGGTGACGACCCGGCCGCTCTAAAGAATTACCTGTTTATCGTTCTCAAGCGAAAGTGGCTCATTTTGAGTTTGGTGCTCGTGGTCACGTCGCTGGTCGCAATCCAGTCGTTCCGGTCGCCCTCGATTTATGAGGGCGAAACGACGATCAGAATCCAGGAAAAAACGCCCAGCGTGTTGCAGGATCGGATCGTCATCAACGGTCAGCGTGACCCCAATTTCTGGGGCACGCAGCTCAAGCTGTTGCAAAATCCAGCGCTCGCGCGTCAGGTCGTACTCACACTCGACCTGCCCCACAACCCGACGTTCCTCGGTGGCCGTTCGCAAACCGGAATTTTCGATTCTCTACGAAGCTTTTTCTCGTCGCCAAAGGAAAAGACGGAAGCCAAACCCGCGCCTGCCGGACTCTCGGTCGTAGCCGACACCGAGAAATCCCTCGGCCGGTTGACACCCGAAGAGATTGCGAAGCTGGAAGTTTATGAAGACGCAATCATTGGCGGTGAGGAAATCGAGCCTGTTCCCAATACCAATCTGGTTAAGATCATCTACAGGCATTCAGATCCCGAACTCGCACAAAAAATCGCCAACACGCTCGCCGAGGTTTTCAAAAACTACAACCTCGCACTCGCGACCGAAGGATCAAACACGGCGGAAAACATTCTCGCCAGAGAGATCGCGAGACTGCAAAGTCAGGTCCACCAGGATCAGGAAGTACTCTGGAACTTCGCTAAAGCAAAGGATCTACCGCTGACGACAGAAGGTGCTGGAAATCTTGAAGGCACGAAGCTGGCGACATTGAGTGGTCAGTTGTTGCAAGCACAAAACGACCGCAAGAGATTCCAGGCACAGCTCGAAGCCGCGAAAAACGAGAAAGATCCGTTTTCGGTGCCTGACGTTAACGCCTCCGCGCGCGTCGACAAATTGCGCGATCGCATCTCGGCGCTGAGAGAACAACGTGAAGCTCTGCTGGTCACATACACAAAAGAATGGCCGGCGGTAAAGAAGCTCGACGTGCAAATCAAGGCGCTCGAGACGGAACTTAACAGGGCACCCGAAGAAATCATCACCTCATTACAACGCAAGTATGAGGCTGCTGTTACACAGGAAAACCTGTTGCGCCGCGCTTACGACGAGCAGAAAGCGACGACGACGGAACAAACGCGCAATCAAATCGACTTGATGGCGATGAAGCAGGAGCTCGAAACGAACAAGCAGTACCTCGCCACCCTGACGCAAAAACAGCGCGAACTGGACATCTCCAACGGCAACGGCGCGAACGAAGTGAGTATCGCTACCTACAGTCGTTTACCGAAAACTCCGGTTGGTCCGCCGAGATTAAGAAACATCATCATCGCGTTCCTGCTGTCGTTGGCAGCAGGTGTCGGGTTAGCGTTCCTGCTCGACTTCCTCGACGACACAGTCAAGTCGATCGAAGACGTCGATCGATATATTCACCTGCCCGCGCTGGCTTTGATTCCCGCGAGTCGCGACCGTCGCTTGCCAGGCGCGATTGGTGCGATGGGCAATACGCCGGCGCCTCCGTCAAACACGACCGCGCTGGCGATGATCAATGATGCTCGCTCGCCGATCAGTGAGTCGTACCGCCACCTGCGGACTTCGTTGTTGTTATCGTCAGCCGGCAAACCGCCCAAGACGATCCTGATTACTTCGAGTCAGCCCGCTGAAGGTAAAACCACGACCGGCATCAACACGGCGTTTATGCTGGCACAGACCGGCGCAAAGGTTTTAATGATCGATTGCGACCTGCGGCGTCCACGTCTGCATGCGCAGTTTGGGCTATCCAACGCGAAGGGACTAACGACGTGGCTTTCCGGAGAGAAGAATCTGGACGGTCTGATTCAGACCTGTGAGAAGGAGCCGAATCTAAAAATCCTGACCTCCGGTCCCGTGCCTCCGAATCCCGCCGAATTGCTGGGCTCCGAAGAGATGCGGAAGCTGTTGAATATTCTGAGTGAGCAATACGCACACATCGTCATCGATTCACCGCCGGCCATATCCTTCACGGATGCCTCGATCCTGTCGACGATGGTGGATGGAGTGATTCTCGTAGTCCACGGCGGCCGAAGCTCCAGAGCCGTAGTGCGTCGAGCAAAACAGCAACTGCTCGACGTGGGAGCCCACGTGTTTGGTGTCGTGCTGAACAACGTGAAGGTGGAGTCGCACGACTACTACTACTCCCGTTACTACTCTAACTACTACTCGACTGACGCAGATGCGGAAGAAGGTGCGGGAGAGACTGCGTAGCGCATCATTTGAATCTTGTACCAAATACGCCGAAGGCGTTGGCTAATTCCACCCCAGGTGTTATTAACGCCGAAGGCGTTGGCTAATTCCAGCCCAGGGTTGGAGCGCAGCGACAACCCTGGGATCCAAGCAAAAGCGAAACCAACGCTGAAAGCGTTAGGCCTGTGCGAGACTAACCCTTTCAGGGTTGAAACGAACG
>Ga0105237_10007823_pt1 | contig 11652 bp, 15 predicted proteins | sample KBSC24metaG_FD_81520 | JGI IMG/M metagenome (GOLD analysis project Ga0105237, IMG submission 81520) | Corn rhizosphere microbial communities from Kellogg Biological Station, Michigan, USA - KBS C2-4 metaG | ecosystem: Host-associated > Plants > Roots > Rhizosphere > Soil | place: Michigan, USA... | reverse complement strand
TCATTGGCATGGTGAGTCACTGACGGTTCACTTGGGTCAATGACGCTGACAAGAATCCGCCAGGCCTACTCCAGCGCGGTACACCAGACATGGATGGTGTACCTGGAGTCACCCAGGTTAGTGTAAGATTGTCTACGCGTACCATACTTACACATGCCTAGTTTCCAATCCCACCGGGGGGTAATTTCACTTATCGCTTCTCTACGGTTGGTGAATACGGGTTTTACTGGTACCATTCTCACTTTCGAGCCTACTACGACGACGCCTTACGCGGGCCCCTCTTGATACATCCATCCAAAACCCGGCCACGTCCATTCGAAAGTCTTGCTCATAGTGCGTCGGAGCTTGATAGAATGCTAAAAGCCGAGCGAAGCGGAACATCTCTCCTGCTGAACGATTGGTATCATCGACTCTCCGATGAGATATACGATGAATATTTCAAAACTGGAGCGTTTCCCCAATGCGTTGACAGCCTTTTGGCAAACGGGAACGGAAGAGTCCAATGTTTACCCGAGAGTATTCTCCAAGCCGGACCAGGACTGGGCCTCCAATCTACTGTCGCCAATGATCCACATGACCCCGAAACTGTACCGGTGGAAATGGAGGCAACGTCGATGCCTCCGATGGGAACAAATACCATGTCTATGAGCGTGCGGAAAAGGTCAGACCATACTGCCGACCCTTCGGCGGGAGCCACTATGTCCGATATAAGCGCGATGTCTTCGGCGATGACTTCGATGATGACAGGTGCCTCACCCTCAACGCTGTCGGTGGTTACAGGGAGCTCTACTGCGACTGCCATGTCAGGTATGCCGCAAATGGCTTTCGGCCCACGCGGCTGCAGTCCGCCAATGATGTTTAAGCCAGGCTTTGACGCCAACTCAATTCCGCCTGAAACATGCACCAATACTTCCTCGGCACTATTCACTTTCACGGCGGACGCATCTCTTGGTTGGACCGCTCTACATTTGGTCAATTCTGGAGCTGTCACCAGACTCACTGTTTCGTTGGATGGTCATTCCATGTTCGTTTATGCAGCAGATGGGCTCTACGTGACTATTCAAAAAGTTCACGTAGGTGAACGCTAATTTGGTAGTGGATGTCTATGTTAACTTTCTCCTAGGTTCTGCACATCTCCATTGGCCAGCGCTATTCTGTAATGATAAAGCTCGACCAAACCCCCGGGGATTATACTTTAAGATTTGCAGCCTTTCCATATGGCGACATGCAGCAGATCATTGAAGGACAGGCAATTTTGTCATACCAGGTCAGGCGATGTCTTTGCGGTATTCTGGCAATTTGACTAATTCCTCTAGAATGCAACTAATAGTAGCAATATGACCATGGCGAACAACCCGGTGTCACCGTGGATGCTCGTCAATGGGTCCGCTATATTAGGCTCTGTCGAACTTGAAGATCAGGCGCTGGCACCCTTCGAGGGCAATACGCCGCCATCCGGGGGGGCCAACATTACTCACCACTTTGCAATCAACCAAACAGACATATTGACTTGGGTAATCAATGAGGAACGCTTCTCGGAGCCGGCTCGACCAATTATCTATGGTAGTGCTTCGGATGGCTGGGATGCAGCCACCACGCTTCATACTCCTCCTAATGCAACAGTAGATCTTATTATCAAGGTTGCGAATGAATCTATGGACAAGGTAAGCTCGCATATCTACTCTATTAGACAACATAGTATCCCTCCGATTGACAAGATCTTGTCTAGATGGGCCATCCGATGCATTTACACGGTCACAAATTCTGGCTCCTTGGGGCAGGCGAGGGCGATTTTCCATTCGAGTCTGTTATTGACGCACCTTCGAAGATGATCAATCTCCAAAATCCGCCGTATCGCGACACAATCGACCTGCCGCCTTCAGGTTGGGCAGCTATCAGGTGTGCAGAGAGGCCATCCGGCGAATACCTCAATTTACTAACTCTCTTAGGTACATGACTGACAACCCAGGAGCGTGGTTGTTTCATTGCCATATACAATGGCATCTTGTGGTAAGTCAAAATCCACTGACTGGTAGGAACTCTCCTGAATTGATCAACAGAGCGGCATGGCTGTAGTGCTTGTAGAGGATCAGCAACGAATGCTGGATATAGTAGGATCCATCCAAAATGCGCCCAACAATCCCGGTACGAATGGTTCGCAGGCGGAGGGGAGCTCTAAGGCCAGCACCACATCTGCTGATTGTCCTCGTCAATATCTCATCTTTCTATTCTCGGCGCTCTTACTCTGCTTTGTGTTGTGAAGGGGTCAACCGGATGATCTCTCTCGATCGAGATGAATGGATATATATTACACTCGATCTAAATCGCTTATTACCAACACACCTAATCTACTGCGTCGTCTGAGAAAATCGAAGGATTGAAATAGTTCTAAGTGCGAGACACCCAATATACACACTTTGTTCATGGGGATGGCGCATTTACTTCATACATTTTATCTTAGGCCACTGTACAGACAGAAAACTTATCTAAAAGCTATTTTCGACAATTAGCAAACAGTCTGACACCTTCAGTATTAAAAGTCTAGCTTGGATAAATGCATGTGGTTAGACTTTTGTCAGAAAGCCAGTTCGCTACATGTGTCTATTACACGGCTACAGGAACTTGTGCGTTTCCTGCGACCAGAATAACCGGGCCATTGACTAATACTACAGTAGCACTCTGGTAACTTAGTTGACCTGACTAAGAACATCGTCAGAGGCATGGAGGAACGCGTGGCCAATGGCCAGCCATGGGTACGTCTAACCACCCAATTTTCTATTGCATAGCCAAGCCCTCGAACCTTGAATGGGTCGTGGCTGCGACATTTGTGCGCAAAGAGGCGAAGCAGGCTAATCGGGCCTATCATCTTTTTCTCTGGGAACTCTCCTTCGGTAGACAATCCTTCTTGGGCGAGTCTGGAAATCGGCCCCCGGCCTCGGGTACAGTATTCAGATTTCCCACGTCTTTGACCATCCCCTTCTTTTATACCGTTCTCTTTGACAGGGATCCCGCCTCCTCAAGCAGGACCTGACTCTTTAAACAGACCTGTCTCAATGTCATCGCCTAATCCTACCAAACCGCGCGGCTACTACGAGGGCTTTAGCAGTTCCTCATTGAGGGCGCCGGCGCGGCTTAAAGATCCTAAAGACGATCATATCACTTACGAGGAACTGGGTAATTGTGACGGTATGATAGAAAAGCAGCCCGACCCTTGAACAATTGCAGGCAACCAAAGGTCTGGAGCGCTGACACTCCTCCGAGCCAGGAACCGACCCCTCCAAGCCGACGCTCATCGCGATTAAAGGCATCGTCTTCGATGTTTCGCGAAACCCAGCATACGGCCCAAAAGGACATTACCATGGTATGCAATTGGCTTCTTCTACAGCCCTGGCAAGGGAGAAAGCCACTTTCTAAACAGTTTCTCTCATCCCGGCCCATGCAAACATTCCCTCCCAACACCCCGCTGGGCGACTGGTTAAGAATGCATCCCGCAACTTTCTCTCAGAGAGCTGATGTAGCTCGACTTCCAGTCTACACGGGCAAGGATCCTTCCCGCGCCCTCGCAACATCTAGCCTCAGATCCGAAGACTGTGTTCCCGAATGGCATGACCTCGAAGACCAGTACAAGACTATACTAAGCGAGTGGTATACTTTCTTCAGCAAGCGATATAACGTTGTGGGCAAGGTACGTCTTCCTGCTATTGACGGAAGAGATTTGCAAAGTAATCTTCTGCTTGTTCGGATTTTGCAGAGTGATCCTCTATATTGGGCGTAGGATGTGGAGTGATGATCAATGGAGACGGTGCCACAGGGAAGGATACCAAAGCACTTAAGCACTTTACATTTCCTTATCTTTCAGTTGGATCAGAAAGACAGGCTGAGGAAACGCGCATTCCACTCGAGGACTGAGACTAACAACTTATGCTTTCAGGTTGTTGGCGCCCGAAATCTATGATTGGGAGAGTAAGATCAACTTCTCGCGCTAGAGTTTGAACATTACTGACCAGTAAGAAGGTTTCGTTGATTTACGACTCCGAACGGCAAGAATATCATCTGTTGTTGCGTGCCTATAAGGGTGCGATAGGTGCTGATGCTAACTACAGCGGTGTCCTTGCGGACAGTGTGAGTGGGAAGGTGTACTGTGAGTGGACAAGGTCTTAGTGCTAAGCTAAGATGTAAGTTGACCGCGAGGAGTCATGTAAACTATGGTAATGATTGTGATATACATAATTCAAATGACTCGCTTGATTCGTGAGGCTCGGGCAACCAGTCTTGCAAGTCCTCAGAGTCCAATACTCTCCTGAACAGGAAACACTTCACCTTGAGTGATCGCGAGGCGGTCGCGCAACGTGGCAACCCTTTTGACATATGTCCAACAACCCGCACAGATCTTTTACCAGGTAGTATCTTCGGCACCCACCATTCCTCTTGGCTCGCAACTCAAGCCTTGCCCATACCAACCAACACAAGCAATGCCACATAGCACCAACCAAATCGACATCGCCAGTATAGTCACGATCCATCCATTCCGCATATTGACCATTTCGCCGGTTTCCATCTCTCCGCGGCTCCTGCCTGGTTCGTCAACCTACACAATCATAACCTGGCTGCGGCAAGTGAACTAAAGCAATGGCGCAGCCACGAAAGGTAGAATGGCACTGAGCAGGACCTAGCTTGCTGTTAATGCTTGATTCAACCCGCTTTTGCCCACAGACGCCGCAATAACGATACTAGGTCGTTGTGGTGACCATTTTGCAAGTCGAATTGCTTCAGACGCGGTTGAACGATGCCGGAGTCTAAAACGATGGAATGGGGGCATGACTGTCGCGCCTAGAATGCCGCAAGAGAGATAAATACCATTTCCTTTCACTACGTCCGAGGATGAGTGATCTACGATCGTGAGCGGTAAATGTAGGTAGAATCGAGAGCTAGCACCACTTGTGAAGATTTAATTCTCAAACTTGATTAACTGCATTCCTTCTGTGGCCGGATCTCCATGCACTCGATATTTATCTGGCCCGTGATTGGTCCAAGGGTTTACGGCCTTGGCTGAGCTTGACCTACGGGGATATACTGAGTTGGGAGCTCAGCCAGTAGACGCAAAGCCCGAATGACCACGAGATAACTCCGAGGAATAAGGACTGGCGTATAAAGTGTTTCGAATGCGTATCTCCTCACGTGATTAATTTAAAGGGGTTATGGGATATGCGCAGGCCTAGTGATGCTCTGACAATGGAAAGGTTCTATCTAGTAAGGCGGATCGGTATTCTAGCATTGAGAAGACCTTAAAGTTCCACCACCTGGACGATGAATTTAACCGAATTTAGGTTTTTAAACGTACCATTAGTCAGTAGAATATAGCGGTATTCTAATAACCGATCGTGCTCGCTGTTACGAACCAGGTCACGGATGAGGCACGTTCCAAGGGACAGCATGAGGAAAGTTAGCCGATGGAGGACGAGGCTACGTCACGTGACCCGAGACTCTGCATCGCTCTGATGGCTCTGCGGGCTCTGTGGAGCGCCAAGGCGGCGCCAAGGCAGAGCCAACAGAGCCATCAGCATTATATACACTCCGTACCCTGCGTAGGACTATGTAGTCAACTTGGTTATCAGTCTTATAGCTACCCACATTTATCAAGGAACCCTACCTTGGTCGGTACTGCGTAGCGGTTCGGATCATAACACTCGCAAGGGAAAGTTTTGGGGTTGATTATGCTCCTCCTTTGTCCTTTCTGGTATTTCCGTCCTGTATTCTATATTCGGAAAAGCTTGATGTCTTGAGAGTCTAGACCTGGTGGTTGAGTTGTCCCCCACTAAACCCTATTTGTTCGCATATGAGCCTCAATGGGTTATGGCGCGGTTGGCTGGCACCCAGCTGGACCACACACGGCAGCTTATCATACTCCCGTCGCAGGCCCTAGAGCCAAGCCTTGGGGCTTCGGTGAACTATTCTGGCTGCGAGCTGGCTAAACTCTATTGGCCCCCCCGGATGGGAAAGTTTCCTTCTTCCGATTGTGATACCATCAAGGGTGAAGCATTCAGGTGACGCCGTGAAACACCTTGCTAAGGCCGTCAGATTCTGTGCCTTGGTTCTGATCATGCCATGATCGCATCACCTGGAATCGAAAAGTTATCCTATCTCGGGACCCATGACTTTCTGATAGAGTTGAATATTCCGTATAAGACGTCGCGTAGCATACGGAATTAACTGTTCGAAATATGAAGAGAACTCATCTCACATCGAAGAATCTGCAGCTATTCAACAAGAGGATTCTTGAGGCAAACTTAACAGTGCCGACGCAGTCTTGCTCTCCACATCAGCAGCGATTAACTCGGCATCATGTGGGGAACCAACCAGATATGCATCGATTTCAGAAGGCTCAAAGTCCTCCATTTTTATGTGATAAAACTTTACAAACTCGTGGATCTTGATTCTGGAAAGAGGAATCCGTTCTTTGATACCTTTTATGACTGTGAGCATAGCGCCGAAGCCAAAGGAAAGAGTAAGTGTTGTTCCATAGTCTAGAGTTTTCTGGCGCAGTCGAAGACGTCGCGCTTGAGTATTGTTGACTATCAGCAACGGGTCAGTCTATGTGTCCTCGGAACCCTCGAGAAATAATCGGGTTGTCGAGTTACTAACTCCACTCGGTTAAAGGATTGAACAGGAGCAAGGTCTTTATCTTCCACCAGAGCGGTTGCTGTTCAGATGTCAACACATTCTAACGTGCGCATGGAGAAGATATTAATTATGCCACATACAAGGGTTGGAAGCACATCCGCACCCATCACTGTAATGCTCTCCACCACTCTCCCATGCATCAGCCCCTGACCGCGGGGCTGTTCGTGTGTCCGCTAGTTTGCTCCTGATGAATAAGCCGCATTGCCTACAACGTGCCAAGCATTGAAGTCTCCAAGCTGCTCAAGACTTTAGTCTTCGAGACATTTGTGCGCATTTTCAAACTCCCAATCACAATGAAAACACCTTTCCAAGTGTCTAAAGCTCGGCAAGCAGATTACAAGGGTTATAAGGACGTAAATCCCATCACGCCACCTGTTAGCAGGCCTCTCAGTCTCGAAACAGCCACATGGCCCCCAAGTTTCCCCCTAATAGTTAAGGAAAGCGACAACATCAGCCATGATGTATACGGAGCCCTTCACCGACTTTGGGCCCTTTATGTCTCGACGTCCTCGTTTGAATCTCTACAAGCTGGAGATTCTTCAATACTATAAAGCAATACTAACTTCGTCGTATCCTAAAATAAATGTTCTTCCTTGTCCGTGAGAAGGTCTTGAAGACCAGCCTCGTCGAGCTCAATCTCCCTGACAACTACCGAGTCCTGGAATCCCGGCTGCATTGCTTGCAATTGAGATGCCTCCGCGATGTTGGCCCTACTTTTGTCGCCTATGGCTATACCTCCCGGCTGGTTTTCATTAATATGTTCAGGGAATGTATCATGTCAGGGGGCACTTACTTCATGTTCATGTGCATAGAGTGTGGCTGTCTTATGCACTAAACCGTGACCGATGATTCTGTTTAATCTGGGCTCTATGAGCCGAGACTCACGTTGCAGCTTCCACAGAGAAAGCCAGGCCAGCCTAAAAGCAGTACTGCCCATGGGTTCAACGCCGTGATGGTCGTTCGGAACTGTGAAGTTTAGAAGGATTTTGGCCTTAGAGTCGCATAAGAAAATTAAATCGGCCATTATGTAGAACTGGAACTATTGCTTGAGAAGTTCGAAAAGCAAATGATGGATGCATACATATGTAACTGCGCTGATTCTGCTGCTCATCATTCGAGCTCAGTATTAATCATCACTAATTCAACACTTGTGATAAGAGCGACATCGACAGCCGTGCCAATAGGGATGTCAAATTCAACTTGATCTTGAGTACAGAAAATCATTTCGTCTGGTTATCACACCACCATTCGGTGTATTACGTATTGCTCAACGGAGGCTTGACTGGCGCCAGTCAGCAAATTCCCCACGTACAGGCACTTGGGTTTGCTTGCTGTCGAGCCACCCAGAAGCGGAGCGTTTCGGAATAGGTGGCGTGCCATGCAAAGCCTCCTTGCTTGCGACCTGCACGGCCACTGTAACGGCAAAGTCCACCTTATACGGTATGTGCTGGTCTGTAGTATATAGCGGTTGATCATTGTCGAAGCAGGTGTCTGAACGTAAAATGAGGCAATACAAATATCATTGTCAATCATGACTGAAAACATTGCAAACAACTATTCCCCCCAACAGGCCACTCCATCAACACCCCTCTCTAGAGGGTATCTGCCATCATTCGTTCCCACCGCAATAGGTGTTGGTGCAGTAGCCTTCTTCACCTTTGCTGTGATATTGTAAGCAACTAGATGGGAGTTTGTCGTCTTTCCTTTATTGAAGAAGGTACAGATATGCACTATTTCATCGGAAACGACGTCAAAATATGAGGGATATTGAAGCTCAGAAAGCCGGAATAAGCCTGCAGGACCTCGAGGCCGCGGTCCCAGTTCAGCAGTACAAAAAGTCCAAAAAGTACGGACCACAGGATACTTCGACACCCAGCCCATTCGACTCCTCTGAAGTTTGGTACGTCACTCCCACTTTTCAGTACCACGCACTAATATCGCTATAGTGCAATCTGTCTGGAAACATTGAAAACGCAAGACGAGGTCCGAAGATTGGGATGCAGACACGTGTTTCATCAAAATTGCGTGGACGATTGGTTCCGACGGCAACACTACGATTGTCCACTATGCAAATCTATTTACGTTGTGGGCAAGCACAAATAACGTAATATAAAAATGGTTGACAATGTGGTCAGTCTCACCTGTGTATAATGACCGACGGTGCCGAGACTTGCTCAATTTACTTTTCTGAATCCACCACACAGTCGAAGTTCTAGAATGTTTCTATCATGTAAGGTTGAAGGGCGTAAGGTGTGCCTAGCCCACGATTTTATACCGTGTGCCGAAGAAAGTATGCCACTCCCTCGGCAGTCTTATCCTTGACTGCTGTCTGGAATGAGATGGTAAAGTAGTCGGCTGTTTTGGATTGAACCTAGACTCATGTTCTGACCTATATTTCCTCCGACAACGGGGCAGTAAAACGGCGGTATGGGAGTGAGCCCTCTGTCCGGACATATATCTCCTCGGAAACAATGTAGAAGTTATTGGGCCGATCCATTATGGCAGAATGAAGGGTAAGAATAACGAGAGCGAAAAGAGAAGATATTCACAAGGACAATCAAGAAATGTGGTTCTGCCAGAGGGGGACGCGTTTACCTGTAATCCATTCGTGCAATGGTTATTAGCCGCGTTTTGGATGGATCAAGGTAACTCTTGTCTATTCATAGGATTATTAAACCTACGGATATCCAGCATTCGCGGCGTGTCATCTACAAGAAGCAACGGCATATTACTTTGATTAATTCAGCAGAGTCCCTACCGGTCTGTGGGAAACAACCATGCTCCCGGACTGACAGTGATGTAGAAGTGATATGTATAGTCCGTGCGCAGTATAGAGGAACATGGAATGGCCATCCAACGAGATGCTGAGTCTGCTGATATATCTTGCATTAACAAGATATAGAGCGATCCAGCTACTGGATACCTCCGCGGTGAAAGTGAGAGTTCTGGTGTAGTATTGGTGCAAGTTTCGGGCGGAAGCGAACTCCCGTTGAGTTCGGGTCAAAGTATCATTTGCAGACGGCAACCCGCGTGGGCTTGAAGTCATTTGCGGCATAGCTGACATGGAACTTATGTTACGTTCCTCGATGCCTACTGGCTTCGAAAACGATTCAGCCGTCATTATAGACATAATCATTAAAGACATGTCGTTCATATTGCACATGGCCGTCGGGGTCGATAGGCTCGTAGTATACTCTAATCTTTTCGCATGCTTATGGATATAGCATTTTCAGTCATCGAAGGCTCCGATAAATATTTTGTTGACGCGTGTTCATTCCGGCGGCCGTTAGTGGCACTATTGCTATCGACGCGGTGTCAAGATCACGAGGAGCATTGGCGACGCTAGGTTCAAGGCCCAATCCTGGTCCAACTTGAAAGTGTGCTTTTGGGGGGGGCCATTGGACTCCTCCCTTTCTCGTCCGCTTAAGGACCGCTGACGCATTATGGAAACTGGAAACGCACCATTCGTGAAATATTCATCGTGTATCTTGCCAGAGAGCTCATGGTACTAATCAGTGGGACGTCCCGCTTCGAGCTGCTATGAGGATGATTTTCGGATGGGCGTGGTCGAGATGGGGACGGATGTATTAAAAGCGGTCCGCGTAAGGCGTCATCCTAGTTGGCTCGAACGTGGGAATGTCATCAGTTAAATCTGTATTCAACGGCTGCAGAACCGATAGGTAAATTACCTCCTGTTGGGATTAGAAACTAGGTACGGGTAGGCATAGCATAAGAAGGTAATCATCCAACTAACCTGCATAACATCAGGAGCACCGTCCATATCTGGAGTTCCGCGCGGGAGAAGTTCTTGTGCAGTCAGATCAATCTTCATTAACATGAGTAGACGGTAGGCCGCCCATTCGATGGGATTATACGCGGCGACCTACCATGCCAATGAATTATTGTCTGGACAGGCAAATCGTTCTGGACAAATATTTCAAGATCGTCTCTTTTGTCGGCTCCGATCGAGGGCCCCGGTTGTTGACCGTTAAAGAGGTATACGTCACGCGGTACTCCACCTGGCGAATAATTAGAACAAGAAAAGGTCACTATTGCAGGCTTACCAGGGCTTGAGTGCCAGTGCTCAAGTTCGGGTAGTATGAACTGACGGCGGCGAGAGTCTCGACTACCGAGCAGGCGAGTAATGTAATTAATGCAGACGTGAACGCATGCTGGAGTAGTAGGTCGAGGGCAGGAGGATCAAGCGAGCAGGAAAAATGAATCTTGTACTCTGGCAAGGTGAGCAAGATATGAGGACAAGAACGGAGACTGCAATTTGCCCTGATAGATGGCTGAGACGGTATTTTCGCGTGATTTCTCAGCGGCGGGAATGGCTCGCTCAACCAAAGTAGATTTAATGTGGAAACAGTGGTCGCCTGGCAAGGAGAGCGATTGGGGAAGGTGGGTTGGCCCCGTGGTCTCACTGCACCTGGTGTCTTGTCTTTGCTTGGTGAACGTGTAGTAACCAATCATGGCCCTGTGTGGAGAGGCCTTTTTGCGTATTTCAACGTTCCTCGAATCATTCTTTTGATCCTCAAGACCAACGATCTGACACGGAGTCTGGACGAGTTACTTGGATCAAAACAGCCTATGAGACCCATGATGATCCTTGCGGAGTTTGCGAGTATCACTGTGTGGGAAGAGGAGGAGGAGAAGATTCGACAACGTGGTGAACTCCTGAATCCTCGAAATCTTCTGCCGTTGCTCAGAGCCTGGTCAAGCCACATGAGGACCGAATTGAAGTTCTTTGGGTACGATCGATATTTGTCTCTCCGCCGACACCTGCATCTTGACTGATGAGGTGGGTGACGAGACATACATTAGTATATAGCCTACAGTGAACATGTTCAGTCCATTGTGGGCCCACATATTCTTGTCGGAGTGATTTTTAGCGAGACGCCTTGTTGTTGGGAGCGAATTGGCACGTAAGGTAGACATCCATGTCCATTGATTGCACACTATGCATTGCTG
>Ga0105237_10007822_pt1 | contig 11652 bp, 7 predicted proteins | sample KBSC24metaG_FD_81520 | JGI IMG/M metagenome (GOLD analysis project Ga0105237, IMG submission 81520) | Corn rhizosphere microbial communities from Kellogg Biological Station, Michigan, USA - KBS C2-4 metaG | ecosystem: Host-associated > Plants > Roots > Rhizosphere > Soil | place: Michigan, USA... | reverse complement strand
TACCGCGGCATATTCCTGAACGATGAGGACTGGGGGCTCCAACCGTGGGCGGCGAAGACCTATGAACCGGAGACTGGCGACATCGGCCCGAAGACCTACGCCAGAATTTTCGAGTTGATGTGGCGGCTGAAAGCCAACACGCTCTGGCCGGCCATGCACGACTGCACCAAGCCGTTCTATCAGATCAAAGGCAACTCCGAGATGGCGCGCGCCTACGGCATTGTCATGGGCACATCCCATGCCGAACCCATGATGCGCAATAACGTGCGCGAATGGGACGACAAAGCGCGCGGCCCATTCAACTTCCTCACCAACCGCGACGCGATGATTGAATACTGGAAGGAGCGCGTCGATGAAGTGAAGGACTCGGAGAACATCTACACCATCGGACTGCGCGGCAAGCACGACTCCAAGATGGAGGGGGTCAAAACCAACGAACAGGCGCGCGACGTCCTGACCGAGGTCATGGGCATTCAGAGGGGCATTTTGGCCAAGGCGCAAAGAAAGCCGGCCAACCAAATTCCGCAGGTCCTGACGCTCTACAAGGAGGTGCTCGATATCTACAAGGCCGGCCTGAAGGTCCCGGACGATGTGACGCTCGTCTGGCCTGACGATAACTATGGCTACCTGAGCCAGCTCTCAGCGGCCGAGGAGCAGAGGAGATCGGGCGGTGCCGGGGTCTACTATCACATCTCTTATTGGGGACAGCCCCACGATTATCTGTGGCTGGGCACGACTCATCCGGCGCTGATCCGGGAACAGTTGGAGCGGGCATACAGGACGAACGCGCGCAAGATCTGGATCGTTAACGTGGGTGACATCAAACCTGCAGAATACTTGACGCAGTATTTTCTCGACCTTGCCTTCGACGACAGGCTCTTCGCCGAATCACCGAGGGCGCACCTGAACGCCTGGGCTGCAAAGCAGTTCGGCACGCTCGCGGCCGACGAGATCACCGATGTTATGATGGAATACTACGATCTGGCTTTCGAACGGCGCCCGGAATTTATGGGGGGCGATCAAACGGAGCCAATACGACCGAATGTCTCGAGCGACTATGTGCGGACCGGGGGCGCCGAGGCTGAACGCCGCCTGGACCGCTACGCCGCACTCACCAAGCGGGCGGAAGCGGTTGCAGCCGGGCTGTCTGCTGACCGACAGGACGCTTTTTTTCAACTGGTGCTCTATCCCGTGCGCGCCGCAGCCAGTCTAAACGAACGCATCCTCAGGCTGGATCTTGCCGACATCTACGCCAAGGCGGGCCGCGCGACACTCGGCGTTGATATCGAGTCAGGGTTGTCTGCAGCCGCGCGCTATGCGGCGGCGCCGCGCGCCAACTTCAACGCGCTGTCAGATCAGGCCAAGGCGGCACATCAGGAAATCGTCTCCGACACTATCGTTTACAACACCCAAGCAAAAGGCAAGTGGAATGGCATGATGGACATGGCCCCGCGACACCTGCCCGTCTTCGAGGAACCGGTTTATCCACAATGGAATCTGCCGTCCGGCTCAGAATGCGGACTGGAAAGCTCCGACCTCATCTTCGTGACAGGGCGTCCTGCCAGCCACACCTTTACCATCTACTCATCCGGCATCCCAAGAGCCTGGAGCATATCGGGGCTGAAGGGCGTCACTGCATCCGTCACCCGGGGAGACTTGAACGCCAAGAACGGATTTGAGCAACGAGTTAGGCTGACATATGATGGGGGGATCACGGTGAACGCGGGCGAGCTGATTTGCGGCGGCAAGACCATGGCCGCCACAGCAAGACTGGTCAAAACCGTTGGAAATCTTCCGCCGGAGATAGCTAGAATCATAACAATTCCGGCGACGAGCGCATCGAACGCTGCATGGGAGGCCGTGCCCGACCTGGGATCGCAGCGTTCTGCCCTTCGAACCAAGCTGGACCTGCCCTCCCGCTCCGATCCAACGACCGTCGTCCCCCTCGTCTACAACTTCGAGACGAGCGTTGAGACGGATGCTCAACTTCGGATTGTCGGCCTGCCTGTCCACCCGCTGACCTCAAAGACTCGGCTGCGCCTCGCAGTCCGCCTGGATGGGGCACCCGTTCAGATCTTCGACTTCGAAACATTCGGTCGTAGTGAGGAATGGAAAAAAAACGTGCTCTCCAACACGGCAGTCCGGACGGCCTCGATCAGCCAGCTCGCCGCCGGAATGCACCGGCTCGAGCTCTACGCCCCGGACCCCGGCTTCCTTCTCGATCGCATCGAGGTCCGGCTCGATGGCGCCCCAGATCTCTATGGCGCACCCCCCACGAGATAATTGATCCCTACTGCGCGCCAACATGCGAACTCGATCATCAAGATTGCGCCTGACTCGCCATGAACTACTCTTGCCATGTCTTCTCGCGGGCATGTGGGTTGGGCCCGCGTTTGCAGCTCCCGGACCCACCATTATTCCACCGCCTAAGCTCGACGTACCGGTATCCGTGAGTGATGCCGAGGCGCGTCGCAATACCAAACCGATAACATTGTCGAAGATCATACTGGTCGGAGATTCCACGGTTCAGGTCGGCAGCGGATGGGGCGGCGCTTTTTGCGCCAACCATGTCACAGCGTTTCTAACATGCGTGGACATGGGTCGTGGTGGCCGCTCGACGCTCAGCTATCGCGCGGAAGGCTCCTGGGCTCAGGCGCTCAATGAAGCCAAAGTGCCAGGTTACGCAGACGTTTATGTCTTGGTTCAATTCGGCCACAACGATCAACCCGGCAAACCGGGCAACTCCACGGATCTCGATACCGAATTCCCCCAAAATCTGAGGAATTATGTGGCGGAGACGCGCGCGGCGGGCGCCATTCCGGTTCTCGTTACGCCATTGACCCGCCGGTCCTTCGCCAAGGGATCGTTGCTGGATACGCTGTCGCCTTGGGCGGAAAAGACACTCGAGGTCGCAAGGGAAACGAATGTGCCTGTGATTGATCTGCACGCGATTTCGATGCGCATCGTGCAACAGATGGGACCGGTCGCTAGCCTCGAGTTGGCGCAGAAGCCGCCCGCTCCTGAAGTCGTTGCGGCAGCCAAGTCAGGTACATCCATCGGCGCCTTCATGCCAGGAGGATATCGGAGCTCGACGCAGACCGAGGTCGCTGCAACCCGAAAATCACCGCAAGGAGTTACCTTCGACTACACGCATCTGGGTGCGAAAGGTGCGGAGCTCTTTGCTTCGCAAGTCGCTCAGGAGCTCTTGAGGGTGGCGCCCAGCCTGCGTGGTCAGGTCGAGCCATGAGGATACGCGACTTGGATGGCGGGGTGCGATTCCGCCGTCTGCTGCAGCTGTTGATCCAGCAGGAGGCCAGACTGCGGATCTTACAACGAGGCGGTCTTCATCAGCGCCGCACGGCTCGGGAGCAGCCGGTGGGTGAACGGTAGGATGGCCGCGCCCACGGCGGGAGCGTCTTCGGACAGAGCCGCCCGGTCTACGGGGACGATGGCCGGGATGGATGCGGCAAAAGAATGCAGGCGCTGGTTGATGCGCGCTGCGAGGTCATTGACGATGGCGGTGGGCAGGCGCCCTCCGATCAACACTGCCTCAGGATTGAACAGGCAGTTGATGGCCCGCATGGGCTCAACCAGGGCGTCCACGGACGTCTCCACCCACGCGTCGATCACTTTCCGCCCGTGCCCATCGAGCTTCGTCAGCTCACGCGGCGAGGAGACGTGATAGCCCTTCGCGGCTAGCCGAGTATAAAGCGCGGAGAGCGAGACGATGTTCTGCAACAAGCGCGGCTTCCCGGAGCTGTCGTGGCCGTACAGCAGACCAAACTCGCCGCTGCGCCCATTCGCGCCGCGAAAGTACTGGCCATTGACCACCAGACTTCCGCCCAAGCCCGCCGTGATCAGGATGTAGAAGAAACTTTGATAGTGCTGTCCGAACGCGCACCTGCGGCGGCAAGAATGTGCGCTCAACGTAGACGAGCGCGGTCTGCAACTCGGCACCAACAACGCGGCGAGCACCTGCACGCGAGCGCGCCGGTGCGTTCGCGCACCTGGATGAAACTGGCAATGGCGCGTATCTGCCGTTGGTCGGCGACTTCCTGAGCTTCAACGACATCGCCAGCACGTTGAGACAGCAGGGCCATGAGCTCTCGTTCACCCGAGTCCCCCAGGAGATCTTCGTAGGCTTTTTTTCGGGAGCCGCTGCACTAGGCGAGACGTTGGCGTATTTCGAGACCTATACCTACCTCGGTCCGCGTCCATTCGACGATGACATCGCGCTTTCAAACAAAGTGGCAGGCAAGAAACCGGCTACATTTGCAGCATGGGCCCGGAAGAATTTTCGGCTCGAGGCAGCTGCCCGTGCTCGAGCCATCACGGCGCTTCGAGTCACACACAACGTGCACGCGGCGAATGGCATCTCACTGCCTTGGCGGCGCCGAAGACTCCCGGATCATCAGCGTGTGCTCAATCAGGTGATTTTGGATCTTGGGCGCAGCGCCCGCCCGGATCGCGCGGATGTTTTCCATGATGAGTTGAATGGCGGTCGCACCAATCTCGGCAATCGGCTGGCGTACGGTCGTCAACTCCGGCCACACGATGCCTGCGATCGTGTCGTCGAAGCCGACCACCGAGATATCCTGGGGCACGTTGAACCCTTTGCGATGAGCCATGGACATCACACCGGCAGCCATGTCGTCGTTGCTTGCAAAGATGGCGGTGATCTTCCGATCTTTCGACAGGATCTGGTCAGCCGCATCAACTCCGGATCGATACGTGTTATAGCCTTGGACGACCCGCGGTCGAGCAGCTCGACTGCCTGCCTCTTTCAACGCCGCCTGGACTCCTAACCAACGGTTCTGGCTCGCTGGCAGACCCGGATGTCCCTTTACAAAGCCGATGTACCGGTGCCCCAGGCCAATGAGATGATTCACCATCTCATAGGCGGCACGGTAGTTGTCGATGTCGACACAACTGAGATCAGTTCGTACGCCGCTGGTGCCTACGCCGACGATGGAAATATTATTGTCGAGCAGTTCGCGAATGAGCTCTGCTTCTTCACTGAGTGGCGTCGCCAGGATCATGCCCGCAATGCCATCCTGCACTAGACTGCGGGCAGACTCGTACGCCCGTATGAGGTTTCCCGCTTCGCACCGGTCCACCACGAGCTGCGCACCGTTACGGCTGCTGCCCTCGAGCGCGCCCATGAGCAGCTCGGTGAAATAAGCGACCGAAGGATTGCTGTATACCAATCCGATACGCGCTTCACTTCGCGTTGAGAGGTTGCGGGCGGCAGCACTCGGGCTGAACCGAACATCCTTCATGACCCCCAGCACCAAGGCACGCGTTTTTGGGTCAACCGATTGATTGTGAGTCAAAACCCGCGAAACGGTCGATTTGGAAACCCCGGCGCGCGCCGCGATGTCATAAATGGTTGCAGAGCTCGGCGCTTTGCCTGCCTTGGCGCGTTTCGAGACTGACTTGGGCTTCATTCACTCATCCGCGTAGCGTTCCTGGCAGATCTGCAGTCTCTAATGATAATGATAAAGATGAACGCGCAGAATCCCAAAGTCGTGCATGGGTAGATTCACGTGGGTACCGTGATCGGTCTCGTCACCATTCAAATACCGGTCTGGCTTCCATACGCCATCCAGAAACTGCCCGTCCCGGACCGTGAGCGCATGCGCCTGCGGTTCATTGGGGTCATCGGATGCGATGGACAGACTCACGCCTGTTCCGGCAACAATGAACTCATCAGGCGCCGTTTCGAGAATCAGGGCGCCGTGAGCCAGGACAGGCTCGGACGCAGAAGCACGGTCAATGAATGTGCCCGAATTGGGGAATGAAGCCGTGAACCGATAGCCTCCCAGGTGGAAATTCTGCGGCCCTGTATCCGCGGTGCCGTCGTAATGGATCACCGGACGTATACCCCGCAAACCACTCGTTCCCCGCTTGCTCGAGATGAGGGGCGTCAACTGCCCGAGAATATCGTAGCAGCGACCGATCAATGCAGCGCGATCGTCCGAAAATGTCTCAATGCCAAAAGGGCTGAATCCGATGGCATGCAGCTCGCCGAATGCGAAGAACGCATTGGCGGCGATCTCCGCGGCCGGCACCCCGCCCACTTCGGGAATAAAGAGAGCATTACCCGGGCGACTATACTTCGACGTCCACTCCGGAAAATTGGGGAAATAGAGGTCGGGGGATATCAAGTCGATTTCCGGAGCAGCCGCGCGCCAGATATCGAACAGATGTGGAAGCGGGCCCCCGCTAGGATATTGTCCGGGCGCAAATCCATCGCGAATCAACGCGGCATTGACATACATGGGCAAGGGATATTTGGCCTTGCCGGCCGCTGCGACCAGACCCGTGTAGCGGGCTGCAACCCAGGCATTAAAGATCTCATCCGTTTGCGGACTGCTGCCGAAGGTTTTTTGCCAATTGGCACCGCGCTGGTACCCGTGCGCGCGCCACGCGCCTTCCACTTCGGGCGCCAACTCAGTTTGATGAGCGCTCAAGTAGGTCATGAGCTCTTTCGGAACGGCAGCTGCGAAGGCCGCATCAGCGGCAGGACTGTGGTCTCGCGGCTCAGGCTTCAGGCCGATCTCATTTTCCACCTGAACCATAATGACCGTGTGCTGTGTCCCATCCATCGCCCGCAGGTGATCCATCAAAGTGGAAAACGCTTTCGCATCGGCCTCCAGATTGCTGCTGCTCACGGCGGACAGGATCTCCGCGCCCGTTCCATCCGAGCGCACAACACGGCGAAACCTGGCCTGATCGCGTTTGATCCAGTCCGGCACATAGCTCGAGGCGCCATTCTTCCAACTACCAAACCATAGCAACACGACCTTCATGTGATGCTGGCGAGCCTGACTGATCAGATCGTCGACCGTTTGAAAGTCGAATCTCCCCTCATCAGGTTCCAACAATTCCCAGTATGCCGGGGCCAGGATCGTATTGAGCCGCATGTGTTCCAGCTTCTCCCAGAACTGGTTGAGATAGCGCAGGCTGGACGCCGTAGAATTCCGCAACTCTCCGCCTCGAATCAGGAACGGCTTACCGTCGACGAGCAGCTGGGTAGTACCCCGGTCAACGCGCAGTTGCGGGAGGGCCTCACCTGCGGCCGTTGCCAACCCGGGGATCAGGCCGGTAATGATCGCCGCCAGCACTGCAAAGCGCAGACGAGCCCTGGTAGAAAATATGGTCAGCACGCAATCGACTCCCGGTGTCAGCAGTCTGCCCGTCAACGTCCACGCACCCTCCCCGGCATCCCCTTTCCAGATGCCGGGGAGGACCAACGGTTCAGAATTTCCCGCGGAAGCCGAGCAGGAAAGTTCGCCCGGGGTAGTAGGTGCTCACCACGGAGTTGCGGTCACCCACATAGGAGAACAGTTTCTCGTTGTTCAGATTGATTGCATCGAAAGTGATCTGAACACCCGCCAGCCTCGTGCCATCAAACCACGGAAGAGTGTAGCTCGAGGACAGGTCCACCTGTTTGTGCTTGTCGAAGTATTGCGCCTGCGGAATACCGCTGTAGGCCGGCGTCGAGACCGAGACGAACCCGCCGGTGACATTGTAAGTGACGTGGACAGACAGGCCGTGAGCTTCATAGTACGCACCGAGGTTATAGGCATACGGCGCGATGCCCGTTGCGATGCTCTGGGCCACGGCCGGTGTCAACCCGGGATCCACACTTTGCAACACCCGCGAATAGTTGGCCGTGATACCAACACCGTTCAGGAGAAAGTCGAGAGGCTGCACCCACTGTGTTTCGGCGCCCCGGATGTGGAGCTTTTGTTGCAGGTTTGTCTGGCTGTTCACGGTGACGACGTCGGCGCCCTGGCCATTGCCGTTCCATTCGGCCAATTGTGTCGGCGTTAGCGCAGAGGTGGGAATCCCCAAGGTGCCGAACGCTGCCTGGCGCGAAGCCGAAGCCGTAAAGTTACTGATGTCCTTGCTGAAGCCGTTGATCGCGAGCACCCCCGGACCGCCCGTGTACCATTCGAGACCCAGATCGACGTTATCCGAAAAGTACGGCTGCAAGTCAGAGTTACCTGCGTTGATCGGGCTCAACGATGCAGTCGGGAACGACGAGCCGGGCAACATGAATCCCGGGTTGGCCCGCGTCATGGTGCGAGCGCCGGACAGGCGGGCGATCACATTGTCCAGGACGTTCACGGAAACGTTCAAAGACGGCAGCACTGCGTCGTAGCCGCGCGAGGTCGTGGCCTCCTGCACGCCACCGGCCAAAAACAGGGGCGCACTCAGCGTCTGGGCCGTATGCACGTAACGCACGCCGGCATTGACGCGCAGATCGTGTTGCAGGAACTGGCTCACTCCATTCGCTTCGACATAGAAGCCATGTGTCTTCTCGAGGAATGCACCACCACCAGCGGAAACCGGCACCAGGGTGCCGTTAGATTCAAAGTTCCGCAGCTGTGAGGCTGCCATCAACCTGTTGAGATCGCCCATCACCCACGAGCCCAGGGATGCCGGGTTCTGGCCCGAGAGCCCCAGGAAGTTTTTGGGTCCCGCTACGAGGTACTGTCCAATGGCGGAGTTTGGAATGAGAGCGGGCGTTCCCACCGGCTCGACCGATCCGTCCGGCAAAATGCAGGGAGCCGCCGCAGTCGAGCCGATTGCGGTGCAATTTCCCACGTCTTGTGTCGCACCGAAGTTGATGATGTTGCGATACTGCTGGTCGTAGGCATAGCCGACGCGGACATTGCCCTTCTCGTCGCCAAACGTGGCATCCCAGTGCGTACCCTTTGTAATTGTCGTGCGATACACCGGCTGCGCGCGGGTGACATACCACTGCCATCCCCCATTGGGGTCGTTGAGGGGAGCATTGGTCTGGATCGTCGGAAAATCGGCCCCCGGAGCTTGATTGTAAGTGGTGACGAGACCGGAACCCCGGGTCGTCTGGAACAGCAGCGAGGTCATGTCGCGATCCATGTGGCTGCCATCGAAATACGCCGACCCGTTGAATTTCAGCCAACTGGCTACCTGCCACTCCATGCTGGGATTGATATCGACAAAGTAGATGCGGTCCGTGTTTTGCGTGTTGTCCATGAACCACGAGGAGTTCAGGATGGTCGCGGAAGTAACGATATTGTTGCTGTCCAACTGGACGTTGACCGGCACCTGGCAGTTGTTACCGCCCACGCCGTTCGTAGTCGGGCCGTCGGTGCCCTGGAGATTGCACGACTGGCGATTGAACTCGTCATCGTCCACCAGGTGCTGGAACTTCTTGGAATGCTCATAGAGCATGTCGAGATTGAAATGCAGATCGTCCGTCGGCTTGTATTGCAAGGCTGTCAGAAAGGAGAGGCGGTCATTGAAGCCTTCACGGAAGGCGAAACGCGGCAAGTGCGGCCAGATGGCGTTGCTCAGGTCCTGGACCGATAGCCCCGATGTGCCTCCCGGAGTCGTGAACCCGGGCCCCGCATAGCTGTAGGGTGTCCCAGCGGGCCCCAGACCATAGGCCGCGGCGTTTGCGGCGCTGATGCCCGGCGGAACCACGGATGCCCAATGGAAATTCTTGGATGCGGTGGTGTTCAGCCCGCAGATGGATGCCGGGCACACAGGCTGTCCCAAGGCGGCCTGCTGGTCCACAATGCCGACAATGTCGGTGCCGATGTTTTCATAGCCGTCGGTGCGATATTGGAAGTGCTGAGCGGCAACACCGACCAGAACGCCCACCTTGTTGTCCCAATTCTGGCTCGCGATGATGGCACCACGGGGACTGAGAGACCCACCGGAGTCGGAGTATCCATCCTGGAAGGTATAGGCCAGGTGAAATCCAGGGTTGGGATTGTCGAAGGGACGCACGTTGACAATATTCACCGTGCCGGCAACACCCCCTTCCGTCGTATGGGCGTCAGCCGTTTTGTAAACGGTCAGGTTGCTGAAAAGCTCGACAGGGAACATATCCATGTCGACCGCGCGGTTGCTGCCGCCGCCGTCGGTCGCAACGGAGATTTGATTCCCATTGAGAAGCACTTGCGTGAAACTCGCCCCCAAGCCCCGGATTGAAATGTTCTGCCCTTCGCCCGCCACGCTGCGCGAAAGCTGAATACCGGGGATGCGATTGATGGCTTCTGCCAGGTTGTTGTCGGGAAATTTCCCGATGTCTTCCGCGAATATCGAGTCGCTGAAATTGACTGTCTCGCGTTTGGCATCGGCGGACGCTTTCAGGCTGGCGCGGATGCCCGTCACGGTGATTTCTTCCAGCGGACTGCCTTCTGGAGCCCGCGCTTCCTGCGCCCGTGCGGGGTCGATTGACGCCGCCAGTCCCAAACCAGTCCATGCCGCGGTACCGAGCACCGCCCTGCTCAGCCATTTCTGAAAGCCCGTCCTCGCCGACTGATTCATGCCTCGACCCCCTCGTTGTTTTACCGGCTCGCGCGTGGGACTCTCCATGGGACCGGTCCCACCATTAATACGATAAATAATACTTAGGCGGTATGCAAGGGGGTGACATCGAGGGCAGGTGGTTCGATCACGCAGCCAGCTGGGCAATTGAGCGGGAGCCGGCTTCTGAAGTTATCAACTCGCCGCTTGCCGCCCCTCGAGAATCATTGCCGTGGAAGAAGCAGACGGCGAGTCTTTGTCGAGGGAGATTTTGGCGATGCTCCCTTCCGTTCACGCCGGTGGTGCGGTTGAATCTCGTCTCAGCAGTTCGAAGGCAAAAACGCTCTCCCCTGCGTACTCAGGCCAACCACTGCGACGCAGCGCGCTCTCAATGATCAGACCCGCCGCATGTCGCGCAATGGCCGTGACGGGCTGCCGGACTGTTGTCAACAGGGGCCAGATCATCGTCGCTATCGGCGCATGATCAAAGCCGGCAACTGACAGCTCTCGCGGCAAATTCAAGCGCAGCCGGTGTGCAACCGAGATCACCGCGGCCGCCATCTCTTCATTACTGGCGAAAATCGCCGTGGGCCGAAGTGATTTGCGAGCAGGCGCTGGGCGCAGGCGAGCCCATCGGCAAACACGAAGTTACCCGTCGCAATCAGTGTTGGGTCGACGCGCAGACCGGAAACCAGCATCTCGTCGGCAAACCCCCGAAAGCGCTCCCCGGTGGCGCCCATGATCCGCCCTTGCCCAGGATGAAAGCAATTCGCCGATGGCCGAGCCCCAACAGGTGCGCCGTAAGTTGCCGCAATGCAAGGTAGTCGTTCGTCCGTATCGCGGGTACGCCTGAAGGCAAGAGAATCGCCCCATCGGGTCGGAACTGGCGCAGAAGTGCAATGAGATGGCGAATCGCCGTCGGACTTTCGCGATCCCAGTCCTGCACGATCAGATGATACCCGGACTCCCGACAGCGTTCGCTGGCGCCAGCTTGAAAATCGGAAACGTAGCCACCCGGCGCATCGAAGAATAATGCGATGGTATGAGAGCGGTTACCTGCCAACACCCGGGCATTCTGGTTGGGCGTGTAGTTGAGTCGATCAATCGCCCGCTGCACCCGCGCTCGCGTGTCGGGGCGAACACATGCCTCGGAGTTGACGACGCGCGAGACAGTCTTCGGGGAGACCTCCGCCAATGCCGCGACATCGTCGAGTGTCACCGGCGCCTTCTTCGAAGCCACTATTTTCTCAGGAAGCTCATGGTATCGGCAAACGAACGCCTCAGCGCCGGTCGATAGCCGGGGCCAGGCGCGTCACAGCACAGCATCGAAGTAACTGTCGT
>Ga0105237_10007820_pt1 | contig 11654 bp, 10 predicted proteins | sample KBSC24metaG_FD_81520 | JGI IMG/M metagenome (GOLD analysis project Ga0105237, IMG submission 81520) | Corn rhizosphere microbial communities from Kellogg Biological Station, Michigan, USA - KBS C2-4 metaG | ecosystem: Host-associated > Plants > Roots > Rhizosphere > Soil | place: Michigan, USA... | reverse complement strand
CTGCGCGATGCAAAGCGCAGACGTCCCTGGCATGAAGAGGCCTAAATCAAAACAAACTATTTATTGATCGAAGTAACGTTCGTTCGTATTGGTTAGGGCGGCTCGGGCGAATATTTAGTTCGCCGAGGCGAGACCGCTTGCGACGGCGTTGAACAACGTGCCGTTGCTCAGATCCTGTTCCAAATTCCAGATCATCACGCCGGCGAGTTGCTGGTTTTTGACGTACGTCATCTTTCCTTTGATGGACGTAGGGTCTTCGTACGTCCAGAAGTGGCTGCCGTCGAAGAGGTACGGCGAGCCGCTGACCGAGTCACGATAGGTCGTGAACTTCGACTGAGCCGCCATGATGGTGGAGTAATTCGCGCCTTGATTGAGCGGATTGCCGGGCTCAAACAGGCCGTGGTCCTGGTTCGGCACGCTGCCCCATTCATAGCCGTAGAACGGGATGCCGAGCGTGAGTTTACTCGCCGGCATTCCCGCCGCTTCGTATCCCTCGATACTTGAGCTTGCGTTGTCGGTCGGCGAAGGATCAAAGGTCGAACGATAGAGCGGAGCGAGCAAACCGGTTTCGTTATTCCAGGGACCCGCGTAGTCATAGGTCATGACGTTCACGTAGGTCAGATATTTGGACACGGTGGGCATGTCGATGTATTGCCACGCCCACTGGCCGTTTGGACCTGCGATGGAGAGCGTGTAACCGCTCTTGATCGCGTCGAGTTGGCTGCGGAATTCCGAGAGCAATCCGGAAAAGTTAGAACGGTCGGTGGCCGACGCGGGGAACTCCCAATCGATATCGAAGCCGTCGAAAATACCCGCCTGCGTGATGCCGCTGCCAAAATTTCCCTTGATGTACATGTTGATGCAGCTCTGGACAAAGGCAGCGCGGTTCGCCGCCTTGGCTGCGTTGGCGATCAAGCTCGGAGCGACGCTGCCGCCGCCGATCGAGACGATGATTTTGAGATTGGGATATTTCGTCTTGAGTTCCTGGAACTGGTGAAAGGTGCCGCCGAAGCTGCCGCTGTCAGCTGCGCCGCTGACGGAGTTACCGGCGGAGACTTTGGTGGTGAAGTCGTCGGCGGTGTTGAAGCTCGCGCACTTGTTGTTGACGATGTTGGCGAATGCGAAGTTGATGTGAGTGAGATTGTTGATGGAGCCGTTGGAGATGAGATTTTTGGGGAAGAAGCCGTCTTCAATGGCGTAGCGCGGGTAGTAGCCGATAATTTTCATGCCGGATGGGGGCGGAGTGGTTCCGGTGCCTGTGCCGGTTCCGCTTCCAGTTCCTGTGCCAGTGCCGGTTCCTGTTCCCGTGCCGGTTCCGCTTCCAGTTCCTGTTCCCGTGCCGGTTCCAGTTCCTGTGCCGGTTCCAGTTCCTGTGCCGGTTCCAGTTCCTGTGCCACTGCCGGTGCCTGTGCCCGTTCCAGTGGTTCCAGTTCCGGTGTATTGACTCAGCGATGAGTCAACGACCCAGCCGTTGTAATTCGATTGGAACGCCGCGGTGCCATTCCATGCAACGTTCACGTAAACAATGCCGTTGACGGTCTTTGCGTTGACGATGGTGCCGATCGTTCCTGCTGGAACTGTGTCGCTGCCGTCCTGCGCCAATGCACCACCGGCATTGACGATGACTGTGCCGCTGGTTGGTCCAGCTTTGGCGACGAAAGCTGCGCTCGAAAACACCAAGAGCGCTGCAAAAATACGAACAAATCTCATTTGGTCTCCGTGGGGACGGGTTAGGTGTAGTTGTAGTTGGGCACTGGGTTTCGCGGGGAGGCGTAGATTAGACAGTCGGAGTGGAGATGGGTCAAGGTGGCCGGGAGGGAAATTTGGTACAGGTAGATGGTACAGGACTAGAACTGGCTATGAGAGAGGGTAAAAAAACACAGTAAAAATGCGGGTTTTCGCGAGTCGGGGTTTCGCCGTGCTTTCGTTGCGCCGGCGAAATGGTATAGATTCGAAGGATGCGAACGCTCGTGGTTGCGTGTATTGCGATTGTCGCGGTTGCGGCGATGGTGTGGATCCCGATGCGATCTCATTCACGGAAAGTTTCGGCGGATGGTGTTGCGGCATCGAGTGATGCGGCGATTTCGAAAGCTGCTCCGCTTGCGCCGGCTACTCCGGCTGCGGAGAAGGGACCGTTTCTGGGGTTCGACCGGAATATTTACCCGGGTGACGATGCGCTGCCGATTTTGAGGAAGACCTTTGCGGTTGCGGGATTCTGGTTGGGGCCGCCGCCGGGAGAAAAGATCAACACCTGGAAAGGCAAGCGCGAGTTGATGAAGTCGCTCGGTTTCGGATTTGCGGCGCTGTATCGCGCGCGGGCGATCAATGAGGTGAAGAAGGATACCGCGGCGAGGCAGAAAGCCTTGATCGATGCGAAGGCCGCCGCGGACGGTGCGAAGTCGGAAGGATTTGCCCCGAACACCGTAATTTTTCTGGATATTGAGGATGGCGGGAGGCTTCCGCCGACGTTTCATACTTATTTGCGGGCGTGGGCGGATGAGTTGAGCCGCGCGGGGTATCGGCCGGGCGTTTATTGTTCGGGGATTCCGATCAAGACGGACGAGAATGTTCGAACCGCAGACGATATCAAAGAGCACATGCATGGGCGGGACCTGGTGTATTGGATTTACCACGATGTTTGTCCTCCGTCGCCGGGATGTGTGACGTCGAAGGTTCCGCGAGTCGCGAGGAGCGGCGTTTCTTATGCGGCGATATTTCAGTATGTGCAGTCGCCGCGACGGAAGGAGTACACGGCGGAGTGCGCAGGGACTTATCCCGCAGACGGGAATTGTTATGCGCCGGGGGATACGGCGCATTCGTGGTTTCTGGATTTGAATTCGGCGAATAGCGCTGATCCGTCTTCGGCGGAGTGAGATTGGATGATGGAACGTTCGCAGGTCGAGAAGATCTCAAAGGCGCTGGCGGACGAGACGCGGCTCAAGATTTTTGAGGCGATTTCGGCGAAGGATCATGTCAATTGCAGCGAGTTGGTGGCGATGCGCGGGGTGACGCCCGCGACGGTGTCGCACCATTTGAGGGTGCTGACTGAGGCGGGGCTGGTGGAGTGCAAGAGGGAAGGGCAGTTTGTGTGTAGCCGGGCGGTGCCGGAGGCGATTGAGGAGTTTGCTCGCACCCTGACCCGGATCGCTCGCGGCGGTGATCGCCGGAAAACCCACAAGAGGGCCTGAACGACCCGATTATCGCCCTTTCTTGTTTTGTTCGCCTAGGGCTGCATTCGAGCCGTGTGGCATCGTAAGTCGATCAGTAGACTCAACTTCTTTCCTTATAACGGGTTACGCTTCGATCTCATCTAAGTAAAAGCTAACGAAACATTCACAACATATAGTCATAGAAACCATCAAAATAATTCGTGACGGACTCCTTTGGTGGTCCGGTTAAGGTGGAGTTGTAGGTTAGCAGAGGGAGTACTAGGACATGACAAAGCAGTATCTTCTGGCGAGCGATTTTGACCAGACGCTCAGTTTTAACGACTCGGGGGTCGTGCTGAGCGAACTTATTGGGTCCATGTCATTTCACGAAAAGGTGGCGGGCCTTTCGAAGATGAACCTTGTGCAGCAGGGCGCGGAGCTTTCGTACCTGATTTTGCATGATCCGGAGTTTCGAACGGTGCGGCGCGAGCACTTGCTCGAGACCGGCAAGCGGATTCGGCTAAAGCACAATGTGGCGCTGTTTGCACGTTCGCTCGAGTCGCTTGCGGAAGGGTATAAGTTCAACTTTTTTGTGATCTCGGCGGCGCCGCAGGAAATTATTCAGTCGGCGCTGGAAGGGATAGTGCCGTCAGACCACATTTTTGGGACGCGGTTTCGGTATAACGAGGCGACGGGTGAAGTGCAGTCGATCATTCGGGCGTCGGCGGGCTGGGGCAAGATCACGGTGCTCGAAGAGTTGCGGGCGCAGCTGGGGATCAGCCACGACCAGATTATTTACATGGGCGATGGCAGCTCAGATTTGCCGGTGATGATGCACGTGAATCAGTACGACGGGCTGACGATTGCGGTGTCGGAGTCGAACTTTATTACGCGCGTGGCGAAGCGGACGGTTTTGAGCGAGAACGCGATGAGCGTGTTGGTGCCGGTGCTGGAGAATGTGCTGCGGTGGGATTCAGCGCGGATTCGGCGGCTGTTCGCGTCGTATGGGTTGACGCTGCTGGAGTGGGAGAAGCGGCGGACGGATATGCTGACGATTCAGGAGACGGGGATCGCGTTGGCGTCGACGCAGACGCAGTAGCAGCGGGCAAAAGTCAGAAACGTTTCAGGCGCAGTTGATTTTTGGCGGAGTTTGCCGAGAGTCGCTGCGCCTCTTTTTTTGTGCGCGGAGCGGAAACGTTTGTCGTTGCCATGCGGCTTGCTTCCGATAGACAATCCGCCGAGCAACCCACTTCATATTCTGAGGAGACAGGCCGCGATGCCGCACCTCCGCACGCTCTTCGTCGCACTTGCAGTTTTGTGCTGTGTATTTTTGGCCCAGAACGCGCTTGCGCAGTCGCCGTCACCAAGCGGCGAGGTCGATCTGACGCGACCGCAGGACTATGTGCTGAAGCGCGTGTCGAGCTATGACCGTTCAGGCGGCAACGCGGATTATCGGAAGATTGCGCCGGGAGAAAAGCTGACGGTGCTGGATGTCGATGGGCCGGCGACGCTGACGCACATCTGGTTCACGCTCGCGACCGACGAAAATTATCACCTGAAAAAGATTGTGTTGCGGATGTATTGGGATGGCGAGACGACGCCGAGTGTAGAGACTCCGCTCGGCGACTTTTTTGGGCTTGGGCTTGGGGAATACTACACGTGGGAATCGGAGTTATTGTCCGTGGCGCGCGAGAAGGCGCTGAATTGCTTTTTCCCGATGCCGTTTCAAAAACATGCGCTGATCACGGTCACAAACGAAGGAAAAGAAAACGTCGATGCGTTTTACTACAACCTCGACTACCGCGCGCTTTCGCATCCGCTGCCAGCCGACACGCTTTATTTCCACGCGCAGTATCGGCAGGCGCAGCCGAATCACGGGACGACGAACGACTGGGTGAACAATGGCGATCCTCGCGTCGATAACGTGAAGAATCTCGACGGCAAAGATAATTATGTGTGGATGGAAGCGACGGGGAAGGGGCATTTTGTCGGCATAACGATGTCGGTGCTGCAAAATCAGGATTCGTGGTTCGGTGAGGGCGACGACATGTTTTTTATCGACGGGGACAAAACGCCGACGATCACCGGGACCGGCACAGAAGACTATTTCCTCGGTGCGTATGATTTCGGACGATCGACTTCGTCGTATCGATTGTTTGGCGCGCGCGTGGTGGGCGACGAACATGCGGGGACGCGGACTTCGGCTTATCGATTTCATCTCGACTCGCCGATCCCCTTCACGAAGTCGATCAAGGCGACGATCGAGCACGGGCACGCGAATCATCGTTCGGACAATTTTTATTCGGTAGCGTATTGGTATCAGACGGAGCCGCACGCGCAGTTTCCCGCGCTGCCGCCCGTGGAGCAGCGGATGCCTAGATTGCAGCCAACCGGTGGACCGGGCAATGCCGCGGTAGCGCACTAGTCTAAGTTTTTCTGGCGTTCACATTTTGCCAAGCTCACGGCGATTTATATCGCCGTGCTATCCTCTAGTCCCCAAGTTCCGGAGGCCACATGCCAAAGAAAATTTTGATGCTCATCGGCGATTACGTCGAAGACTACGAAGTGATGGTCGCGTTCCAGGCTCTGTTGATGGTGGGGCACACCGTTCACACCGTTTGCCCTGGGAAGAAGGCAGGGCAGTTTGTGCGCACCTGCATTCACGACTTTGAGGGCGACCAGAGCTACACGGAGAAGCTGGGGCACAATTTTCAGTTGAATGCGACGTTCGATGAAATCAAGGCCGAGGATTATGACGGCGTGCTCATTCCGGGCGGGCGCGCGGTGGAATACATTCGGTTGAATCCCAAAGTGCTCGATATCGTGCGGCACTTTGATAAGGCGAAGAAGCCGATCGCGTCGATTTGCCATGGGGCGCAGTTGCTGGCGGCAGCGGGTGCGCTGGAAGGGAAGAAGTGCAGCGCGTATCCGGGGACGAGCGTCGAGGTGACGCTCGCGAAGGGTACGTTTGTCGATTTGCCGATGGATAAGGCGATTACAGATGGGATGTTGGTTTCTGGTCCGGCGTGGCCGGCATTGCACAGCTTCTTGGCGCAATTCTTGAAGTTGCTGGGCACGCGCGTTGAAGCGTAGCGATCGAGCGTCGCTCAACTATTGCATCGATTCGTTTTATCCTGAAAAAGAAACAGCCCGGCGAAATGATCGCCGGGCTGTTTTGTTTCGTCTTCGAACTGGAAGTTGCAAACTTTTCCCGCTTTAAGCGCGACCCGCGGCCTTTGCCTTGACCGGCTCGGCCGAAGTTGCGTCATCTGCCCTCACGAGCGGCACATCGACGAGATGTTCGGCGAGGAACCAGACCTGGAGCTCGTTGGTCCGAATGATTTCGCTGACGACGAGATCGTTGGTGCCGTCATCGCCGGCGTCGGCCGCTTGCTTGGCCATGGTATGCGCTTCCTTGAGAATGAGTTCGTGAGCTTCGAGGAGGCGCGAGATTTGCACGGGGGCCTCTTCTCGTCCGCGTGGAGGCCTTGGGACCATCGTAGTTTCGGCGACGTCCGCAGCCATCGCGAGGCTGATGCCGCCCAGCAACTGAATGCGCTCGGCGATGGAATCTACGAGCTCGTCCTGTTCTCCGTGATGCTTATCGAAGAGCAGGTGGAGTTGGTAAAAGGTGTGCCCCGCGACCTGCCAGTGGTGCTTTTTGTACATGTCGCGCAGGGTCATTGTGTCGGCGAGGAGTTGGTTCAGATTTTCGACGCTGTCGGCGCAGACTTTTTCGTCGAGACCGATCGGGAGCTTCGCAATTTTGTTGTACGGCTGAATCTCGTGCGCCTTTTGATGAAGGATGGGGCGCGAACGCTCGGTGCCCGCCTCCGAGTTCGAATAGCTGTGCCCGCTATTTGCTTTGCCGTTCTTGGGACTCATAAACACACCTTTCTTTAGCCAATGAGATAAAGCTCGCGCTCTCAGGTTGGATACGGCTCGGGATGCAAAAGATGCAGTGAAATGTTTTGCTGTGTGGAGATCAGCCGCCCTTGGCTTTGCTTTTGAGCTGCTTGGCGAGCTTCTCGATTTCTTCTGTTTTCTTGTACATACGGACGGAGAGGACATTCATCCTGGGTGCCTGAGCGAGTTCGTCGCGGAGCTCGGTGGCCAGCTGATAGAGCTTTTCGACGCCTTCGCGGAATTCTTTTTCGTTTTTGGCAGCCATGACACGTTTTGCGGCCTGTTGATCGATGCCCTGCCGAGCATTTTGATCTTGAGCATCGGGATCGGCTGCTGCTGGAGGAGCGGGCAAGCCCGGGCGTTTTTCCCCGGTGTGGGCTGCTTGGGAGGGCGAGAAATGGTTCGCGAACTGTGGCATCGCGCCCGCGAACGGACTGAGGCTGATCCCCGCCAATGTGAGAGCTTTCCAGCGTGACAGGAACTGACGCCGTCCCGATCGTGATTCTGGATTCGAAATTGTCATGGCTACCTCCGTTGCTATTTGGCCTGTCGTGGTGCTGATTTTCGTTTTGTCCAGAGCTCGACTTGCTCGCGCAAGGTGTTGAGGCTATTGGTCATGCGGTCGGCTTCGACATTGACCAGAGCGTATTGTTCAATGACGCTGAGCGGGTTTTGGGTCAGGCGGCGGTGGTCCTCGCGCAGGTCGGGCCATTTCTGTCCGGCCGGGCGAGCGCGGCGGAGTTCGGCGGCTAAACCAGCTAGAACCGTAATGATATCGTTTGCGAAGACGCGGAACTCATCGCGAATCTTTGTGCCGTGGCCGGGGACGAAGCCAGCTTCGACCGAAAGTACGGCGTGGAGAAAGCGGTGAGAGCTGGCGAGCATGCTCGTGAGCAGCGGGATGTCTTCGACGCGGGTCCATGGTTCGCTTTGCATTCGATCGATGGACGCGAGTGCGTTGGTGCGGGCGAGGCGAGTTGCGAGACGGAGATGGTCGAGGTCGAGTGGCGTGACACCGCCAACACCTTCCAGGTATTCGACGACTCTGGTGAAGTAGATGCGATACGAATCGAGCAAGCGAGCGACGACTTCGTCGACTTGCGTACGCTCCCATGTTGGCCAGACCGCGTAGGCGATCAGCGCGAGTGATCCGCCGAGCAGTGTGTTGAGACCGCGCGCCCAGATGACATCTTTCGGCGCGACCCCGGTGATGGCGATCATCAGCACGATGAGAGCGCTGACGGCGATGCCGAAAATTCCGTAGTTCGCAGGACCGATCCAGCGGAGCAGAAAGACGAACGCGAAGATAAGGACCACTTCGAGTCCAATCCCTGTCGGGATGAAATGGAACATTACGGTGGCGAGCAGAAGGCCGAGTATTGTCCCGGCGATGCGGAGGAGGCCGCGCGTGAATGTGACGGTGAACTCGGGCTTGAGGACGAGGACGGCGGTCATCGGAAGCCAGTAGGCGCGAGGAGTTTCAAGGCTGCGCGAGAGTGCTTCGGCAACGGCGACTGTCGCGGCCAAGCGCACTCCGTGGCGAAAGACGGCCGAGCGAAAACTAAAATTGGCTTCGAGGCGCGGCAACAGGCTCGTGAAGCGCATGCGCCAGGGAAGACGCTTCTCGCTTTGCGAACTTTGCTGGATGCCTTGCGGCGTGATGTCGGCGGCCATTTTGATGACCGCTCGGACCTGGCCGCTGATGGCGTCCAACTGCCGGCGCGCATCACGCACGGCGGCGACGAGAAATGTTCGGTCGGCGCTTTCGTGGGCTTCGCGGAGCGCTTCGGTTTCGACGTGCATTGCGGTGAGCCATGCGTCGTCGATTTTGAGCGGCGCATTGTGCGGTAGCGATTCGCCGATGGCGGTCAACACGTGCGAAACGGCTTCGAGGAAGTGCTCGATCATTTCTGCGGGAGCGAATCCGAATTTTTCGCGGCGCATGCGGCGGAGCAAACGGCCGAGCGTGAACAGCCGCAGGCGTGTGCGCTCCGCCTGATTAAGGAGTGAGCGGAAACGTTCGCCGATGGCGCTGTGATCGGAAACGCGTGCGGCGAGAGCCTGTTGCGCGGCGGTGCTGGCTTCGACTCCTGGCGAGGATGACCGCATCAGTTGCGCGGGATCGGCGGCGGCTTTGCCGAGCGTGAGATAGAGGTGAGAGAGCGCGCGGCGCTCGGGATCGTAGGCGTGTATGGGCCAGAGCAGAATCGAGAAAAACATCTGAAGGATGCCGCCACCGAAGGCGAGGGCGCCGGCTTGGAGGGCCCGCTCCGGCGTGAGTGTCTGTGCCGCAAAAATGATCAGCACGACGACGCTGATGACGCCTTGGCTTTCGGCGGTTGGGCTAACGGCGATGGCGAAGCCTGCCCAGAAAGCCCAGAAGGCGGTCAGCAAAACGGCGAGCGCGGCGTAGTGACCCGCGAGGCCGCCGGCTATGACTGCGACTGCGCATAGAGCGCTTGTGAGCAGCATGCGTTTTGCGCGTTGCCCGTAGGGATCGTGGCCGTCGGAGTAGGAGACGTTGAGGGCGCCGCTGGCGACAGCCAGGCCGCCGAGCGGCATCTTGATGGCGATGCCGACGGCGAGCGGTAGTGCGACTCCGAGCGCGTTGCGGAAGCCGATGCCGACTTCCATCTTCGAAGTATCGACGTGAAGGACGCCTTGCCAGAATTTTCGCCATTTGCCGGTTGCTTCTTCGGATGTATCGGTAGGTTGCTTTTGGTTGGTGGGAGGCGATGCAGACGGTGCGATCGCGTTGGCGCCGATCGCCAGATCGTTGTTTCTTGAGACGGGGCTGCCTTCGAACTGCGCGGGTGCGGCGTCGCGCAAACCATTCGTTGCGCGCTCGGGATCGCGGAGTTTGGCTTCGTCGTCGCGTGACATAACGATGCAGTAGTGCCAGCATAATCGAGCGGCGAAGCGTTCGCCATGACCCGTGGCGTTGCTGCAACGCTTTGAGGGAACGCAAGGTTGCGTGTTGAGTGGGGCCGCTGTATCCGGATTTGAACGCCGGGCATCTCACAGGCAAAGGCGAAACGAAGATAGCAACTTCAATTGGGAGTGATTCATGCAGACGCGAAAACTTGGAAAAAGCGGCCCACAAGTCTCCGAACTAGGATTGGGCTGCATGGGCATGTCGGAATTTTACGGCTCGCGAAATGACGAAGAATCGATCGCAACGATTCATCGCTCAATTGAGCTGGGGATGAATTTTCTCGACACGGCGGACGTCTACGGCTACGGAGACAACGAGATCCTGGTAGGGAAGGCGATTCGTGGGAAGCGCGATCAGGTTTTTCTGGCGACGAAGTTTGGCATTCTGCGCGATAAGAACAATCCGAGCCTGCGCGGTGTGAGCGGGAAGCCGGAGTACGTGAAGGCCAGCTGCGACGCGAGCTTGAAGCGGCTGGGGATCGAGACGATCGATCTCTATTATCAGCATCGCGTCGATCCGAACACGCCGATTGAGGAAACGGTCGGCGCGATGGCCGATTTGATCAAAGCGGGGAAGATTCGGCACATCGGGCTGTCGGAAGCCGGGCCGGCGACAGTGCGCCGAGCTGCGGCGGTACATCCGATCGCGGCGCTGCAAACGGAATATTCGCTTTGGACGCGCGATCCAGAAGATGAAGTTTTGCCTACAACGCGGGAACTTGGTATCGCGTTCATCGCGTACAGCCCGCTGGGTCGCGGATTTCTGACGGGGCAATTCAAGAAATTCGACGATTTCGAAAACGACGACTATCGGCGGAATTCACCGCGATTTCAGGGCGAAAACTTTCAGAAGAATCTCGATCTGGTTGGGCGCGTTGAATCGATCGCAAGAGAAAAGAGCTGCACGGCGAGCCAACTGGCGCTGGCGTGGCTGCTGGCGCAGGGGCCGGACATCATTCCGATTCCGGGAACGAAGCGGCGCAAGTTCCTGGAGGATAACGCCGGTGCGGCAAACGTTAAATTGTCGAAGGAAGATGTCGCCAGGATTGAAGAAGTGGCTCCGCATGGAGCGGCGGCGGGCGCGCGATATCCCGAACAGATGATGGCGCTCATCAACAAGTGAAGATCGACTTCAAGGGAAAGTCGACTCCAAGCGATTTCGATCGTTAATTGGCGTGGAGAATTGAACGCACTCGAAAATTGGTTTTGCTCGACGGGCTTTTGGCAGCGCATCACGCGCGACCATCTGTTGCCGTGGGTCGTTGCCGAAAATTCGCTGGGAGACCACGTGCTCGAATTGGGCGCCGGACCCGGCGCGGGCACGGCGACATTGCGGCGTCTCGCGCCACGCGTAACGAGCCTCGAATGGAGCCATGAGTTTGCCGCTCGGCTTGCTGTCACAAATCGGCACGCCGTCGTGCAGGCCGACGCCGCACTGCTGCCTTTCGCAGCTCGAACCTTTTCGTGCGCCGTCGCCGTTCTCATGTTGCATCATCTCCGCACGCGAGCTGCTCAGGAGGATGCATTTCGCGAAGCATTTCGCGTGTTACGGCCGGGCGGTTCCTTCGTCGCGTTCGAAATTGAAGACAACCTGTTGCATCGAGTGATTCACATCGGAAGCGTGTTCGTCCCCATCGATCGGGTGGATGTCGCCGATCGCTTGCG
>Ga0105237_10007817_pt1 | contig 11658 bp, 7 predicted proteins | sample KBSC24metaG_FD_81520 | JGI IMG/M metagenome (GOLD analysis project Ga0105237, IMG submission 81520) | Corn rhizosphere microbial communities from Kellogg Biological Station, Michigan, USA - KBS C2-4 metaG | ecosystem: Host-associated > Plants > Roots > Rhizosphere > Soil | place: Michigan, USA... | reverse complement strand
ATTGCTTTCCAGCGAGGCTGAATCCGCAATAAATTCACCCAGCTCCTGTAAGGGAAGGTTGGAATAATCTTCTTCCATCAATGCCGTTACCAGCCCTTTTTGCGCCAAAGTATAGGCCAGCAGACCGGGAATAATAAAAATAAAGACGGGTAATATCTTTATAAACCCGCAAAACAACGCTCCCACCCTGGCATGATCCACGTTCCTGGCCCCCAATACACGCTGCACGATGGTCTGGTCCGCACACCAATACCAGATGCCGAGTACGGGATATCCCAAAAACACGGCATACCAGGGAAGACCGCTGCCATCCCCGGGCGGACGCAGCATGGTCAGCTTTTCCATATGATGTGTCTCCTGCAGAACGGATACCATGGAATGCCAGCCACCCATCTTGGTAAAACAAGCGACGGTAATTACGACAGCTCCCGCTACCAGGACAATAGTCTGGATACTCTCCGTCACGACCACAGCCCTCAGTCCGCCGATGATGGTATAGACGGCCGTGATGACGGCGATGACGGTGACGCTGGTATACATATCGATGCCAAATAGCGTTTCCAAAACAATGCCGCCCGTGAGCAGGGAAAATGCGATATGGATGATGATAGCGGAGAGGATAGAGACGAATGTGAGCCAGTCCCTGCAGGCACGGTTGTATCTTCTCTCTAAGAAATCCGGCAGGGTGCTGACACCGCTGCGGATATAAAAAGGGACAAAGAAAAGAGCCAGCAGGATCAGCGTAAAAGCGGCCATCCACTCGAAATTGCCGCTGAGCAGGCCCGTGTCGAAACCGCTCTGCGCCAGGCTCACCAGGTGCAGACAGGAGATATTGGTGGCAAAGAGCGCCAGCCCGATCATCGGCCATCGCAGGGATTTACCCGCCAGGAAATAATCGTTGGAAGTATCGGCGCCCGGGGAAGGGTTGGCCGAATCGGCGCTCCGAGAAGGACCGGTCGAATCGGGACCTTCGGCAAGGGCCGTCCTGCGACGTCCTTTTAGTCCAGCCCACAATCCTACCGCGACGATGCCCAGGATATAAAGCACGCTGATAATGATATCTGGTTTCTTTATCATGCTATTTTAAGATCACAGCTGCTGCCGGGCTCCTGCGGCGTCTTATATACGCCATCCGCAATATCCACCGGATGTACAAAATGTTTTTGCAAGTGAGGGATATGCTCCAGGAACAAGGCTTCGTGTCCGAGGCTGATGTGATTGAACAAAACCAGGTGCTGGTGCAGCTGCCCCATGTCCCCCACATGTGGGACGACAGGAATACCATACTTACGGCATAGCAGGCTCACCGTGATGAACTCGCTGACGCCCCCTACCCGCACGGCGTCCACCTGGATAAACCCGGCGCATCCGGCCTGCAGATAATTCTTAAAGACGATGCGATTGGGCACATGCTCACCCAATGCCAGCCTGGTCGGTGCAATGTGTCTTGCAAGGGTCTTATGCGCCTGCACATCGTCCGGATGGGTGGGTTCCTCGACCCAATACGGGTTCATATCCTGCAGCCGCGTACATATTTGCAATGCCTGTGGCAGGGTCCACTGCTGATTGGCGTCCAGCATAACCTTTACCGCATCGCCGGCAGCCTCCCGAACAATATGAGCACGGCGTATATCCCTTTCGGGGTCGACCGATCCTACCTTTAGCTTCATGGCTGTGAAACCATTGGCCACTGCACGGATGGTATTCTCCCGGACCTTGTCATCGGGATAATTGAACCAGCCGATGCTCGTGTCGTAGCCGGGATAGCCGCGATCAAGGATCAGCTGACGCTGATCCTTGCCTGACGCGTTGGCGCTGGTCAGCGCCAACGCGTCGTGAACAGTTAATTCATCTTCCAGATAAGAAAGGTCCAGGGTGCGAACCAACTCTTCCGGGGTCAGGCTGATCAACAGCTTCCACAACGGCACTCCTCTCTTCTTTGCCCAGAGATCAAAACAGGCATTCGTCACGGAAGCAAGTCCCAGATGCACGACGCCTTTATGCGGGCCCAACCAGCGGAACTGCTGTTCGTTGGACAAACTATTAAAAATATTGCCAAAATCCGCCATCAGCTCTTCGATATCCTTTCCTTTCAATTTCTCCGCATAGAACTGCGCGGCCTTGCATACCATATCATTCCCTTCTCCCAGGGTAAAGGCCAGACCGACGCCCGTGACGCCGCTGTCATCCTGTAGCCTTGTGACAGCATAGGAATAGACAGGGTCCCGGTGTATCGCATCGCTGCCCGCACCATTCCCCAGCGGATAGCGTACATCCGTAACAGTAATTTTATGTATCATAAGAGGTATCTAGTTAATGACAGGTAAACCTTCCGCGCTCCTGTCCAGCTCCAGCACGATCACGGAACTGATGGCGTCGGGCAAAGTATCCGGCAGTGTGATACGATAGCCTGTCTTTTCATCCTGTGTAAACGAAAGGGTTCCCCCTTTCAGAAAATAAGCTTTTTTTATAAGGACGCCAGGCAAAGGAGCCAGTTGCAGAACGCTCTCTTTTTTCTCCAGCAGATGGATATATATTTTGCTGCCCTTGCGGGTGGCGGCGTAGGCTTCGGTAGGCGGATATGGTCCACCATGGGTGTCATAGATGCTTTCTCCGTATTTTTTCAGCCAGTTCCCCACTTCTTTCAGCCGGGTGATCTGACGCGCCTCCATCCGGCCATCCATCATCGGACCTACGTTCAACAGCAGGTTGCCATTGCCGCCCGCCGTCCTTTCCAGGGTCTGGATGCATTCTTTTAGCGACTTCATGTGATCATTTGGCTTCCAGGCCCACTGATTACAGATGGTGATACAACTCTCCCAGGGCTCTTTCATATTCAGCTGGCCGATGGTCTGTTCCGGGGTGAGAAAATCGCCTACGGTCTGGTCATCGCCGTGTGCGTGATCTCCCTTGCCGATGCGATTGTTGATAACAAGTTTAGGGTCGAGGGTTTTCAAATAGTGGTATATCTCTTTCCCATCTTCCAGGGTCCAGTATTTCTCCCAGTTGCCATCAAACCAAAGCATAAAGGGATGATATTTCGTTACGATCTCTTTCAGCTCCATTTTCATCGTCCCGACAAATTTGTGCATATCCCCTTTTACATCCTGTGTGCTGTCATAGGGGCTTTTTGTCGGATAGTCGGGATCGTGCCAGTCCAGGACGGTGAAATAGACACAAAAGGTAATACCCTGTCTCTGGCAGGCCTGTGCCAGCTCTTGTACGATGTCTCTTTTGAAAGGGCTGTTCCCGATGTTATAGGGCGAGACGGCGGTGGGCCACAGACAGAATCCGTCGTGATGTTTGGCGGTAATGGTAAGATATTTCATGCCCGCCTGTTTGGCAGTGCGGACCCATGTGCCGGCATTGAACAGGACAGGGTCGAACTCACGGTACAGCGTATCATATTCTGCCGCGGGGACTTCCCTGCTCCTGCTCCATCCTATCTCGGTGCCGCGGAGTGTGACGGGACCGAAATGGATAAACATACCGAAACGTTTGGACATGAATGTTGTCATGGGGTCCTGCGTAAACGCAGGACCTGCCGAAAGTATAAATATCGCCAGAATAATAATCCTTCTCATATTATCAAATGTATAACCCCTCCACACCTATGAGAATAGTTTATCCTTTTATTTTAATGGATTATCCTATTGTTTGTCCCAGAACGTCACCTGGCTCATATTGACATAGCCGGACTGGGTTGCTGTTGTCTTTATCCGTATAATGATAAACCGTACGGGCGGAGGGTTGTCTATAAGGTTTACATCATAAGGCGCCGAGCCGTCATCCGTCCTGATCACCTCTTTTAGCAAGGTCCATCCCTTGGAAGCAACATCCGCAGCCCATCCCCCATTATCCGGTGTAAGGGCGGAGATAGCCCCGGTGGTGTCGGCAATACCCCAGACCTCAAAGTCCAGCGGATTATGACAACAGTTCCTCCCCGTCTCTTCAAGCCTGGCCAGATGATCATAGATCCTGCCCATATCGAACGTGATCGTACCGGGCGTACCGGGATTGCCGTTGCTATGGAATATCTCCGGATAGCCTCTGGGCTGCATATTCCCGTCCCAAATCCTCGCTAAATATGTATTCCCGTCATATGGCTGGAGGTCGTGGGGCAGGTTCACGGTCGAGAACAGGCTTTTATCGCACAGGACATATACATAGGGTACGGTGTCATATGCCAGGGTATAAAAAGTATCTATGACGTTCCTTGAAGGGATAAAAGAAGACTGATAAAGGATGGGCGTCCCTGCTTTATAGGAGGACAATACGATATTGGAATTGCCCGGCGCCAGGTAGAGATTTGTCGTGTCCCCGCTGGTGTTGACATATTTGACACGGGTGGTGATATTGATCGTATCGATGGGCGACAAAAAACTCAGGCTGACGGACCCGTCGCTGTTCAGTATCGGAGGCTGGCTTACATCCTGCTGTCTGTTGTGCAGACCGGCCCGATAGATATCACCATACACCTGGGCGTTGTCTATCTCCGTCACGACGCTCCTGTTGCCGTCGGCGTCATAGGAATAGACAAAAAAGGTATAGGAATATTCGGACAGGCTGTTGATCACACATTTCACCGTATCCGAGGTGCTATGCGTCCCGGCATTGAGAACGACCGAGTCGGCGCCGTTGTTCCACCGTACCACATATTTTGTGATGCTGGGATCGGAGCTGGGGCTCCAGGTCAGCATCAGTCTGCCGTTGCCCGGGAATACATTTGGATTGGCTATTTTCCCGGGATAAACTATTTCCTGATTGTTAAGAAAGGATCGGTAGTCCGTAGCCTTTTTGCTACATCCCCAGACGGTGATGAAGCAGGCCAGCAATATCCAGGAATTTCTATAATAATTTTTCATTGTCGTTGTTTTAATCGTTAAGCTTGGCTTATCGTGCATCCCCCCAGAATGTCATTTCCTCTATATTGAAAAAATTGTTGGTCAGCGAGACGTTCTGCAGACATTCGAAACGGATATACCGCACTTTGGGAAGCGTGATGTCGAAATTGTAGGAGAACCCCGCGTTCCAGAAAGCCAGGTCCTCGGCTGTATACGACGGGTTTGGCAGCTTCGAGGGTTTGCCCGGAAGTGTGAAAAAACCCAGGTTGATCCATCCGCCGGGTGAGGTACCTCCGACGGGAGGAAGATGATCAGCATCGGGCATGGTCTCGTCCTGGGGCGTGGAGGAGCGACCCCATAACACCCAGGTCAACGGCGCCCCGGCCTGCCAGAGGAAGTTACCGCTGCCGTCGATGCCTCTGTTCCAGATGGTATAGCGGCTTAGTTTGGCCGTTGCGCCCATATCGAATGTGATCACGGCCGGCCATACCAGCGGCTGAATCGGCTGTGTCGTATGATAACCCGGCGAGCCTGTGTTGCCATCCCACAGATCTTGCAAGACCCAGCCAAAGCCGGTGGGTGCGTCCGTACCAAGAACATATGGTGCGAACAGGGACTTATCCATCTGGGATTCATACAAGGGTGTGATATTACTAAACACCGTATCGGATATATTGCCCCACTTGTCGGTGATGTATACACCGAACCGCCTGCTTACGGTATCAAACCCGCGCAGGCTGAACTGGATGGTGTCGGTGGCGGAATAGTTCTGCGATATGATCTGGAGTTTGCCAGTTGCGTCGGGCGTAATGGTGATCACGCCGATAGGCTCCTCCTGTTTATTGATGGCCACGACATGTACGCCGCTGAAATCGCTGCTCATGGTCACGGTAGGCAGGGTCTTTATATAAGCGGGTGTATCGGGATGTACGGTCACCACCACAGAATCCGAACGCACTTCCGCCCGGGTGACGGTCCACAGGGTCACCTGGTAGTCCTGGCTCTTGGCAAAGCCGCTGACAGTGACGCTGTCCGAATAATAGGACGACTTTGTCTGGCGGCTGTCCTTGTCATTGATCTTGTACTGTGCCTGTACTTACAATATGTTCTTCGAATCGGGGAGGTCGTAGGTGATATAGGCGCCGCCGCTGTAGTTGGCCACCTTGATATTTGTTATCACACCCGGCTTGGTCTTGTCGGTGGAGACGACGGTGTTGTAGCCGTCTGTCTTCTTACATCCGTACGACAATGCTACTGCCAATATTATTAAGATATATGCTTTCATGTGTCTTGAACGATTTTATTTTACCAATAAAGGGTCTGGGTAAGGTTTGGATTGGTCAGGATATCGTAATCCTGTATCGGGTAGAAATAGTTACGCAATCCGAATATGGGTTGAAAGACGTTCAACACCTGGTAATATCCATTTACCGTCCTGTCGAACACATTCCATCCCTGCACAGGGCCTGTCAATACGGCTTGCAGCTCTTTCCATCTTCTCAGGTCCCATCCGGCCTGTCCTTCGAAGGCCAGCTCGATGCGACGTTCCTGGTGGATGATGGACCGGAGTCCTTCTTTTGTGGCGGGCTTGCCCGGATTGCGCGAAAAATTGTTCCAGGAATCCACTACCCCCTGCAGACCGGCCCGGGCGCGTACCTTATCGATCCAGCTATATGCTTCGGCCGTAGGTCCGTTGACCTCGTTGAGACATTCCGCATACAACAGCCACAGTGCGGGCAGCCGGACGAATGGCCAGGAATAACCCTGCCAGACGCTGCTGTTCCCTGCGGTGGACTGGTAGGGAACAAGCTTTTTTGCCCAGTAGCCGGTAGCGTTATATCGCAATCGGTCGGGGGGTGAGGCGAAGCCATTTACCGCGTTGACATAGTTCATGCTTCTGTCGTCCGTATTGCTGGAGCCAAACCAGTTGGCGCCGTCAAAGGATACATCGGCATAATAACGGGGCTCCCGGTGGAAGTTGCCTTTTGCCGTCGGATAGTTGTAGTGGATATAATAGTAATGCGGCAGATCGCCGTTCTGCAATGTGTACCTGCCGGCATAGTCCCAGTTCTTGTCCTCGTTGATGGGTACGCCATTATCGGAATAGAACAGCTCCGACTCTGCAATAGGTACGGAGAAGTTCGAATAGACGGCAAAGACATTGGCTGCGGCTTCGGCCGTCACCCGGGGTGATGCCATATACTGCCAGCCAAACTGCGGATTCAATGTCCATATCTGCTCCTGGTTCCAGCTGTCGGTAATGGCGCCTTGTATCGTCAGCAGCTGGCGGATGGAATCGCCGAGATGTGTGATGCTGCCCGTAAGTTTGAGATCATACAGGGTGGCATTAGCCGCGTTGGCCGCGTCGATGGCCGCCTTGGAGGCATCCAGCGCCTTTTGCCATTTGCCGGCATCATAGGCGGCCGGGAAAAGGCTGGTCCCATCCTGCCGCTTCATCGAGACATAGTCGGGGTTGCCATTGAAGAGCGGGCTGGCTTGTGTTGCCAGGACCTCGGCTTTTACCGCCAGGGCAATGGTGCTGGTGATCCGGCCTTCTTCCAGCGCCGTATTCTGAATAATAGGGGGAAGGTCTTTGGCGGCATCGTCCAGCAGCCCCACTACATAGTTGAAACAGGAGTCCACGGACTGTTGTTTGATACGGACCTCGTCCGTCGCGGCATTGACCGGATTGCTCTTGTCCACGATGGGAATAGGGCCGTACATCCGCAGGAGCCAATAGTGGTAATATGCCTTCAGAAATTTGGCCTCGGCTATCCACCGGACCTTGTTGTAGAGGGGCAGGTCCTTTGGCACATTGATGTTATCGATCAGCGTATTACAACGCCGGATGGCCTGCCAGATATTCACGCCCATATTGTAACCATCCCAATAGTTCAGGATAGGGTTGGCGCTGTTCTGCGTGCCCCGGAGTATCTGGAATCCGGCATCACCACCCTGTCCGCCCAGCGTAGTCTGATCCTGGAGCGGGAACGGAAAGATGATCTCGCCGGATGTAGTAAAACCCGCATTGCGCCGGACATCCGCAAGATTTTGCAATGTGCTGTAGCACCCGAAAAGATAGGCTTCCGTCTCGTTGGCATTGGTAAACGAGCTTTGCAGCGTGGCGACATCGTCGGGTACGACGTCTAAATATTTTTTACAGGAGGATAGCATGGCCACTGGCAATGCACCCATCAATAATATTTTTATGATCGTTCTCATTTTCTTAGAAGTTAGCGTTGATACCCACATTAAATACTTTCTGGACAGGATAGCCGAAGCCCTGACCGGCCATTTCGGGATCCCATAATTTGAAATGGCTCCAGGTGATCAGGTTAAGGCCGTTGAAATAAATACGCAGGTTGTCCATAAAGGCGCTTCTAACCAGCCGCTTGGGGAAGGTATAGCCTACTTCGAGCGACTTGAGCCGCATAAAGCTTCCGTCCCGCAGCCACCAGGTGCTTTGCACCTGATTGTTGGGTATATCATAGGCCGCCAGCCTGGGCCACAGCGCATACAGGTTCTGGTTCTCTTCCGACCAGTGATTGTCCGCATAGGCCTTTAAGATCTGGGCATTGTTGACAAAAGGCGTGGTACCGTAGTAGCCATTGTAGCGATCGTCCTGCGAAGTGGGGTTTATGAAAAAGGATTCTCTTGCCAGCCCCTGGAAAAAGGCATTGATATCAAATCCCTTGTAGCCGCCAGATATACCAAATCCATAAATGATCTGGGGCGTGGTCGGCAGCCCGATGGGCACCTGGTCATCCTGGTTGATAATGCCGTCCTTATTCACGTCCCTGTATTTAATGTCTCCGCCCTGTGGCGCAGGACCGCCAAAGGTCTGTGCCGGGGAGTTGAGAGCTTCTTTGTCATCCACAAAGAGCCGCTCGGCGATGTAGCCGAAAGGCTGGTTGATCGGTCGTCCCGACTGGAATCTGTATGAGTACTGATATTGCGGCTCTTCCACATGACCATACCGGCTGGAAGTAATAGTAAGGTTACCCAGGCCGGAGATCCATATGTCTTTTGTAATATTCTGTTTGTAGTCCATATGCAGGTCCAGTCCTTTTGCATAGGCAGTACCGAGGTTGGCTTTGACGGTGGATTCCAGGCCTTCTGTAACGGGAATATAGCCGCGCGGCTGGAAGATATTCTTCCGGAACTCCCAGTAATATTCGGCGATGACGTTGAAATTCTTATACAGGGAGAATTCCACAGCAAGGTTGCTTTTATGCGAGGTCTCCCAGGTGGCGTCGGGGTTGGGATAATTCTGGATGCTGGGGCCATTCAACGTATAGTTGTTACGCGTGCCAAAGGTAGCGCCGGGTCCCCCGTGTGGTGTGACGCTGGAAAGGTAGAAAAACCGGTTGTTCTCCACCTTATCGATATTATCATTACCTACCAGACCATAGCTGCCCCGCAGTTTCAGACGGGTAACGATGTTGCCGATATTGCCATATTGCCAGAATTTTTCGTTTGACACGATCCAGCCGCCGCCGATGGTGGGGAAGAAGCCAAAACGATGATTGGGTGCAAACCGCTCGGAGCCATTGTATCCAAAGTTACCTTCCACATAGTACTTGCTCCTATAGTTGTAGGTCAGTCTTCCCGCCAGTCCAAGGTTGCGGTGCGGCAGGGACAGCTGGAGCGTAGAGGCATTGGCAGTCTGGGTCTGCTCACGGGTCCCTACCATCGTAGCGGCGATATTATGGTCGCCAAAGCTATGGCTGTAGTCCAGCGTACCCATGAAGTAGATGTACGTGTTGACGTTCTTGTTGTTCCTGGAAGGGTCATAGCTCAGATACTCTTGTGCAGCGCCGGGCTGATCGTTCAGCCAGATCAGCGAATATTTATTAATGGCAGCATCCGCCTGATTGATGGAATAATAGAAAGGCGAGTAGTTTCGCACCAGGTCGAAGTAGGCATATCTGTTGGTGCTAAAAAGTCCATGGAAGTTTAGTCCGGGCGTGATAAAGTTGAAATTCTGGTTCACCTCGAACTGGGCCGACATGCGTGATTCGGAAAAGCTCTTATAACCATACATCAGGCTCGCATATGGATTGTTCATGAGCGACCCGGTGAGATTGATGTTATTGCCGAAAAGGATATGTTTTGTTTGCATATTGGCGCTGTCCGCTGGAAAAAATGCGGGGAATGCAACGGGATTGGAGTGCAGCGCCTGATCATAAAGATCCGTAGCAAAGCCGGACTGGTCGCCCGTGATCGGGCCTGTATAGTCATTGAAATTGCCCCAGAGACGGACCACGGCTTCGGTGGTCTTGGTCAGCTTCATATTGACGTTGGCACGCAGCTGATAGTTCTCGAACTTCATACCGGAGTTGAAGTTGTTGATGGGGTTCACCTGCATGATTCCATTGTCTCTGTCATATGATCCGGAGATATAGTATTGGGCAAATTCGGTACCACCGCTGAGACCCAGGTTGGCGCGCTGGGTAGTCGTCTGTTTTTTGAACAGGGTGGACATCCAGTCAACGGCGGGATATAGATAGGGATTGTATCCCGGAGCCTTTGTCCAGGTGGCTTCGGCTCCCTGTATCTGGTTGGGTGTGAATTGCGGTAATGTGACGGCGCTGCGCGTAGCGATGGCCTCATTGAAGGTTTTCATATAGGTCACGGGATCGGCCAGTTCCACCGTTTGGGTTGGTTTGGAGGTGGAATGTTCATACCGGATGCTGACCTTTGCCTTGCCGCTCTTGCCGCCCTTTGTCGTAACAAGGATGACACCGTTGGCGCCGCGTGCGCCATAGAGGGCGGCCGCGCTGGCATCTTTCAGGATGGAGAAACTGGCGATATCGTCCACATTGAGCCTGGCCAGGTCGTTGGCGCTGAGCTCTATATTATCCACGAGGATCAATGGAGAGGGGCTGTATCCAAAAGTGGTGACGCCCCGGATAAAGAATTGCGAATTGTCGAGCCCGGGCTGCCCGCCGCGTTGAAAAGAGATCATCCCGGCCACCTGTCCTGCCAGGGCATTGGTCAGATTGCTGGTAGGTGTTCGCAGCTGTTCGGGGTTGATGGTGGATACGGAGCCTACGATGGCCTCCTTGCGCTGCTTCTGGCCATAGGCTGTAATGACGATCTCATTTCCCAGCTTGACGTCCTGCCGCAGCACGATATTATAGACCGTCCTTCCGGCTACGACTGTGAATGATTGCTGTTCATATCCGACAAAGGACGTCCTTATCACCGCACCTTCCTTTACATCCAGCACAAACTTTCCTTTATTATCCGTGACAGTTCCCTCATCCTTGCTGCCGACGATGACGATGGATACACCCGCCATCACGGCCCCCGTTGTATCCCGCACTGTACCCGTTATGGTAATGCCGGGCGGCAGCGCTTCTTCCCCGGGTACGGGGGGCCGGGTACCTGCCTGAATGATAATCGACTTCTCCTCAATGCTAAAGGTGAGATGTGCGCGTTGAAGACAGGTCTCCAACACCTCCCGCAAGGGGGTTTTCTCGAAATTCACATCCATCCTGGGTGCATTGGCAATGATCCCGGAGGACCAAAAGACGTTATACCCCGTCTGTTTGTTGATCTCATTAAATACCTGCTTAAGGGTAATATTTTTCCCCTTATAGGTGATGTCTTGTGAGTACCCTTCAGCACACACCTGCGTCAGCGCGAGGAAGAGCAGGAAAACAGTCAGCTTCATGACACGAAATAGTTTTGCTAAAATTTCATACATTTGAAAAGGCTTGTTTTAAGTTAGAAATGCAATGACAATCGCTTTCAGATTTAAATAAGCTGATACGACAGGAGCATGCCAGTGCTCCTGTTTTTGCTTTAT
>Ga0105237_10007812_pt1 | contig 11660 bp, 10 predicted proteins | sample KBSC24metaG_FD_81520 | JGI IMG/M metagenome (GOLD analysis project Ga0105237, IMG submission 81520) | Corn rhizosphere microbial communities from Kellogg Biological Station, Michigan, USA - KBS C2-4 metaG | ecosystem: Host-associated > Plants > Roots > Rhizosphere > Soil | place: Michigan, USA... | reverse complement strand
CAAGAGTCCGCCTTCTGTTCAAAAACGCACCCGCCGGCACGGCCGCACGGCCGGCTGCGCCGCTTCAGGATTGACGTTCTGCCGTTTTGCACTTCACCCCCGCCGCTTTTTCGCTTAATGTCGCGCTTCGACATACGCTATCAACAGCCGAAATGAATCAGACCAACGTCCTCGTCATAGACGACGAACGCGATATCCGCGAACTGCTGACGATCACGCTGGGGCGTATGGGACTCAAAGTCGACACGGCCAGCGATGTCGGCGACGCGAAACGCAGGCTTGCCGAATCGCATTACGCGCTGTGCTTCACTGACATGCGCCTTCCGGACGGCAGTGGCCAGGAAATAATCGAGCTGATCGCGCGCGAATACCCGGACACGCCGGTGGCAATGATTACGGCTTATGGGAATGTCGATGCCGCGGTCAACGCGCTCAAAAGTGGCGCTTTCGATTTTGTTTCCAAGCCGGTCGACATCAATATGTTGCGGCGGCTGGTGCAAACGGCGCTGCGCCTTGCCGAAGGCAAACGCGCGGAGGTCGCGGTAACGTCCGGCGCTGGCCGTATGTTGGGCGATTCGCAGGCAATTCATGAATTGCGCAGCACGATCGCGAAACTGGCGCGAAGCCAGGCGCCCGTATATATCAGCGGTGAATCCGGGGTTGGCAAGGAACTGGTTGCGCGACTGATCCATGAGCAGGGGCCGCGCGCAGCGGGTCCATTCGTGCCGGTCAACTGCGGCGCGATTCCTTCCGAGCTAATGGAATCAGAATTCTTCGGCCACAAGAAAGGCAGCTTCACCGGCGCCCAGGCAGACAAGGACGGTTTGTTTCAAGCCGCCAATGGCGGAACTCTATTTCTCGACGAGGTCGCCGAGCTGCCTGTGCACATGCAGGTGAAGTTGCTGCGCGTGATCCAGGAAAAAGCCGTGCGTCCAATCGGCGGGCGCAGCGAGGTATCGGTCGACGTGCGCATCCTTTCAGCCACGCACAAGAATCTGGCCAGCCTTGTTGATGCAAATCTTTTTCGTCAGGATCTCTATTATCGGATCAATGTGATCGAGTTGCGCGTCCCGCCCCTGCGTGAACGCCGTGACGATATTCCAAAGTTGGCCGGACGAGTTCTCGATCGACTGGCCACGGACAATGGCCAGCCACCGGCGAAATTGACGCCGGACGCGCTCGCGGCGCTGCTTGCCTATGCGTTTCCCGGGAACGTGCGCGAATTGGAAAACGTCATTGAGCGCGCTGTCGCATTGTGCGAAAACAACACGATCAAACCGGAAGATTTGCGTTTGGCGACGGCTGGAACAAAAGGATCCGCAGCTATTCGCGAAGACGATCAAGAAAACGAAGATGATGACGGCGCCGCGGGAGGGCTCGACAGTTACATCAGCAATCTCGAACGGGAAGCGATAATGAAGGCGCTGCAGGAAACGCGTTACAACAAGACAGCGGCCGCCAAAAAGCTGGGTATCACCTTCCGTGCGCTACGCTACAAGTTGAAGAAGCTCGGCATTGATTGAGCTCGCTGCGCCCAGCCTGCTTTGGATATGACCCGCTGGAAAGCCGCTGGCATACATTCCACGATCAGCGCAGTGATCGCACTTCTGGTCGGCATCCTACTATTCGTGGCTTGGTACCCGACGCCGTATTCTCATGCTGCGGGTGCGGATCAACTGTTTTTACTGGTCTGTGCCGGGCTGGCGACTGGCCCGCTGCTAACCCTGATCGTATTCCGCCCCAACAAGTGGGGGCTAAAGTTTGACTTGATCACGATCGGAGTTCTTCAGAGCGCAGCTTTGTTTTACGGGATGTCGGTAGTTCTGCAATCGCGCCCCATCTTTCTGGTCGGGACACTGGATCGCTTCGAGCTCATTTCCAACAACGAGGTCAGCGACGCCGATCTGGCACAAGGCACCCGTCCCGAGTTTCGCTCTCGCTCATGGACCGGCCCTCGTTTGGCCGCCGCCGTACTGCCAAGCTCACTCGAAGAGCGAAATGAACTTACCACTCTGGCCTTGTCGGGGCGCGATGTTCAGAACCTGCCAAAGTACTATCGCGCGTATACGCAAGCCGGCAAAAGCCTATTGGTCCACGCCAAGTCCCTCGAAATGCTCCGTCAGCAGAAGCCCGAGTCCGCACCATTGATCTCGTCATGGCTGCACACTTCGGGCTACGCCGAAACTGGCGTCCTTTGGTTGCCTGTCCGCGCTCGAAAGGCGGATATGGTGATGCTGCTCGATGCAAGCACCGCAGTACCCCTGCAAGCCTTGGCCATCGATCCTTGGTAAAGAACCCACGGGATTTCTGGCATATCGATTGCATCGCGAGATTACGAATCTCGCCCAGGAAATGCGATGCATCATCAACGCGCTACAGGTTTTACTCTGATCGAGTTGATGATCGTGGTCGCGATCATCGCCATTCTGGCCGCGATCGCGGTACCGGCATACCAGGACTATGTGGTGCGCTCTCAGATATCGGAAGGCGTGGTTCTGGGTGATGCCGCGCGCTTGGCAATATGGGATTTTTACGCCAACCACGGTCGCTACCCGGGCAACAATATCTCCGCCGGATTGGCGCAGCCAATCAGTTTTACCGGCAACTACGTAGTAAGCCTCACCGTCGCTGGCGGTGTGGCGACAGCCCAGTTCGGCAACCAGGCCAATGTGGCGATCTCCGGTTCCACGATCCTTTTGTCGCCCAATACGGCTCCCTCCGCGATCCGCTGGCGTTGCAAATCGTTGACGATTACACCCAAATACTTGCCCACGATCTGCCGCTGATGGGCGGGTTCAGCGCTCGCGCGTGACCTTGTACGTCGACTATTGACGCTGGTTGTCGATCGAATGTGTTACTTGGCGGCTTGCGCGTCGGATTCTGGCCTGACGGAGCGCCGAAGAGGGAGAAACTGAGACAGGGGTCTCGCTATTGATGGCGGTTATGTCGAATCGATCTTGTGGCACAAAATATGCTAAATTCACCTTGGAATTTCCTGCGAAGCCGACTTGGCGCCACGGACGCGCGTGCTGAGCACAGGCAGGGGATTCAGGGGCATCGCAGTTAGCTAACTTTATCAACCTTATTCAAGGAACCGTCATGAAAAAGATGCAGGGTTTTACGCTCATCGAGTTGATGATCGTCGTCGCGATCATCGCGATTCTGGCCGCAATTGCGTTGCCGGCCTATCAGGACTACGTGGTTCGCTCGCAGGTCTCGGAAGGCTCAGTACTCGCCGATGGCGCGAAGACCGCAGTCGCCGAGTTTTATTCGAACAAAGGTTATTTGCCCCCGACCAATACGTCGGCGGGGCTTGCCGCCGCGATTAGCATTTCCGGCAACTATGTAACGAACCTCAACGCGGCGGGTGGCATAATCACTGCGACGTACGGCAACCAGGCGAACGTGCTGATCACCGGTAGCGTGCTCGTTTTCTCTGCCTCGACCAATTCGGGCAGCACGGCGTGGCATTGCAACACGGCCCTCAACACGGTGCCGCAGAAATACCTGCCGACGGCTTGCCGCGCGTAATACAACTTTGCTGTAGATTGGAAGGGCCGCGCATGCGGCCCTTCCTGTTTTGGATGCAATGACTTTTCGCCAACCCATTGCTGCGTTGTGCGCAGCCAGCTCACTCGTGCTGATATTGCTGCTGGGTTGGCTGGTCTATCGGCCTGGCTTGAATGGCGGCTTTTTATTCGACGATTTTGTCAACCTGCCATCGCTGGGCTACTACGGCCGCGTGGATAACTGGACCGCGTTCTGGCTTTATCTGACGTCGGGCGGCGCGGATCCAACCGGACGTCCCGTCGCATTGCTGAGCTTTCTGATCGATGCGAACGATTGGCCAGCGGATCCCTATTCGTTCAAACGCACGGGCGTGCTGCTGCACCTTCTGAACGGAGCCCTGCTGACTGGATTGTTGCTGAGACTTGGACGCGCGGCGCGCTATCAGGCGGCCGTGGCAGCGGCCATTCTGGGTGCCGCTCTTTGGTTGCTGCATCCGTACCTCGTATCGACCACCCTTTACGTCGTCCAACGCGAAACCATACTGGCGTGTACCTTCGTGCTGGCCGGTTTGCTGGGCTACGTACATGGCCGCGAACGGGCGGCGCACGGGCACAAACGAGGCGTCTGGCTGGCTGGCATTTCGATTGGTGCCTGCACGGTATTGGCGACACTGAGCAAAGCCAATGGCATCTTGTTGCCATTGTTGGCGTTGGTAATCGAAAGCGTTCTGCTGGCGCCTGCCCATCGCATGCAAAACCCGAATACCGCGCGGGCATTTGCGCGCATGGTCAGATTGGTTCTGGTCGTACCAAGCTTGTTGTTCGGCGCCTTTTTGGCTTGGAAAACCTGGAGCGGATTCGTCGACGGAATGCCGGCAATGCGCACGTGGACACTAGGCCAGCGCCTGCTGACCGAACCACGCGTATTGATGGATTACTTGAACTGGCTATGGCTGCCGCGCGCATTCAGCCCTGGATTGTTCAACGACACGATGGCCGTATCAACGGGGCTATTCTCGCCAGTGAGCACGGCGCTCTGTCTCCTCGCGATTATCGCCTTGCTGGCTGGCGCCTGGAGATGGCGCAGACGCTTTCCCGCGGTTTCACTGGCAATATTGTTTTACTTCGCCGGACATCTGCTCGAATCCACGGTCGTCCCGTTGGAGCTTTATTTCGAACACCGCAATTATCTGCCTTCCGTACTATTGTTCTGGCCACTCGCGCTGTGGTTGAGCGCGCATGGCAGCCCCCGTGGGGACAGATTGCGCGTCGTCCGCGTCGCCCTTGCGATAGTCCTGCCGATAATGCTGGCCGCCCTGACGTATCTGCACGCCGATCTGTGGGGCAATGTGCGTGATCAAATGGTACTTTGGGCAGCGCGCAATCCGGATTCGCCTCGCGCGCAGGCGACTGTCGCGCAGGTCGAGCTGGCGCGTGGCGAAGTGGCAACAGCAGCGACGAGGCTGCAGCGCGCGCTGAAACTGCGCCCCGACGAAATCCAGCTTGCGCTGAACCTGTTGAGCGCCAAGTGTGCTGCGGGGGAGCTGAGCGAGGTCGATGTAGAAGACACGGCCTTCGCGTTGCGCACCAACTGGAACGTCGGCCGCGTCGGCTCAGAATGGTTTAGTCACGCTCTGAACGTTGCGTCTCAGGGTACCTGCAAGGGGCTTTCGCTTGATGTCGTAGAGCGCCTGCTGAAAGCCAGCGCCGAAAACCCCCGCGCGCAGCACATGGCCAGTCGTTTCGTGCAGGACCGGTTGCACATGCAAGCGCGCATTGCGTTGCTCAGACATCAGAACGACCGCGCGCTCGAGCTGTTCGACGCAGCGCTGGATGCCGATCCCAATCCCGGAACTGCCCTCGAGCAGGCCGCGATTCTCGCGGCGGCAGGACAGCCGGCCCTTGGCTTGCATCATCTGGATCACCTCGCGCAGGAGCCCCCAGCCGCTGCGCCTACATTGTCCATGCAAGCTCTGCACGCATGGCTGATGAGCAAGACCGGCTACTGGGAAAACGAAATCGCGCAGTTGCGCGCAACGCTGGCGCAAGATCTCGCCGAGCAAAAAATGCGCGTATCACCCTCCGCGAACTGAGCCGAACTGACCCGATCCATGTTGGCACCTAATTGCGCTGCCGCGCCGCGGCAAAAATCAATCGTTGCTTGGTCCATTCTGCTGGTGCTCTGCACGTTAACCGTGCTCGTGTACTGGCCTTCGTTGTTCGGCGGCTTCCTGTTCGACGACCGAGCACTCCTTGAAAATTCCGATTTGCACGTCACGACGTTACATCTCGCGGATTGGGTGAGGGCCGCGCTAGCGGACGCGGGGACGCGCCAGTTTCGCGCTCTCGGCATGCTCAGCTTTGCCGGCAACTACTATTTGACCGGTACGGATCCGTTCTGGTTCAAGTTCACAAACGTCGGCATCCACCTGCTAAACGGTCTGGTGCTGTTTCTAATGTTGCGCGAATTGTTTCGCGCGTGTTTCCGGGTGCAGCAACGCAATGCAGACAGGTCGCGGGTGGAGATCGCGGCCGCACTGATGGCGGGCGCATGGCTGCTACTGCCCATAAACCTCACGGCAGTGGCCTACATATCGCAGCGGCTTGAATCTCTCGCCAACGTTTTTGTGCTTTTGGGCCTATTTTGGTACGTCCGCGTTCGCACTCGCTTGTATTCCGGGCAGAGCGGCACGGCTACGCTGTGGCTCTGGCTTGGTCTCGTTCTGTGTACTGCACTTGGCTACGGCGCCAAGGAATCGGGACTCATGCTACCGCTCTATACCGCCTGCATCGAATTCGCGATCTTCAGGTTTCGCAACCGCGACGGCGCGTTCAGCCGGCCCGCATTGACCATCCACGCTGCGCTCCTGGTGCTGCCGTTCCTTGTCGGGCTGCTATGGCTGATGCACTGGGTGCCCGAAGTCTCCGCGTCGCATCGAGAATTTTCCATTGGCGAACGGTTGTTGACCGAGTCGCGTGTACTCGTCGATTACATAGTCTGGACGATGACGCCGAACCTGAATTTGCTGACGTTCTATCACGACGATTTGGCCATTTCGCATGGACTTCTTGATCCACCGACGACGTTGTATGCCATTGTCGCTCTACTGTGCATGCTCGCCACCGCCATCTGGCAACGCCGCTCGAGGCCCTTGCTATGCCTGGGTATCCTCTGGTTCTTCGCCGGCCACGCACTAACTGCAACGGTCATCCCGCTCGAGCTGGTATTCGAACATCGCAATTATTTCCCTTCGGCGGGGCTGGTGCTGGCGGCCGCGTCGCTGCTCGCCCTCGAGCCCGGGATTGCTCGCCCTTTCGCAAAACTGACCGTGGCGGGCGGTTTTATTGTTTTTTTTGCGTTGACGACTTACCTGCGCGCCGAGGAGTGGTCGCACCCGTTGCGACTGGCCTATTCCGAAGCGCTCAAGCGCCCGGATTCCGAGCGTGCACAGTATGAGCTAGCCCGTACGTTGCTGTTGGTGGCTGGCGAAAATCAACACTCACCGCTGCTAGGTGAATCGGTCAAGATTCTGGAAAAAAACGCGCTTCTTCCCCAAAGCGGCATCGCAGCACTGCAGGCATTGATATTTGTCAACGCTCGCGCGCACCGCCCGATCGATCCGAAGTGGTGGCAAACCATGATTGAAAGACTGCACGAACATACGCCATCACAAACCGACGTCAGTGCCATTATCTTTCTTTTTCATTGCCAGACGCGCACAGACTGCCAGAAGCAGACACAGGAGATGCTGGATGTTTTCACGGCTGCTTTGGAGAAATCCCACGGCGACGTGAATCTGATGTCGGCTTATGCCGAATTTGTCTTCAGACAACTCGGCGACATCAGGCTATCCGAACGCATGTTCCGCGACGTGGTCGAAGCCAAGCCGCAGGTACCGGTATATCGGGCGAACCTTGCGCGTATGCTGATCGCATCGCATCAGCTGGATGCGGCAGAGAAGGCCATTGCTGAGCTCGAGTCCCTCAACCATTTGGGATCGCTCGACGTGATGATTGCCGAACTACGCTCCGCAGTCAGTGCTGCGAGACTGCAAGCTTCACCTCCCTTGCCGCAGTTGCCAATTGCGCAATGAGAACAGAAGCGACGTCCGCAAGTCCGCCGACGACCGTACTAATGGTGAGTACGTCCTATCCGGCCAATGCTGAAGACTGGCGGGGCCTGTTTATCCGCAATCTCGCGGATTCCTTGGCGCGTCGCGCCGAATTGCAGCTTCGCCTGTGGTCGCCACCCGGCGAGTTCCCCGTGCGGGCCACCTACGCCGCATCAACCGAAGAGGCCGAGTGGCTCGCTGAACTGATGGTCGCAGGTGGTATTGCCCACCAGTTGCGCACAAGGCGCCTTCTGGGCTTGAGCAAACCGTTACGCCTTCTGCGCATGCTCCGCGGCCTTTATCAGCGCGAAAGCGGCGTAGACATCTACCATGTGAACTGGCTGCAGAATGCGCTGGCGGTGCCGGCTAACCGCGTCCCGCTGCTGGCAACAGTGCTTGGCACGGACATGCAATTATTGAATCTGCCGGGCATGGTAACGCTGCTACGTCGCGTATTCCGCACAAGAAAGACAGCGATCTGTCCAAATGCCCAGTGGATGCTGCCAAAACTGGAACGACTGTTTGGAGATATCGCAATCGTACGTGCCGTGTCATTCGGTATCGACCAACGATGGTTTGATCTGGGACGCAATCCTGAAGATCCTCCCAAATGGCTATGTGTGTCGCGCCTGACGCGCGCGAAGATCGGGATGCTACTCGAATGGTGTGAGCCACTTTTTGTGAATGGCTCGCGCGAACTGCATCTGTTCGGGCCCATGCAGGAGGACATGGCGCTCCCAAAATGGGTGCACTACCATGGTCCGGTGACACCTGCTCAGCTCTCCGCGAATTGGTTTCCTCGATCCCTCGGACTGATTTCGCTCAGCCAGCACGCCGAAGGTCGACCGCAGGTGATGCTTGAGGCCATGGCTTCGGCAATGCCTATTATTGCCTCACGGATCCCCGCCCACGAAGACATCTTGCAGCATCAAAAGACCGGCTGGCTTTGCGACGACGCCATTCAGGTGTCAGAAGCGTTCCGGGTCCTTGAGATGCTCCCTGCTAATTTTGCGATGGGTGAGCAAGCCAGAAATTGGGCAAAGTCGGAGATCGGCAGCTGGGATGATTGCGCCGGGCGCTTCGCTGCGCTATATCGGGAACTGACGGCCTCGCGATGAGCTCTGCGAAAGCTGTCATCCCACAATTTTTCGCAATAATCTAGGAATAGTCGTGCTCCGAAATCCAGCGAAGGAACCAAATGCGGTGCAATGTGCCGTTTGCGGGAACGAGGCGACCGCAGGGGTACCGCCTAAACAGCATCTCGCACACCACAACAGCGAAACCTACACGCTTTACCGTTGCGATGCCTGCCAGCTCCAATTCTGGTGGCCGCTAAAAGCAGATCCGAGCGTTTATGAGAACGAAGGATTCGATGCCTACAGCGACTATCACGCCGGCAAGCGTCCTTTCCCGCGCTGGGCAGAGCCGCTTTTTGCGGAACTCCCGTCTCATCGCGAGGCCGCGCTCGACATTGGCTGCGGCGACGGCTCAGTATTGAACAGGCTCGCACAAGCAGGCTTCGCCGCGCACGGCATCGACCTTGATGAGAAGAGTGTTTTGATCGCGCACACCAAGTTCGGTCTGCAAAACGTGGCGACCTCCACGCTCGGCGAATACGCAAAGAAGTGCTCGAGCACAGGACAACAATTTGGCCTGATCACCTTCTTCGAGGTACTCGAACATCAGGATGCACCGCGTGAATTTCTCTCTCAGGTAAGGCGCCTTGCCAATGCCGGAGCAACGGTGGCCGGCAGCGTTCCAAATCGTGCGCGCTTTTTGGCAGCACTCGATCGCAAATTGAGCGATGGCGATCTACCACCCCATCACTTCCTCTGGTTCTCGGAACAAGCACTGAGATTCCTGCTTGAGAAAGAAGGCCTTGAGGTCGTTCGGATCGCCAAAGTCGGGGCGCTACCCTATTGGGAGCTTGCTGCAAAACTTCGTGCGGCAATAGACCGTAAGAGCAAGACTTGGCCCGGCATCGGGCAGCGGTTGCTTCCGCCTGTTTTGAAAGCGCTGTCGCCGTTCGCGGCTGTGGTGCCATGGCTTGGCATGCGCTTGGCTTCGCCGCATCTGTATTTTGAGTGCCGTGTCACAACGGGACGTTAGACGGCGCCCGCGCCTTGCGTGGCACGAATGGCGCGAAAGCCAAACCCAGCAGCACATCCACAACGAGCAAACTTACGCGGCCGACAATGGCCGCCACCGCCACTGCGTCACCCGGAAAATCATTTGCCAACCAAACGAACACCAATTCCCGAACTCCAATTCCGGACGGGGTAACTAGCGATACATAGCCCACAAACCATGCCAAGAGGTAATAGGCGCATAAGTACATTCCTCCACTCATTCCTAGTGGAGGATAGGATGCGCCATACAGCACCCAGGAGGAGTAATAGAGCACCGAGCTAAGTGAGAACAACAAAAAAAGCCAAACGCGTGACGAGGCCGAAGTTCTGTCCACCAGATATCTGATGCGATGTCCGAGCTTTCCGAATTTTCCTGGCAACCGTTCCAGGGTGCGCATTGCAAGAGCCGATGAAATCATCGACCAGCCCAGCACATACGCCAGACTACCCAGGCACAGAACGAACAATGCCGCTATCGCCCCGCGCGCTAGCCCCAGTGCAAGACATGCACTCCACAGCGCGAAAAAAGATGCGAGTGCCATATGGCCAAAATTGGCGCCTAACCATTCTCCGATTGAGCCGGCAGAACTCCCGGCTACCCATTGGTAGCCAAAGCCCCATACACGGCCGGGCAAATGTTTCAACAACTGTCCGGTGAAGTGTAGATGCGCCAGCTCGCGGCGATTCAGGCCGAAGATCCCGACAATGCGCACGAACGCCACGAAAGCCTCGAAAGCCAGGAATGAGGCCCCCAGAGATAGTGCCAATCCGCTCAGCAGGAGCAGCCATTTGATCTCGTCGCGGTGTGCTGCAAGTTCGGGCCATATCTCGGCGAGCAGCCACACAACCCACGCCACCGAGAAGAGGGTCACGGCATACGCCAATACCGTCCAGAGCCTGCGCCGGTGCACGCGATCGTCGCAATTGTCAGGAGAATGAAGGATCGACATCTAGCTCGCGGAGATTTCGTCCGCACCCACTGACGTCGGCTTGCAAAGCAGCCAGACGTAGCCCGGGAACAACGGCTTGCACAATCGGAAAAAACATCGGGCTACGAACAATTTGAAACGTCCCCGGAACATGTAGCTCGCAGCATATCGGGCCGGTTCGTCCAAGATTTTCCCCGTGTAGTCCTCGACATCAAAAGCGGACACGAGCCGCACCAAACGTCCGTAGCCAAAATGTCGCTCGTAATAGGCGTCGCCTCTATTGAGCCAACGGATGTAGCGATCCGCCAGACCCGGGGGAAGCCACGAGAGAAACGGCAGTCGATAATGCTTCTCGATGAGAGCCCATCGATTCGTCGCCGCAAAATAACAGACACCTCCAGGGCGAAGTACGCGATATATTTCTTCAAGCATCTTGGCCGGATCGGGAACGTGCTCGTAGACTTGCGAACAGATCACGATATCGAAACTCGCGTCTGCAAAAGCAAGCTTCATCGCATCGCCGAGGCGAAAGCTGAGATTGGCCGCTGTCTGACGAGAGTTCGCTAGGGCTATTGCGGGTTCATCGATGTCGACCCCGATCATTGTGCCGAGATGTGCAGCCAGATACTCGTCGATGATTCCCGTGGAGCAGCCAAGATTCAATGCGTCCGCTGCCGTAATTCGATCTTTGAGAGCCTCGGTAAGTACGGCGAGCATCGTCGCCGCCTTGCGTTCGCGATCCTCCCTCGAATTCATCGACTCGTAGCTAAGCGAAAAATCGCGTTGATAACCTCGATTCATTTCACCTTATTCCGTCGAACTTCCATAAGCTTTGCTGAGTATAGGGGTAGCGCAACAGACTTCGCAGCCTTACGTTCCGCTCTCCACTCGGTGAATCAGAATCTGCTAGTCTGCCGAAATCGCAATAGGTTCTGGAAAGGTGGAAGGTGTGCGGATTTGCTGGCTTCTTGAGCTTTGGCT
>Ga0105237_10007810_pt1 | contig 11660 bp, 8 predicted proteins | sample KBSC24metaG_FD_81520 | JGI IMG/M metagenome (GOLD analysis project Ga0105237, IMG submission 81520) | Corn rhizosphere microbial communities from Kellogg Biological Station, Michigan, USA - KBS C2-4 metaG | ecosystem: Host-associated > Plants > Roots > Rhizosphere > Soil | place: Michigan, USA... | reverse complement strand
CGATATGCAACTCTGGATTTTCGCTGGTAACAGGGTGTAGCGTAACTTCTTCCATTCTTAATTCACGCTTGTAACGGTTGTGTTTATTTAGGTAGGTGAGGGTGGTGTTAACCATAATTTTTCTTATCCATGCACCCAGTTCTCCTTCCTGCCTGTATTGATGCAGCCTGGTAAATACTTTTATAAAGCCTTCCTGCAAAATGTCTTCTGCATCCTCAACACTTTTTGTATAGCGATAACAAAGCCCCAGCATGTTACCTGCATATTGCTTATACAATATGTGTTGGGCACTTCTGTTACCATTAATACATTCTTTTATCAATTCTTTTTCCTGCATGCAGTGTAGCTACTGGGTTATTGACCCACATTTTATAAAAATCATTGCAGTTGCGCATTAAATTTTTTCATTTTTTTTCAGTCACACCACCGCAGCGCCCTTATTTATGAGTGCAGGACGCCTTTAAACAAGCGCTTACAACATTTTCTTAACTATTTTTTAGTTCTGTTTAGGCCTTAACTGCACTATAAATCTTCTCGCTGCTTATATATTTGCGCAAATTTTATGTTCCGTAAGATACTCGCCTTCATATTATTATTTAATCATTTGAACTCCTCCATGTTTGTTCCCCAATTGGATGAGAGGGATATGTTTGATAAGAATGGTATGCAGGTGGATGACATTAACTCTGTGATTGAGTATGTTGACCAGGTGATACTTGACAACAAGGACAATACACCGGAGGATGAAGATGATGATACTGCAAAATCTTTCCACGTGGCTAAAATGGTAGACCATTGCTACCAGTTACCTCTTGCAGAAGTTACGGAAAATCCTTTTACCGAAACCATTGTATATACATTTGATACTTACAAAGAAACCAAGATTACTCCTGTATACTTTTCAGTAGTATCCCCTCCGCCGGATGCGCTTTCTTAAAATCCGAAACAGAAATTGGCCTGATTAGTTATTTATTTTATTACCCGGCTTTATAAGGTGAGTGATTAATTTAGAAGATTCGCCTGCAGCCAAAGATGCCCATAGATATTAAGATAAAGTGATTGCGACGCAAGGGACGATCACATAAAAAACAATAGCTGGTATCTAAACTAATTTGTTTCAATTTCTGCACACTTTCTTTCCGTTGTTATTTTTTTACTTAATGAACAGTTGTTTGCCTTAAGCCGGTATTAGCTTACCGTACTTAACAAACTGCTGTTACATATTCTTATTTCAATTATTAGCAATGAAGTTTACAATCACAAAGCATGCCTGTATGGCGCTTGTGTTATGTGGCGGTTTAATACGGGCACATGCACAGGATACCCTGCACATTTCCATACAGGATGCGGAAAAACAGTTTATTGACAAAAACCTGAGCCTGCTTGCGGAACGGTACAATATTGATGCCGCCAGGGCGCAGGTGATACAGGCAAAACTGTATCCTAACCCCAACATTAACCTTGCAGGAAACATTTACAATCCCGATCGAAAAAAATGGGCAGACGTAAGTAACAAAACCGGTGAATACGCTATTGGCGTGCAGCAGTTAATTCTGCTTGCAGGCAAGCGTAATAAACAGGTTAAAATGGCTGAGACAGGCACGCAGATAGCAGAACAACGTTTCTTTGATTTGCTGCGTACCCTTCGCTACACGTTAAGAAGTGATTTTTACCAGGCTTACTTTTTTCAAAGTTCCATTAATGCCTACAGCGTACAGGTTTCCACACTGGAAAAACTTGTTAGCACGTATGATGAGCTGCAAAAGAAAGGTATTGTTACACTTAAAGATGCAGTGCGTATTAAGTCGCTTTTATATAGTCTTAAAGCAGAACGCACATCACTGCAGAATCAGTTTAATGATGTGGAAGCAGAAATGCAGTTGCTGCTGCAGAATAACCACACATGGTATGTGCCCGATGCAGATACCAACATAATAGTAAAAACACCGGTGCAGGATTTAAAGCTGCAGGTATTATTAGACAGCGCTTATGCCAACAGGTACGATTTAAAACTTGCGCAAAGTAACCTGTTGCTGAATCAGCAAAATCTCCAGTTGCAAAAAGCGAACGCTGTTCCGGATCTTACACTTGGTGCCCAGTTCGATAAGCGTGGCAGCTTTGTAGAGAATGCTTCTTTTCTTACGGTGGGTATGGATCTTCCTTTCTTTAACCGTAACCAGGGGAATATAAAAGCCGCCAAAATAAGCATCGATCAAAGCAAAGTGTTGGTGCAGCAACAGTCGCAGGTAGTGGAAAACGAAGTGCAGACTGCTTTTACCAAAGCATTGAATACAGATAAAATGTTATCGTCTGTAGATCCCGGTTTTCGTAATGACTTTGAAAAATTGCTTAAAAGCGTTACCGAAAATTTTACAAAAAGAAATTTAAGCCTGCTTGAGTTTACAGATTTCTATGATTCTTATAAAGAAAATATTCTCCAGATAAACCAGGTGATGAATGACAGGATGCAGGCTATTGAAACACTAAATTTTGCAGTAGGTAAACCTTTAATCAATTAATAATCTTAAATAAAATGAAGTCGTATAAAATATTCATACTGCCATTTGTTATTGGTGTAATTGCAAGCTCATGCGGGAGCCATGAGTCGCTGCCGGTTCCTGACGATAAAGCCATACTTGACAGTATAACGAAAACAGCACAGACTGCTCCTGCAACGGTAACTGATATTGCCAATGTAATAAAGCTTAATGGCAAAATTCAGCCTGATGAAACAAAAGAAGCCAAAGTTTTTGCACTGGTAAGTGGTAAGCTAAAAACAACTGCCGTTGAAATGGGCGATCATGTGACAAAAGGCCAGACATTGGGCGTGTTACAAAGTACTGAAGTGGCTGGTATTACCAACGACCTGTCTCTTGCACAGGCTAATGTGGAGATGGCAAAGAAAAATATGGAAGCCAAGAAAGACTTGTATGAAGGCAACCTTGCTACCGAGCAGGAATACATCAGCTCAAAGATTGATTATAACAAGGCGTTGTCTGAACTGGAACGTGCCAAACAAGTGTCTTCTATAACAGGAGGTAAGAGCTCAGCTTATATATTAACTGCGCCTATTAACGGTTATGTAATTGAAAAGAATGTAACCAATAATTCTGAAGTAAGGCAGGATAATAATGCAAGCCTTTTCACTATTGCTGATCTTTCAAACGTGTGGATTATCGCGAATGTTTATGAGTCTGATATTACCAATATTCATTTAAACGATACTGTTACTATCAACACACTTGCAAATCCTGAAAAAGATTATATCGGCAAAATTGATAAGATATACAATGTGCTTGATCCTGCAACGAGAACCATGCGTGTACGCATTAGCATGAACAATCCCGGTAATGAATTAAAACCTGAAATGTTTGCTACCATAAAGGTGAAGGGCAAAAGTGAGGGCCGTATGCTAAGCATTCCTTCACAGGCTATTGTTATGGATAACAGCAAACATTACGTTGTGCTTAGAAAGGATAACCAGCTTAAGATACAGGAGATAGAACTGGTAAAAAGAATTGATAAAACTGCGTTTATCCGCGGCTTATCAGAGGGCGACCAGGTGGTTACTGATGCGCAGGTTTTTCTGTATGAAGCATTAAATGATAAGTAGGGGAAGAATATAGAAGACAGACAGGAGAAAGAATACAGAATATAGGAGATAGAATAAGTATCTGTGAATAGTTCTTCCAGCTTCTCTCTACCAACTTCTGTCTTCTCTTTCTCCTCTTCCAAAAAATTAATTAGCACAAAATTGAAAATATGAACAAACTCATAAAAAAAGTATTGGCCTTTTCGTTAAAGAACAGGTTATTTATCTTTTTTGCAACGTTTGTATTGATAGTATGGGGTGTAATCGCTTTTAAAAATATTCCTATTGAAGCTTTCCCTGATGTTACCAATACACAAATCACCATTATTACCCAGTGGCCGGGCAGAAGCGCTGAGGAGGTGGAGAAATTTGTTACCGCTCCGATAGAAATAGCCATGAACCCGGTACAGAAAAAAACATCTGTACGTTCAACAACCGTATTTGGCTTGTCTGTTGTTAAGGTGATTTTTGAAGATAATGTTGATGATCCTTTTGCGCGTCAGCAGGTGAATAACTTATTGCGTGATGTAGAATTGCCCGATGGCGCTGACCCCGATGTACAGCCACCTACCGGTCCTACAGGTGAAATATTTCGCTACACGTTAACAAGCGCTACTAAGACCGTAAGGGAATTAAAAACCTTGCAGGATTGGGTGATTGAACGTCGCTTGCTTGGCGTTCCCGGCGTAGGTGATGTGGTAAGCTTTGGTGGTGAAGTAAAGACTTACGAAATAAAAGTAAACCCGCAAAAGCTGGCTACGTACGACATTTCACCACTGGATGTTTATAACGCTGTTTCTAAAAGCAATATTAATGTAGGTGGTGATGTGATTGTAGATAATTCGCAGGCCTATGTGGTGCGTGGTATTGGCTTGTTGAATAATGTGAGTGAGATACAAAACATTATTGTTGATAATATCAACGGAACGCCCATCCTTGTAAAAGATATTGCTGAAGTAAATGAATCAGCTCTGCCACGGCTTGGGCAGGTGGGCAGACAATCACAGAATGATGTTGTAGAAGGCATCGTGGTAATGCGTAAAGGAGAGAACCCGAGCGAAGTAATCAAAAGAGTACAGGACAGGATAAACTATCTTAATGAAAAAGTATTGCCTCCTGATGTAAAGATTAATACTTTTTATAACCGTAACGACCTTATTGAATTTGCTACGCACACCGTATTGCACAACATGCTTGAAGGCATCATTTTCGTAACGGTGATTGTGTTCGTCTTTATGGCTGACTGGCGCACAACGGTGATTGTTGCTATCGTTATTCCATTAGCGTTATTATCTGCGTTTATATGGCTTACACTAAAAGGCATGTCTGCCAACCTTCTGTCTATGGGCGCCATCGACTTCGGTATCATTATAGATGGTGCGGTAGTAATGGTGGAAGGCATCTTTGTGGTGCTTGATCATAAATCGCATGAGATAGGCATGGAAAGATTTAACAAGCTCTCAAAGCTTGGCATCATCAAGAATACAGGCGGTGAGTTGGGTAAGGCTATCTTCTTTTCAAAACTCATTATTATAGCAGGCTTGTTACCTATCTTCTCTTTTGAAAAAGTAGAAGGTAAAATGTTCTCTCCATTGGCGTGGACATTAGGCTTTGCATTAATCGGCGCATTAATCTTAACGCTTACACTCATTCCATTATTAAGCAGTATTTTATTAAGAAAGAATGTAAAAGAGAAGCATAACAAGTTTGTAGAGTTTATTACAAAGGGTGTGATGAAGCTGTTTTCTCTCACCTACAGGAATAAACGAACTACACTGATTGCCGCTGCAGTTCTTGTTGTGATTGGGCTTGGATTATTCAAATTTTTAGGGTCCGAGTTTTTACCTGAGCTTGATGAAGGCGCTATCTATATACGTGCTACATGCCCGTTAAGTATATCATTGGATGAGTCGAGGACATTGGCTGATAAAATGCGTAAAATAATTCGCACTTTCCCCGAAGTAAAGCAGGTAATGTCACAGACGGGTCGCCCTAATGATGGAACGGATGCTACAGGTTTTTATAACATTGAGTTTCATGTTGACATCTATCCAAAAAAAGAATGGAAGAGTGGCATTAGTAAAGAAGAACTGATTGCAGAGATGCAACAAAAGCTTGCGGTGTTCCCTGGCGCTAACCTTAACTTCTCGCAGCCTATTATGGATAACGTGGAAGAAGCTGTTTCCGGTGTTAAAGGATCATTATGTGTGAAGATTTACGGCGATAGTTTGAACTACACAGAAGAAAGCGCCAATAAAGTATATGAAGTAATGAAGAACATTCCAGGTGTGGAAGATCTTGGTGTGATAAAGAATATTGGTCAGCCTGAATTGCGTATAGACCTTGACGAAAACAAGCTTGCCTTGTATGGTGTAACTACAGCAGATGCAAACGCTATTATTGAAATGGCTATCGGCGGTAAAGCGGTAACGCAGATATATGAAGGTGAACGCAAGTTTCAGTTAAGGCTGCGTTATGAAGAAAATTATCGTAACAATGCAGAAGCTATCAGTAACCTGATGGTGCCTACATTGCGTGGCGCCAAAGTACCTATTAAAAACATTGCGAAGATAGAGACACGTACAGGTCCAAGCATCATCTTCCGCGATGATAACCGGCGTTATACGGCTGTTAAATTTTCTGTTCGTGGCCGTGATATGGGAAGCACTGTTGTAGAAGCGCAGGACAAAGTGGCCAAAGCTGTGCCGTTAAAGAAAGGCTATGAAATGCAGTGGGCGGGCGACTTTGAAAACCAGCAAAGAGCTACCAGCCGTCTTGCGCAGGTGGTGCCTATCAGCCTGTTGATTATCTTCTTTATTCTTTTTATCATGTTTGGTAATATAAAAGATTCGGGACTTGTATTGCTTAATGTGCCATTTGCGATTATTGGTGGCATTGCGGCACTACTTATTACAGGAACCAACTTTAGTATTTCTGCCGGCATTGGTTTTATCGCCTTGTTTGGTATATGTATACAAAACGGGGTGATATTAATATCGGTCTTTAAGAATAACCTGGCTAAGATCAAGAAGAATGAGTTTCATCATCACTCGCTGGAAGTTGCGATTAAAGAGGGGCTCAAAACGAGGGTACGCCCTGTGGTTATGACTGCTCTTATGGCGGCAATCGGATTATTGCCCGCAGCTTTATCAAAAGGCATTGGTTCAGAAACATCAAAACCATTGGCTATTGTAGTGATTGGTGGATTAATAACAGCTACCGTTCTTACACTGCTGGTGTTCCCGTTATTCTTTTATGTAGGATATAGAAAATTAGGACAGAAGATGGATTAAAGTCTTCAGCTCTTCATTTATTTAAGAAAAACCAACTGTTATACGGATGGCTCTCTTTAACTGGAGGCCATCCGTTTTTTTATGATTGCCTTCCAATATTAGCTTAAGAATTGTAATGCTCTGATATTACTTCTTGTGCTCAAGATATAATAACACAGAAGCATAAGGTCTTGCCGGTGTATATTTATCATTGATGATGTAATAGCCGTTCGCATCTGCTGCAATGCCTTCCCAATTATAGCCCATGTACTCTTGAGGAAATTGCCATAAGGGTTTCCATGTAAACCTTTTTCCGTCGAAATAAATATCAATGAGGCGACAGTAGTTGTAATATTTGTCACTGTCCTGTATCAGGCTGTAGTTTACTTTATCTGTTGAGGGGACACGATAAACAGTATCTTCTCCGTCACCTTTATAAAAATAATTAATCGCTGTATAATGATGATTGCCGGCAGGCGTAACATCCGTAATCCTGAACGGTAATTTTTGAATAGGATAATGTCTCCCGGTAGCCTTACTCAGGCTAGTATCGTAACTATAAACTTCATTTTTATTATCAAAGTAATTGTATTCATAAAATGTAAACAGCTTGTTATTGATTGCGGTGATAGCTTCAAAGCCTGCATTATAAATACTGCTTCCATTAGGTTTACGCGATTTGGATACAGGCGTAAGCATTGACGATAAATAAATATCATCATTAACAAAGCGGCCCTTGAGTAAATAACATAAAGGAGAAGGTGTATTTGTTTCTACTGAAAAATATATACTGTTGCCGCGAATGTACATCGCTTCAAGACCTTCATATACTTGTTCCTGAAGTTTCATTTTTGTTGCCAGGTTATCCAGCCCGATAATATTATGCTTCCTGAAGTGAAGGACGTAGGTTGTATCCTTTTTGTAACGTTCAAGCTGTGTAAGATCAACAGAGTATAATTTTGCTTCCTGCTTGTCCTGGAGACGGCTTTCAGACATGAGGTATAACCGGCCATTCGCTATTTGCAATCCTGAAAACTGGTTGTCATAATATTTTACATCTTCAGGTAAATGAATCCTTATTATATTAAAATGATGTTGGGCAAAGATTGCAGGTACAGATAACAAAACTGCAATAACAAAGAATGAATATTTCATGAAGCGGATGTTGGTCTTTAATGTGAACACTTTTATAAATTCAGTTTACGTTTATAAAGCCAGCTTCTTTTCCCCATTCATCTTTATAAAAGCTTCTGCTGCTGTAACGTTCATTTCAATACCTCTGAATTTTTCCATAGCAGCGTGATTGCAATCTGTAGAAGTATAAATGCCGTCAGGGTCCTGGCTGGTATGGCAATAAACCGCTTTTCGTTTTTGCTGCTGTGTTGAGGAGATGTCTACATATGTATCGGGCCTGAAGCCCATCGTTTGTGAACCGGAGCAGACTTCAAAAAAGTACAGGTCGAATGATTTATTTAAGCGCACCCAGCTTTGTATTGTAAGTAAACTTGCCGCCTGGTGATCTTTATGTGAATCAATCGGCCAGTGGGTAAAAACAAGTGCTGGATTTTCAACTTCAATAATAGATTTGATTTTCATAATCCATTCATTATTTACGATGCTTGCGCCGTCTACCTGACCTGCGAATACAGGCTTTGCATTTAAAATTTTGCATGCAGCCTCTGCTTCTTTACTTCTTATTGCTGCTGCCTCATCATGTGTTTTACCAACAATGCCGGCTTCGCCACGTGTTAAATAAACGATAGTCACTTCATATCCTTCAGAAGCAAGCCTGGCAAGTGTTCCGCCACAACCCGTTTCCGGATCATCAGGATGCCCGCCAACACAAACTGCTTTTTTGTTTTTATTTTCAGAGGCAAACAGGTTATTTGTAATTGTACTCAATCCTGTAGCTATGGTTGCCGCAGCAACATTCTTGGCAAAGCTTCTTCTGTTAACAGGCATAAATATGTTTTGGATTTATAAGGAAGCGTATTCCTGCAATGTGATCATGCAGCTTCAGTCAAATACTTGCGCAATTGCGCTTCTATCATCCCACATGAAACAAAAAATGGTTTTTCAGAAATGGCAACAGAGAAATCCTGTCTGCTAACTGTATAATTGCCGCTTATTTTTCCTGCAGGGGTTGAAATAGAAAATTTACCTTGAGAAACATCACCATTAAAATTGCCGCCTGCATTATTAACTGCTGTCTTAGCCTTCGTAATTAAGTCTTCTGCGCTTCCTGTAAAACTGATGGAAAAATTACACATACAAATTTCTTTGCAGTAAAGATAGGAAGGCATTAATATGGAATGATGAATACAAGTTGCTTTATCAGTATAATAGTGTTATAAGAATGTGTTTTTATCACAATGCGTGATTAACATTTTTATAGTATTCACTCGTTTTATTGGCATGGTTTTTTAAACCTTTTATATCGTTAACCAAAAAAATAAAATATGAAAGCACGTTTTATTAAACTAAACAGTATCGACGAAACCGAAGATGGTACAGTAACAATTAATGCAAACAACATTTCATCAATAAGAAGAATAAATTATAATGATACAATACAAACAATGGTATTGATGATAGGTGGTGAAAAATTTGGTACACATGATACGCCGGAAGAAATTATCGAGCAGATAGAAAGCCTTGATTCAGTTTTGACACATAACTAAAAGGTTAAACCAGTAGTTTGAAAGAGCACTGCCTTAGGGTGGTGCTTTTTTATTTGGGGTGCAATTTTTACTCAAAATATTTTTAACTATTTCCTCAGTTAAGTCTTTGAAAATAAGATGATAAGAAAAAGGTATAAAAAATATTCCACAAAGTCTACCTTTTTTATAGGATTTATATATATTTGCCCTGCAAATGGAAAAGATCTTCCAAAACTATTCTTTAGAAAAAGTAATCTTTATATGATTAAAGCCCATACACAGTTAACATTTTCCTACCAGGTAAACAGGAAAAACTGCTGTTGTCCCGCAGGGGCATAATCAATTACCACCAACAACAGGCGTAAGCCATTCTACTTATTAGCACCTTACTTCAACATCATCAATTTACCACCAATCTATAGTTATGAAGAAAGCAATTTCAATTGTTGCACTGCTTTTATTTTATTTAACGGGCCTGTTTGCACAGGACAGCCAACTCATAGAAATAACGGGTACTGTTAACGACCAGGAAAAAAAAGAGCCTTTACAAGGTGTAAGTATCCAGATTAAAGGAACTGTTGCAGGAACGGTTACTGACAGCAAAGGAGAGTTTAAGCTGAAAACAAAACTAAAATTCCCATTTACATTGGAAGTCTCTTCTATAGGGTATCAATCACAGGAGTTTGATGTAACCGGTATTGATTCCAAAGTAAAAATAGCATTGGCTACACAAACTTTTATTGGAAGAGATGTAGTAGTTACTGCGTCAAGAGTTCCGGAAAGTATTCTTAAGTCTCCCGTAGCAATCGAGAAACTGGACATAAGAGCAATTAAAGAATCTCCCGCACCAAGTTTTTATGATGCACTTGAAAATGTAAAAGGCGTTCAAATGACTACCTCAAGTCTTACGTTTAAGGTGCCTAATACAAGAGGGTTTAACATACCTAATAACTTCCGCTTTATGCAGTTAGTTGATGGTGTTGATATGCAGGCGGCAACGTTGGGGGTGCCTTTAGGCAATGCCATTGGCCCTACAGAACTGGATATTGCCAGTGTTGAAATTACGCCTGGTGCGGCCTCTGCTTTATACGGCATGAATGCAATTAATGGCATGGCTAACCTTATTACCAAAAGCCCATTCCTATACCAGGGTTTGAGTATATACCAGAAGGGGGGCCTTAATCACGTTGGGGGTACAGGAAGAGATGCAAGCGGTCTTAGTGAAACTGCTATCCGTTATGCAAAAGCGTTCAATAACAAGTTTGCCTTTAAAGTTAATGCGAGTTATTTAAGAGGCACAGACTGGCTATCGGATACAAGAAAAGATCAGAATCCTAATAATTTAAAAACAGCAAACCCTCAGTTCTCTGCGCTTAATGGCGATAACAATGTTGCATTTGATGGATGGAACAAATACGGTGATGATGCGCTTGCAGGAAGTAATACTGTTTCTCTTACAGGCTTAACAATTGATGGTAAAAGCAATCAAACAATGACTGTTGCACGTACCGGCTATTGGGAAAAAGATCTTGTAAGTCCCACTGTTGATAATTTAAAACTTGATGCTGCATTGCATTACAGAATAAACGATCATCTTGAAATTTCTTATGATTATCGCTTTGGAAAGATGGATGGTGTTTTCCAGCGTGGTAATAAAATTCAGCTTGATAATGTAATTGTACAAAATCATAAGATTGAATTAAAGGGAAGCGACTTTTTAATAAGAAGTTATGTTTCTATTGAAAATACAGGTGATTCTTACAACGTAAAACCATTGGCAGACAATCTTGATTTATATAGTGGTGGCAGTAATAGTGCGTGGTCTGCAAAATATAAAACTGCATTAAATGATTACGCTTCGAAAAATGGAGGTTCGCTTACTTCAGCTAATCTTGCGGATGCTACAAAGTTTGCGCGCCAACAGGCAGATGCCGGCAGGGCGGAGCCAGGTACCAAATATTTTGATTCACTTAAAAACGTTATAAGACATATTAATAACTGGGATATCAAATCAAGTCTTATTCCTGATGCTCCTGTAACGGGTGGTGCTGCATTAATTCAAAAAAGCCGCATGTACCATACAGAAGCGCAATGGGATCTTTCAAAGAAAGTTCGCGTGATTGATTTGTTGATTGG